>Ga0208085_1000045_pt1 | contig 44492 bp, 33 predicted proteins | sample LakMenEpi21Jun10_FD_150721 | JGI IMG/M metagenome (GOLD analysis project Ga0208085, IMG submission 150721) | Freshwater microbial communities from Lake Mendota, WI - 21JUN2010 deep hole epilimnion (SPAdes) | ecosystem: Environmental > Aquatic > Freshwater > Lentic | place: Lake Mendota, Madison...
ACGCATCTCGATCCGGTCAAATCGGGCGAATAGCTCAGTTGGTTAGAGCGCTACTCTTACAAAGTAGATGTCGGGGGTTCGAGTCCCTCTTCGCCCATTCTTAGAGTAAAGCCATCGTCGGTCAATAGACGACAGATCGAGACAAGCCCAAGGGATTCCTTGGGTTTTTTCGTTTCATCGTCCGAGCTTGCCACTCGGTAAGATCCGAAAAGGAGAGATTGATCTTTTCCCCCCGGACGACGACTCGGATCTGCCAACTATTTGCAGTCTGCTTTCTTAGGCTTGCCATGATCTTACTTCTTCACCTTGGTTGATTCGGACAGTGTTCTTGGTTTTAGTTCTAAGTCCAGCGTTGCGACGATCTTGTCGATATTCGACAAAGACAAAGCTCGATTCCCGCTCATGAATTCCGAGAGCGTACTTTGAGCGACTCCCGTCTCTTTCCAGATCCGGTATCGCCTCGCCCTTTGGGAGAGGGGTCGGGGGTGAGGGGCCATAGGTTTCGTCTATCGCCGACACAGTCTGCCAGCCCAGCGACGAAAAATCCCGATGGAAGGCTGCTCGACGAGCCGGTCTTCGGTGTAGGCGTGGGGGCTCATTTAGCATCGCTTTCGTAGCGGAGCTTGCAGACTCACCAACGGATTTTGCGGAGCCCATATTCAAAAACAGGCTCCACAAGATGTTTTGTCGCTGTTGAAGGCTCCTCAAACATGTCAGAGAACCTCCCGGCCTTCGGCCAAATTGATCAGTCTAGGGAAGCACAACGTCGCGGGCCGTCGGCCACTACCGGATTGTAGTTCGCGGAGAATCTCCGCGTCACGTATTTGTCGAAGCAAGCCCGTTGCGGTTTTCTCGTGAATCCCGTAATCCCGATTCAGTTGCTGGGCCAAGTCCGAGGAACGAAAAACCGGTTTACTGAAGATGGCATCCAAAACATGAACTGTGTACTGCGAGTGAGTAGCTTCTTCGATGGCCCGCTTCATCTCTTCGTAAAGTGTTTGAATCGCAGTAACACGGACGCTGTTCTGCCCGGCTTGGGTCGCGACGGCCCGCAGGAAAAAGGCAATCCAACTGTTCCAATCATGCTCTGCCGAAATAGCCTTGAGCCGCTGGTAGTATTCTTCTCGATGGGTCTCCAAGTACTCGGAGAGATAGAACATTGGCTGCGATAAGGCTCGCTTTTGGTAGAGAAACAACGGAATCAAAATCCGTCCGATGCGGCCATTACCATCTTGGAAGGGGTGCAGGAGTTCAAACTGGGCATGAACGACAGCCGTTTGAAGCAGGAAATCGATATCGTCGCTGTCCAAGTACTTTTCCCAACCCCGTAAATGGTCGGGCAGTTGCAGTGGTTTTGGCGGAACAAAGGTCGCTTGCTCAATCGAACAGCCGTGCGCTCCGATCCAGTTTTGGTCTTTGCGATATTCGCCTGGTGTTTTGTCTTGGCCTCGCACGCTGTTCATGAGGATGCGATGCAACTCGAGCACAAAACCAAGCCGGATCGGATAATCCTTCAGATACTCCCTCGCCGAATAGAGAGTCCCCATTGGGGAGGGAGGAAACGTTTCCACTTTGGAACCAGGAAGCCAGCATGAGGTCGCTGGCGTGGCAAAGGTGATCCTGGATGGGGCGGGGGAAAAAGCGTCTCGATTTTGAGCGGCAGTAACGGGCATGCTACAATTTTCTAGCGTTGCAGGAAGTTCGACCGAGCTACCGAATGAGGAGCCAACAACACATGTCGCGTCCGCTATCGATATCTTTGTCATCGTTGGTGATTTTCGGGACGATCCAGTTGGGTTGTCAGACATACGCCCAATCCCCCAAGGAGATTACCAACAGCATCGGGATGAAACTGGTGCTGATCCCCAAGGGGACATTTACAATGGGCTCACCAATCGAAGAGGATGGGTGGGAAAAAGATGAAAAGCAGCATCAAGTGGATATCAGCAACGATTACTATCTTGGCGTGACGGAAGTCACGCAAGGGCAATACGAGAGGGTGATGGGAACCAACCCGAGTGACAATCAAAAGCGCGACATCCGCATGAGCGATAGTTCGATGTACCCAGTCGAACGAGTTTCGTGGGAGGATGCAGTCGAGTTTTGCAAAAACCTATCGGACCTGCCCGAGGAGAAGAAAGTAAGCCGCGTGTATCGCTTACCGACAGAGGCCCAGTGGGAATACGCTTGTCGCGCTGGCAGTAAGACCCAGTACAGCTTTGGTGAAAGTTCACGGTCAATCGGTGATTACGCTTGGCTTCAGGAAAACAGCAACAATCGGACACATCCGGTCGGCCAGAAGAAGCCAAACGCCTGGGGCCTATACGACATGCACGGTAATGTCGAAGAATGGTGCAGCGACTGGTATGATAAATACCCAAAGGGTCCGGTCAGCGATCCTGGAGGTCCGAAAGAGGGCACGTTCCGCGTGCTCCGTAGTGGTTCTTATTACTGCGACCCCACGAGTTGTCGGTCGGCGCACCGGATCTGGTACATCCCGTCGAGCCGCTACCTCTACGCATACTACGGCTTTCGCGTTGCCTTGATTCCCACCGGAATCCCCAAGTAGGCAGAGTCAGGTCAGCGTCGGATAGCTTACTGTCATCAGGTCGGTGGGGTGGGAACGTTTCCGCTTCGATGCCATAAATAGCGCCAACATCGATCCGTATCAGGCTCCCGAGACACCACCCGAGGATTTAGCCTGCTACCCGTTGTGGATCTTGCTAAAGATCCCAGCGCTTGTGCACTACGGGGTGTTTGGTGACTTTAGAGGCTGAGCTTGTGTTTGCTAAATAGGTTAGTTAGCTACAGGCGAAGTAGTTGGAATGGATGCTGACGCATTTGAAGTATAAAGAATGGTCGTGTTGTTGCCAGGTTCCGGTGGCTTACGCACACCGGCAGAGAATTGTCGCCCTCCGGGCTAAAACCGAACAGCCGTAAGAGTCCGCCGCTGGCGCGTCGGGCAGAGCTATTGGGGACGATAGCTCTACACTAGAGGTTTTTTTGGTAGATCGATTGTCCCCAATCGATCAGAGCTTGAAGATCGCGCGGCTGGTTAGACAAACAGCCGAACAGCCGTAAGAAGCCTCCGCTGCGCGTCGTTTAGAGCCATTGGGGACAATGGCTCTACACTGGAAGGAAAGAACCTGGGGACAGTCCCCGAGTTTTCAATCACCTCTGCTGCAATAAAGGCAACTGACGTGATGTCAGCGGTGCCTGAGCCCGTTCGGGTCGGAAGACTGCGGAACGCTATATGGAGGTTCGCAGGCCAGCTGACGAGTTTGCCTCGGGTTTTCAGTAGATTAGGCCGAACGAGCCCATCATGCCACAAAATAATTGATCGGCTTGCAGCTGCCTGATATCATCGGACCCCGGACCCCTGCTTCTTCATGTCGCGGGTGCAATCAAGTTCGCGTTGTGTTATCCTGAGTTCGACTTCACTTATCGCTCCTTGGAACAACCTATTTTCTCCTGACAGAGAGAGTTCAGATATGATACGAAAATCGTCACGAAATCGGCGCGGCCAAGGCAACGGCAAGCCGAATGGCTTCGAGGCATTCCATGGTGAATTCGCGGCGAAAGATCCGAAGCGCCGTGGGTGTTGGCGACGTTTTTTCCTTTTGCATCTTCGAAGGTTCGAACCACTCTGTTGGTTCCGTCGATTGCTCCCCGCGTTCGAGTTCTTCGTCGCTGGTCCAAAACGCAGGGCCGTTCAGCGCACTTCGTATCGTCGACGGTTGAAAGCGGAGGTTCTCTGCGAGCGCGCATTGATGGCTGGCGACCTCGATACCACATTTGATGGTGATGGTAAGGTCACGACAGCTGTAGGAAGCTTCACTGATGAAGCACGCGGCGTAGCGATCCAAAGTGACGGAAAGATCGTGGTCGCAGGAATCAGCTTTAATGGAAGCAACAATGACTTCGCATTGACGCGCTACAACTCCGACGGCAGCCTGGATACCACATTTGACGACGATGGCAAGGTCACGACAGCTGTAGGAAGCTCCTATGATGAAGCATACAGCGTAGCGATCCAAAGCGACGGGAAGATCCTGGTCGCGGGATCCAGCGATAATGGGAGAACCTATGAATTTGTATTGACGCGTTACAACTCCGACGGCAGCCTTGATACCACATTTGACGGCGATGGCAAGGTCACGACAGATGTAGGAAGCATCGATGATCGAGGATTCAGCGTAGCGATCCAAAGCGACGGAAAGATCGTGGTCGCAGGATCCAGCTTTGATGGCAGTGACTGGGACTTCGCATTGACGCGTTACAACTCCGACGGCAGCCTGGATACCACCTTTGACGGCGATGGCAAGGTCACGACAGATGTAGGAAGCTCCCATGATTATGCATACAGCGTAGCGATCCAAAGCGACGGAATGATCGTGGTCGCAGGATACAGCGATAATGGGAGCAACAATGACTTCGCATTGACGCGTTACGACTCCAACGGCAGCCTGGATTCCACATTTGACGGCGATGGCAAGGTCACGACAGCTGTAGGAAGCTCCAATGATTATGCATTCAGCGTAGCGATCCAAAGCGACGGAAAGATCGTGGTCGCAGGATTCAGCAATGTTGGGAGCAGCAATGAATTCGCATTGACGCGTTACAGCTCCAACGGCAGCCTGGATACCACATTTGACGGCGATGGCAAGGTCACGACAGTTGTAGGAAGTTCCGCTGATCTTGCAACCAGCGTAGCGATCCAAAGCGACGCAAAGATCGTAGTCGCAGGAGCCAGCTATAATGACAATGGCAGAAACTGGGACTTCGCATTGACGCGTTACAACTCCAACGGCAGCCTGGATACCACATTTGACGGCGATGGCAAGGTCACGACAGATGTAGGAAGCTCCAATGACGAACCATACAGCGTAGCGATCCAAAGCGACGGAAAGATCGTGGTCGCGGGATACAGCCATAATGGTAGCGACTGGGACTTCGCATTGACACGGTACAATGTCAACGAAGCTCCGACGGATATCGCGCTATCCTCAACCAGCATTCCCGAAAACGCCGGTGCGAATGCCGTGGTCGGGACGTTGACTACAACCGATGTGAATGCCGGGAATACGTTTACCTATAGTCTCGTTGCAGGAACTGGCGATACGGATAACTTCGCCTTTAATGTCAGCGGTTCCACGCTCCTAGCAACCAACAGTTTCGACTACGAGTCCAAGTCGACCTACTCGGTTCGGATCCGTTCGATGGACCAAGGTTCTCTCTGGACGGAGAAGACATTTTTGCTCATCGTCACGGATGTGGTGGACGGTGATCTTGACAACACATTTGATGGTGATGGTAAGGTCACGACAGATGTAGGCAGCTTCCGTGATGAAGCATACAGCGTAGCGATTCAAAGCGACGGAAAGATCGTGGTCGCAGGAGTCAGCGAAAATGGCAGCAAACTTGACTTCGCATTGACGCGTTACAACTCCGACGGCAGCCTCGATGCCACCTTTGACGGCGATGGCAAGGTCACGACAGCTGTAGGAAGCTCCGCTGATGTTGCGTACAGCGTAGCGATCCAAAGCGACGGAAAGATCGTGGTCGCAGGGTACAGCTTAAATGGGAGCGTCTATGACTTCGCATTGACGCGTTACAACTCCGACGGCAGCCTGGATACCACCTTTGACGGCGATGGCAAGGTCACGACAGCTGTAGGAAGCTCCCATGATGAAGCACACGGCGTTGCGATTCAAAGCGACGGAAAGATCGTGGTCGCAGGATTCAGCGATAATGGGAGCAACAATGACTTTGCATTGACGCGTTACAACTCCGACGGCAGCCTGGATACCACATTTGACGGCGATGGCAAGGTCACGACAGATGTAGGAAGCTCCCATGATTATGCATACAGCGTAGCGATCCAAAGCGACGGAAAGATCGTGGTCGCGGGATACAGTGTTAATGGCGGCAGCAGTAACTTCGCATTGACGCGTTACAACTCCAACGGCAGCCTGGATACCACCTTTGACGGCGATGGCAAGGTCACCACAGCTGTAGGAAGCTCCGCTGATTATGCATTCAGCGTAGCGATCCAAAGCGACGGAAAGATCGTGGTCGCGGGGTACAGCTTAAATGGGAGCAACTATGAATTCGCATTGACGCGTTACAACTCCAACGGCAACCTGGATACCACATTTGACGGCGATGGCAAGGTCACGACAGCTGTAGGAAGCTCCGATGATTTTGCACGCGGCGTAGCAATCCAAAGCGACGGAAAGATCGTGGTCGCAGGATCCAGTGTTAATGGCGGCAGCAATAACTTCGCATTGACGCGTTACAACTCCAACGGCAGCCTCGACACCACATTTGACGGCGATGGCAAGGTCACCACAGCTGTAGGAAGCTCCTATGATGTTGCATACAGCGTAGCGATCCAAAGCGACGGAAAGATCGTAGTCGCAGGAGCCAGCTATAATGGCAATGGCAGCGACTGGGACTTCGCATTGACACGTTACAATGTCAACCTAGCTCCGACGGATATCGCGCTATCCTCAACCAGCATTCCCGAAAACGCCGGTGCGAATGCCGTGGTCGGGACGTTGACTACAACCGATGTGAATGCGGGGAATACGTTTACTTACACGTTGGTTTCTGGAGCAGGTTCTATTGACAACGCGGCCTTTAACATCAGCAGCAACAGCCTTCAAGCTACGAGTAGCTTCGACTTCGAGACCAAGTCAAGCTATACGATTCGCATTCGTTCCACCGATCAGGGTGGATTTTTCACAGAAAAAACTTTCACCGTTACCGTCATCGACATCAATGAATCCCCCACGAATATTAGCTTGTCATCAATAACGATCGCCGAGAACTTGGCTGCCAATACCCCAGTCGGCACGCTGAACACCGCCGATCCCGATACAGGAAATTCGTTTACTTATGCTCTGGTAACAGGTAGCGGCGATACCGACAACGTGTCGTTCAACATCAGCGCCAACAGCCTTCGAGCCACGAGCAGCTTCGACTTTGAGACCAAGTCGAGCTACACCGTTCGTATCCGATCGACCGATCAGAACGGATTGTTTGTGGAGAACGCCTTTGCGATTCAAGTCGTGAACGCGAATGAGTCCCCAACTGAAATCGGCTTGTCGTGGAACATGCTCGCAGAGAACGCAGGATTCGACGAAACCGTCGGTACGTTCAGCACGACCGATGTCGACGCAGGGAATACATTCACGTATTCCTTGGTTACTGGTGCAGGTGACGCTAACAATGCGTCCTTCCGCGTTCTCGGCTCGGCCGTCGTCGCGATCAGCAATTTTGATTTCGAGACCAAATCGAACTACTCCATTCGTGTTCGCTCCACCGATCAAGGAGGACTCTTTGTAGAGAAGATGTTCGTGATTACCGTGATCGATGTGAATGAGGCGCCGACAGATATCAGTCTGTCCTCAAGCGCGATTGCCGAGAATGCGGCAGCGAACACCCCAATCGGCACCTTGAGCACAGCCGATCCCGATGCAGGCAACTCCGTCACCTACACGCTCGTGGCGGGATCAGGCGATGCCGATAACGCTGTCTTCAATATTGCTGGCTCGATCCTGCGAGCCACCAACAGCTTGGACTTCGAAACCAAGTCGAGCTACACGGTTCGTGTTCGATCTACGGACCAGGGGGGACTTTTTGTCGATAAAGCATTCACGATCCAGGTGTTGGATGTCAATGAATCCCCTACGGATATCAACTTGACTTCTACTGCAATTCCGGAGAACGCCGGATCGAATGCCACCGTCGGAACCTTTAGCACCGCCGACGTGGACGCTGGTAACACGTTTGTCTACTCGCTGGTCGCTGGCTCAGGCGACACCGATAACGGAGCGTTCAACATCAGTGGCTCGACGCTACGAGCGACCGGCAGTTTCGATTTCGAGACCAGGACGGATTACACGGTTCGAGTCCGGTCAACGGATCAAGGGGGCTTGTTCGTCGAGAAGGTATTCGCGATTCGCGTCGTGAATGCGAACGAAGCTCCGGTCGCGGTAGGGGACTCGTACTGGGTTTCGGTCGACTCCTTCAAGATACTCGATGTTCTTGCAAACGACTCGGACATTGACAGCGCGATCGACCCGACATCGATCGTCATTGTCGGGCAACCCTCGCATGGTACAGCGACACCGTTGCCGGACGGCACCGTGCGTTATACACCCAACACGGGCTACCGAGGCGCTGAGAGCTTTACCTATCGCGTGCGGGATTCCCTCGGATTGCTTTCCAACTCGGCAACGGTTCAGTTACGCGTCAACTCGGCACCGAACACTACTCCCGATTCCTTGGTCGTCAAACAGACGATCACAACGGTTTTGGATGTTCTTCGCAATGACAGTGATCCGGATGGCTCACTTGATCCCGCGACGCTGGTGATTGACAGTGGTTCCGATGTGGCCGATGTGGTGGTTCAGGCTGACGGGACGATTCGCTTCACTCCACAAGCAGGCTTCCTCGGCACCACTCGGTTCCGTTATGTGGTCTCCGATAATGAGGGGCGTCCGAGTGTTCCGACCGACGTGACGGTACTTGTGGTTGTCTCGATCTATCAGAATCCAGGGAACCGATTCGACGTGGATGATGATGAAACGGTATCTCCACTCGATGTCTTGGTGCTCATCAATCTCTTAAACAGTCAGGCACCGTCGCTTCCAGTAGATGGATTGCCAAGTCCTCCTGCGTATGTGGATGTCAATGCCGACAATCGAGTCGACCCGCTCGATGTGCTAGAATTGATCAATCACATGAACTCACGAAGCAACGGCGAAGGTGAGGGAGATGCAGATCGCGAATTCGATGATGTCTTTGCTTCCGACGATTGGCAGAAAGAGCTTAGAAAGTCCAATCGTCGTAGTTTGAAAAGATTTTGATGATCCAACCTTAATCCATGCTTGCCAGCTTTTGACACCGCATAAATCGAGGGACCAGCAAGGCATCTGCAGGTGGCAACGTCGCCAGTCGACCGCCATTAGGGGGGTGGCAACGTTTCCACTTTGGCACCAGAAAACGCCAGCATGAGGTCGCTGGCGTGGCCAAGATGATCCTGGATGGGGCGCGGGAAAAACGTCTCGATTTTGAGCAGCAGTGTATGGCATGATACAATTTTTTAGCGTTGCAGGAAGTTCGACCGAGCTACCGAATGAGGAGCCAACAACACATGACACGTCCGGTATCGATATTCTTATTATCGTTATTCATTCTTGGGATACTCCCGTTGGGTTGTCAGAAATATGCCCAATCCCCCAAAACGATCACCAACTGCATTGGGATAAAGATGGTGATGATCCCCAAGGGGACATTCATGATGGGCTCGCCCGAGAGCGAGGAAGGGCGTCGGAAGGACGAAACCCAGCATGAAGTGACGATTAGCAAAGACTACTACCTTGGTGTGTATGAGATAACACAGTCTGAGTATCAGCAGGTGATGAACAAGAACCCCAGTGATTTCCAAGGCGCAGAAATCAAGGGGGATAGCAGTCGTCATCCAGTAGATCAGGTGTCTTGGCACGATGCAGTAGAGTTTTGTAAGCGATTATCGGAATTGCCGGAGGAGAAGAAAGCAGGCCGCGTGTATCGCTTACCAACCGAAGCAGAGTGGGAACACGCGTGTCGCGCTGGCAGCAAGAGGGCGTACAGTTTTGGTGAGAGTTCACAGTCACTGGGTTACTATGCTTGGTTTTTTAAAAACAGCGACCATCGGACACATCCGGTCGGCCAGAAGAACCCAAACGCTTGGGGCCTATACGACATGCACGGTAATGTCTGGGAATGGTGTAGCGACTGGTACGGTAAATACCCCAAGGGTGCCGTCAGCGATCCTGCTGGCCCCAAAGAGGGCTCTTACCGCGTGTACCGTGGCGGCAGTTGGAACCTCGTGGCCGCGTATTGCCGGTCGGCGTTTCGTTACTGGTTCTCGCCGGACTACCGCAACGTTTACCTCGGCTTCCGCGTTGCCCTGAGTTCCCCATCCGGAATCCCCGAGTAGAACGAGCGAGGTCAGGGTCGGATGGCTTACTGTCATCAGGTCGGTGGGGTGGAAACGTTTCCACTTTGACGCCATAAATAGCGCCAACATGAGGTGGCTGGCGGCTAAAACCAAACAGCCACTAGCGGACTTGAGGCTTTAAAATTACCACTTCAAATATCAACAATCATCACTCGACAATCATCAATCCGTCGCTGGAAAGCTTCCCAAACTCACCGCAAAGGCGCGAAGTTCGCTAAGTCGAAGAGCGAGGCAAGAAGCTCCTGGTGCGGAGCAACCTATTTTGGAAAATCAAAGCTCAAGTTTGGAAGCATGCTCTCGGACCGCTAACAGATCGGTTACCGCCAGGTTCCGGTGGCTTACGCACACCGGCAGAGAAGTGTCGCCCTCCGGGCTAAAACCGAACAGCCGTAAGAAGCCTCCGCTGCGCGTCGTGTAGAGCCATTGGGGACAATGGCTCTACACTGGAAAAATCCTTCGCTGCGCGTCGGGAAGCCCGTTGGGGATAACTTCTGCCTGCCCCCTGAGTTCCTTCGGTATCCCCACGTTAGCGGACGAGCCAGTGCGGAACTCGCAGGCCTGGCCAAAGGGGATCGTGGAGCGCCTGGCATGATACAATTTTATGGCGTTGCAGGAAGTTAAACCGAGCTACCGAATGAGGAACGCCAGCACCCCGTAGCACGGTCCTCCGAGGCCGTGCGTTCTGGTCTTGAATAGATCGGTTTCATGCCAACGGGTCATCCGCTCGTGGCCTTCGTCAGCTTGATGCCCCATGGCGTTGAATTGGTGTAAGCGGCAGTGCGCAAGCACTCCGGTGAATGATGGATTGTCCTCGATATCGCAAGGTTTTTCACCGGACGGCTTGCGCCGTTCCGCTTTCAATGCAACGCCATTCGGGACGAGCCCGACGGGAGGCTCCTTAACTCAAGCCACTGCCCTCTTAGCACTCCATCGCCTTCTTCTCCAAACGATCCGCAGAGTCGAATTGGACTTGTGCAAGATCGCGGTTTCTCAGTATGCAATCCTACCGACTGTTTTGACCGGATTGCTTGTTTCCATGTTTTCTAGGAACAACGACGATGATCGCACGCTTGCTGCCAGGTTGCTACCTTTTTGGAATCGCTCTTTTCCTTGCGATTTGCGCGAATTGGTCGCCTAGCCTCAGCCAATCGGATCTGCCCCCTTTGCCCGATCGGCAGTCGCCCAACCCGCGTGCACCGCTCGATCCGCAACGCGCTCAAGCTTATCCACCCAGCGATCTTCAAAATAATGCAGCGGTCCCCCACGGGTTCGGTGTGCACGTCGTGGGTCCATCGACCAGCAGCGCCACGGCCACGCATCTGATGTCCTCGGCGACCCTGAGCAATGGATTCCAACAACTGGTGATCGTCGACCCTGCCAAATTGACCTTGGCGGTCTACCACATCGAACCCTCTCGAGGCGATATTCAGCTCAAGAGCGTCCGCAAGATCGACGCGGACTTCTCGCTAGAAGAGTTCAATCTGAGCGAGCCGACCCCCTCGACGATCCGACGCAATTCACGATCCCCGTCGATTCGTTAACAAACCGCGCGTGTTCTAGGAACGCTTTTGGCCGTCGACACTCAGGAACTTGATTGGGATCGGACTTCGCGGGTTATCCAGAACGATGGCCAATTTCCCAGCCAGCAGTTCATCGAGTTCGTGGCCTACCAGATCGGCTCGCCAGCCTCGCAAGATTTCCGGCGGGGATTGAGTATCGGGGTCCGGATCGAGGCGATAATGGACGTAGTCTCGGATATCCTCGGCGGTCGCTACAAGCATCGGTGAGATATGCTTGTGGTGACAAATGAAAGCCATCGCCGCGGAGAGAAATTGCGTCAACATCCCGGGCGGTTGCCCTTTTCCAAACCGCAACTTCTTGGGCCAACTCGGTGGAGGTTCGGCAAGCGCCCCTTCGATGACCTTGGCAAGCTCAGGAATCATGGGCTTGGTGTTGCGGAATTCCATGCCCCTCAAGGACAACAAGTGCTTTGGGTCGGACGAACCGCGTCGAGCCAACTCGACGAGCAAATCATCGCGTAAAATCCTCCTCGGGGGAACATTGCGTTCCTTGGCCCTCTCGTCTCTCCAATTCCAAAGCCCTCGCGCGACGCTCAGACTCGTGCCCGACAATGCCGACACCCCGCTGATGCGATGCCAGTTCTCACTCGACTCGTACTCGTACAATTCGGCTTGCTTCGAACGGGTCTCTTCGAGCAACCACTCGAGCCTGCCGTGCTTGTGCAATCTCTCGGAGAAAACCTCGTAGATCGTCAATAAATCACGGACGTCTTGGGCCGCATATTCCAACTGCCGACGGGTCAACGGACGGATTCGCCAATCGGACCGCGTTTCTTCCTTGTCCAAGTTCCCGCCGACGATCTTCTGAACCAGCTTGGCATAGGAAGCCGGATACTCCATCCCAAGGAACCCCGCAGCGACCTGAATGTCAAAAAGATTGGGAATCTGTTTTTCGGTGGCTCGGTAACAGAAAAGCGACTCTTCACGCCCGGCATGCACAACGACGGTTCGGTCGGGATGGTGTAGCAAACCCCAGAATCCCGACATGTCTTCTACCCGCAAGGGATCGATAATGGCGATCCCCGAATCGGTCTTGACCTGGATCAAACACAACTCGGGACGATACGAATCCTCCGAAACAAATTCGGTATCGAATGCCAGCAACTTGCAGTTTTGATTGGATTGGCACCATTCGTTCAGCGCCAGTTGCTCTTCAATCCAATAGAAATCGGTCCCCAAATCGCCCCTCAAAGTCTGCGTCAGTGCCGCTATACTTGAAACCAATCGATCCTCGTTCAGCCTCTGTTTTAATCCTTCTCGATGAGCAATTCAACCGCCTGCCAGCTTCTAGTCAGTGCAAACACTCTCGACGAGTGCATTTTGCTCCAAGACTTGAACATCCCGTGGATCGATCTCAAAGAACCCCGCCACGGACCCTTGGGTCGGCCTGAACTCCCGTTGGTCAAGCAATTCGCCAACCGCATGACGTCCGCCTCGTCGAGCAAAGCACACTGGAGCATCGCAGGGGGTGAACTTCCCGACTGGAACCCCCAGGCGGATCAAGCCTACCTCGAAGCCGTCTGCCTCCGAGGGACTCATCGAACCGATGGCCATATCAAATGGGGTTTGGCTCAGGCCGAGCGAACCTCCGATTGGCGAGTCAAACTCGCGAAACTCGTCGAGCAAATTCCTAGCCCTAAACAAGTCATCCTCGTCCATTATGCCGACTATGCTCGGGTCGAAGCTCCCGAATGGAGCACGGTCCTCGCGATCGCAGCGGAACTCAAGATCGATAAAATCCTCATCGATACGGCGATCAAAGATGGATCCAAACTGACCGATTGGCTCGAAATTCCCGAGATCGAACAGCGGATCCAAGATGCCAAGCGTTGCAACTTTCAAATCGCCATCGCCGGATCGATCCCCTTGGATCAACTCGCCAAACTTAGCCGACTCGAACCGAATTGGATCGGAGTTCGCGGGGCCGTTTGCCGAAACCCAAAGGATAGAACCAGCACCATCGATCCAGGACTTGTCGAAAAAGCACTGGCTCAAGTCGGTCTTTCAAGAGCCGAAGTCGGTTAGCACCTGGACTAGCACCAGGTGAAACCAAAGACCACGAAGGAATCCGCGTTGTCCTCGAACCATCGTCCCTTGCCCCTCCCCGGCGTTGTAACCCAACGCGGAATCCCCGTCGGAGCTCTGGCCATCCCTCCGGATCATCCCGACGAATTCATCCGGGATTTCAACCGAAGCTACGAAACGATCGGTCTGCATGCGAGACTCCTGAGATTGCCTAGCTTTCCCAGTCCGCAATCCGAACCCAGCCCGGACAACCCGGATTCCTAGCATCTTAGTGCGGACTGTTAAGGTCCACGGTCGAATCCAAATAGGCAGCCTTCCCAACAGGTCTTCGTGCGCCTTGATCGGATTCCTCAAGCACAATGCAAGCAGCACCTACCCAATCCCTCTCCAACGATGCATTAGCGGTCGACAATGACCAAGCCGAATGCTCATCGATCCAGATGGACCATCCGGATCGTATGGCGGAGCTGAACGGGAGGTATGACCTGGTTCTGGAACAAATCGATGCATTAGATTTGCAGATTCTAAGGCTCCTGAAGGAAATATCTGGCGAAAAGCCAGCTAACTTTCAGGCTCCTGAGCTTCCCCGTTGACTCGGCCCCGGCATCCAACGATAAATTAGGAGTGGATCCAATGGGTCGGGAGTGAATCTCGAAGATCGGATCGCCGGGTTGTTCCAGACCCGCCCTCCTGCTTTACCTGCCTAACGATCGAGTCGGACCATGTACGGATGGATTCCGTTGCAACGTGCTCTTGAGGCCTTGGCCTCGAAAACAGCCATCGGCTGGCTTGCCGTTTTCGCCTTTTCCCTGAGCGTCTTCGGGCCTGCGCTAGGGCCTGCCTTCGGGCAAGTCGAAAATCTCCACAGCCGCATCGATGGCGCGGCCCAAGCGGACTTGCCATGGCTGACTGCAAGTCCCACCGAGCCGTCGCAGGCCCTTCGTCGCTTATCGCTCGATCTGAGGAACACGATCCCCACGATCGAGGAGATCGACGCGTACTTAGCCGAGCCTCCCGAGGGCCGCTGGGAGCGGTGGGTCGACCGATTTCTTGCCGATCCGGCTTACCGCGAACGGATGGTCGATTGGTACGATAAGACCCTTCTGCAACGCCGTCCTTATCAAAATGTCGATCGAGCCACCTGGATCGCTTATCTTCGAAATGCCGTCGACGCGAACACTCCGATCGATGTGCTCATGCAAGGGATTGTCCAGAGCGTTTGGTGGGACAAGTCCGCACGAGCCCAGCAGCGATTCTTCCTCGAGCGAGGGGGCGATGCCCATGCTTTGGCGCGCGATGTAGGGCGAGTCTTTTTTGGCAAGGACATGCAATGCGCGCAATGCCATGATCATCCGCAGGTCGACGACTACTTGCAGATCGATTACCACGGCCTGTTGGCTTATGTTTCAGCCAGTTCGTTGGCCGAGGGGAAAACGACCGACGACAAGGGGGCCGAACAGAAGCTTCAGATGTACATCGAAAAAGCGGCGGGCGATGCCCCCTTTGAATCGGTTTTCAACAAAGGGGTCCCCTTCCGATCGGCCACGCGCGGTCCGGGCCAAATCGAGCTTTTCGAGCCGTATCTGGCTCCTGACGAGCGTTACGAACCTGCGGCTCGCCCAGGGGCTTTTGGTGGACTTCCTAACGCTCCCATGCAGAGTCGACGCTCGCTCCTTGCTGCCCAATTGCAAGCCTCCAACCGTGAATTTTGCGAAAACTGGGCCAATCGACTCTGGGCTTTGATGTTCGGTCGCGGGCTGGTCCACCCGTTGGACATGCGGCACTTCGACAACCCAGCGAGCAATCCCGAGTTGCTGAAAATCCTGACCGACTCGTTGATCGAATCCAAATTCGACCCGTCGCAGATCCTCAGGCAAATCGCTCTGAGCGGCACCTACCAACGGGGTCGCCGCATGCCGCTCGAGTCGCAAGTCGACGGACGTGGGGCGCTCCAAGTTCAGAGCCCTGAGGCGATCGCTTGGCGGGCCCAACTGAACGAGACGCTCGCAGTCGCCAAGTCGGCGATCCCAGCAGCGGAGAACGCCTCCAAGGAAAAGCAGACTGCGTTTGACGCTGCCGCGGATGCTTGGCGAGAAATCCAAAAGACACGCATCAGCATCCGCGCAGAACTCGACGCCTCGGAGGCCGGTTTTAACGAGGCCAACAAAAAGTTCATCGATGCGGTCGCTGCCTTCGATAAAGCTTCGGCAGCCCATCAGGCGATCGCCAAGAAGACCGCTCTGTTGGACGAAGCCGCACAGAAACTCGAACAGGCCAAGGCGTTGGGAGACGATCCGGAAATCCAGGCGAGCATCGTCGCTACACGCGCCAAAATTGAGACTCTCAAGCCTCAAATCACCGCGGCCGAACTCGCTGCGTCAACGGCTGCCACCGCACGCGATGGAACTCTTGCGGCCAAAGAGACCAAACGCGTCGAATGGAAATCCGTCGTCGATCGACTAAAGCCCGTCGAAGAACAACTCCAGCAAGCCGACCGGGCGATGACCCTTGCCCGCGCGGGCTTCCAGGAATCCAGACAATTTGCAACCAACCTTTCGCGGCGTCTCGAGCGACTCGAACGCGTTGCGATTTGGTTCGACCGATCGGCCGATGCCGCCGTCGCAGGAACTCAACTCGCGCAGGCTACCCAGCAGATGCCCTCGTTGCAGGAATCCCTGGTGGTTGCCAACAACGAAAAGATCGCCATGGAACAAGCCATGCTCGCCCTTGATGCGACCATGGCCGAAACGACCAAGCAGCTCGAGCCCATGGCTGGCAAATGGAAAGAACTCCTTGCGCAAAAAGACCAACTCGTCGCGACCAAATCCCAGTTGACCAACGCTGCCGGACTCGTTGCCGACGCAGGGCCCCTCCAAGCGGCCATCGCTCAGATCGATGCGAGCCTGACAACCCGCCAAAGCGAACTTGTCCCTCTCGAAGCCCTGTTGAAACAGCTCCAAACCAACCTGGGGGAAATGCAAAAGAAGGTCGAGGAAAACAAGCTCTTGATCGCCAACGCACAGAGCAAAGTACAAGCGCAACAGACCGCACTCGATACCCACAGAGCATCGATCGAAACGCTGCAAACTCAGTCCGATAAGGTCGCACAGGAATGCGCGATGCAGAAGCTCGAAGTGGACCAGCATAACCAAGAGATTTTTGCGGTTGCTCCCGAGCGGGCTTTGAGCCCCGAGCAGTTCGGTTGGTCGATCCTGACGGCCACCAACATCATGAGCAGCTACATCGGTAACGAAAAAACGGAATTGGACAAAAATGCCCCCCTAGCTACCGATGCACCTGCTGCGGAGCAATACGCAAGGCTTTTGCAAACGGTCCGAGGGGCCCGCGATAAACTCCAAGGCAACATCGATACGTTTTCCAGTTTGTATTCCTCGGGCGTTGGACAGACCAGCGACGACTTTTTCGCTTCCCCCGACCAGGCTCTCTTCGTAGCCAACGGAGGTGCGGTCTACGTCTGGGCCGCTCCCAACGGCAACAACTTGACCAACCTAGCAATCCAAAATCCCGACCCTCGATCGGCTGTCGAACTGCTTGCCCGAGGACTCTTGGCAAGAGCGGCAACTCCCTCCGAATTGGAATGGGTCCCTGAACTCATCGGGAAGAATCCCGAGTCCAAGCCTGCCGTATTCCATGAACTGGTTTGGGGAATTCTCGCTGGAGTGGAATTCCGAATTTATCCATGATTCGGCGGTTGGCGCAAAGAAGCCAAGCTCGAAGCCCTAGCAGCAATTCCTGACCGATACGCTTTACGAAAATCCTTTACGAACACCCTTAACCAATCCCCTTTTTCGATCAACGCGGAGTAGAACCATGAGCAACCGAGCACAATACGCCTGTGGATCGATGGACCATGCGCTCAGTCGCCGAAGATTTCTGGGAGCCAGTGGGCTCCTCGGCGCCTCGGGGATCTTGGGTGGGGTAGCCAGCCTGCCCTCGAAGGTCGCTGGTGCGATCCCCAAAAACGACTACCGTGTTGTCGTTTTCAACATGCACGGGGGACTCAGCCAACTCGAGAGTTGGGACCCTAAACCCTCGACCAACACCGGTGGGCCCTTTCGCGCCATCGCCACGAGCGTCCCTGGAATTCACATCAGTGAACTCTTGCCCAAGACAGCCAAGCAGATGCATCATCTGTGTCTCCTGCGGGGCGTCAATACCGCCGAGGACGATCACGGCAAAGGTGCTTACATGATGCTCACCGGCAGGCGTCAAACGCCGGCCGCCGAGTATCCTCAGGTCGGATCGGTGGCCGCCAAGATGCTCCACGATGATCAAACGGGATTACCGGGGCATATCATCATCACTCCGGGCGGCGGAGGGGGGCGAGGCAACGAAGCAGCGTATTTGGGACCGAAATTCAACAGCATCCATCTCGGGGGGGACAAGCCTCCGCAGAACTCCAACAAACCCGATGCGATCGCCCAAGAGGCTGAAGAACGCAGGCACCTGCTGCGTCGGAAAATCAATGAACAGTACCTGAGCCAACGCCGCTCGGCGATCACCGATGCCTACACCCATTCCTACGAGCAAGCTTTGAAGCTCATGGAGCGGCGCGAGGTCTTCGACGTCAGCAAGGAGCCTCAGGCGGCCCAGGACAAGTACGGAAATTCCGAACTTGGGCGGCAGTGTTTGGTCGCGCGGAGACTTTTGGAAAACGGCGTTTCGTTCGTTCAAATCACCCACTCGAACTACGACACCCACAACGACAACTTCAATTTTCACATCGAACAAGTGGGCGAGTTCGATCTGGCCTACGCGACATTCATCGAAGACCTCGCCGAGAGAGGGATGCTCGAGAAAACCTTGGTCGTCGTCCTGAGCGAATTCGGAAGAACCCCGAATATCAATCTCTACTACGGACGCGACCACTGGTCGAAAGCTTGGTCGGTCGCCATGGCGGGAGCCAAAATTGTCCCTGGGGCAGCCTTCGGACAGACCAACAAGGAAGGTACCGAGGTGGTCGATGGGCAGGTCGATCATGGGGATATCTTCCATACCATCCTGCGTGGAGTCGGAGTCGATTCGAGCCAATCGCTGATCGTCGATGGACGCGAATTGCCGATTGCAGATCCAGCCGCAGAACCGATTTGGAAGGTCCTGGTATGATCGAATTGGACGTGACCAAATCGCATGTGCTGCATCAGTGGAAGGCGGACTCGGCGTTGATCGCTTGTAGGTTTTCACCCACCGGCGATCACTGCGTGAGCACTTCCCAAGACAACCGATTGCAACGATGGAATATCGCCGATGGACAAAAGGTGGTGCTCGAAGGCCATGAGAGCTGGGTCCATGCGTTGACCTTCAACAAAACCGGCGACCAGCTTATTTCCGGTGGATGCGAAGGTCGATTGATTTGGTGGTCGATCCTAGAAGCTCAGCCCAAAGCGATCCGTTCGGTCGAAGCCCATGCGGGCTGGATCCGTGGGGTTGAAATTTCGCCCGATGGAGGAATGCTCGTCTCGGTCGGAAACGATCAAGTCATACGCTTGTGGAAGGCTGACACGGGCGAGAAATTGCACGAATGGCCTGCGCACGAACGGCACATCTACAGCGCGGCGTTTCATCCCGACGGACAGCATCTGCTTACGGGCGATCTGTTGGGCAAAATTTGCGTGTGGAAGCTTTCCGATCGAACGCTTGTTCGAACCCTCGATGCAGCGACTTTGTACTCTCCGAACAAAGGTCAAAACGCCGAATTCGGTGGAGTGCGATCCTTGGCGATCTCTCCGAATGGAAATGAAATCTACGCCGCAGGGACCCACAAAGGGAGCAACCCGTTTGGCGCGGTCCACGAACCGCTTCTGCTGCGGTTCAATTGGGCCGACGGGGCACTGACGAAATCCCATGTCTGCGATGGAATCCCTGGTGGCTTGCTCTACCGCACCGCGGCCCTCAACGACGCGACCTTAACGGCCGTATCGGGGGGCTCCTCAGGAGGGATTTTGCTGTTCTTTAACGCCACCCAGGAAAAAGAATTCCACCGCGCCGGACTACCGAGTTTGGCGCGCGACATGGATATCCATCCAGCCAAGGGGCTTGTCGCAACGGCCCACTTCGACCAGCACCTACGTGTCAGCGGCTTGTTCGCTTAACGTAAGCGTACAGCGGCCTATTCGGTTTTTAGGGGCCGTGGGGCTTGCAAATGCTCGGTAGTGGATCTCCCGCAGAGATCCGGCTGCTGGAAGAAATAAACGCAAAGACGCAAAGGCGCAAAGACGCAAAGGTAGTGGATCTCCCGCAGAGATCCGGCTGCTGGAAGAAATTAACCTTCCCAAGAGTGACCGTCCCAAGCGACCACTCGATCGAGCCAGTGGACCAAGGCGTCGCTGAAAAGATCCAAGAGCAACTCTCCTTTTTTCGCCGACGCTGCGCTCGGGACCCCGATGTGACCCGGGACGGTCCGATCCTTGGTCTTCCAAGCCCTCGAGCCGGGACGAAACGGATTCCCGGGCTCGATGGTCTCGAGAGAAGCGTAGGGACCAACGAGTTCAGGTTGGAGCGCAAGTACCATCGAGGTCTCCCATTCGCAAGCGTGTCCCATCTCCCGTTGGACAATGCTCGGATCGCGGGTCCAAGGTTCCACATCCAGTCCCCAATAGGTTGTCATGAGAAATAGCAAGTCGTCCCTGTGCGAGTATTTCTGGCGGATCTCGAACGTCGCTTGCTTGGCCGGAACATCGTTGCCCCCATGCCCATTGATGAATACGATTCGGCGAAATCCCTGCTCGATCGCATTGTCCATCAAACTGCAAAGAAGATCGAGATAGACCCTCGGCGAAGCCGAGAGGGTTCCGTTGAAATCCAAGTGATGGTGGGAGTTTCCCATCCACATGACCGGCGCAAAAACGACGCGATCGTGCATTCGCAGCGATACCCGATCGATCAATGCCTGCGTCAAGAGCGTATCGGTCCAAACCGGTAGATGCTGTCCGTGCTGCTCGATAGCAGCCAGTGGAAATACGATCGGTGTGTCTGGGGCAAGGGCTGCGATCGCAGGGGCTTGCATCTGGTGAAATAGCACGGTGTCAATGAACCTTTCGAATGGCAGTTCAGGGATGGGACGAGCCCAGAGGATCAATCAGCAGGGACTTGGAATTCCTTGGGCAACGGTGCTTGGTTGCTCTCCGACCAAGCTCGGGTGGTCATGTCGATCTTTTTCTTGCTCGGTGTCGCGGGATCTTCGAGCACCAGCCAGACGACCTTCTGGTCTTTTTCGTTGGGACTCTGGACGGTCGTCACCGGATTGGCCCGCCGCGAGAGGGCTGTGAGGACCTCTCGTACCGAGGTATCCTTGTACTCGAAGTTGCGAATTTGCTGATTTCGCGTAATACCATCTTTTTGGAATGCCGTTCCGTTGATTGCCATGGGAAGTGTCTCGGTGCCTTGGGTGTGGCTATCTTTGAGTTCGTTGGCGATCGCCTGGAGAACCACTTCGAGCGATTCCTGTTCGATGCGTAAACTGATTTTCGCATCGAGCATTTCCTCGACGGTTTTGGCGGCGTTGGTCGTTGGTTTGGGGGCCGTTGCCACCTTGGTCGGTCCTGACGCCGCGAGACCCTGGAGGGCCATCCAGGACCCGATAGCAAGGTTGCTAGCTGCTTCCTTGGGCAAGTACGCATTGAAGACGACTTGGCCGTCCTCGGCTCCAGAACGAGCGTATTTGTTGACCGATCGGAGCATTTGGGGAAACCGATTGGCGATCGCGCGCCAGTAAGCGGCCGCGGGTTGGGCGGCAAGCTGGGATTCGATCCCCTCTGCCAATGCGTCGAGCTTGCGCTTCAACTCGACTGCGTCGCGAGGTGCGCTCTGAAGGTCATTTCCAATCATGCGGTATTCGAGGTACAGATTCGGCTCGAAGTGGGTGCGAACCAGAACCCCCTGAATCCGATCATCGATCACTTCCCGCATCACTCCGAGAACCTTTTCGGAATGCTCCCCAAACAATTCTTTGCCGTCGACAAACAGAAAACTCGGTGCGGCCAAGAAGCTCACCTCGGCGCGAGAATCGGTCGTCTGGAGCAGGCCCTCGAGCTGTCGCCGCAGCGGTCCGGATTTCCCCTGGCTTTCAAGCAAGGGCTTGAGCAACTCCCAAGGTCCGACTGCGATCCGCTTGACCTGCTGATCGGCTTTGGTCGTGAAATCATCGGTGATCAATGCGATGGTTTTTCCTTGGTTCTCCGATGTCCAGTAACGGTACTTTTTGTTGTCCGACTGGATCTCGTTGCTTTCCCATTGGCCGATCTGGGGCAACAAGGTCTCAAGCGTTTTGGGTTCCTTCCAAACCCAGCGTTGGACTTGGCGATATTTACCGGTTGCTTCGCCCGGATACCAAGCGAAGCTCGCGGAGGCTAAGCCGTCGGTGAGCAATGCGGGGATACCGGAAAGATCGGAGGTTTGGGGATAAAGACTTCTCCACCAGTCGGCCAGCTCCTTGCTCGTTGTACCGGTTTGATTCCAGCACTCCCCGGAGAGAACCAGCAACGCTTCGATCCCGGCCGGGAGCATCTCGGTGGAAAGGGGCGCGCCGATCGTCGGCGGAGTCCATGGAACTCCGGTGTCGTCGGTCTTGACGTTGTAGTATTCCAACAAAGGATCGATACCGCCTGCCGTTGGCTTATTCGAATTCGCCAGCGTGTTGCGAATGTCGCTCGTCTGCTGGTCCTCGGCGGTTTTCACGACCGGTGGCTTGATCTCGACCAAGCCTTTTTGGTTGCCTCGCAAGAGCAGAGACAGGACCATGAGCGCCAGCAACGAGCAGGCGACGACCAGGGGCAGAAACCATGCGGGCCGTTTGGTTTTCTTTCGCGGCCCGAAAGGTTTCGGGGGAGTTTTTTTCTTCTTGTTTGATTTTTTAGGTGCAGTCGCAGCTTGAGTCGAAGTCGGCCTATTCGCAGAGGCTTGCACCGAGCCGGTCGGTAAAGGCCCGCTCGGTGAAGGGCTCGGTAAAGCCCCCGGTAAGGCCTTCGGTAAAGCCTGCGAGTCCGATAAGGGTGTTGTTGTCTGGGACTTCACGGGCTGTGCGATCGTCGATGGATCAACCGGTAGCACTGGATCCACCAAAGGTGCAGGCTTAGTTTCAGGCGATGGTTTCGCTTGCGGTGCTGGTTTCGCTTGCGTTTCAGGCTTAGCTTGCAGCGCCGGCTTGGCTTCTGTTGCCGGCTTCGCTTGCGGTGCGGGCTTTGGTTGCGGTGCAGGCTTTACTTCTGGAACTGGTTTCGCTTCCAGTGCTAGCTTCGCTTGCAGCGCCGGCTTGGCTTCTGGTGCTGGCTTCGCTTGCGGCGCTGGCTTAGCCTCTGGTGCTGGCCTAGCTTGCGGCGCTGGCTTAGCCTCTGGTGCTGGCCTAGCTTCCAGTGCAGTTTTCGCTTGCGGTGCTGGCTTAGCTTCTAGCGCTGGCTTCGCTTCCGGTGCAGGCTTTGCTTCCGGTGCAGGCTTCGTTTGCGGTGCTGGCTTCGCTTCTGGTGTTGTGATCGCTTGCAGAGCTGGCTTGGTTTCCTGTGCAGGCTTCGCTTGCGGTGCTAGCTTCGCTTTTGGCTCAGGCTTCTCCGGTTCAAGCGTTGCAGGAGAGGCCAGTGCTTCGGTCTCGTTGGGGAGGACCAATTGATCGAGCGCGCGGAGAAGTGGATCGACACCTGAAAAACGAACCGATGGGTCTTTGGCCAGCAGGTGCATCAAGCACTTTTTTTGAACCTCAGGCAGTGTGCTAGGGAGCACCACGGGGACGTTGGCGTGCAATTTGGCCCATAACTCTGGCGGTGCATCGGGTCCCGGATCGATGGGCCAATTGCCCGTTAAGGAGCGGAACCACAAGCACCCCAGCGCGTACAAATCCGACTGGACATTCGGCAGAGCGGTCGGAAGGATCAGTTCGGGCGCGGCCAATGCGAGTCGTTGATCGAGACCTCCGAGAACGCTCAAGCTTGACGCGTGGTAGGGGGACCTAGGCGGGTAGATCGGGTCGCGCAGCAGCAGGAAGCCTCGCATTTCATTCCACACGATCGAGTGTGTAGAAAGATGTCCGTGGGTCAGTCGATGCAGGTGGAGGAACTTGAGTCCCATCGCTACATCTCGGAGCATCCTATGGGCTTGGGTGCTCGACAAAGGGCCTTGCTCGAGCATTTCGCTCAAAAGCAAGCCTGGCACCGATTCGCACACGGCGTAAAGATGTTTCAGGGTTGCCCCGGCGCTCATCCATCGGTCCAAGTGCGGCGATTGGACTTGGCAGTGCTGCTGTGCCCAGAGCAGGCTTGGAGGCCAATCCTGGATTTCCGGGGTAGCCAAACGTTCATCGGGCAAGGCCACCATCCAGACGGCTTTCGGAGGGAATGCCGACCATCGGGCCCCGGAAGCGTCCTCCGCTTCGTACCAGCAGGCTCCACGCTCGGATTCCAGAGAGCGGACGACTCGAAGCTTTCCTAATTGCAGCGGATGGGGCAAACCTCGGTATAGGACGTTGGCTTGGTAGGGGCTCAGCTTGTCCTGTTGAACAAGCTCTTTGATGACCAAGGCAGGATCGGAGCTTGCGGCAGGTCCAATGACTTCCGACACGGACTTGGCCCATTGCCGGCACTGTTCAGGGGTCGCGATTCCTGCGGTGTGGATGCGTTCCCAAATTTGAGCTATCGTCAATTGCATCCGTCCAAAAGTCCCTTGCCAAACCGCGTATGAGCCAATAACTTAGAAACGACGTTCCTAGGGGGATCGAGCCAAACCACCTACCCATACTATAATGAATTCTAACGCCGTGGTGAAACCAAGTGCCGAAGAAGTTGCCTCGGCAGCTTGTTTTTGGCTTATCGAGTCGATTGCGCAAGCGATCCAGCGCCATGGTCGCTGCGTCCTTGCACTCTCGGGCGGCTCGACCCCCAAAAAGCTCTACGAGCAACTTGCTCGCGATCATCTCGGAACACTGGATTGGTCGAAAGTTCATCTGCTCTGGGGGGACGAGCGCAACGTCCCGCACGACCATCCAGAGAGCAATTTTCTCATGGTCAAGTCCGCTTGGCTCGATCCGGCCATGGCTAGCGGTGACCTGCATCACGTGCCGAACTACTATCCGGTTCCAATCGAGCTTCACGACCCGGAGAAGTCGGCTTATGAATATGGCCAGACGATTCGCTCGGTGCTGGGGGATTCCTCTGCGATCGACGTGGTTCTTTTGGGGTTGGGAGACGATGCCCACACGGCTTCTTTGTTTCCAGAGACGCAGGCCCTGGAGAGTCTCGATGGATTCGTTGCCAACTATGTGTCGAAGTTCGAGTCGTTTCGTTTGACGATGACTGCTTCGTTGATCAATCGGGCGAGGCGTGTGGCGTTTTTGGTCTGTGGCGAATCGAAATCGCCTGCCCTGGATGTGGTTTGGCACGGCCCGAGGGATCCGGCGCTTTATCCAGCTCAGTCGATCAATCCCACTGCCGGAGAGCTCTGGTGGTTCCTCGATATGCGGGCTTTGCCGGCTCGCGATCGTATTCCCCTAGGAGAGCTCGGCGGCTGATGCCCTGGCTTTTTGAATCGCTTGGGATTTCCAATCGAATCCCAATTCCCCGAACCACTGTTTTTGAAGGCTAGTGCAAAGAGGCCCGGGCTCGGGATTCCCGATCTGTCTTTTCTGAAGCTGCGATGCATGCCAAAGACATCCCGTGTTCCCAGCGAGCAGAACCTCAGCAGCGTCCTGCAACTCTTCGAAGTGCAAATCTCGGTACTGGATCGCAAAGCCCTGGGATTTGAGCATCCTCTCGACCCGATCGAGCGATGTTCCTTGGACGATGTCCTCGCGTCGAGGTGAAACCACATTCCCTTGCCGATCGACCATCAGAAGATTTGCCGCACTGGTATCTGCCACCATGCCTCGGCTTGTGCAGAGCAATCCCAAACCTCCCTCGAAACGTCTGGCCGCGTCCTGGTCGGCAAGGTAATAATTGAGCCGACTGCGACTCTTGATGTTCGATGGCCAGCATTCGCCAGCACCCGAAGCGTATTGAACTCGAACCAGTGTGGTCCCGAATTGGTACCAATGAGCGAGTTTGCGCCAGGGGATCGGTAACCAATGGACAAAGCCGTGGATCTGCTTGCCTGAAAAATAATCGCCTGGGGTAACGACCACGCAGAGACTTGCGTCGGATTCATCGCTGAGCAAGGCTCTGCTCTTGGCCAACAACTCGGCGATCGACGTTTCGAGATGCCGCAAAAAAAGGTTGGAGTCTAAGCCCAGCAAATCCATTCCATGGCGAAGTCGAGTGATGTGGGGTTGAAGGTCGACCAACTGCTTGCCGAAACTTCGGATCCTCTCGACGAGGATCGCTCCATGAATGGCACCTAAATCGCTGATCGGAAGCGATAGCCGGGAGGCTTCAAGAAGCTCGAAACCTTGAGCCTGCGGATCCCAACGCAGACCGAAGCTCGTTAAGAAGCGTTCACTCGACGGTGGCGTTTGCATTCGACTCCTGCCCCAAAAGATGATCCAAGACGAGATGAAAGTAGGGACACTGCGCGTAGTAACTCCGTTCGCTGTGAGTCGTTCCAATGACCGATCCGCAATCGAACTGACGGACTTTCGTTGAGTTTTCAAGTGGCTCGGACGAGCGTGGATTGGCGATGCTCTCGAAGCCCTGGGCTCCGACAAATCCAGCGAAACCCGCTGCGACCGGGCGACTCAGGCGATCGAGAAAGCGAAATCGTCGCAAGATCGGATCTTTTGAATTGTATAGGTTAATCAGTCCCGAGACGCTCTCCATCCCCTTGGCATGCTTGCCCCCACGAGCTAACCAACTGCGATCCACCGCAGGAGCCACCAGGGCGACGCGATACCTCGGGACGCCTGCAACCGATTCGCTCGAGCCATCTATCGTATCGTATCCTTGCAACGGCCCCCCGATCGATCGGTACTGGAATCCTGGAATCGTCCCACCTGCGGCAAAATGCAACCCGCCGGTGACGGCTCGGGCTCCAAAGGAAAAGCCGAGAAGACTGACCTCCGAATGGAGCCTAAGCCGCTCCAAAAGCCAGCCTACCAACAAAGCTTGGCATTCGGCCGACTCGGCGTTCTCGTACACATCGCGAAGGGGGTGAGGTTCTCGGGTGCTAGGCCAAGAGAGCATCAGCAAGCGGTAGGGTCTCTTCGAGCGTCGCGCGAGGTACTGATTAAGAATCAACGCACGCTCGCGGGCGTTGTTTCGCTCCATGAAATTCCCATGCACATAGACGATGGTCAACCTTCCGTCGTCGACCAGTGCGTTTTCCAAATCATCGCGTTGCCAACCGGTCTCGGTCCGCCGCAACGCTTCAAGCCCTGGCGATTGCGGATCGATGCAGCGAAATTTCTCAGGAAGATGCCTCGATGATAGCTCCCAAACCTCCGAGAGACCGCTGTCCACAGGGCTATAGGGATCGAGCGCCGGCTGGCTCGGGTTGGTCTCCCCGAGCCCATCGCAATCGCAACCAGCCGGGGGGGACGGATCCTCGTTGGTCTGCCCCCCGAAGGCGACGTAGCGAAAAGCTCGTGTGTTCTCAAAAGGTTGGGCCCGTGAAGAATCATCCCGATAAGATTGCCCCCGATCGGATTGCACATGATCGTATTGCACATGATCGGATTGCACATGATCGTATTGCACATGATCGTATTGCACATGGGGATTCGTACCCTGCGATACAAGCCAGCCGATGAGGACCGCCAAGACCAGCACGCCCAGGTGCAGCCCCTGCCAAAGAACTTCGGTTGTCCAAGTCCGATCGGTAGGCCAAGAGGCTACTCGGGATTTCGCATGGAGGGAAACTTGTACGATGGATGCTTTTGAGGTCTTCATGCGAAACTTTAACTCTTGAATGGATTGCGAGCGTTAGAAAAAGTTTCGAGATTGTCGAAAATTTGTTTGCGTCGATTTGCACCCTCGGAATATTGGCGTAGAGTTGCCCGTCGAAAAATCTTTCGACCGCAACCTTTGCGATTTCCTCAAGGAGAAAGATGATGAAGCGTTCAATACTGACCCTGTCCGTTCTGGCACTCGCATTCGCCGGTTGCAATACCTGCGGTTCCTGGAGGCCGAACTTCGGTAGTTTCAAGAGCTGTTTGCATAGTGCATCGAACGTCGGAGCGCCCTGCGATGCAGGTTGTGAGCCAGGGCAGGCCGACGGTTGCCAAAGCTGCGGTCAAGCAGGTAGCGCTAACTACGGCGGATACGGAGAAACGGTGATCGGTTCCTACGAGACCCCGATGAGCTCGAGCGCGTCAGGTTCAGTCGATGGGATTTCGATCGGCTCGCCCCTGCCGAGCGGTTCGGTCCCCTCGGGTTCCTCGTTGCCGCCCGGATCGTACTCCGGCGGCACCACCCCCATCCGTGGCGAGACCATCCGACCAAAACCCGCGAATTAGTTGTCGACTTCTGGGCTTCTCTTAGGTTGAATCCTCCTCCAAAATGCGGTTAGTCGAAAAAACTCCGCATTCCCCAGGACGAAACGATCTGTGAGCCCAACCGACTCTTTGAATCCGAGCCCAGTGGTAGACAAGTCCACCGAACGTGTTCGAAGGATGTTCGCCGAAATTGCCCCTCGGTACGACTTCCTCAACCACCTTCTGTCGTTGAATATCGATCGCTATTGGCGGCGTCGGACTTTGGATCTTCTGGACCCAAAGCCTGGGGATCCCTTTTTGGACGTCTGTACCGGGACGGGAGATCTAGCCCTGGCGGTTGCCAAAAGGCTCGATCGGAAAACGCAGGTGATCGGGAGCGACTTCTGCGGAGAAATGCTCCATTTCGCCCGTCAAAAGCAGCACAAGATGCAGCTTGGCCAACATCCATTGGCCTTTCTTGAAGCCGACACGACCCGGCTGCCTTTCGAAAACGACCGCTTTCAAACCGTGAGCGTTGCGTTCGGACTGAGGAACGTTGTCGATACTCTCGAAGGGCTCAAAGAGATGATCCGTGTTTGCCGCCCGGGAGGAACCGTCGCGGTCCTGGAATTTTCCCAGCCGACCCTCCTTGGACTCAAACAACTTTACAATTTCTACTTCCGCAGGGTCCTTCCGGGAATCGGGAATCGAATCGCCAAGAACTCCAAGGAAGCTTATGCCTACCTCCCGGCGAGCGTCTCTCAGTTTCCTAGCGGCCAAGCGATGGCCGACTTGATGAAACAGGTGGGCTTGGAACAAGTTCGCTTTGAGCCGATGACCTTTGGGGTCGCGACCCTCTACTATGGGCGAAAGTAGTTCGCTCGGCAAACTATGAATTCTCCGAATGATCCCCCTATCGTCCTTGCGATCACCGGCGCCAGCGGCGCTGCCTACGCAGCGCGACTCCTCCAGCAACTTGCGATACGTGGTGAACATATTCACCTGCTGGTCAGTCCCTCTGGGGCGGCGGTCGTCGCCCAAGAACTCGGCGTAGAACTAGGGCCGACCCGAGACAATGTGCGCACGCTTTTGGGGTACTTCTGGCCAGAGCCTACCAAGCACGCTTGGAAACCGCTGACCAACGAACAGATCGAGGAAGCCTCCAAAAAGATCGTCCACCACGATTATCGGAATTACTTCACCCCGATTGCAAGCGGCAGCTTTTTGACCAAAGCGATGGTCATCTGCCCTTGTTCCGGGGCGACCCTCTCGGGCGTCGTGCATGCCTCGGGAAACAACCTGATCCAACGCGCCGCGGATGTGCATCTCAAGGAGCATCGCAAACTGCTGCTTGTGCCCCGAGAGACCCCTTTGTCTGTGTTCCAATTGGAAAACATGACCAGGGCAGCCCAAGCAGGTGCGGTTGTCATGCCGGCCATGCCCGGTTGGTACCATGGGGTTTCGACTCCGGTCGATCTGATCGACTTTGTGGTCGCTCGGATCCTGGATCAGTTGAAAATTCCTCACGAACTGATGAAGCGTTGGGATGGCCCCTCGCTCGAGGCGCATTCGAACCACGCTCAAAGCGGTGATGCTTAAGAAGTGATTTCTAGTATGTGGCTCAAGTTTCAGCGGTTTCTAGAACTCATCCGGTTTAGCCACACCATTTTTGCACTTCCGTTTGCCCTGCTGGCATCCTTTTGGGCTTGGATTGTTCCGTCTCCAATCCCAGAGATCCAGGTTCGATTCGGATGGTCCTCCGGACTCGGGATCCTGCTTTGCATGGTCTTTGCCCGTAGTTTCGCCATGGCTGTCAATCGGCTTTTGGATCGGAAATGGGATGGGGAAAACCCCAGGACCGCCAATCGCCATTTGCCCGCGAAGCTTCTTGGTGTCTCAGAGGTCGGCTGGTTTACTTTGCTCTGCGGAGTCCTTTTCATCGCCTCGTGCATGCTGTTTTTGCCGAACCGATTGCCAGCGATTTTGAGTCTGCCGGTGCTGCTGTTTCTCGGGGGCTACAGCCTCGGAAAAAGGTTCACTTGGTTGGTCCATGTGTGGCTCGGCGCCGCTTTGATGCTCGCCCCTATCTGCGCTTGGATCGCTCTGCGCGGTGAGATTCTCTCTCAGGCTCCTTACGACCTTTTGCCTGTCGTTTGGCTCGGAGCAGTCGTTTTGCTCTGGGTGTCGGGATTCGATATCCTGTATGCCTGCCAGGATGCGGAGTTCGATCGGCAAGCTGGCCTTTCGAGTATCCCGGCCCGTTTTGGCATCCGCGGTGCTTTGAACATCGCCAAAGTCCTCCACTTTTTGATGTGGCTCGTCGCCATGGGGATGACCTTCTGGGCTCCCGAGCTGTCCTTGGGATTGCTGTTCCGAACCGTCATGCTCGCAGTAGGAGGCTTGCTAATTTATGAGCATTCCGTCGTTTCTGAACGCTCCTTGGATCGTATGCAATTGGCATTTTTTCAGCTCAACTCCATAATCAGCATCCTGATTCTAGGGGCAGGAGCCCTAGACGCTTGGTTAAAATAAGCCGAGCTCAACAGTGTACATACTGTGCTCCTTGCGGGCGAGTTCCTTCGGAGCTAGCAACGCACAGTCCAAAAAGGCGAGCACGCTGAAAACGCGAGAGACTACTTGGCACTTGCCGAGATCCATCCATGAACCAGACACAAATCCAAGACCGTTTCAAGAGCATCCGCGACAAGGTCGAACAGGGGGGCCGCTTGAGCCTCGACGACGGGATTTTCCTCTACGACCCCGAGGTTTCGCTGCATGCGGTGGGCGAATTGGCCAACTGGAAACGCGAGCAGATCAATGGCAATGTGGGTTACTACAACATCAACACCCACTTGAACCCGACGAACGTCTGCGTCTATCGCTGCCGTTTCTGCGCGTTCCGCTCCGATCTGCGAGACCCCAAGGGCTACGCGATGAGCGACGAACAGATCATCGCCCGAGGACAGGAAGCCCACGATAACGGCTGTACCGAGATGCACATCGTCGGCGGGCTGCACCACAAACTCGGTTACGACTGGTACCGAGGCATCCTCGAGAAACTTCATGCCGCGTTCCCAAAGATCCACCTCAAAGGCTGGACGGCCGTCGAGATCGACTGGTTTGAATTCCTCACCAAAAAAAGTATCAAAGAAGTCCTAGGCGATCTCCGCGAAGCTGGATTAGGAAGCATGCCAGGGGGAGGTGCGGAAATCTTCCATCCCGAAGTTCGCGATCAAATCTGCGAGCACAAGGCCAACGCGACCAAGTGGATCGAGATCCACCAAGCAGCCCACGAGATTGGACTCAAGACCAACTGCACGATGCTCTACGGACACGTCGAACAGGCCTACCATCGCATCGATCACCTGCTGAGACTCAGAGAATTGCAAGACAAAACCGGCGGCTTCCAAACGTTCATTCCGTTAGCGTTCCACCCCGAGAACACCAAGCTCTCGCATTTGAAGAAACCTTCGGCGCTGATGGACCTAAGGACCGTCGCTGTGAGCCGTTTGATGCTCGACAACGTCCCCCATATCAAAGCGTATTGGATCATGCTCGGGATAGGTACGGCTCAGACCGCCCTAGCCTACGGCGCTGACGACATCGATGGAACGGTCCGTCACGAACTGATCTATCACGATGCGGGTGCAACGACTCCGGAATGCCTGAGCGTCGAACAGATCCAGCAACTGATCGTTGAGGCCGGAAGAGAACCGGTCGAACGCGACACGGTCTATCGCAAAGTACATCGCGATCCGGACCAATTCACGCAGTGGTCGGTAGGCGAAGAAGTTCTGGTCAACGTCTAGGGCTTGCTAAGCGAGCAACTCTCGCACAACCCGCGCGGGCCGGTTCGAGGTGATGAATTGCTGGGTGTTGTTGTAAGGGAAACTCACCTTGGCGTGGTCGAGTCCAAACAGGTGCATGACCGTCGCTTGAAAATCGTTGGGGGTGACCAATTGTTCAATGGCCTTGTGCCCGAACTCGTCGGTCTTTCCAAACGCCATCCCACCCTTGATGCCACCCCCTGAGAGCCAAATACTGAACCCTTGGCCATTGTGATCCCGGCCAGCCCGTTCGGGACTGCCGTGATCTTGGGTCACCGGCAAACGACCTATCTCTCCACCCCAATGAACCAACGTGGAATCGAGCAAGCCTCGTTGCTTGAGGTCCGCAACTAAGCCGGCGACTGGTTTATCGGTCTTGCGGCAAATCGCGGGCAAATTCTTCTGGATGCTATCGTGATGATCCCAAGGTTGGCCGGAGTGGAATAATTGCACGAAACGAACTCCTCGCTCGATAAGTCTTCGAGCCAAAAGGCAGCGTGTCCCGTACTCGCGCGATTCAGGATCATCGATCCCGTAGAGATTTAAAGTCGCTTGGGTCTCCTTGGAGATATCGAGAGCATCGGTCGCTGCGAGCTGCATTCGCGCGGCCAACTCATAGGTCGCCATCCGCGCGTTCAACTCCGGTTCATCAGGATGATGGACCGTATGTTGCCGATTGATCTCATGGAGCAGTTCCAGGTTTTGCTGCTGCATCTGGCCTGCCAAATGAGGGGGCGGTTGGAGATTGAAAATCCGTGGCTCCTTGGGCCTGAGCACCGTGCCTTGAAACAGCGCTGGCATAAACCCATTGGACCAATTCGTCACCCCATCGACCGGATGTCCGCCGGGGTCGCTTAGGACCATATAGGCCGGTAGATCTTGAGACTCACTCCCGAGGGCGTAAGTCAACCAGGAGCCTAGGGTCGGGCGACCAAGGATTCCAGGAATCCCTCCATGAAAGTAGCGTATCGAAACCTCGTGCCCGTTGTTGCCCGTATGCATGCTGCGAATCAAACAGATATCGTCGATGACCCCAGAGGTATGGGGCAACAGCTCGGACAATTCGGTGCCGCAGTTCCCTCGAGGTGCAAAGGCAAACGGACTCCCGAGAAGTTTCTTGCTCGCTTGATTGACGAACGAAAATCCTACGTCCCCTTGGTAATCGGTCCCATGGAACTTGGTCAACTCCGGCTTCGGATCGGTAAGATCCATGTGGGAGGGGCCGCCGTGTTGGAACAGCGAGATCATCGCCTTGGCCTTGGGCTCGAAATGCGTTGCTCTAGGGTGCAGATCCCTATGGGGCTTGTCCTTGATTACCGGTGGTTGCCCTCGGGCGGCTTCCTGTGCCAGCATCAGCTCCAGGGCGATCGCGCCGACACCCATCCCAATTTGCTGCAACCAGCGGCGTCGTTGGGGCATCCAAAGTTCATCGTCGTGCATCGGATCGGTCATGGGAGTAGGTGGAAGTTTGGGAGAGTCCATCGAAGGGGCGGTTAGTCAACGTAGAGAAATTCGTTGGTGTTGAGCAACATATGGCAGATGTTGGTCAGCACCTGCGACGTCGGGGTGCTGCCGCTGCTGAGCCGCTGGGGTGCGCGATAGAGCAACTCCAATTGCGCCGGAACAAAACGGCTTAAGACCGCCAATTCCTTATCCGTCGGAAATCGGTGCAGGATGTGTTTCCATGCGGCGATGATTTGATGTCCAAGGGCCGAGGTGTCCTCTTGCTGGAGCCGAAATCCAATCGCTGAATCGAAAACCATCGAATTTTTTGTTGGCTCGCCTGGCTGCGAAGCCGTTGGGTTCCAAGTGATCTTAACCGTCCAAGTGAACGAGTCGGAGGTTTCCTGCTGACCGCACTCGAGGACCAGATCGATCGCATCGCCTGCCTCGACCGCTAGGTTCGCCACAGGCGTCGAGACCGAACCGGCTTGGATGCTCCAACGGCCAGCCTGCCCAAGCTTCGAGCTGACAAACCCGATCACGCCGTCTCCGTTGGGGCTGCCGTGCGAGAGCGACCCGCTGATTTCCACCGTCCCCGATTCCGGCGCGATCCAACGCCGGATCGCTGGATAAGCGGGGTTGCCAGGATGCCCCCCCGATTCGGTGAGGAATACCCAGCCTGTCGTCGCATCGGGGACCTGAACCCCCGGATGACTCCGGCCCTGGGTCTGTTGCGAAAACTCGGAAAAGCCTTCGACTTTGCCACTGTCCTTGTTCAACGTACCGGTGCCATAGCGCCATGGGGACGCGGGTGCTGTCGGCAATTGCCAATCCGAAACGCCTTGGGGGGCGCCTTGGGGGGCGGACTCCGATTTTGATGTGCCCGATTGCGCGATGACCCGTTTGGCGATCTTTTCAGATTGCTCCAATAGGAACTCGTTGTTCATCATCATCAGCGATTGCGGTGCGACGGTCGAACTCGGACGCGACTCGCACAAGACTCCCATGACCGGGGCATCGAACGCTTGAAGCAGTGCGACGGGCTGGGTCCGTCGCCATTTGGCATACAGACTCCTTCGAGGCTGGGCCGGATCGAGTCGGACTTGTCCAGCCTCGTCCTCTTGAAGAGGAATCGGTGCTCCGAAAAGCTCCGGTTTGAGCTCACCGGAGAGCCCAAGCACACTATCGCGCAGGACCTCAGCATCGATGCGATGAAGATCCCGTCGCCAATAAAATCGGTTCTCAGGATCGATCGATTCGCCATGGGGATTGCGGACGGAGGATTGGCGGTAAGCGGTCGAAAGAAGGATCCGACGATGCAGATGTTTGAAACTCCAGCCGTGTTCGATCCAATCCAAGGCGAGCCAATCGAGCAACTCAGGGTGGGTTGGAGGACTTCCGAGTTTCCCAAAGTCGCCGGGCGTTGCCACGATCGCTTTGCCGAAATGATGCATCCAAACGCGGTTGACCATCGCTCGAACGAACAGAGGGTTGGGCGGATCGATTTGGGTCAACCACTTGGCAAAAGCCAATCGTCGACCGCTCGTCGGGAGGCTAGGATCATCGTCGTTGAAATGTTTGTTGGAAGTCTCATCGACCAATACGCTCAGTTTCCCTGGCGGGACTTCGCGGGTCGGTTGATTCAGATCCCCTCGATGCAAGAGCTTGGTCACCGGTAGGTGCCCTGGAGGTTCGCTCAGGGCTTGCAGGAACGTCTCGGCCGGTTTTTTCGCTCTGGTCTCGGCGATCGTCGCATCGAATTTCTTGAGCTCCTCGGCTGCCTCAGGCAGATATTGGTAAAGCACTCCGGGCGAGATATTGACGCTCGGGTATTTGTCCAGAAGCATTTTTTGCTCTTCGGTCCGTTTGTCGACCGGAGATTCATAGGCGGAGCGCAGCATGGTGCGAAGCGGTTCTTCGAACTTCATCAGCTCTTTGTCTAAGGCATTCTTGATGAATTCGGCTTCCTTGGTTGCGCGTTGGGCACTGATGGCTTGAGCTTCCATTTCGATTTTCGACGAAAGCTCGACCTCGGCTTGGGTGATCAGAGAGACCAAGCGTTCGGACGGCGTTTTCCAAGCGATCGGGTCAAGCGCTGGAGCGAGGACTGCTCTTAGGGCGAAGTAGTCTTCGTGAGATAGAGGATCGTAGCGATGGTCATGGCACTGGGCGCAATTCAAACTCGATCCCAAAAGCGTGCTACCGATCACTTGAAGGGTGTCTGCAATCGTTTTATTGCGAGCCTCTGGCGAATTATCGCCACTTGCCGTTCCGTCGGCGGTCATCCTCAAGAATCCCGTCGCGGTCAAAAGCTCGATTTGGGTTGGGGTCCAGTCGCCTTGTTTGGGACCGGCAAGTTCGTCCCCTGCAAGCTGTTCGACGATGAACCGATCGATGGGCTTGTCTTGATTCAGTGAAGCGATGACATAATCGCGATAGCGCCAAGCCCAAGGTCTCTCTGCGTCGGCCAATGTCGCGCCATCGCTATCGGCATATCCGACTGCATCCAACCAATGACGCGCCCAGCGTTCGCCATAGTGGGGACTTTGAAGGAGCGAATCGACCAACTGTTCATACCAGTTGCTCTCTGCACGCTGCATCCAATGCTCGAATTGCTCGTCGCTCGGAGGTAGACCGATGAGGTCCAAAAATACCCGTCGGACCAAGGTCTCTCGGGGTGCATCCGGAGAGAACCTCAATCCTTGAGGCATGGCTTGTGCGAGCACCTGATCGATCCCGTTGCGGATTCGATCTCCATCGATCTGGATTGCAGTCGATGGCTTGGCCACTGGACGGTAAGCCCAATAAGAGCGTTCGGCGTCGGTCAGTGGGATTCCAGGTCCGATGGTTTCAGGCTCCGGACGGTTCGTCGGTGCTCCGGATTCGATCCAAGCCCTCAATAGCTTTTTCTTTTCCTCGGAGACTTTCAGGGTTCCGGGGGGCATATCCTCCGACTCGATGCGCTGAAGGATCAACGAAGCGTCTGGATTACCTGCAACCAGGGCTGGACCTGAATCCCCACCCTGGACCATCAAACGCACGAGCCTCAGATCGAGCGAACCTTCGTGCGTTTCCGTTGCCCCATGGCAATCCAAGCAATACTCGCGCAGGATTGGACGAATGTGGGATTCAAATTTCGGTTCCTCTGCCGAGCTGATGCCACAAGCAGCAGCGATCGCCAAGCTCGCTACGATCCGAGCCAATAAAGAAAAACTGTGCAACATCGAAGATCAAGCGGGTAGGCGGGTAGGTTGAGGCGGGGAGGGCATAAGGCAGTATCGGCCAGAACGAGAAGTTGACTCGCGCTCGTGCTCGATGCCCTGATTATACCCGCTCAGGGGTTCCGTGGCACCATCGAATTCCATTGCCATCCTTATCAACATCGCCACAATTCGCACCTGTTTGGATCTCAGATCGAAAGGCGATAGACGTCAAGTCGATCGACCGGCAGTGCCGCAGTTCAAACAGCCATCGAGATCCGATGCGATACACGATCAGAGTCAAACACGACGTTTGTGACCGGATGCCAGAATGCCAGCAAGCAACAGATCAGGCCGAAGCATCAGCCTGAAGTATCAGCCCGAAACATCAGAGCGGGTGATGGGATTCGAACCCACGACTTCCAGCTTGGGAAGCTAGCACTCTAGCCGCTGAGTTACACCCGCAAAGTGATTCGTGCCCTACCATATCCTATCGGAACAGGAATACAAGCCATCAGCGGCGGAAGAGGACACTGTAGTTCTCGCCTTCCAAGGCGTAGCTCGCTTTCTCCCAACTGACGGTGATCTTGGAATCCGAGTCGGCGAATTCTCGAATCCAAGTGCCGCGCCGCCAAGCGGGTGATTGGGCCGGGGGCATGCGCATGGCAAGCTGGATTTCTTGATCGGAGACCAAAGGGGACAATTGCAGATTCTCCAGGAGCTGACGAAAGTAGCCTTCGGAGGTCAGTTCATGGTAACGGATGTCGATCTTTTTCTTGACGCTCCAATCGGTGTCTTTACCCAGTTGCTGCAGGAGCCAGAGTTTGCTGATCCAGTCGATTCGGCCGACGAGCAGCATCGGCGGCTGATTTTGATTTTTGGGCATCGCATCGATCTGATTGAGGGTCATTTGCCAGAGCTCGATGATCTCCCAAGCTTCCCGGGGAACCTCGGATTTTTTCTCAAGCCAACTTTTGAGAGTCCTCAAGTAGATTCGGGATAGGTCTCGGGATTTGTAGTCGAGCCCCTTGCGATCCGGCATCGAACGGACCAACATCCAGTCTCGGGCATACTCGCGTATTGCAGTGGTGGCCGAGCGCAACTGAATGGCCTCGACGTTAGGATTCTGCTCGACCCAGTCGAGGACCAGGGCCGTCGATCCGAGCCTGAGCCACTGCGATTGCTGACACATCCCGGAATCGCCGATCGCGATCTCGATTCTCTGAATCGGGCGGAGCAATTCGAAGAAATTCGTCAGGCTCCAATAAGGCCCCGAGAGAAGCTTGCGCAGCAATGGATCGCAGCGGAACATCGGGCGATGGGCATTGTAACTCCCAAACCCAATCTGTCGGTCGACCATCGCGGCGCGGGAACTGATCCAGAATTTGGATTCCGGATCGAGGTATCCGGCTCCATCCAAAAGGCATCGAGAAGCCAGGAAAGCAGACGCGTTTCGCCGATGGGGTCGCAGGGCCACCACGTAGAGCAGAAGCCCGAACAGCCACACGATGGGCGCATGGAGCTGGCGTAGGCCCCAAGCACCGAGGATCCATTGCCAGGGTGCCATCGGGAAGCCTAAGAGGCAATCGTGGCTTTGCAAGGAATCTAGTTTATTAGCCGATGTTTTGTCGTTGCCCCAACCGGCCATACCGAGCCCACGATGGCCCAGCGAGATCAGCAGCATGCTGCCGAGCCAAAGGGCTGCAAGGCATCGATAGAGAAGCAATGGCAAGAGGAGCAATGCCAGCCCGGTCCACCATGCGATCAACCAGGGGCCTTGTGCGATGCGCATGTCGTAAGACTCGTGCTGGCCGAGGGTATGTCCATAAGCATCGCTATTGGATTTGATAAGCGACCAGTCTTGTGAAGGTCGGTGGGCCTCAAGGGCGTCTTGGAGGATTTGTTCGTTGGCCAACTGGTAGCAAACGACCTGACGTGGACTGCGAGTTTCAGGTGTTGCGATTTCGATCAGGGCGGAAGATAGATCGGCTGAGCCACCCATTTCGAGAGAAAGACTCGATCCATTGGCAAGGAACCAACGAAGAGCGTGATGGCTCGGTGCTAGCGGCAGTCGTTCGCGGATCGATTTGAGGATTGCGGAGAACTCTTTGAGCGAATCTTTTTGGGCATCTTTAGGATGCCTCCAAAACATTTCCGATTCGAGTCCGATGTACCGGTGGAGCAACCGCGATCTACTCTCCGCTTTGTCCCGCGTCGATCTGCTCCAAATAGTTTTGGACTTGCGTCTGAGTATCTTTCTCAACGGACTTCACCCACGCTTGTAGCCGACTTTCGATCGAGGTTATCGAGGTTACGGTGGGGGCCGGTTCAGGAGTCGTGGCTGCCGAATTCTCGGGCGAAGTTCCCGGTGGTGACGTTGCATCGTCGGGCGACGATGCACGCTTCGGGATCTCGATTCGTTGGCTTTCCATCGAAGTACCTTATCCAACGCGGGAAATCCAAGTCCGGCGAACCAGCCCTCACGGGTATCCATTCTAAGTGCCCGGCGAGCGGTTGGGGCGAACCGGGTCAAAATTCCTGCGGATTTTTCGCGAGGTCGCGGAGTGACTAAGCGCTTTCTTTGCGTTGCGGGACGGATTTAACCGGAGTGACCTTTCCGGATTGTTCGTCGAGGTCGATGGTATAGACAGTTCCTTCTTCTTGTTCGGGAAGATCGAACATGACGTCCATCATGATTTCCTCGACGATGCTTCGGAGTCCACGGGCACCGACACTCTTGGTGTGGGCTTTCTTGGCGATCGCCATCAGGGCGTTTTCGGTGAACTTAAGCTGGCAGTTTTCCATCCCGAACAAGGCTTGGTATTGCTTGATCAGCGCATTTTTCGGTTCGGTCAGGACCTTGACCAGTCCGGAGACATCCAAAGGAGCCAATGCCGTAACGACGGGTAAGCGGCCGATGAGTTCGGGGATCAAGCCGAATTCGAGGATATCGTCCGAGTGGACTTGGCCTAAGAGCGTCGCAACATCTTTTTCCTCTTTGATGGTGGTTCCTGGTCCGAAGCCGAGGGATTTTTTTCCTAGCCGTTTCGAGATGATTTCATCGATACCGACAAATGTCCCGCCGCAGATAAAAAGAATGTTCGTCGTATCCATCTGGATATATTGCTGCTCGGGGTGCTTGCGTCCACCTTGGGGTGGTACGTTCGCGACGGTTCCTTCGAGCATTTTCAGGAGCGCTTGTTGGACTCCTTCTCCGGAGACATCGCGGGTGATCGAAACGTTTTGGCTGGTTTTGCCGATCTTGTCGATCTCGTCGATATAAAGGATCCCTCGCTGGGCGGCTTCGATATCGAAGTCGGCTGCATGGAGGAGTTTCAAGAGGAGGTTTTCGACATCCTCGCCGACGTAACCGGCTTCGGTCAGTGTGGTCGCATCGCCGATGGCAAACGGAACGTTGAGCATTTTGGCCAAGGTTCTGGCGATAAGCGTTTTGCCGCAACCGGTGGGCCCTACGAGCAAGATGTTGGATTTTTCGATCTCGATGTTGGAGTCATCCCAACCGGCGCTCAAACGCTTGTAGTGGTTATGGACTGCCACGGCCAGGGCTCGTTTGGTTTGCAATTGGCCGATGACATACTGATCGAGGTGCTCGACGATCGAGCGTGGAGTTGGGATATCTCCAAAGAGTTTTTTCGTCGGCCCACGGCGGCGTTGCTCTTGTTCGAGCATCGAGGAGCATAGCTCGATGCACTCGCCGCAGATGTAAACCTCTCCGGGCCCTTCGACCAAGGGGCCGACATCCCGATAACTTTTGCGACAAAAAGAACAGTTCTTTTTGGTGTTGCCGTTGCCAGTAGATTTCCTGCTGGCCATTACATCCTTACCTGACGACATACTCGACTCCAAATCTATCGCTTCGTGTGGATGCTTACGGTGCACCACAACCGGCGACGGGGACACGGGTTGATTGCTCGATGGTCTAACTTCGTTGTTGAAACACGTTTTGAAACGTTAGTGTTTTGAAACGGTGATTCTAAACGAACTTTCAAACCGGCAATCCGTGCCATGGCTTTCGAGCTTTTTGGGTTTTGGTTCCTTGGAAGATCGGGGATCGTCCAAGTTCGGCCTCCCAGACCGATAGGTATTCATTGTGGATCTTGACGACGCTTCCTGACGGCGTCCTATCTTAACACAACAAGCTCACCGGAGACCTCGATCGCTTCCAAAGCGATTCTACGATCCGGTGCTATTGCTGTTTCGACGATTGCTCGTTCGACATCTCGGGGTATTGTTTGCTAGATGGGTTTCTTGCAAGCAACGCCTCAATCTTTCGGAATTCCTGATCGTCCAAGTCACCCTCGGTTCTCATTTCTTGAAAATTCCGCCGGAGAGCCTCCTCGATTTGCAGATTGTGAGCATTAATACTACGCAGACGGGATAAACCGTACAACGCGATCAAACTTACAAGCACCAGTACAATTACCCCAAGGATAGTTTGTACGACGGGATCTTCGAGAAACGCCGGGGCATTCATATCAGACAACTCCTCCAGTGGACGTTTGGTCAACCAAGCGACAGTTTTCGCAATTTAGTTGAAAGCTGCCGTCTGTGCGCTCTGGCGAGCTTTATTGACGACCTTCACTGGTCCTACGAGACTCCTTATTGGGTGAAATCAGACAAGGGAAAAACCTGAGTCATCCACGGAGCAATCGTATCCCTGGCAGAGGGAAATTGTCTAGAGATTTTTGGCGAAAATTTCTGATTTCGCTCAAGCCAGCCCGTAACGCTCCTTGGGATCCTTCAAGGCTTGGTGGAGCCGTTGGAGGGCTTCGGTTTCGATTTGCCGGACCCTTTCGCGAGTCAAACCGAGTTCCAGCCCGATTTCCTTGAGGGTGTGCGGGGGGGTATTGTCCAAGCCGAACCGCATTCGCAGAATGGTCGCCTCGCGGGGATCGAGGGTTCCGACGAGCTCTAGGGCGGTTTTGAGAACGTCGTGATCTAGAAGCTCATCTTCGGGACTCTTGAGCCGCTCGTCCATGACCATCTCGCCGAGCGACCAACCTTGCTCGGACTGATCCCCTTGAGGGGTGGCGTTATGGATCTGGATCGCTTTTTTGATGATTGGGAGCTTCTTCTTGGGCAATCCGAGCAGGCGAGCCGTCTCTTCTTGGGTCGGAACCCGCCCGAGGGCCTCGGACAATCGGTTGGTCGCTCGTCGCCATTTGCTGAGCAATTCGACCATGTAAGCAGGAATGCGGATGGTCTTCGAGGAATTGATCAACGCCCTCTTGATCGACTGCTTGATCCAGTAGCTTGCATAGGTGCTGAAACGGGTTCCCATCTCGGGATCAAAGCCCTCGACGGCCCTGAGCAATCCGAGGTTTCCTTCTTCGATAAGGTCCTGCAAGCCTAACCCCTTGCCGGCATAGTTTCTCGCGATGTTGACAACCAACCGGAGATTGGCTCGTACCATTCGATCCCGAGCCTCGGCATCCCCTTGGCCCACACGCCGTGCCAGCGACTGCTCTTCTTGAGCCGTGAGCAATCGCGTTTCGTTGATTTCGCGAAGGTAAGTCTCCAGCGGGGACTGAAGGTGGTCTCCCTCGGGTTTGACCCGTCGCTTGCTCAGCAAACGAACTTCGTCATCGCCCAAATCCTCGGCGTCGCCGTCCATTGACCGTGGGTAAACCATGAATGAGCCTAACGATGGGGTAGGTTGCTAGATGCGATTCGAAGTAGCATGGTTCTGGAATCGGCGTTGCAAGGAAATAATTGCTAAGAAATCCCAGGGGAACCTACGTGTAACGGATTTGCGGTGTACGTAAAGCATTCGAGAAATGGTACAATCACGACCGATGCGGCGTGCCTGCCTGGGAATCGATCCGATTGAATCGGTTGTATCGCTCCGATGGGCTCCGCGCAACTGCATCACGCGCAGCCAAATCACGGGCTACGAGCCACGGGGCTTTGTATCCCCTTGCGATAACCATCCCTAGATTTCTCCACAGTCGCCTTTCCATAGACATCAAGGAACAACAAGGAACAAAATGCTCACTTCGATCCCTGCGGTCGCCGTCCTATCCCCCTGGCGGACTTTGGCCGCCAAAGTCCTCGATGGATCTGATGTGTCGAAGACCGAGGCTCTGGCCATCCTCAACTCGAGCGACGAGGAGCTTCTGGATCTAGTCAACGCTGCATTCGAAATACGCAAGAGAAACTTCGGGAAGACCGTTCAGCTTTACTTCTTGATGAACGCCAAAAGTGGACTTTGCCCCGAGGATTGCCACTACTGTAGCCAGTCGAAAATTTCCGATGCTCCGATCCCCAAATACAACATCCTCAGCCGCGATAAGTTGCTCGAGGGGGCCAAGCTTGCCGCCCAACGGCAAAGCAAAACCTACTGCATCGTCATCAGCGGACGGGCACCGAACGAACGTGAGATCCAAGCGATCGAAAAAATCGTCCCTGAAATCAAGCAAACCTACGGTTTGAATATCTGCGCTTGCCTCGGACTGCTCAACGAATCGCAAGCCCAACGGCTGGCCGCCGCAGGGGTCGACAAAGTCAACCATAACCTCAATACCAGCCAAGAATACTACCCAGAGATCTGCACGACCCACACCTTCGAAGACCGCATCGAGACGCTCAAAAATGTCCGGAAAGCGGGACTTGCACTCTGCAGCGGTGGCATCATCGGAATGGGTGAAAGCCGACAAGACATCGTCGAAATGGCTTTCTCCCTCAAGGAGCTCTCCGTCGAGTCGATCCCCCTGAATTTCCTCCATGCCATCGATGGCACACCGATGCAACAAAAGGAATACCTCTCGGCCCGAGACTGCATCCGTGCCCTGGCCATGTTCCGCTTCGTCAACCCCGCAAGCGAACTGCGGATCGCCGGCGGTCGCGAACGCCACCTCCGATCGCTCCAACCCTTGGGCCTGATGATCGCCAATAGCATCTTCATCGGAGATTACCTCACGACCCAAGGGCAAGCCCCCTCGGAAGACTACCGGATGATCGAAGACCTCGGATTCGAAATCACCGGCCAAGCGGCTTTGCCCAATAGCTCCGAATCTACGTGCTCGGAATCTACGTGCTCGCAAACAGCGTGCACTCAAACCGGCGGCACTGGGAGCTCCGGGAACCAATGCCAAACGCCAAGCTCCAGCGACCCGACGCGAAGTTCCTGCTGCGGCTGATCCTGCTGTGGCCGATCGTGCTTTTTTAAATTCTTACTTCTAGAAAAACGTTCCAACACAAGGTCCATGATGCCAAAACTCACTGTCGAAGGTCTCGGCGAATTCGAAATACCGACCGGCAAAAGGCTCGTCAATGCGCTGCGCGAAGAGGCCTCGAGCGACCAACTCCATGCCTGCGGTGGGAACGCCCGATGCACCACCTGTCGCGTCGAGTTTCTCTCGGGCGAACCTTCGAAAATGACCGTCGCCGAAAAGCAACTCCTCGAGGCCCGTGGGCTCTCAGGGGTTCGCCTCGGGTGCCAAATCCTCTGCCAAGAGGATATGTCGGTCCGGATCATCAGTCGCCTCGAAGGCAGTGGTCGCAAGGATTGCGGATCGGCTTGCTCGGAAGAGCTTGCGCCGCAACCTGTCGAATGGACAACCAAATCCTAACGGCCCATCCAACCTAGGGGCAAATCAGAGATGTTCCTGGCCGACAACCCAGTCCTGCAACGCGAACTGCTTTCGAACTTGCGGACCAGCCGCGCATTCATTCTGCTGCTGGTCTACCAGGTCGCATTGGCCTTGGTCATCGTCATCGCCTATCCACGCGAAACGAGGATCGATCTGAGCGTCGAGTCCGCGGCCGCTCAGAGACTCGTCGATTTTTTCTTTATCGGTCAATTCGCGATCGCGTCGTTGATGGCTCCGAGCTTTGCCGCCGGCGCAATCACCGGCGAAAAAGAACGCAAGACCTACGAAATGCTCCTGGCTAGCCCCTTAAGACCCTGGAGCATCGTCCTGGGAAAACTCATCGCAGCCTTGACCCACTTGGTCGTGCTGATCATCAGTTCCTTGCCGATCATCATGCTCTGCTTGCCCCTAGGGGGCGTCTCGATCTATGAGCTTCTGGCGGCCTATA
>Ga0208085_1000046_pt1 | contig 44473 bp, 32 predicted proteins | sample LakMenEpi21Jun10_FD_150721 | JGI IMG/M metagenome (GOLD analysis project Ga0208085, IMG submission 150721) | Freshwater microbial communities from Lake Mendota, WI - 21JUN2010 deep hole epilimnion (SPAdes) | ecosystem: Environmental > Aquatic > Freshwater > Lentic | place: Lake Mendota, Madison...
CGGCTGTTTCCTGCTTGGTGGCTAGGCCTCTCGGCCTGCGCCTCAAGAGGATCGATTGGGGACAATCGATCTACACTCGGCCTGCGCCTCAAGAGGATCGATTGGGGACAATCGATCTACACTCGGCCTGCGCCTCAGGAGGATCGATTGGGGACAATCGATCTACACTAGTGCCTAAGGAGGATCGATTGGGGACAATCGCGAGGCAATAAGGGGTCGGTTCGTAGGTCTGCTGGTTGCTTTGGGACTAGCCCGGGGCTACATTAGAGTCCCCTGCCCCATCTAGGAGACCGGAATGAAGTATTCCTCATACATTTGGCTCTTATCATTTTGGTTTTGCCTACCTTCCTATGGCCAACCACCAGCCGAATCGATCGAATTTGAACAGCATATTCGACCGCTTTTGGCCGAGCATTGCTACGAATGCCATTCGTCGGAATCCAAGTCGCTTCAGGGAGGCCTGCGGCTCGATACGCCTAACGGCATCCTAGTGGGTGGGGATAGCGGTCCGAGTGTGGTTGCCTCGAAGCCTGACGAGAGCTTGTTGGTCCAAGCCGTCCGGTACCACGATCTCGATTCGGCGATGCCTCCGGCAGGTAAGTTATCCGAGGAGCTCATCGTCAAACTTGAACTCTGGGTTCGTTCTGGAGCTTCGATGCCCAGCGACGAGCAAGCGGCCAAGGTTCAGCGATCGATCGATATCGAGGCGGGTCGCATGCACTGGTCGTTTGTACCTACCAAGCCGATGTCGAGCGAGTCGATCGACGCGGTGGAATTGCGAAGTCCGACGGTTTCGATCGAGAATCGGATCGATCTTCCGATTGCACGAAAACTGATCGAACTCGATTTGGTCGCTTCGGCCCAAGCGGACCGAAGGTCTCTTTTGCGACGGCTCAAGCTTGATTTGCTCGGATTGCTCCCTAGCGACGAGGAGGTATCCTTGTTCATCTCCGACCCCGCAGTCGATGCGTACGAGCGCCGTGTCGATGAGTATCTAGCTTCGGGGCACTACGGCGAGCGATGGGCACGTTACTGGCTCGATTTGGTTCGCTACTGCGATACGATGGAGGACTGGGCCGAGACGATCGGCCCATCGTACCCTTACCGCGACTGGGTTGTCGACGCCTTGAATCGCGATCTGCCTTACGATCGTTTCGTGCAACTGCAACTAGCAGCAGATCAGATACCCGGTACTCCGGCGAGCGATCGAGCGGCATTGGGATTTCTCGGGCAGAGCCCGTCGTATTGGAAGGAGTTGCAGTTACCCGTCGAGATCATCAAATCGATCGTATCGGACGAAGTCGAAGAGAGGGTCCATACCGTATCGAGTACTTTTCTGGGATTGAATCTCGCATGTGCGCGTTGCCACGATCACAAGTACGATCCACTGACGCATAGCGACTACTATGCGATCGCCGGAGTTCTATCGAACAGCAAGTCGACCGATGTGGCTTTGAGTGAGGGGGTCGATGCGGCTGAGGTGGTCCGATCGCGTAAGTCGGTCAAAGCGCTCGATGCTGAGTTCGAGAAGCTCTCCAAGAGCGACAAGGAAGAGGACAAGTTGAAGGCGACCGAGATACGTCAAAAGATCGAACAGGCCAAATCGGTCGTCGGTTACGATTCGCTTTTGACTCCTGGAGTGGAGGATCTGCGACTTGAAGTTCGCCAAGCCGAGGGTTCCCACGGTAGCAGGATCGTCTTTGAGCGTGAGCTCAAGGATTCGGCGATCGAGATTCGAGGGAATCCCAACAAGCTAGGGGCGAGTGTTCCGAGACGGTTCGTTTCAGTACTGACCCAGCCAACATCGGTGGTGCAAGGGTGGACCCAGGGCAGTGGTCGCTATGAGCTTGCTCAGTCGATTACTGGCCAATCGCAGGATCTTGCGGCGCGGGTGATGGTCAATCGGATATGGAAGCATCATTTCGGTCGTGGGTTGGTCGATACACCGAGCGATTTTGGCAGGCAGGGTCAGGCTCCGACGCATCCGGAACTGCTGGACGATCTTGCGCATCGCTTCATCGAGCATGGTTGGTCGATCAAGTGGTTGCATCGAGAAATCCTTCTTTCGGCGGCTTATCAGCGTCGGCATGAATTGCCCAAATCGCAGGATTCCGAGTTGCGTTACCTCTCGGCGTTTCCGAGTAGGGCTTTGGACGTCGAAGCTTGGCGGGACAGTCTCTTGCAGGTCACCGAAGGTCTGAGTTATCAGATCGGCGGTCCTTCGCAGGAACTTGGCAGCTTGACCAATGCGAGGCGAACTCTTTACGGTCACGTCCGTCGGCGAGAAGTTTCGGATTTACTGCGGCTTTTTGATTTTCCTGATCCGCTTACCCATAGTCCAACTCGGATTCCAACGATCACTCCGCTTCAGCAATTGTACGTTTTGAATAGCCGTTTTGTGATCGAGCGGTCCGAGGCGCTCATTGCTCGTTTGGATCGCGAGGGCATCGAAGATGTGCAAGAGAGGATTCGACGCTTGCACCGATGGCTTTATCAAAGAGAACCGACCGAGCGAGAGTTCGCAAGAATCAAGGAGTTCGTTCAAGTTGCACCTGATCGATGGCAGCTTTTGGCACAAACGCTGTTGGCTAGCAACGAATTTTACTTTTGTAATTGAGGGAAGACCGGCAGATGAGAATCTCACAGGAGGCTATTGCATCGGTCCTGACGCGTCGAGAGGCGTTGAAAACCACAGGTGCTGGGCTTGGAATGTTGGCATTGGCAAATCTTTTGCCCAGAGAAAACCACGCTTCGATGGGTTCCGCCGACGCCGACTCGGCAGGGCAACTTGGAACGATGGGGCATTTCGCACCGAAGGCCAAGCGGATTATCCATTTGTTCATGAACGGAGGGCCGTTTCAGGGTGATTTGTTCGATCCGAAACCTGCGTTGAACAAATTCGCTGGACAGAAACCCCAAGGGGCGGACTTGAGGACCGAACGGCCCACCGGCGCATTGATGCCCGTTCCGTTTGGATTTTGCCATCACGGACAAAGCGGTTTGGAGATCAGCGAACTGCTCCCTTACACTTCCCAGTTTGCCGATGATTTATGTGTTGTCCGTTCGATGCACACCGACAATCCGAACCATGGTCCGGCTTTGTTCATGATGAACAATGGGACGATCACTCCGAATCGGCCGACTTTGGGCGCATGGTTGTCCTATGGGTTGGGCTCGGAGAACGCCAATCTTCCCGAGTTTATCTCATTGTGTCCTGGCCGACCTGTAAGATTCTCGGAGCTTTGGTCCAGTGGTTTTCTGCCAGCCAAGCATCAGGGGGTGTATGTCAACCATTCGAATCTCGATCCCAAGCAGATGATACCGTACTTGCAAAACAACAAGTGGAGCGGCGAGGCCCAAACCGAGCAGTTGGAGTTGCTAAAGGATTTGAATCAACAAAGCGATGTTCGGGCAGGAGTTGATCCACAGCTAGAGTCTCGGATCCATGCTATGGAGACAGCATTTCGGATGCAAATTGAGGCGGCAGAAGCCTTTGACATTCAGAAGGAGACCGAGTCGACGCGGGAGGCTTATGGCAAATCGCATTTCGCCAATGGTTGCTTATTGGCTCGGCGGTTGGTAGAGCGAGGGGTTCGCACGGTGCAGGTTTACTATGGGAACGGTCAGCCGTGGGATACGCATTCGAACCACAACGAATCGACACGAACACTCTGTGAAGACATCGATCGTCCGGTCGCGGCATTGTTGAAGGATCTCAAGCAACGCGGAATGCTCGAGGACACATTGGTGCTCTGGGGTGGTGAGTTTGGAAGGACTCCGACGACGGAGAATTCCGATGGCCGGGATCACAATCCTTGGGGGTTCACGGTTTGGATGGCAGGTGGTGGAGTGCGTGGCGGAATGGCTCATGGTACCACCGATGATTTTGGGTTCCGCGCCATGCAGGACAAGGTTCACATACACGATCTTCACGCGACGATTTTGCACTTGATGGGCCTAGACCATACCCGATTGACTTATCGGCATGCAGGTCGCGACTATCGTTTGACGGACGTTGCGGGCAATGTAGTTAGGCCGATTCTGCGATGAGCGACGATCCGAGATCTGAGGCGACACCGAGTGACGTTCCTCGAGCCGATGGCGAGTTGAATCGGGGGCTTGGACTACTCCAAGCCACGGGGCTCAACATCGCCAACATGGTGGGCATTGGGCCATTTATTACGATTCCGGCCTTCATCGCAGCGATGTCTGGGCCGCAAGCGATGATCGCTTGGGTACTTGCGGCGATATTGGTCTTGTGCGATGGCTTGGTGTGGAGTGAACTCGGAGCCGCGTTGCCTGGGAGCGGGGGTACCTACCATTTCCTCAAGCGGATTTACGGCAAGTATCGATGGGGCAGGATTCTACCGTTTCTGTTTATATGGCAGTTTATGGTTAGCGGCGCGATGGAGATGGCCTCGGGGTACATCGGGGCATTGAGTTATCTTGAGTACGCCATGCCGGGTCTTGTCGAGCGGTTCGGATCCATACCTGGTGGCACGCGTTGGATTTTGGTGCTGGCGGTGGTTGTTATCACGCTTCTATTGTGTCGCCGGATCGAGAGCATCGGATGGATCGCGGTACTGATGACCTGCGGAACGCTTTTGACCGTCGCTTTGGTGATTTTAAGCGGTTGGTGGTACATGGATTGGTCGAAGATCGACTTTCCCGAGAATGCGTTCCGATTGGACTCGCAGTTTGCTTCGGGGTTGGGAGCTGCCATGCTGATTGCGATCTATGACTACTTGGGGTACTACAATGTATGCCATTTAGGAGACGAGGTCCGAGAGCCGTCCAAGACGATTCCGCGTGCGGTGATGGGATCGGTCATTCTGATCGCATTGATTTACATGACGATGAATCTATGCATCATTGGGGTCGTGCCATGGAGACAAGCCATGGAGTCGAAAAACATCGCGGCGGATTTCATGGAGACTCTCTATGGTCGGCCTTGGGCCGTCGCGTTCACATGGCTGATCCTTTGGACGGCTGCGGCCTGCATGTTTTCCATCACACTTGGGTATTCCAGGATTCCGTTTGCAGCGGCCCGTCAGGGGGACTTTTACGGGGTATTTGGCAAACTGCATCCCGAGGGTAGGTATCCCTGGGTTTCCCTTTTGGCTTTGGGGGTTCTGACTTCGTTGTTTTGTTTTTTGGATCTGACGACGGTCATCAGTGCGGCGGTTTGCGTTCGGATTGTGGTGCAGTTTCTCGGGCAGATCGTCGCGTTGCATATTGTGCGAACCACGCGGCCGGATATTCACTTGCCATTCCGGATGTGGTTTTATCCGATCCCAAGTTTGATTGCGGCAGCAGGCTGGGTGTTCGTATTGGCAACGGCCGATCGCTTTGCTCTCCTGCTGAGTCTAGGAGTGGTCCTTTCGGGGCTTGGCGTGTATTCCTATTCGGAGATGGGTGCAAGGAGCTATCCATGAAAATCACCCGCATCGAAACGCTTGTATGTCATGCCCGGATGCGCAACTGGGTGTTCGTCAAGGTTCTGACGGATCAGCCTGGTTTGTTTGGCTGGGGTGAGGCGACCTTGGAGTGGCACACCCGAGGCGTCGTCGGGGCGATCGAGGATCTGTCCCAACTGCTTCTGGGAGAAGATCCAACTCGGGTCGAGCACCTTTGGCAGATGATGTGGCGACAGCATTTTTGGCACGGACATGGAATTGTCCGATCGACCGCAATCGCTGGCATCGATCTAGCGCTTTGGGACATCATCGGTAAAATTCACGGGGTACCTTGTCACAAGCTCTGGGGTGGGCCGGTCCGCGACACCATCCGCCTGTATTGTCATTTGGGTGGCGGTTCGATGGAGAGTTTTTATGAAACGCCGGTCGACAATGCGAAACGGTTTGCTGAGTTGGCTCAGCAGGCTCTTGCCGAGGGCTTCACCGCGTTTAAGTCGATGGCTGTCCCATCGACGATGCCGATCGAAGGTTTAAAGCCGATCAAAGCGGCCGAGGCGTGTGTGGCGGCGATGCGGCAAGCCGTGGGCTCGGACATCGACATCATGGTCGACTGCCATGCGAGGCCTTCTCCAGCGATGGGCATGCAGTTTGCCAAAGCCCTAGAGCCCTATGGGCTTTACTTCCTGGAGGAACCTTGCTGGCCCGAATCGATCGACGGCCTTGCAGCCATCAACGCAGCGGTGGCGACTCCGATTGCAACCGGCGAGAGGATGACCCACTTGGCGGCCTTTCGAGATCTTTTCGCAGCGCGGGGCTGTGAGATTTGTCAGTTGGACATCACGCACTGTGGAGGTTTCACCGAGGCGCGACGCGTCGCTGCCTTGGCCGACGCTTACCGCGTCGCGCTGGCCCCTCACAATCCGCAGGGGCCCGTGAGCACCGCAGCCTCGATCGAGTTCGGTTTTGCTCAACCTAGCTACATCATCTGCGAATCGGTTCACAACGACGTACCGTGGCGTGACGAGATCGTGCAGGAAGGGTTCCGGGTCGATAAGTCCACGCGTACGGTGAGCCCAAATACCCTGCCTGGCCTTGGGATCTCGATCGATGAGGACGAGGTCCGAAAGCACCCTTTCGAGCAAGAGCTCTTACAGCGGGTGTTTCATCGCGATGGCAGTGTGGGCGATTGGTGAGAATTCTCCAACTTCACTACGATCGGAATTGCATCCTTGATCAAACCAGCACCCAACCTGTTGCACGGCGTCCTGCCTGTCCTCCATACCCCACTCAATACGGACGGTTCGATTGACGTACCGACGCTTGAGCGGCAAATCGATTGGGCCTTTGAGGTAGGTGCTCACGGGGTGGTCATCGCGATGGTCAGCGAGGTCCTGAGGCTCGGCTACCATGGTCGCAAAGAACTGGCCAGTTATGTTTCCCGGGCGGTACAGGGACGTGGCTTTACGGTCATCAGTGTGGGGGCCGAGAGTGTCAAAGAGTCGTTGGACTTTGCTGACCATGCCCAGGGGCTCGGGGCAAGCGCTGTCATGGCGATTCCCCCGGTATCGATTTCGCTTGGCAGTGCACAGACGGCCGGGTACTTCGCTGCCTTAGCCCGTGGGATTTCGATCCCGCTGGTTGTGCAGGATGCCTCGAGCTACGTCGGCGCGGCGATCGATTTGAGTGTTTATCTGAATCTGCTCGACGAGTTCGGCGAAGAGCGAATTTTTTTCAAGCCTGAGGCTAGCCCGCTCGGTCCGAATCTTTCGAAACTGCGCGATGCGACCAAAGGGCGAGCTCGCATCTTCGAGGGCTCCGGTGGGATCAATCTGGTCGACTGCTACCGTCGGGGAATTGTTGGTACGATGCCCGGAACGGATTTGCTCGACGGGATTGTCGCTCTTTGGAACGCCTTGCAAAAGGGCGATGAGGAGCGAATCTATGAGTTATCGCTCCCCATCGGCGCTCTGACGGCCTTGCAACTTCAAGCTGGACTCGACGGATTTCTGGCGATCGAAAAGTACTTGCTCAAGAAGCGGGGACTTTTTCCCAATACACTCCAAGTCGAGCCTTACGGATGGCAGCTCGACTCGGAGACATGTGCCGAGGTCGATCGATTGTTTGCATGGCTCGAACGAAAACTCGTTGAGAGTCGATAGGAGTTTTCTATGCCAAAGGCCCTGACCGATGAGATGGTGGTCCACCAAGGACGCTATCAGGTCTTGGCGCTTCTGTGTATTTCGGCAGCGATTGCCTATGTACAGCGCGCTGCTCTGAGCGTCCCGGCTTCGGAGATCGCCGGCGATTTGGAGTTTGCCGATTTGGCGCGCGATATGGGTTGGATTCAATCGGCTTGGTATTTCTCCTACGGCTTGATGCAAATCCCGAGCGGATGGCTGGCCGATCGGCTAGGAAGCCGCCGTGCACTGGCGATCTTTTCCGTCGTATGGTCGTTGGCCACGCTGCTGACGGCCTTTGTGACCGATTTTGTTTCGTTGTTGGTGATGTGGAGTTTGATGGGGGCCGCACAAGCTGGTGCGTTTCCTTGTGCGGCCAAAGCTCTCGGGCGGATCTTCCCGGAAACCGAGCGCGCGCGGGCTACCGGGCTGCTTGCCTCGGGAATGACCCTCGGTGGTGCGATCGCTCCGGTGATGACGGCGATGATCCTTCAGTCGTTGACGGCTTGGGCCGACGCTTGGGGCATCGACCGCTGGAGGCTATTGCTCGGGGCCTATGCGGTTCCGGGAATCTTATGGACTGCTGTGTTTCTGGGGTTGGTCTCGTTGCGAAAGCTACCCGCTGGAGCTAAGCCCTCGGCGTCTAATACCTCGGCGTCTAATACCTCGGCGGCTAATACCTCGGCGGCTAACGTTCCGGTCGATTGGTCGCGGTTGCTGCGGAGTTGGCCCTTGGGGTTGCTGTGCGCCCAACAGTTTTTTCGGGCCGCCGGCATGGTTTTCTTTATGACGTGGTTTCCGACGTTCCTGCAGAAAACACGGGATGTGACCCTCCTGGGGTCGGGAGTTCTCACGACGGTTGCTGGAATCGGTGGTATGGTCGGCAGTCTGACCGGTGGCTTTTTCTCCGATTGGCTCTTGCTCAGAACGGGCAACAAGCGGCTCAGCAGGCAGGGAATTGCAGTCGTCGGGATGGGGCTCTGTTCGTTGCTGATCGTCGCTTCGTATTTTGTAAGTGACGTTCAACAGAGTATCGCATTGATAACCCTGGGCGCATTTTGCGCTACGTTTGGAGGGGTCAGCGGCTATACCGTGGCGATCAGTTTCGGTGGGCGTCAAGTTGCAACGGTTTTTAGCACCATGAATATGTTTGGAAATCTCGGGGCAGCATTGTTTCCTTTGACGGCCGGTTGGCTTGTCGCTCAAACGGGTAATTGGAATTTGATCCTATTTCTCTTTGCCTGCGTGATGGCTATCGATGCCCTTTGTTGGGCGTTTCTCAATCCACAAGGCACACTTTTTGGAGACGAACATGAAGGTCGTTAAAACACCGCAGTCAAGATGCGGCGCGGCGGTTGTACGCGGCGATATCACCCCTCCGATCGGGATCTACCATCGCATGTGGGGCGCGGCGCTTCATGACCGTGCCACGGGTGTCCATCGACCCTTGGAAGCTACGCTTCTGTGGCTCGAACCGCTCGCGCCGGCTCTGGGCGATCCTCAGATCCTCCTTGGGCTCGATCACTGCATCCTCGATGCGCAGGAGTTGCACAGTATCCGGAATGCGATCCATGAAGCGACCGGTGTGCCTTATGCCAATATCCTCGTTTCGATGTCGCACACCCACGGTGCAGGATGGATGTCGCGGACGCGAAGCGACTTGCCCGGTGGAGAGTTGCTCGCACCGTATCTGGATCAACTCGCTTTGCAAATGGCTGATCTTGCGTGTAGAGCACGAAGCAAGATCGTACCTGCTACGATCGTCTATGGCCAAGGTCGCTGCGATCTGGCCTCTCACAGGGACTACTTCGACGAGCAAGGAGATCGATTCGTTTGCGGCTTTAATCCCAAAGGCCAAGCCGACGATACGCTCATGCTTGCCCAAATCACCGATGCCTCGGGAACGAGTCTCGCGACGGTGGTCAACTATGCTTGCCATCCGACCACTTTAGCCTGGGACAACACGCTGATCAGTCCGGATTGGGTCGGCGCGATGCGCGAGGTGATCGAAGAGCAAAACGGTGGATTGTGTTTGTTTCTCCAAGGTGCCTCGGGGGACCTTGGACCACGCGAGGGCTTCGTCGGCGATACGTCGATCGCGGACCGAAATGGCCGAAAGGTGGGCTTTGCTGCGCTTTCGACGTTGGCAACATTGGCTCCCTCCGGAACCGAATACCGTTACTGCGGCCCGGTCCTTTCGGGCACTGCCATTGGTACTTGGAAACATCAAGCGCTTTCGGACGAGGCGCTGAATCGGCAGACCCTTTGGCGATGGAAGGAGTTACTCGTCGAGCTCCCCTACAGGCACGACCTGCCTACGATCGAGCAGACGACATCGCAGCGAGAGCATTGGCTTGCCGAAGAGTCGATCGCGCGCGCTGCGAACGATGAAATGCGCATCCGCGATTGCCGCGCGGAGGTCGAACAGCGAACGCGGCAATTGACCCGTTTGTACAATTTGGTACCGGGCCGTTCGTATCCGTTAAGGTTGCGGATCGGGATTATGGGGGATGCAGTATGGATTTTTGTTCCAGGTGAGTTGTATCAAGTCTTTCAGCTAACCTTGCGCGAACGCTTTTCCGAGCACCCAGTCTTTGTCGCAACCTTGACCAACGACTGGCAACCTGGATACATTCCTCCTGCAAGCACTTACGGATACGCGATTTACCAAGAGGTCATCGCAGCGACGTCCCCTGGGTCTTTGGAGTTATTGATCGAGGCGATCGCTCGCGAAGTCAAATCGATGATTCGGGGAATACAAGAGTTTATTGCAAACTGAGTACGGAGTTAAAACCATGGAATTGACCCCTTCCGACATCGATCGAATTATCCAAATGGCATGGGAGGATCGGACGGCGTTCGATGCCATCCGAGCCCAATTTGGACTCACTCCGGGTGAGGTGATCAAGCTCATGCGAGCCGAGATGAAGCCCTCGTCTTTTCGGATGTGGCGCGAGCGAACCACGGGCAGGAAGACCAAGCATGTGGCGTTACGAGGCTCGGTGTTTGGCCGATTCCGCTGCCCGAATCAAAAATAAGGGTTAGGACCCCATAGACTCGCTACGTCCAGGGCTGGGTGTGGCGTCCGTGTACGGACCTATCGGGCTAGGCCTTCGCCGCGGAGTCTTCCCGAGAGCGCAAAGAAGGTCGGTGCCCAGAGTCCGACGAAGATCCCGAAACGCTCTGCATGAGCTTTCGATTCGGCTAGTTCTCCACCCGTTAAGAACCAGATAGCGATCGATCCGATGATCGAAGCAAAACCTAGGATAAAACAAAGATTTGATAGATTTTTGCAAAGTGTGCTGTTCACGAAGTTCCCTTGAACCAATCTGTAAGATTTACCGACCGCTTTATGAAGTGCTGGTGCGTTCAAGAAAAAAGGAGTCTCCATGACTATAGGACAGAGTCAACCCTTGGTGATTTCGGGGACGTTGTGAGTCTCGATGTGGTCTTGGCGCAAACGGCTTGACCTATCGCGAACTTGACCTACCGCTAAATTGGAAGAGGGTCATTTTTCATGGACGCAAATCGCCGGGCGTCCTGAGCACAATCGAGCGCAAAGGTTGACTATGGAACGAGATGCTATCCATCTTGTTTGGCTCAAGCGGGATCTGCGGCTTAGCGACCATTTGCCGATATGGGAAGCTTCCCGGTCCGGTGCGACGGTCGTCATGTATGTTTTCGAGCCGAAACTTTGGGCCATGCCCGAAATGGATCGTGTTCACTTCGACTTCATCGCTCAGTCGCTTGAGGAGCTCTCTGAAAAGCTCCTTGCGATTGGCGGGCGATTGGCGGTACGTGTCGGGGAGTTGCCTGATGTTTTTGCTGAGCTCACGAGCAAGTTCGATATCGCCGGATTGTACTCCCACGAGGAGACCGGCAATCACTTTACTTACGACCGAGATCGCACCGTGGCGCGATGGGCTCGCCACTTGGGGGTTACCTGGAAACAGTATCCGCAAAACGGTGTGGTTCGACCCTTGAAGAGCCGTAACGGCTGGGCCGAGATTTGGCACAAGCGAATGACGGCACCGATCACCCCGACACCAGCGAGCATGGTGATTCCCAGCGACTTCGATTGGGGGAGAATTCCTCAAGGAAGTGATCTGGGCTTATTGTCTAAACAGAGTCAAGATCTGCAACGAGGTGGCCAGTCCCAAGCGGTTCAAACCTTGCAGTCGTTCTTGACGCTGCGGGGAGTGAATTATCGCAAGGGGATGTCGAGTCCAGTGACAGCACCTGACGACTGCAGTCGCTTGAGCCCTTATCTGGCCTGGGGATGCCTTTCGATGAAGTCGACGTATCAGGAGCTGTTGGCCAGGGAAGAAGAGCTCCGAGAAGCTCCGGTCGGATCGATCGATTCGCGTTGGTTGGGATCCCTCAAGTCGTTTTCTTCGCGATTGGCATGGCATTGCCACTTCATCCAGAAGCTCGAGGACGAGCCTACGTTGGAATTCGAGAACCTCTCTCGCGTGTACGATGGCCTTCGGGAGAACGATTTCAATCAAGAGCGTTTCGAAGCATGGCAGTCAGGCAACACCGGTTATCCGATGATCGATGCATGCATGCGGGCACTTGCCCAAACGCGTTGGATCAACTTCCGTATGCGGGCGATGTTGATGTCGTTTGCATCGAATCATCTGTGGCTGCATTGGCGTCCGACGGCTGTGCATCTTGCGAAGTGCTTTTTGGATTTCGAGCCTGGCATTCATTTTTCCCAGTGCCAGATGCAATCGGGAACCACGGGCATCAATACGATACGCATTTATTCACCGGCCAAGCAGGTGATCGATCAGGATCCGACCGGAGAGTTCATCCGGCGATACGTCCCGGAACTAGCGAGTGTCCCGAACGAGTACTTGCCTGAGCCGCATCGCATGCCGATGCATGTGCAGTCGCAGGTCGGGTGTGTGTTGGGACGCGATTATCCGTTTCCGATCGTCGAGCATCGAACGGCTTACCGGATGGCGCAGGAGAGGATTTTTGCGATAAGGCAAACCGAAACGGCGATCGATGAATCGAAGCGGGTCTATCAAAAGCATGGGTCTCGGAAGAAGCGGGATCCGATGCCCAAGCCGAAATCTAAAACGAAATCCGATCTAAAGCAGCTTTTCCTATTCGATGATTTTAAAGAGAGCGACTGATCTGTTTTGATTTCGATCGATCTACTTTTCTTGTAACCAGGCCAAATCGAAATTGGCCACGACTAAGCGGCGATAGGCCCACGGCCGTCCATGATCACCATATCGGGCCTCGACACCTTGTTCATAAAAGCACAGAACCCGTCCGTCAGGCAAGACCGCCAAATCGCTGTAGGCGCTAGGTCCTTTGTAAATCGTTTTTCGCGTTGGCCATGTTTTTCCATCATCGTGGCTTAGATGGATCGTAACATCGCGCCGAGCCTGGTGCGATCGATCGGTGGTGTAAGGAGCCGAGTAGAGTAATAGAGGTTTACGACTGGGTTCCTCACCAGGGTGTGAAACCAAGCCGGCCATACAACCGGGTTCGAATAGTTCATCGACCAATTTCGGAGCCGACCAGTCTGAGATTCCGTTGGGACTGACCGCCATCATACGCCGATTGTGGGTATCGCTATTGCGAGAAGTGAAGAGCACGCGCCCATCCGGCAACTCCACCAGGTTTGATTCGCCTCCAGCGGGAATGGCTACCTCGCCTGTTTTCCATGTTTGCCCTTGATCATCGCTATAGACGACGCCTGCAGCATGGTGCATTCGAGTCCGCTTTTCGTAGTCGGTCATCCAAAAGGGAGCAAGCAGTCGACCATTTTGGAGTTGTACTCCGTGTCCCGGACCGGTGGCTATCGCTTGCCATTGGCATCGATCTCGCAGCGCCTCAAACGCAGGAGTGATCTCTAGTGGTTCGCTCCAGTTCAGACCATGATCGATACTGTGAATGGAAAAACAACGCATGTACTCGACGCAATAAAGCAGATTCACGGTTCCATCGCGACTGGCAATTGCAACCGGATTGTTAACCGTCTGTTCGTTGGGACCTCCCATATCCTTGGATTTCTTTTTCTCGGACATATGGGGATTGCGTGCAAGTCGAGGGCCGTGATGGGCGACTTGTACCGCCTTGGACCAACTCAGACCGCCATCGGTGCTTCGTCGTAGGTGTATCTCGATTTCGCCCCGATCCGCCTCGGTGAATTTGCGAGCTTCGCAGTAGGCTAGGATGGTCCCATTCGAGGTAACGACAATTCCGGGGATACGGTACAGCTTGAATCCGTCGGTATCTTCTTGAAACAACACTGTCTCTGAATAGTCGGTCGCTTGTCCCGAGTTTGGTTGCAATGCCCAGTTCAGCAAAATTGCGACGATCATGAGCGAGGAAAGCTTTAAGCTTTTCATTTCAATTTCTGCTTCTTCTTTTTTTGTGGCTCTTTGTTGGTAGAAGGTTCTCGACCAAAGAAGTAGTCAGGGTAACCCCAGCGATAATCGCTAGCGGCTTCCTTTTTCTTTATCGATCGGACTTCTGTGCTTAAACGTTGCAACTTCTCCGGGACTAAGAGGGGATCGAGCGTTTCTTGTCGCCATTGCTTCAGAGCGACCTTGAGTTCTTGAAGGGTGTTGGCACGCTCTGGTAGCTCTGCTAGGTTGGTGAATTCGTGGGGGTCGGCATGGAGGTCGTAAAGTTCATATTGGGGTGGCTGACGCATTCGAGCATAGGCGGATCGTATCTCGGGAGCCGCCTGATCAATAACGCTCGAGAGATCTAAGCCGCCAACTATCTCGCGACGTTTAGCTTCTTTCTCGAGCTTGGAAATCGTATTGTCGAAGTCCGGATGCACTTCACCAGGCAGCAGATTTTCAATCAATTTGTAACGATCTGTGCGCACGCTGCGCTGTGGAAAGTAGCTCGGTGCTGCCGCATGCGTGTGATATTCCGCAAAGCAATGCGTTCGCCATTGGGGGGTACCTGGCTCGAACAACGGCTGCATATCTCTTCCGTGTAGTCCGTGCGGCGGTTGTACATCCGCGGCGGCTAGGAGCGTCGGCATCAGATCGATTGTCGATACCAATTCGTGACGTACTTGAGGAGCGATTTTTTCTGGCCAGCGGATCAGCAGCGGGATGCGTAAGCCACCTTCATAGCAGGTCCGCTTACCGCGCAGCATATCGGCTCCGTGATCGCCTAGATAAACAACGATGGTGTCTTTGGCTTTACCACTTTTCTCCAGTTCAGCCAGCAGGTCACCGACCAGTGAGTCGAGTCGGCTGATGCAGTTGTAGTAATCCGCCACCATCTCGCGCATGCCGTTCGGATCGATACCCATATATCGCATGGCTCTGACCTGATCGGCAGTTTGTGGTTCGGCAGGTAGTCCGTTGATTTGCCGCAGCCAAGTGTCGTGAGCATCGGGGTAATTGACACTCAAGAAGAACGGTTGATCACCTGCCGCATTGATAAATGTTGCTGCATGCTGACTGTAGTCGAGCAAGTTCTTGCGGGCGAAGTTACCAGACTTGATCTCGTGAAAATCAAAGGGAAAGGTCGACTCAGGATTGATATGCAGTTTGCCGATGATCCCTGTGCGATAACCAGCATCTTTAAGGCTCCGCGGAAGGTTGGGAGTATCGTCACGGTGCAACCGAAAGCCCCAAGTTGCCAAGCCTATTTGGCCGTGTTGATGTGGATAAAGTCCCGTTAAGAAGCTAGCTCGCGACTGACTACAGCCGGCCTGAGGAACAAAAGCTCTCTCGAAACGCAAGCCTTCGCGGGCAAGTTGATTCAGGTGGGGAGTTTTGGCAAATGGATCACCGTAGCAACCAAGTTCGGGCCCATTATCTTCCGAAACGATGAGCAAAATATTCGGTCTACCCGCCGATACGACGGTGGCCGACATCATCCAACCAAGGATCAATAGGAGACACCGACAGATCATGGTTAGGATCCCTTTGATTTTTTCTTGGTTTTTGACTTTTGAATGGGTTCTTTTTTCGTTGGCTGAGCCGAAACAGGACTCTTTGGCTTGATACGTTGGAGCAGCATTTCATCGAGACGTGCGCTTAGATCCACAAGCGTTGTCTTTTGCTCAGGCTGATCTGCGATATTCCTCTGTTCGATCCAGTAGCCGCTCTGGTGGCTTGCACAAGTGCGGTCCGTGTAATCGTAAAGTTCCTCAGCAACCGTTTTTTGATCGGCCCAGGATATCCATCGCGTGTACCGATGCGTGTTCGTGCGTAGGGAATATCCCATGAAATCGGGTGTATTGCGATTGAATGGTCGAGCGAATTGGCCTAGTACTTCGTTTCGCCCAGGCGCGTTGGGGTCATCGATCATCGGTTGTAGATCCCTGCCATCCAAGTGATCCATGGGAGCCAGTCCAGCCAAGGATGTGAGCGTTGGATAGAGGTCTACCAACTCGACCATGGAGATTGTGCTCGCGCCTGGCTGTTTCATCGACGGAGTACGAATGATCAGTGGTACCCGGGCATCACGATCAAAGTTGGTCCCCTTGCACCATCGATCTTTTTCGCCCAGCGAGTATCCATGATCGCCCCAGAGAACGACAATCGTATTTTCGGTCAATCCGAGTCGATCCATTTCGTTGAGCAGTTTACCGATCTGAGCATCGACATAACTGACACAAGCGTAGTAACCGTGTCGTAGTTTGCGGGTCATCGCAGCGTCTAAATGCTCATCTTCGGGTACATCGCGATACCCCCCCAGTTCCCGATGGCTGTGATGGGCATGGATAGAAACTTGGTCTACCTGTTTACCATCATCATGGAGGTCAAACGATTCAGGGTCGTACAGATCCCAGTAACGCTTGGGCGCGTTGAATGGTAGGTGGGGCTTGAAGAAGCCCACGGCAAGAAAGAAGGGCTTATCATTCGCTTTGAGCGATGCTAACTTTTCGATCGCCAGCGACGCCAACTTGCCATCGGAATAGCCATCATCAGGGACATCAGCGATTTGCCAAGGACCACTTTTTCCTGATGTACCAGATCCGTCGTTTACTGAATTTTTCCAACCGGTTTGCTTTAAGATTTCAGGCTCTGACCAGGATTGAGGGTCTAGCTCACGCGCATCGCCGCTGAAGATTTTTCCCAATGAGACCGTATGGTAGCCGTTGTTCATGAAATGCTGCGGCAAGGTCACCAATGTGGGGTGAGTCTCTCGAAACATGTTCCGATTGTGCCAGACTCTTGTATTGTCTGGCAGTCGCCCCGTGAGCAAGGCAGTGCGCGATGGCCCACAAACGGCTTGCATGCAATAGGCTCGTTGAAAAACACGGCTTTGACTCGCGAGCCGATCGATGTTGGGCGAATGGACTAGCGTATCACCATAACAGCCAAGCGCTGTCCTCAAGTCATCGACGGCGATGAATAGAATATTAGGTGGGGTGGCGTGTATCCAACTGGAACTTAGGATCGTACACAAACAAGCAAGTAGGCAAAACAATTTTTGCATCGTTGGATCTCTTCGTGGGGTTCTTTGGAACACCTTTTGCTGTTTGACACGCTTTGTATGATTTTATTATCCCAGAGTTGTCGATCCGCTCAAGTAGACCCAAAGAAGACAGGTCCTGAGTTCACGCAAGGAGTTCGTTGACGAGTTTCCCGTGGACATCGGTCAATCGGTAGTCGCGACCTTGGGCTCGGTACGTGAGGCGTTCGTGGTCGAATCCGAGGCAATGGAGCAACGTGGCTTGGATGTCGTGCACATGCACAGGCTTGTCGATGATGTTGTATCCCAGTTCGTCGGTAGCTCCGTAGGTGATTCCTGATCGCATGCCGCCCCCTGCGAGCCACATGCTGTAGGCTTTCGGATGGTGGTCACGTCCGCGCGAGCGTCCGAGGGCTGCGTTGCTTTCGACCATGGGCGTGCGTCCGAATTCGCCTCCCCAGATCACTAGGGTTTCGTCGAGCAGTCCTCGTTCTTTGAGATCGGTGACTAATGCAGCGCTGGCTTGATCCGTGGTTTTGCAGTTGCCACGGTGGTTTCCGACGACATCGCTATGTGCATCCCAGCCTTCATGGAAGATATTCACGAAACGTACACCGCGCTCGATCATGCGGCGGGCCAGCAGGCAAGCTCTCGCGAAGGATGGGGTGGCTGGATCGCAGCCGTAGAGATCAAGCGTGGCCTTCGATTCGCTGCGTAGGTCCATCAGTTCCGGCGCAGAGGATTGCATGCGGAAGGCCATTTCGTAGTTGGCTAGCCGCGTCGTGATCTCGGGGTCTTTCGATTCCTCGAATTGCATGCGACTGAGATTGCTCACTAGGTCAATCGTCTCTCGCTGCAGCGTTTGGTCGACCCCGACTGGGTTGGTCACATTCAGAATGGGATCGCCTTGGTTGCGGAATCTCACTCCGGTGTAGATGCTTGGTAGAAAGCCGCTAGACCATAGTCCGCTACCACCACTGATGCCGCTACCGGTACTCAGAACGACGAAAGCTGGAAGGTCTTTGGTGACGCACCCTAAGCCGTAGGTGACCCACGATCCGAAGCTTGGGCGTCCTGGTACAGCAAAACCTGTTTGGAAAAAGGTTTGGGCTGGTGCGTGATTGAATTGATCAGTGTAGCAGGAGCGAATCAAACAGATGTCGTCGGTGATCTTGGAGAGATAGGGTAAGGCTTCGGAGATCTCCATGCCCGATTGTCCGTGTCGAGCGAACTTGAATTGCGGACCCATGACGGCTGCATCGGAGCGAATAAACGCGAGCCGTTGGCCTTCGGTCACCGAGGGGGGAAGCGGCTTTCCGTCCATTTCGGTGAGTGCTGGTTTGTTGTCGAAGAGTTCCAGATGGCTCGGAGCACCGGCCATGAACAAATGGATGACGGCTTTGGCTTTGCCTGGAAAGTGGGGGTCGCGAGGAGCCAACGGATCGACATAACTGCCGGTTTGAGGGGGTTGTGGTGCAGCGTGAAGTTCGTTGGTGAGCAAGCCCGCGAGGGCTAACTTTCCGGTACCGATTCCGCAATCGCGAAGGAAATGGCGGCGGGTGACTTCGAGGCACGAGCGTTGTATCGGGTTCATAGCGAGTGATGGCCTTGATTAGCGTTTCGTGACGAATTCGTCCATGTTCATCAAAGCGCGTCCGACGAGGGTCCACGCTGCACAAGAGATGCTTGACTCAGGCGGTTCACCGACGGAGATCGCTTTTGCAGATTCGGGAGCGATCGTAAAACGCTGCACTTGTTTTTGGTAAAAGTCGAGTACGGCGGTGACTTCGCTCGTTGTAGCGGGACGAGAGAAGCATCGGATGAACGCTTGGTTGATCCTTTGTTCGGGTGTTCCTTCGTAGCGCATTAGGGTCTTGCCGAGGGCTTGAGCCGCTTCCATGATGATCACATCGTTGAGCATGGTTAATGCTTGTAGAGGTGTGTTGGATTTGTCGCGACGGACGATGCATGCTTCACCGGAAGGTGCGTCGAAGGTGTTCGCAAATGCAAAGGGAGCGGTCCGTTTTGTAAAGGTGTAAAGGCTTCGGCGGTAGCGATCGGCACCTTGGCTTGTCGCCCAGTTCATAGCCCCGTAGGTTCCTTCGGTCGTAACGCTTGGAGGTTGAGGTGGAAACACGCTCGGACCGAACATCTTCTCGGACAAAAGCCCGGCAGACTTTAGGGCTGCGTCGCGTACTTCCTCGGCATCGAGTCTCATCCGGGGGCCTCGCCAAAGCAGAATATTCTCAGGATCCTTCTCCTGGCCAATCGCATTCGAGTGGCTTGATTGCTTATACGTTTGGCTTGTGACGATGAATCGGTGAAGTTTCTTAAACGACCAGCCATCCTCCATGAACTGGACTGCTAGGTAGTCGAGGAGTTCGGGGTCCGATGGCGGGGTGCCTTGGAAACCGAAGTCGTCTTGAGTTTTGACAATACCGCGTCCGAAGAAGGAGGCCCAAGCACGATTGACCACAACGCGCGCTGTCAGTGGATTTTCTCGACTGACGAGCCAGCGAGCGAAGCTTAAGCGGTTTTTTGGGGCATCGGTTGGGAGTGGATTCAGGACCGACAGCACGCCGGGATCGACAGGATCGGTGGGTTGAGTCCATTCACCGCGATTGTGGATGAAGGTTTTTCGCGGGTTCTCGGCTGGACGTTCTTGAAGAACGAGGGTGGTCAAAAATGGTTGAGGCCTACGAAGGTCGTTGATTTCTTTGTGCAACGACGCGAGTTCCGGCGCGTTGAGAAGGAACTCGGTTTTTAGTCGTTGCGTCTCCGCTTCGGACCGATCTGCTTTGTGAATCAGCAATTGGAGTTCGGAGCTGATTTTGCTTGCCAATAGGTCACCGGATTGCGTGGTTAGGGAGATCCGGAATTTCCCTAGGGAGCACGCATAATGCCGCCCGAACATCATGGTGAGTTGAAGGTTCGAGGCGGTCAGTGGTTTCTCGAGTTGGAAGACAGCTTCGTGTGCCCTTCCCTGCCCTTGGGCGCAACTCCAACCCGTCTCTGGGTTTCCATCGATTGCATATTGGGCTTCGGCTTGAGAGCCGAAGGTGTTCTTTGCGTAGCTCTGGCTGGCTTTGGCGATCTTGACAGGTTGGCCGTCGGCGAAGAGTTGAAATTCGCCCAGCAGGAAGTCTCCTTTGGGGCCTTCGTAGTAGGCCATGCCGGGCCCGCGGGCGGGCAATCTCGGATCTGGAAGTGCTTCTAGCCGGATCGCGGTGATTGCTTGAGGTGGTGTTCCGAGGTTCAATTGATAGGTATCTGCTTTGGTGATGTCACCGGAAACGAAGACCGTCGAGTCGGGTTGAACGCTCAGGAGTGGAAGATTCGACGTCGCGTGCGTCGGCTTGACCATTTGCCAGTTTGCAGTGGTGGCTTTCTGTTGCTCGCACCACGCCGAGAATGCTTTCTCGAGCGCATCTTGTCTCCGGGTTTCCGATGCTAGGGAGCTTTCGACGGCTTGACCGAAACTTATTTTCAATCGCCCTATGGTGTGCTGGGTGCCAAAGAGTTGTTTGAGGATTACTTTGGTATCCCCATGAGCATCGATCGGTTGATCGAAACGGAGCGTGAGCGATTTGTTGGTGCGGAGATCTTGGCCATCGACATGGACCGCCCAACCTGAATCGTTGTTGTCATCGATTGCATGGATCGCGGGGAAGCGGGGTTGTTCGGCGGTTGCTTTTGGATCGGTGAGTTTGATTTTCCTATCTGCGACGTAAACATCAAGTTCGCTTAGGACAAAGTTACCGTGAGCGGTACGGCCAGGTCCTTTGCCGGGAAGAGAATCGTCGGTCAGGGCTTCGATACGTATATGCGTGAAGGTGCCGCTGAGTCCAGCGAACTCGACACTTGTTGTGGATCGTTCGGGACCGGGAGCAGGGAATAGCATCGAATGGTCTTCTAGGACGCGGATACTTTCTGCTGGATCGGCAGATAGCGTTGGAGTGGAGCTGACCCAGTCGATGGTGGGATCTGCGATAGGCCATTTCTGTGGAAGCGACGCGACTAGTACATCGGCTTTTGCCAATCGGGCAGCGGCTTGGAGTTCTTGGTCTGGATTCGGGATTTCCAGTTCTGGTTCGTCCGCGTTGTTCAGGAAGGCCATCATGGAAAAGTATTCTCGATGCTGGATCGGATCGTACTTGTGGGTATGGCACTGACAGCACTGAAGGGTCAGACCGAGCCAAGTAGCGCCGGTGGTCGCAACACGATCGACCATGGCGTTGTAACGGAATTCGAGCGGGTCGATCCCACCTTCTTCATTGAGCATGGTGTTGCGATGAAAGCCGGTGGCGACACGTTGCTCTGGGGTGGCATGAGGTAGTAGGTCGCCGGCGATTTGCTCGATGGAGAATTGATCGAAGGGCATGTCTTCATTGAGGGACTTGATCACCCAGTCGCGGTAGGGCCATACGGTGCGTGTTCGATCTTTTTCGTAGCCGTTGGTGTCTGCGTAGCGTGCCAGATCCAGCCATTTGCGAGCCCAACGTTCGCCGTAGTGAGGCGAGTTGAGCAGGCGATCGACCGCGTTTTCATAGGCGTTCGGCGAGTCGTCGGAAAGATATGTTGCAAGGTCTTCCGGCGAGGGTGGCAGGCCGATGAGATCGAAGCTTAGTCGACGATAGAGGGTGGCTTTGTCGGCTTGCTGAGTTGGGGAAAGGTTGTTTCTCGCAAGCGTTGCCCTGACGAGTGCATCGATTGGGTGCGGAATGTTGGGGTTAGGACGATCGGTTATCGCTGGGGGGATTGTGGGGGGGACGAAGGCCCAGTGTGTTTCGTACTTGGCTCCCGATTCGATCCATTTCTCGAGAATCGTGATTTGTGCAGGGGAGAGGTTCTTTTTGGTTTCCCCGGGTGGCATTCGTTCGTCTGGATCCTCGGAGTGCAGGCGTTTGACCATTTCGCTCAAGGCAGGTTTTCCTGGGACGATAGCTGGCTGACCGGATTGGCCACCTTGGAGAGCCCCGGCCATTTCGCTCAGCAGAAGTTCACCCTTTCGGCCCTTTTCATCCGGACCGTGGCATGAGAAGCACATTTCCGAGAGGATGGGACGCACGTCGCGACTGAAGGATAGCTCGTCGGCTTGCACGCATGAGGTCATTGCGAGGTAAGAGAGTACCGTCAGGACGAAGTGGAAATCTGGTTTTGTCAAGGGCATATTGAATCTCATGTTGGATGATCAAGGTCGTGTTGATGCATCACGGTTGCCAATACGCGTGCATTGCGGCAAAGCCCTCTGGCAGGTCGGTCAGTGCGTGTTCTTGTCGATCTGCTAACCGCATTACAAATAGATTTCGCACACCGTTTCTTTTCGATCCGTAGGCTATCGATTTTCCATCGGGCGAGGGTTTGGGGTGATAGTGTAGCGTGCCGTCGGGGGTATGAGTCAGTTGCTTGGTTTGTCCGTCGAGCGAGACTTCGAAGAGTTCGACATTATTGCCGATTTTGGCGGTGTAGAAGACCGATTTGCCATCGACGGCCCAAACCGGGATATCGCTGCTCCCACCATGAAAATCGGGTACGTCGAGGAATTCGGTGACACCCGTGTAGCCGCCTCGATCCGTGAGTTTCTTGAGTCCAGTGCCGTCTGCTTGAACAATGTGGGGATGGCAATCGTAGTGCTCGCCCGACACGAACAACACCCATTTCCCATCGGGTGACCAGGATGGCACGAAGACGAAGGGATGTCCGGTTTGGATGTGAATACGATTCGAGCCATCGGCATTTGCAAGATAGACCTGATAGTTCTCGTGATAGGAGATTCGCGAACCGTCAGGAGAACTGCTGAATCCGTACGCAAAGCCGCTTGAGCCGGTCGTAAGATCGGTCTTGTTGCGACCATTAATGTCCATGCGAAACGGCTTGGAGTTGCCATCTATCAGCGGAGTAAAGCCGAGCTTTGTCGGATCCTTTGGCCAGAAGAACAATCCGGTATTATAGAAGCTGACTCGATCTACTGCGGTGACGTTGATCGATTTATCGGTTTGTAAATCGATGAGATACGAGTCGACCAGCCAACCTTCGGGGGTGAACCGAAACGTCTTGTTTTCTTCTTCCCATCGAGCGTTCTCAACACTTTCCCAACCGCGAAGGACGACGGCTGTTTTTCCATCGGGTGACCAACCAGCGAACTGCGTCCAAGCATCGGTCTTGTCAGTAAAAGTTAGGTCGTCGATGAGTTCGGTACCGATAGCCCTTCGTCGTTGACCATCGGCTTGAACGACCATCGCTCGATTGGTGCGGACATTTGCGTGCCGACCACCCGGAAGGTTGGTTCGGTGCTCGTTATATCCCAGCAATCGGCTCGAGAAGTTTGGATCATCCGGATGGGATGTACTCGGCAGTGGGTCTGCAGATTGAACGGCACTGCAGAGAACCAATAGAATCGATGCTAAGGAGGAAGCGTTGGAAAGGGTTTGAATGAATCCGACGTAGCAGGGGTTTGCGTTGGGCAACATGGACGTTTGAATTTCTAGGCTATTAGTTCGTTCAATTCCCCGGTGCTATCGGCGAAGTTTGGTGACTCAATACCTGCTTGATTGAGCATCGTGACGAAGAGATTCGCCATGGGGATTTTATCGCTGAACTTCAGGAACCGTCCATGTTTGAAGCCCATTTTCGATCCACCGGCTAAGATCAATGGATAGTTGTTGTTGTCGTGGGTAACGCTGTTGCTGCTACCGTAGAGCACGAGTGACTGGTCGAGTAAGGTGCCTTGTTGTTCGGTTGCTGAATCCAAGCGGTTGAGGAAGTACAGAAATTGTTCGGCCATGAATCGGTCCCACTGACCTAGTCGCTCTGAGCCGCCGGGTTTGTCCCAATCGTGAGCCAGGGTATGGAGTGAATCTTTGAAGCCTTGCAACTGAGGGAACTTGGCCGCTTTGGAGGAGCAGTCGGCCATGTTGGTGATTTGGTAGGTTGCAACCCGCGTTGAGTCGGTGCGAAACGCCAAATAGATCAAGTCGTACATGGTGCGAATGAACTGCAGTGGGGCTTGGTCATCGGAATCAAGTTGAAGATTTTTGCGGTCTTCGTCTAGCAGTTCAGTGCGAGGGATTTCCAGCCAGCTTTGGGATCGTTCGACACCTTGTTCGATCTGTCGAACTGCGGTGAGATATTCGTCGAGTTTTTCGCGGTCTTGATTGCCCAGACGATTTCGCAACGAGTGCGAATCCTCAAGGACTCGATCCAGCATGCTCGCTGCGCTTTTGAGTCGTCGTCGTTGTGCGATCGTATCGGAATCCCCTTCGCCAAAGAAGCGATCGAAGATTTGTTGCGGCTGATGCAGAGCAGGTAGCGGGCGACCTTTGTCGTTGTAGGACAGGGTGCTCGATCGGGTTGGTTCGCCGACCCCACCGTCGGTCGACATCACCAGCGAAGAGAAGCGGGTTTGATCGCCGATTTTTGCGGCGGCGAATTGATCCAGCGAAATGGTGTTGATCAGGCTCTTGTTGTTCAGGTAGGCGCCTGTCAGGAACGTATCTGCGGTATCGTGGGCTCCCATGCGACGACCGTTTGGATGCGAGAGGCCTCCGAGGATGGTCAATTTATTGCGCTGGCATTCGAGTGGTTTAAGTGTTTCCGTGAACTGATATTCGCTCCCTTCGCCTTGGGGGAACCATCGCCAGTGGGCGTGTTCGTGATTTGCTGGAGGTAGGGCGACACCGAAGCCAAAGTACAGAGCACAGATTCGGCGAGGGGGTTGTTCAGGGTTCCAAGGACGAGGACTTGCATTGGCCATGCATTCCAACCAGGGGAGTCCGAGCGAGACGCCGGTGCCCATCAGGAAGGTGCGTCGATCCAGATGCCAAGATTTGTTTGCCATGTTATGGTTTCCTTTGTCTAGTGGTCACTTTGTCCAGTGTCACTTTGTCTGGAACGGTTCGCTTGAAACGACTTTGTAGATCAATCCTTGGAGTCGGAAATCGTCTTTGGCAAATTGCTCAAGGACTTGATCGACGGCCGCTTGGTCTGTCAGTTCCAGGGAACGTCCTAGAGCATAGGTTAGCAGACGCATTACCAGCGAACGAGCAAATTGTTCTTTTCGTTCTTCGAGGAGATAACGTCGAAGCCCGTCAGCACCTGCTATTTGTTTACCATCAGGTAGTTCAACGGTCGCGTCGATGGGTTGCGTTTGCGACGGGTCGCCGGAGTTTTTTGGCGTGTCGGTTCTCCATCGGCCTAATGCATCGAAGTTTTCTAGGGCAATTCCCCAAGGATCCAAGGATCGGTGGCATTGATTGCAGGATTCGACGGTTCGGTGGATTTCGAGTTGTTTGCGGACCGGGAGTTGATGAAATTCCGGATTGGCTTGTTCCAAGGATGGGACGTTGGGTGGTGGGGGAGCGGGCGGATCGTTGAGGAGTCGATCGCGGATCCAGACCGCACGTCGTACGGGGTGAGAATCGGCCCCGGTCGAATTGCTCAAAAGGATACTCGCATGACTCAGCAGGCTGCCGCGATGCGACTCGGTTGGTATTGAGACGCGCCGGAACGATTTTCCAAAGACTCCATCGATCCCGTAGTGTTTCGCCAGAGATTCATTGAGCATGGTGAAATTGGAAGAAAGGAGTTCTGTGGCGCTTGAGTTATGCTTCAAGAGCTCTGCGAACATCGACTGTGTTTCGGTGCACATGTCGATTTTGAGTCGGTCATCGAAGCCCGGGTAACGGGTTTTGCTGACAGCAACATTTTCCACGAGGTTGAGTTTGAGCCATTGTTCGGTGAATTGCTTTACCATGCGTCCAGAGCGTGGATCGGCAAGCATGCGTCCGATTTCGGCGTCGAGGTTGGCGCGAAGGTTTCCGTTCGATGCGAGTTCGATCAGTGGTTCGTCGGGTAGAGTGCTCCATAAAAAGTAGGAGAGTCGCGAAGCGAGTTCGAATTCATCGATCAGGCGTTTTTCCTCCCCGGCGGGTTCGAGCAGGAACAAGAATTCAGGTTGGATGAGGACCATTGCGAGAGTTTCGCGGATCGCTTCTTCGAAGGACGGAAACTCAGGGCGTATTTCTTGATAGAAAGCAACGAATTGATCGACTTGATGGTCGTTGACCGTGCGACGAAAGGCTCGCGACATGAATCGTTGCAAGACTTCAGTGACGTAAGGAATCGACTCACGATCGAGGTTGGGTCGGTCGAACAGAATTTGGCGATGTGAGGCTGGGGGCCATTGATCGTAGTGGTGTCCATGGAATTCGACCGAATGGATCGTCAGGGTTGGCAGATGGTCTTCTGCGGCATAGGTTATTTTTCCGTTCGGGTCTTTTTGTGGGGGAGGAAGCGGGGATTTATCGTCGTAAAGGTTGCGAACGCGAACGACGAGCCCAGGAAACTTGCCTTGGCCGCGTACCGGGAGTGGAAAGTTATCGATGCGACCTCGGAAGTCCAAGGTTTGCAGTTCAGGCGAGGTGACTTCGATGGTATCGAATTCCCGCATGAGAATCTCCGTATCGATTTGATAACCGACGGAGACTTCCAGAAGTGGATAACCGGTGTTGTTTTTCAGGTCTGCCGTCAGTTGAACACGGACTGAGAACTCGCCGTCTTCAGGATATTTATCGACCATCTTGACGAGGAATTCCTGGCGTCGTCCCAATTGCTTGGACCGTTGCGCTTCGCCGAGCCAATTGTCGATGCTGATATCGGTAAAGGAGTGGTCGATTGCGGGTGGTTGATCGTGTTGAACGATGACACGATCCAAAGCTCGGCGAGCGGTAGCCAAGTAGTATTCGAGTTGCAGGGAGGAGATCTGCAGTGAGCGTCCGTTGTTTCGAAAACCTTCGGCGGACATGCCATCGGGGGGCAAGTCTCTTGCGTAGTCCATTTCGAGTCCGAGAAGGTCCTCCATGGTGTGTTGGTATTCGACTCGATTGAGTCGTCGCAGGACGATGCGTCCGTCGGTCTTTCGGCGTTCGACCAAGGCTGTTTGGATCGCATGCGAGAGCCAGTGGGTCGTGGTTTTCAGTTCTTCGCTCGAGAGTTGTTTTTCGTCGGGCGGGGGCATTTCGTTGGCTTGCAGCACGTTGAGCACTTCGTGCCAGGATTCCGTCGCGGCGCGATTGTCGCTCAGATCGATCGGAAGGTTATCGAGGCGTACGTTTGCTTCTTGAACCTCGGGGCCATGGCAACGGACGCAATGGGACTGAAGGATCGGGAGGATGTCGCGATGGAAGTCGATCGATTTTTGGTCGATGTATTCCTGTCCCAAACATCGATGCATCGAGACAGAGAATATGCAGGCCAAGCAAAGGAGAACCGCGATCCGCAGGGTGGTGCTAGGAAACATGGGAGGCGGAAGGTGCGAGGCGGGAGGTGCAAGGCGGGAGGTGCGAGGCGGGAGCGTAAAGTATACGTTTTTTTGCACGTGGGAACTACACCGAATCCTTCCGGCTCAACCATCAGGATCGTCGAGGATTGCTTGCAGTCTCTGAGCAAGTTGGGCGGGAAATCGACTTGTCCAATTCGTATCGATCAGTCCGATTTGAATCATGTCCCGCAAGTGGGTTTTGTCCTTGTCTCGATAACTGTTGAGTTTCATTTCGACCAAAGCTTCGAGCTTCACAATCTGCTTGTGACGTATTTCCACCGATTGCTCGACACTTGGGGTGGGACTGGCGTACTCTGGACGGACTTTGCGCTGAGCGATGAGGATATGCAAACCTTGGCTGGGTTTGCCGTCTGGGCCGTCGAGGAACACGACGGTTCCCAAGACTTCGTCCCGCACAAATCCAGCGGCCTGCAGGGCTTGGGTTGCTCGTGGAAGATCCTCCTCCTCAAGTAGCAGATCCACGTCGCGAGTGTTCCTTACGGCACCTTCGTCAATCGTGGCTACCCATGCAGCGACAGCGTTTCCTCCGACGACGGCATAGGGGACTTGGGCTTGACGCAGGGCCTCACAAGCTCGATTCAAACGTTGCTGTACAAGTTCCACGGCGCGAAACATCCTTTCGAAAATGTCGATGCCTTGTTCGCGTACCAGATTGACCAGTTCCTGAGAGTTCATGGCTCCATTGTACTCCATCGATCGCCAGTTTTTCAGCGATTTTAGTGGGTATGGCGATTTGCTCGAGTTGTCCTCTGGGACTGCATCGCGACCACTGCACGAAAACGCGAGGATTTTACCATCGATCGAGAGGCAATTCGTCCGCTGTTGGCAATTCGATTAGAATGCCCCAAACGGCGGTGAGCTTCCAATTTCGTACGTAGCAACGAAAGGACGCTTTCGTTTTTCCTGGACGAATGGAGTTCGCGATGAACGAGGTTTTGCTTGCTGGCATTCTTGGTCAAGAGCCCTACGGCTTGTGCTGGTGAGTTCGAAATGCTGGTGCTGATGCACGGCTCGGGGCGAGTCGAACGCTACGAACTGAAAACCGGCAAACATCTAGGCACACTGCTGAGCGGACTTCCCCCTTCGAATGCCGTGCTGTTCGACACGGAATTGGCGGACATTTCCCAGGAACCCGAGTACATTCACAAATTGTATGGAACCGATTCATCGGACGAGCATCAGCGGTACTATGCGAGCCAAGCGTTGCGTGCGAGGCGATTGGTCGAAGCGGGGGTTCGATTCATCGAAATTACGTGCCCCAGTTTTGATGGCAATAATTCACCGTGGGATCAGCATGGTCAACTGAAGGTGCTTCACGAGAAGAACGCTCGTGTGACGGAGCAAAGCGTCGCTGCGCTGATCAAGGATCTCGACCAGCGAGGATTGCTCGATGAGACGATCGTGTTGTGGGCGGGGCGAGGGTTTAAGCCTGGGATGGCTTATGGGCATACCGATGAGTTTGGAGCCAATGCCATTGAGAATCCGATGAGCGTTCACGATTTGCATGCGACGATTTTGCATCCAATGGGGATCGACCATGAGGAGCTGACTTTCCGCTATGGAGGCCGTGATCATCGGCTCACCGACGTGCATGGACACGTGATCGAGGAGATTTTGGGATAAAGAAAACATCTGCGTAGTTTACTCTTGCAGTCATCCAGTCGCGTTGGTCGTCGAGGTTGGCGCTGTGAAAACGACTTTGTCGTAGACCTCCGATCCGAGCAGTTCGCTTTCGATCGCATCGAGCGCAATCTTCCCTTCGAGACCTTGGCAGCTTGTCAAGTTCCAACTGCCGTCGGCTGATCGAGTGAAGCAATCGATCGAATGGCGATCTTGGGCGATCAAGACGTAGTGTTTCAAGCTGGGAATCGTTCGGTAGTGTTCAAATTTTTTCCCTCGGTCGTACGCCTCGGTGGAATCGGAGAGGACTTCGACGAGCACTACGGGGTTCAGCAGAACGTCGCCTGCATCCGATTCAAGCTGAGGCTCGCCGCAGACGACCGAGAGGTCTGGGTAGGTGAATAGCCCAGTCGCTTCGATCCGAAGCTTCAAGTCGCTCGGATAGACTCGGCAAGGTTTTTTCTTGAGTTGCTCTCGCAGAAGGGATCCAGCGTTTAGAACGATCAAGTTGTGATTGGCTGACGCCCCGGCCATGGCGAACATTTCGCCACGAAAGAACTCGGACCGAAACTCGGCCTTTCTCTCGCGGTACAAATACTCTTCAGGGGTGATGTATTGCTTGGGGACTGATGACATTAGGCGCCTTCCTAGGAAATCCCAGATCGGATAGGTCGATAGGATTATAGCCGACAATCCATTCTAGTTGGTCGTCGAGGTTGACGCTATGAAAGCGACTTTGTCGTAGACCTCCGATCCGAGCAGTTCGCTTTCGATCGCCTCGAGCGTAATCTTCCCTTCGAGACCTTGGCAGCTTGTCAAATTCCAACTGCCGTCGGGTGATCGAGTAAAGCAATCGATCGAATGGCGATCTTGGGCGATCAAGACGTAATGTTTCAAAGTGGGAATCGTTCGGTAGTGTTCAAATTTTTTCCCACGGTCGTACGCCTCGGTGGAATCGGAGAGGACTTCGACGAGCACTAGGGGGTTCAGCAGAACGTCGCCTGTATCCGATTCAAGCTGAGGATCGCCGCAGACGACCGAGAGGTCTGGGTAGGTGTACAGCCCAGTCGCTTCGATCCGAAGCTTCAAGTCGCTCGGATAGACTCGGCAGGGTTTTTTCTTGAGTTGCTGGCCCAGCGTCTGAATGCAATTGCTTACGATCAGGTTGTGATTGGCTGAAGCCCCGGCCATGGCGAACATTTCGCCACGAAAGAACTCGGACCGAAACTCGGCTTTTCTCTCCCGGTGCAAATACTCTTCAGGGGTTATGTATTGCTTGGGGACTGATGACATATTGCGTCTTCCTAAGAAACCCAGGTTGGATAAGCCGATGGGATTATAGCCGACAGCCCACTTGAGGCTTTGCTTGGCACAGCACCATGATCAAACAAAAAGCTCTTCAAGTGGTCCGGCATGTGAGCAGCCATTTTGTTTAAGAACAAGATCTTCGTTTCCGTAATACTTGATCGGATTGCCATAGGCATTCAGTAGCGTGGTCCACCAGTCGCCGATGGTACGGCACCCAGTTTCACCATATTTCGGATACCGCAGATAACGACCCGGCAATTTGAGTTTCCCGCCGCCCCCACCAACAATCAGATAGGGCCACTCCATTCCAGATCCATGGTGATTATCGCTCGAATCCGAGAGGAAGATGATCATGGTGTTGTCCAGCATGTTTCCATCACCCTCAGGGACCGCTCTGAGTTTATTGGCCATCGTAGCCAGAAGTTCCGAGTGATGCTGTTGGATGATGTCGCGGTATTCACTTTGACTTTTGGTCCCTTCGTCGTGCCCGATGCCATGGTTGTGTTGGTCGATACCGAGTCTCTTGTAGGTCATGTCGACATTATCCAGGCGAATGGTGACGACGTTGGTCAGGCCTGCAATCAATGCAGCCGTAGCCAGATCAAAATGGGCTTCCTGACGTACTTCCTCAACCATAGAAGTGAACTTATCCGAGTACCCAGGCGCGTTTGCTGCAACCTGTTCTTTCATGCTCGACAATTTGCTGTGGCGAACCTGAAGTTCCTCAAACGCATGGAGATAGGCGTCCATTTTGCCATGCTCCGACGAGGGGATAGCCTTCGTCACCTTCTTGATATCACCCACCATGAAATCGAGAAGATTGCCTTGCATTTTGAACCTTTTTTCAGACCCGGCGTTGGACGAAACGGCAGATCCAAACAGTTGTTCGTAGGCGATGTCGGGGGACCCGTGAAAGGGAAGTTCTTGTCCCGGTCCGACGGCGGTAATCCCAGGATACATGGTTCCACCATAATCGCTGCTTAACGCCTTCCCTTTGATCGCCAGTCCCAAATGATTGAAGGGTGCTGGATTTAGTTTGGCCAATTCCGCATCGGCGGTAGCTCTGATAATCGCACCTGCATCAAATTCACCTCCAGTCATGTAGACACCCATCATGCCGAACCAACTGGAGTGACCACCGCGGCACATTTTCCCCGAGAGCCCCTGCACGATCGAGAGTTGATCTTTAAAGGGTTCCAAAGCGCGCATCGATGAAGGCAGAGAAACGTCTTTTAGGTCCTGATTGAACAAATCGCTGCTTGAATCCTTGCCCTTAAAGGCATCAGGGGTGATCCCATCAGGAATGATGCCGCTTGATTTAACAACAAACACAAAACGGTTGGGAATCGAGATCGAGTTTCCTGCGGCTTGGATTTCTATCTGACGAAGGAAGGGTGCGAGTAGAAACGCCCCTGCCCCTAATGAAAGATTTTTAAGCGTGTCGCGTCGCGTAAAGTGCATGGTGCTTATTTGTTGGTTGGATTGAGTGTTTTGCGGTAAAGAAACGAGTCAGACGAGAGCAGGGAAATCAAAAGTGCATTAAAGCTACCACCGCTTTCCCTGTAAGCTCGGTCGGCAGAAATGAGTGTTTTGGAATCGCTGAGCATTTCATTTCTGCCCATGAAATAGCGGAATACGTGCCGTATCATGCATTGACGAACCTTATCGGACTCGGCCAGCCTAGGGATGAGTTCCAAAGCATCCGCAAAATCGCCATCTAGATCGATCTCGCCTGTGCCTTCCAAACCGCTTTTGGCATCGATGGGTTTCGTTGATTTGGTGTCTCCTTTACCAAGACTCTCCTCAATCCGGTACCGTCCGAAGTCGTCATAAATTTCGAAGGCATATCCGAGGGGATTCATTTTCTTATGACAACGCCAGCATTCGGCTTTCTCTGTTTTTTGAAGCCTTTCTCGGAGCGTTTTCGTGTGGTCTTCGGGTACAGAAGCATCCACCGTGATAGGAATGTCGGGAATAACGCCCCCGAGTAATCGCTCCCTAACCCATTTGCCTCTCCGTATGGGGTCGGTGCTGTCGTTCAACGAATGAGCAATCAGCCAAGCTGGGTGAGTCAACATCCCAGCACGGTTCGGTCGCTTGTAAGGTTGTGGCAACAGGAAATCCTGTTCGTCATCGGTGAGGTCGTAAACCATTGGATACTTTGTATAGAGGGCTTGCATGCGATGGCGAAGTTTGTCTTCGTCTTTGGTATCCATCCAAGTGATTTGCTCATGGACAATCTGCTTTATCGCAGCGATGCTGCCATTGAATCCTTTGTTGAAGTTGTGCAAGTTGTACTTGACGTTCAGTTCGTGCCATCCTTTAAGGTTCAGTCGCTGCAAGAGTTCCCTCTGCTTGTCTTCAGGGAATTGCCCTGCATCAAGCTGCTCTTGGTTCGTCTTGTAGAAATCGTAGACGGTGTTTCGAAAGGTGGCTCGATTGAAGATATAGTACTCGTTCGACGTCAACAGTTGACCGAAAACATCCTTGTCTTTTTCCAGGATGTTCATGACGAAAAAATCAGCATCTTTTTCGTACATTGCAGGGTAGTTTTCGCCGTAGTAGGCAAATCCACCTGAGCGATCTTGGTCCTTAAACACTTTATGGGCTTGGGTGTAGCCAAAAAACTCCTGGAAAAAACGCAAGATCCTTGGTTTGTCTATCGCGTCATCTTGAAGTATGCGTGCGATTTGGAGTTGCGCATCGTTTCTGCTGTTGAGTTCCCCCGCTTGGGCTGCTTGGAGAAGTGCCGCATCGGGTCTGCGATCGGTGAGAGCAAACGCGATGGCAAAGGCCATTTCAGTGCTCGACAACATTCGACGCCCGTGGGGGTCTTCTTGGCCGAGACCAACCTCAATTCGGTAAACGGATTCGTGGTGTAGCATCACAGCCATCAAGACCAACCGCAACGCCTCGGCATTGCCGCCCGTCTCGGCGCTGTTTCTAAAAAGCTCCGAGTAATTGCTGAGTTCGTCCTTGAAAGGTTCTCGATAGACGACCTTCTTGAAATGTTCACGGATGACCGAAGCGAGCGTGTCATCACTAGGGCTTGTGTCGGACGAAGCGATCGGAGATTGCTTGATGAGTTCATCCGCAGCACAAGCGGCATTGCTTAGCAAAACACTCACAACCGCTGAATCCGCAAAGAGGAGGTTGGCATAGTCCTTGATTCCAACTTTATCTTCCAACGGAAATGGCTGCCGAAAATCTTTGGCCGCCTTGCCGTAGCTGGATTTCCCATTTTGGAAAACTTCAGGACTTGTTCTCCACAAACGTGCTGGCGAGAAAGGCTCTAGAGTGATCTCTCCACTGAAGAGTTTTTCATGGTTTACGTAGTTACCGAAGCTCGGACTTTCCAATTTTGAATAGAGATCAGATTCGTTCCCAGACTTTTTCAGTTCTGCATTGATCCAGAGCATCACGGCGTCTTTTTCGGATGGCTCAGGTTGCTCACTTGTGGTCGGTGGCATCTCTTCGACGTGCAACTGCCGGAGCACCGTTTTCCAAAGCTCCATGTCATGTCCAGATGCCAGATCAAAACGGATGCTAGACAGGACGACATCTGACTCGTTACCACTCTCACCGTGGCATTCGGCACAGTACCTTTTCAGGAAGGGGGCGACGGTTTCGTCGAAAGTCTTTTTGTCGGCGAAAACGGGGTTTGTTGTCTTATCGGGCTGAGCAAAAAGTAGGTTGGAGCAGCACAGCAAAGCGGCGCAGGCCATCGCCGCATGAAGAACAGATGCATTCCATGTTGCTGTAAAAATTGCCGTCAAAGAGGCAAGTTGCAATTTAGGATCCGCATCTTTCTGCAAACCTAGCGTTTGAGCGTTGGTTTCGCGATCTGGACTCATTGCTCCGGCTTTCGATCAAATGAGAAAACGCTGAAAAACAGTTGAGCGATCCTCGATTGTGGTTTTGCATGAGGTCGGAACCGATCCGGACGGATTCATACCTTAGTCTAGCATCACACCCAAACTTTTTCTATGGGAAGGTTCTTCACGGTTGCGGCAACCGGATACGGTAGAGCGTAGGCGACAGGGCCTCCAGACGGCCGCGATTGACGCTGCACGATTCCTACAAACCATTCGCTCAAGTGCTTACCTCCACCCACCGGCCTTCGCGGGCGCTGCGCAAGACGGCCTCGCATAGCAGGACTTCACGATGACCGTCGGCGAACGTGGGAAATGGTGGCGGCGCGGTAAAGTCACCGGCCGCGACGTAGCCGTAGAAACTCCGGAATAGTTGTTTAAACGTGTCGGGGAAACCTTCGTTATGGCCGCCCGGGTAGCTCGCTATGGCCCGCGCGGAGGCACTCATCAAAGCGGGATCGCGAATGAGCATTTCGTTCGGTCGGTCGCGATAGCCGATCCATAGTTCGTTTGGCACCTCGCTGTTCCAGGCAAAGGACTGTTGCGAACCGGCGATTTCGTACCGCAGGCAATTCTTCCGACCGGCCGTTGTCTGTGAGACCCAGAGGCACCCATTCGCGCCATTGTCGAAACGGAGCATCACGCAGCCGCAGTCGTCGGTACTCACGGCGATCGGCTCCGTCTTGCGCGGAGCCGACCCTTTGCCGGAGAAGGTTTCGACACCGCCGCCAGGACGCTGTCGCGTCGCATGTACTGTTCTCAAATCGGCACAGACGGCGCTGACTTTACGGCCGACAATGAACTGCACCAGATCGAGCCAATGTGTGCCGATATCTGCCACTGCTCGCAAATTGCCACCGTCTTCGGCCAACACGCGCCAGTTGAAGTCGCTGTCGTACAACAGCCAGTCTTGCACGTACGACCCAGTGACGTGCAGAATTTTACCGAGCGAGCCGTCGGCCACGCGGGCCGCAGCCTCGTGACATAGTGGATAGAAACGAATGTTGTACGCCACGCCTGCCGCACGGGCCGATTCGGCCGCGATCCGCACCAAATCGGCCGTCTCGGAGGAGGTCATCGCCAGCGGCTTTTCGCACAGCACGTGCTTGCCTGCCCGCAGTACTGCGGCAGCCTGCGCGAAATGCAAGCGATTCGGTGTTGCCAGATGCACGGAGTCGACCGTCGGATCGGCGAGCACGTCGTCGAGCGTTGCATAACCTTGGGGCAAACCAAGTTGCTCGGCCGCGAGTTGTGATTTCTCAGGCGATGAGCCGACAATACCCGCCACATGCACGCCGGCGCGCCGCAATCCTTCTACATGCACCGGACCTATGAACCCCGTACCGACGACAACCGCCGAGAGTCGCTTTTCGCCCAGAGTCATCGCCGTTTACCCCTTGCTGGCACGTTGCTGTCTAAGAAGCCCACCGACAAGACTTCGAGCGCAGGCGTGCTGGGCGAAGTTAGCAAATGACGCGATTCGCTCTTGGTAGGTAACGCTGCTGGTAGACCGGACTGCGCACCGGGGACGTATCCAATGCTGGTAAGGCTTTCTGTAATGATTGTCATAATGGCTTGGCCACTGTATCGTGGACCAGTGGAATTTGCAATCCGGACGTACATAGTCCTGCCGGTAGGCAGTCCAAGCCGACCTCGGCTAAGAGGCATGGCTACAAGCGAAAGCTTGTCCCACTTGCTTTGTCAGGGGTCAGCTTTTTTCGAGTTCCGGAAGTTCGATGCAAACGGCTCCCAAAGTTGGCCAAAATAGCCTTTTGGCATCGGCTCGCAGATTCCAAAGTTCTCTGGCCAGCGATCCTTGGGCATGTAGTAAGTACCAAACAGTATATCCCAAATGGGTAACAATCCGGCGAAGTTCTTATCCCACGCTTCTGGCTCACGCGAATGATGCCAGCGGTGAAATACTGGTGTCGCAATCACGCTTCGTAATGGCCCAAAATCCCAATTGACATTGGCATGAATGAAGATCGCATAGAACGTGAGGATCGGTGCTGTGCTCAACGTTACCGTCGGGTTGTACCCCATGAGCAAAACCGGCGTGACTTGAACCATCTTGTTGACTAGGTCGTTAACTGGATGCACTCTCAAACTGCCCAGCCAATCGAGATCTTCGGAACTGTGATGCACCGCGTGGAATGGCCACCAACGACCGTTATGAAACATTCGATGATTCCAGTAGCCGCAAAAGTCGACGATGAGATAAATCTCAATCGCTTGAAGCCAAATTGGCTGACGGCTCAGTGGGCCGAATCCCGTATACGCGCCCATCTTGAGCACGTCGAGCGAAGTCACCTTCGCGAGGATCAGGACACTTAACGGAAGAAACAACATCAATCGCACGAATGGCTTTGTCAGAAGGATTGTTGTAAACCAGTAGACAACATCCGTGACCCAGCCTTTGCGAATGATCGGCTGCGCTCGATTTCGCCCGCGCGCAAGGACCCGTTCGATCACAAAGAAGATCGAGCCTAGTAGGACCAGGGTGACTGCTACGCTCAAAATAGTCTTGTCGTTATTCATCGTGCCTCTAGCAACTTGAAAAGAAACTCATTGTCACTGAATTCGCGGCCTTGGCTGTCTCCCATGCGGATGACAACCATTTCGAGCGAGGGTATCACGTAGCATCGATTCTTACCTTTTCCCATCGCCGCGACGGTGTCGGCAGGTGGTTGGAAGCTTAGCTTGCGACGTTCTTCAATCAGTCGCTTCACTTTAGGAGCAATGTTGCGACCATTCGCCGCCTCGGTACTTTCTTCATCCCCTCCGCCTAGAAGCCACCATGTCATGCCGTACGACGGTTGAGCCGTTGACGGCTTAAAGCAATCTTCGAGGAGGGTGGCAGGAACAAGTTCGTTTTCATTCCACTTTCCGCCGAGTCGAACTAGCTCACCGAATTTCACCCACTCGCGCGGTGTCAAAAAAGCGCCGGCAGGCAGGTTGATATTGCCATCTGTATCCTTGCGCCAAAAGCCGACCTTCATTCCGATCGGATCGAGCACCCGGCGATGCAAATAAGCCTCAACCGATTCATGCTTGGGTTCAAGCTTGCGTCGCATGAGTTCGCCAAAGCACTGGAAGGGAATCGGACCGTAGGAAAATTTCTTGCCGGGTTCTGCAGTTGCCTTTGCCATGGAAACGGCCCGCTTGTAACTCGGCATTGTCCCATTGTCGCCGCCATCGATTCCGCTAGACAGGCTCAGCAATTGGCGAATCGTGATCTGTGACTTGCGTTTGTCTTCTTTCCATTCGGTAAGCGTGTCGGCGACCTTTTCATCGAGTGTCAACAGTCCGTCGTGCACAGCGCACGCAGCCATCACGCCACAAAAGCTCTTCGTACCGCTGGCAAGCAAGTGCGGTTTGTCAGCGGTCCAACCCGGAGCATAGTCTTCGAAAACAACTTTGCCACGTACCATCACAAGGACCCCCGTGCCATGCTGTGAATGGGAATACTCAGCAGCCGCATTGCAATTATCGACCGCAGGAATGGATTGGGCGTGAAGTGTTGCAAGTCCGAATGCGCAGGTTGCTGCGAAGAAGATACGGATTAGGAAATTTCTAGTGGGTATCATGTTGTTCACATTTCAGGTTCAAGTCATGTTTTATCGATGGGCTTATCGACGGTACTTTGGTTAGCGATGTTTGTTTTTGAAGAACTCCCAAACTCGCTCGGCACCAGAAAAAGAAGCAATCGGTACAACACCTTCGCGACGCGATGGCGATCCAGGCCAACCATGGGCACCTTTGGAGTCGACGACATATTCCGTGACGGCTCCTGATGCATCTTCGCTTGCGATTGAGTAGGTGTTTGTTGTGGCGGTTCCCATCGTAACGGTTTTGGGTGTCGTTTCTGACTTGTTAACTCGAACCCAGAACCGGACGACTTCGCTCAGCGGTTTGTAAGGAGCGTCTTGCGCACGGCGCACCAACGGGTTTCGGCTCATACCACCTTCGATCGGGACCTCTTCGTCCTTTGCTCCGTTGATAATCAGGATTGGCAAAGAAACCGATGGCACATCGTCGAAGGTGAACATCGAAGCCACGACGGGTGCGACCGCAGCCAGTCGTTCAGCGCGAGCCACTGCGTAGACGTACGTCATCATACCCCCGTTCGAACCACCGGTCATGTAGATGCGTGTTGGATCAGCCCCATGCTCGCTCACTAAAGTGTCGATCAACGTATCGAAATAGGCTATGTCATCGGCGTCCTGCACTTGCCGTCGCAAGAGAAAGCCCGTGTTCCAAGCGTGTCGACCGCCACCGAAGTCGGTCCCTTCGGCATAGACGGCCATGAATCCGTTGGCCTTGGCGACTTTATCGAATCCCGACGTGGCTCGCATCTGAGCCGCGCTTCCCATACCACCATGGAGCACGATCACAGTTGGCCGTTTGATCGAGTCGCCTGAACCATTGATAACGATTGCTCGCCGCTCCTGCTCTTTTACCTTCAGCTTGATAATCCCATCCGCTTTTGCTGAATTCGGCGTGGCGGTGACCGCGTTGGACGCGGCCGTGTCAACTCCCGGTTGCTGACCAAATGCAGCACGATAAAATTTCCAGTTGGAATCACCGAGCGCTTCGAGTGTCTTCATCGGGTTGTGGTCCACTCCGGGTAGCACGGTCCAAGTATGCGGGATCTTGAGTCGCTCCAGGTGTTCATGAAAGTCGCGGTTAGGGCCGAAGGTTTCGTCCTTGTCTCCGCAAACTTGGCGAACCAGCGAGCCCTTGATCATCGCTTCAGCGTTTTGCTCGGCGAGTCGCCGTGGACTGACGCTTTTGAAATACTCCTGATCGCCTCCGTACACCTGCTTCAAAACCTCGGCTGCTCGTTGCCGACCCGCGCGTGGTGCCTGGATCAGTTCAGCTTGCAATGGTCCACCACCCATGATGGAGACCGCGCGAAAAAGATCGTGATACTTGAAGCCTAAGCGTGCGGCACCATAACCGCCCATGCTGTAACCATCGAGCAATCTCCCTTCACGCGTGGCGATGGTGCGATACGTTGCATCGATATGCGGCACGAGTTCCTTGACGATCATAGTTTCGATCGGAGCGGAGCCATCTTTCCAATCGACATACATGCCTTCGGCGAGCCCATTGACGAAAACGACGAAACACGGCGGAGTCTTACCCGCTTCGATGGCAGCATCAAAGTAAGCTGCAACTTTCGCAAGACCCGCGAGTCCACCGCCCGAGCCATGTAGCCAATAGACAACCGGCAATCGCCGTTGGCCTTCGCGATCGTATGCTGCTGGCTTGTAGATATGGTAGCTGACTTTGCCCTTGGCAGCGTCGCTATCAAACGTATGAAACGACACACGCGGAGCTTTTACCTCAGGCGTCACCCAGGCTAAGCGCGATTGTGATTCGATTCGCTGCGCCGGTTCCTGTGCCACAGAGAGCGCGACCATGAACATTAAAAGGAGCAATGTTATTGCTAGAAGTGCCGGTCTCATTTTTTAGTTCCTTGAGTTGCGGTGTTGCCTGGTTTCCGTGGATGCTTCTGAAAGAATTCCCACATCAAGTCGTTTGCAGAGATATCCATGGTCGATTCGCCAAGAAGCGAGACGATCGGTTTCTGCCCGGGCCAATTATGGCCGCCGCCTTCGATTTCGATGAGCACCACTTCGCTGTCCGCTTTGCCACCGCCCCAAGTTTTTCGGGTGACCTTCATTCCGTCGGCGGCATTGTCCGGCAACGGCATGATCTCGGGCTCGGTATTGCAGCCGTTTGCTTTCACCCAGTTCTGGATCGTGTGATCGACCGATCTGAATTTTGTAATGCCATTGCGACCAAGAAATCCTTTTCCGAAGCCACCTTGGAAAGGTGCAAACGCGTCCGCAGTACCATGAAAGTGCATAACCGGCACCGGGCGCTTGTTGTGGGGAGCTTCCTGCATCAGCGGGCCGCCAACCGGGGCGATGGCAGCGATACGATCGGACAACTCCGAAGCCAAGTAATGTGCCATGATGCCGCCATTCGAGAGGCCAGTTGCGAAGACGCGATCGGCATCGATGTTGGCCACCTTGGCTAAATCATCGAGCAACTCGCGAGTGAATCCAACGTCGTCAACTTTGTTATCCATCGCATAGCCACAGCACTCGCCACCATTGAACGTAAGCAGCGTGTTGGCCAACTTGCCAGTGCCAAACGGATACACGACGAGGAAGCCTGCTTCGTCCGCCTTGGTGTTCATTCCGGTTAGACGGATCATGCTCTCGGGGTTGCCTCCGCCGCCGTGAAAGACCACTATGACGGGCGTAGCCTTGCTCGCGTCGCATTTCTTGGGGATGTAGACCCGATATCGTCGCTCCAGTTCGCCGACTCGCAAAGTCCGCATATGATCGCCGGCAGTGAGTTTGCCATTGCGGTGTGTGTCGAGCTGCTTGAATTGCTCGGTAGGTGCAGCGTCTTGCGCGAAGAGATTGCCGCAGGAGAAGACAAGGAACAGTGGTACGATGGAGCGATGGAGTATTGTTTTCATGGGTTCGGTTTCGGATGGGCTTGAAAAAACTCCCAGACGGCATCGTTGGCGTTGAGGCGGCTTGTGGCGTCGAGCAGTGTCGGGCGGAAAATGTGATCTTCCATTTCAAGAGCACGTCGGCCCTCATCCAACGCGGGCTGGGCAAGTTTTAGAATGTTCGCAGACGGTCGCTCACCCGGCACCTGGCCGCGAACGCTAGCGTCAGGCAGCATGCTAAGAAGCAGAGCCACTAGAATCAGTGTTGATTTTGGCAATTTGCTGTGTGAGCGTTTCACTTGGTTTGCCACTGGTCGTCCTTTTCGAGAACGCTTCGCACCGAGTCGCTATCGAGCCATTGTCGAGCCTCAATATCGTCGCGGAGATAAGCGTCCCAGAATGCGGTCGTGACCGCAAGCATCGCGCGGTGATGATTCGGGTTCCGACGCTCGGTCTCACCGGGCAAAGCTCGTTCGGTAAACGCCGAGTGTTCGGCATTGTCGAGCACCAGTTGATACTTCGAGCCCGGCGGAAGGTCGGGGAAGACGATGAGCCGAGTCTTCGCATCGGCTCCATTGATCGGATTGGAATCTTTCGTGCCGGTCAGCAGCATCCAGGGGATCTTCACGCTGCCAAACGCCTGTTTCGTGTTGCCGTTCGCCGGACCGCTGGGGCTCATGACGACTGCCGCTTGAATGCGGCTGTCCGTGAATCCCTTTATCAGTGGTGCCACCTGTCCGCTGACCGCTTGCGTCGTCACTGCCCCAAACGAATGCCCCGACATGCCGACATGGTTCAGATCAAATCGGCCCGCCAGCGCGTGTGCGGCGTCCTTGTTCCAGAGTTCAAGTTGATCCAGAACCGCAGGCACATCTTGGACTCGCAAAAGAAATTCCTTTAGCCCAGCCGCTTTCTTCAGCGCCGCCATGCGTTGGGCGATTGGCAGGTCTTTCCAAACGCTGTCATCGCTTCCCGGATGTTGTAGAAACACGGCGACATATCCTCGCGACGCCCAGTGCTTGCCGAGGAACGCGGAGCCTTCGCGATTGCCGCCTAGTCCGTGACTAAAGAGCACTACCGGTGCGGCCTTCTTGTCCGCAGGCAAATAGACACGGATCGGAATCTCACGCGAACGTTTCGCGTCCTTAACTCCCAAATCCACTTGCTCAGTTTTCACAGCAGCCGTGAGCAGTGGGTCGTAGTCGGCCCACAGACTTGACGAAATCACTAGGCTTAATATCAGCAGCGCGAATGTTCGACTCATTGGATCACCTCAAAAAGAGCTCATGGCTTCGGCATTTGCTGGTTACGCGTGGCATAGGCTTCCATTGCAAGCGGATATGCTAGTTTGCGGCGCCTTTGTTATCAGTCAATGGCACAAAGTAATCGACGTATCCGATCATCATTTCGTCGATGGTTTGAGGACCCCATTTTACGCGTTTTCCAGGATCTGGATTGGCCGCGTTGCTTTCGCTGTTGTTGTAAACAGCCGTCACCTTGATTGTGGTACCGCGACGTACAAGCTTTGGGGTCTTATAGGAATAGTTGAGCTGCCAGTTGAAGTCGTATCTGGGAATATCGAGAAGGACGTCGCTCTTGCCACTTTCGTCAATCGCCTCGTACTTGAACGCAGCGCCTCGAATGTGCATGTGCGGCATAAAGCCCATGATGGGAAGGTCGAACGGAACTCGCTGTGTTTTTGTTTCCACATGGGCTGCCGTGTGAGGAGGAATGGAGATTCCCAGGTGAGCCACGCCGACGGTTCGGACTTCATATTGAGGCTTGTCCTTGGCAAAGACTAAGCCCATCCTCATCCGCTCTTTTTTTTCCGTTCCGCTCGGGGTGTAATGGATTTGGAAACTGACCTTCGATCCGGCAGGCAAGAGTCTGGCAAATCCCTGGTTGTACTTCTGAGAGCCATTGCCTGGTACATAGACCGCCCAGTAACCTCCGGCTCCCTCGCCAGCATCCCGCGCCGCACTTCCCTTTTCGTGAACCTTGACGATAACGTGGTGAACCACGTCTCGTTCGCTCGGCAGGATCTCATAAGCGGTAACCCATTTGTCTTCGGTCAACTCTGTCTCAACGACGTCAAATTGGTACGGCATATAGCCGGTTGCTTTGATGTCGAAGGGTTTGCTCAGCGTCAGAACCATATCCGGCTTGCCGATGCTCCATTCCGACGGGTATTGCTTCGGCTCGGGTGCATCTTTTTGCTCACCGAGCGGTCGGTCCTTCGATTCAATCCAAGCCAACAAATCTGATTTGTCTCTTGACGAAAGGGAGCAATCATTGGCCCATGGATTCGATTTTGAATCTTGTTGATTCGCAGCGAACCACGGTGGCATCGTTCCTTCGGTTACCACACGTTTGATAACGCTCGCGTGATCTTGAACGGAATCCAAATCAGCCAACGAGAACGGAGCTATGCCACTGTCACGATGACACGAGACGCAGTTTTGCTGAAGGATTCGAGCCACATCGCTGTAATACGTTACGTCGGTCTTGGAATCGCGAGTCGAGGAATCGAATTCCAGTTCGCACCCCGGTGCCGCAGTTGCTGAGATCGCTGGTGATTCGTTGCGACCCAAAGCGTCGATCGCTTCTAGCAGGTATCTGTGTCTCGGGGCGTCCAAGTTGTAGTTGATCCCATATTGATCATCGAGGGCGCCTCGATAGACGAGTGTCCTTTTGCGATCGATCAAGAAAACCTCTGTTGTCTTCTTCGCAGCTAACGTCGTCGCGAATGATTTGGTTTGGTCATGTACATAGATGCCGCTGAGGGGTTGCGCTGCGAGTTGCGACCGGATGGCCGATTCCTTTTCACTCGGAAAAGGATTGATCAGAACAACGGGAAGCTGGGCTTTCGCGAACTCTTGTTGAAGCTTCGCAATCTCCGGCAGATAACGTTTGCTGACAGGACAAGATGAGCTTGTCATGATAAGGATTGCACCATGGCCCGAAACTAGGTCGCTCAGCTGGTGGTTCTTGCCTTCGATGTCAGTGAATTTTACATCAGCAATCATTCTGCCGATGCCAGCTTCGCCGGGATTGAGAATTTCAGGCCCGCTGGTGACTTTCTTGATGTCGTCGGCAGTGACCGACGGCGCCTTGACCATTGGATTGTCAGACGCACTATCGCCAGAAGACTTCATCAGGCCATTGAGTTTGCCGCGAGCCAAGGCACGGGCCGCTTCGGACCTGGTGATCTCACCGTTACCATCGAGATCGAGTCGCTTGAAAAGTTCGGCAGCCGGCAGTTCATCGGGCGTGATTTTGCCATCCTTGTTTTGATCGAGCTGATCAAACTTTTTTTCAACGGCTTGCTGAGCCCACACGCGCTTGGCGACGCCAGCCAAAAACAAAAATCCCAATACAACCGTGACGCTCACAGTCAGTCTTCGTATCCAATTTCTCATGTTCCTACGACTCACTTCTTGATGACGGAGGGCTCAGTTTTGGTCTGTCGTCTTTAAGCGATTATACCCAATTGGACAGTTCCTTAAGCAAATCACCATGAAAACGGCCATGAGTCTTTTATTCATTGGATTGAGTCTCCTGAATCTGCATCCATCGTTCCGACGTAGGTCCAAACCAGTTCGTGACGAGTTCGCGACGACGGCTTGCGTTTGTTTCGGTCGAGAAGACTCGAAAAGGGCTTGGCTCCAGTTGGCTAATGCCGTCTGAATCGCGAACATCAACATGATTTTCCAAAATTGGCGCATAATTCAGGGCCTTTCGACAACTAATTGCCGTCATTTGGGTCGGCCTGCGGGTATTCCTGCGGATAGAGATTGATGGACGGCATCGTCTGCTGAGAGAATTTTTTCACAAAGTCGTTGCATCCAACG
>Ga0208085_1000049_pt1 | contig 43181 bp, 34 predicted proteins | sample LakMenEpi21Jun10_FD_150721 | JGI IMG/M metagenome (GOLD analysis project Ga0208085, IMG submission 150721) | Freshwater microbial communities from Lake Mendota, WI - 21JUN2010 deep hole epilimnion (SPAdes) | ecosystem: Environmental > Aquatic > Freshwater > Lentic | place: Lake Mendota, Madison...
CTTTACCGTGGAACAGCGAACGGAAAAACCGTCGCGAGGCTCAAGGAGCGTTTCGGTGAATCGGCCCACACGGGAGAAAAGAGCTTGTTCGGAACCCTCGATCGATTGGGTTGGACTGTATTCCCACCCATGGGCGATGGCAAAGAGCAATCCGGATTCACCGGTGGGTACATCGTCCAGACCCATGGGAGCCATCAGCCCAATGGGCTTGACGCGATGCAACTGGAGTTTGGTGCCGATTACCGGAACAAAACTCAGAGAGAGAAAACGGCTGAGGTGCTGGCTCAAGCAATCGGCGAGTATCTCGTGGAATACGTCGATCCGATTTCAAAAGCCGCCGCTGCCAAACGCTAGTTCCAGGCGAGTCTCGATCCATTGCAACGGAGGTCGGATTTTGTTTTTCTCCGGCGGCTTACCAAGGCCATGCCTTGCCGAGAACTGCTTTTTGCTTGGCGTGCAGTTGCGCGATCCCTTGTTTGGCCAGCGCAAGGAGTTCGGTGAGTTCTTGGTCGTCGAAGGTGGCTTCTTCGCCGGTTCCTTGGATCTCGACAAATCGATTGTTCCCGGTCATGACCACGTTCATATCGACATCGGCACGAACATCGCGCAGGTAGTCGAGGTCGAGACTAGGCTTGCCATCGACGATCCCGACGCTGATTGCAGCGACGGAGTCCCTTAGGGGATATTGCGCCGCAGGCACACCGGCAAACACGGAATTGACCGCGTCAATCAAGGCGATCATTCCGCCGGTGATCGCGGCCGTACGGGTCCCACCATCGGCTTGCAAGACATCGCAATCGATCGTCAACGATCGTTCGCCCAGCTTTTGGAGATCGGCAATGGCGCGAAATGAACGGCCGATCAATCGTTGGATTTCGGTTGTGCGACCATCGACTTTCCCGCTTCGTTCTCGCGATTTGCGTTGGGGTGTAGAGCCCGGGAGCATGTTGTACTCGGCAGTGATCCAACCTTTGCCTTTGCCGGCCATCCAGTCGGGAACTTTCTCTTCTAAGCTTGCTGTGCAGAGCACGACGGTTTCGCCGCATTGGTACAGGACCGAACCGGGTGTGGTCTTGGTGAATCCTCGTGTAACGGTTACTGGCCGAATCCCATGGACACTCATTGCTGTAACTTTCCTTGGATGACTGTTTGAAGTTCTTCGGCGGTGAGTGGACGATTGAAAATCATCAATTCGTCCATGTCGCCGATGTACTCGATCCCGATCATGATCGCTGTTTTGGCTGGGTCCCAAGTAAACCGCATGGGGCCTTGAAGTACCCCTTGCAATTTGCCATCGAGATAGAGCGAGCTTTGGGTTGATTTTGGATCGGCTGCGTTGATACCTTCGAAGCTAAACGCGACATGCTTCCACGCCTCCCGAGTAAACCCAGGGTTTTTGACCGTGACCATGGGTCTTTTTTCGACGGGCCATTTCTCCCAAGGAACATTCTCAGGGTTCCAGTATTTCAGATCGGAGAACATCCCCAAGCGAAAGTCCCTTGGGAGATCCTTGTCAAAGTCGACGAACATGGCCGCATCGTTCCAGGCCTTTTCGGTGATCTGGATCGGGTCGCAGTAGCCAGGTTTTAGGTCCTTGTCTGGGTCGAGTCGCATCCAGAAACCGACCGTGCCTGAGATCTTTTGCTCGTATCGAGGTAGTACCTCACCTTTGTAGCAGATGACCTTTGGGGATTTGTCGGCAAATCGAATACAGTCTCCACGAACTCCCGCTCCCTTAACGATCGAAACGTCGGGCCGTTGGATGCCCGGAGTCCATTCTTTGCGAGCAAGCGATTCGGTCGTGTAGACGCGTCCATCGCCCCGTTGAACCACCGCATCGGCCGATCCATCGAAGGAAGCGTGAAAAGCCAGCGCCTCGCGCAGTGACTTGCGATCGACCTCTTGAGCAAAGCTGCTGGATTGGGTTTGCGGGACCCCGAGGATCCCGAATAAGCCGACCAAGAAAAGGATTTTGAAATTCATATCAAAGGTCTCGACAGGCTATAATTCGTTCCAACTTAGACGGTTTACATGCTGCGGCTGGCCACACGGTTTAGGATTGTAAGCGGACCGGACCGATCGCGTCGAGCGCTTTGGTGATCTGTAACTCAAGATCTCTCAGGTTTCCCGCGTTCGAGAGGACACGGGTGGTTTTCGAGCGTTTTTTCTCCATGCTCCACTGCGAGGCCTCACGGGCATCGAAGTGCTCTTGAGTCCAACCCCTGGCAAGTGCTCGTTTCAAGCGGTCTTCGTACGGTGAATCGACGAACCAAATCGCATCGCAGGATTTATCCCAACCCGATTCAAGGAGCAGAGGAATATCCAGGGCAACCCACGGATGAACTCCGGCGATGAGGACCTGATCGAGTTCCTGGCGTATCTTCGCGCGGATAGGTGGATGCGTAATGGCCTCGAGGCACTTGCGCCGCTCGATGGCCTGAGGGGTATCGCCAAAAACCAAAGCGGCGATCCGTTTGCGATCGATGGACTTGGATTCCTGCGAAAAGATCGATTGGCCGAATTGTCGGATAAGCTTGGTTTGGACGATTGGACTTTCGAGAATTTCATGTCCGATGCGGTCGGCGCGTAGAGCCAATCCTCCTCGGTTCTCCAGGATGTTGGTCACTGCGCTTTTGCCGCTGGCGATTCCGCCGGTGATACCGATAACCCAAGGACGTTTCATAGAGGTTCGCACTCTGCCCAGTTGTTACCGACTTTGACGTCGACCTGAATGGGGACTCTCAGGGGCATGACCGAAGACATTTCGCTCCGCACCAAATCCGCCAGGGCATCGACGGCCTCGGGAGCGACTTCGAAGACCAGTTCGTCGTGGATTTGCAGGAGCATGTTAGCTGGCAGTTGCGACTCTCGAAGCTTGCGATCGAGCGAGATCATCGCCATTTTGATCATGTCGGCTGCGGTACCTTGGATTACCGTATTGATCGCCATTCGCTCGGGCTCGAGCAATTGCTTTTTCTTGTTTTCGTCGAGTGATTGAAAGTCCCTAATTCCCTTGAGGATCCGTTTTCTGCCCGAAAGGGTCGTGACAAATCCTTTGGTTCGGCAATCGACCAAAGTGTCGGAGATGAACTCGCGTACCTTGGGGTATTTGGCGAAATACTGATCGATGAACTGCCCAGCATCGGAGCGCGAGATACCCAGCGCTTTGGCGAGCCCAAATGGGCTTTGGCCGTAAAGGATACCGAAGCTTACCGCCTTGGCGTTTCGTCTCATGCTCGAGGTGACCTGGTCGACCGGTACACCATGGACCTGTGCCGCGACGGCCGCATGGATATCGATGTTGTTTTCAAAAGCCATACACAGGTTGGTATCCGAGCAGCAGTGGGCTAGGACGCGCAGTTCGATTTGGGAGTAGTCTGCGGTCATGAACTTCCAGCCGGCCGGTCCGGGCACAAAGGCCGAGCGGATCGAGCGACCTTCGGGAGTTCGAACGGGGATGTTTTGTAGGTTGGGTTCAACGCTGCTGAGTCGTCCGGTCGCAGCGATGTCCTGGCGGTACGAGGTATGGATACGTTGGGTTTGCGGATGGATCAGAAGTGGAAGTGCTTCGACATACGTGCTAAGAAGCTTGGCCATTTGGCGGTATTCGAGAATCTTGGCCGGGAGTGGATGCTCGCTGGCGAGTTCCTCGAGAACTTCCGCGTCGGTACTGATTCCGGTTTTGGTCTTCTTGACGACCCGCAGTTTGAATTTGCTGAACAGAATCGTTGAGAGTTGTTTCGGACTATCCGGGTTGAACCTCTCGCCGGCGATCTCCATGATCTGATCATGGAGCAAATCGACGCGTTGTTTGAAATCGTCTCTTAGAGCGGCCAAGCGATTTGTATCGACCGATACCCCGATGCATTCCATCGAAACAAGGACTTGGATCAATGGGAGTTCGAGTTCCTTCATCACATGCTCGAGCCCTTCGGCAACGATTCGCTCGTGCATGTCCGGATACAAGCGGATTGGGATGTCCACATCCTCGGCAGCGTAGAGAGCGACCTGCTCGATGGGGATTTGGTCCATGGTCCGTTGGGATTTACCGGTCCCGATGAGGGCTTGGATGGGGATCGAATCGACTCCGAGCCAGCGTTTGGCGATATCTCCTAAGTCGTGGTTTCGCCCCCCCGCATCGAGCAGATAGTCGGCGACCATCGTGTCGAAAAGTATATTTGCAAGAGGCATCCCGTGGGTTTTCAAGACGATCGCATCGAACTTGATGTTTTGTCCGATCCAAGCGATTTTCGGATCGGCCAAAAGGCTAGCGAGTTTTTCTCGAACGGCCCCGAGCGGTAGGTTTCTGTTCGGGTCTGGGCTGAGAATCGGTAGATAAGCCGCTTGGCCAGGAGCCCAGCATAGGCTGATGCCTACAAGCTCCGTCTGCCTTGCTTTGGTGGACGTCGTTTCGGTGTCGATCGACACGCATGGGGCCTTGCGAAGGACTTCGACCAGATCGGTAAGTTCCGATAGATTTGCGATGGTCCGGTAGTGCTCCGAAGATAAACGAACCGACGGGACGAGTTGAGGGGTAGGGGAGGGGGAGAGACGAAATTCCTCGTCGGTGCCTGGCTCGTGAATCGATTGCTGGGAATTCGAGGAAGTTGCTTGTGTGTGTTGCAAGAGGACCTCGGCAATTTTCCGAAATCCCAGGTCTCGGAACAAGTTCTCGAGTCCCTCGGCATCGGGAGCTTTTCGCCGGAGCGATTCCCAATCCTCGGGCACCGGCGTATCGGTGCGCAGTTTGACAAGATCGCGACTCAGATACGCAAGCTTGCGGTGTTCGATAAGTTTCTCTCGCTTTTTGTCGCCGGCTACTTTTGCGATGTTGGCGTAGATTCCATCGAGAGAACCAAATTGCTCGAGCAACTGCTGGGCCGCTTTAGGACCAATGCTATGGACGCCAGGCACGTTGTCGGTCGAATCGCCGACCATCGCTTGGAAATCGACCACTTGCTCGGGGCGGATCCCCCAGACTTCCTGAAGCTCCTTGGCCGTAAAGAGCTCACTCTTGCGGAGATTGAGCATGGAGACGCGAGGGGTGATCAGTTGTCGACAGTCCTTATCGCTGGTGACAAGCAACACGCGGGCTCCGTTGGAGCCGGCCCGGTCGGCGATGGTCGCTAGGATATCGTCGGCCTCGAATCCTGGGATCGATAGGATTGGGATCCCAAGAAGCTTAAGAGCCTCTTGGATGATTCCGAGTTGGCCTCGGAGCGCATCGGGCATCTCCTCGCGATGGGCTTTGTATTCGGGGTACAGTGCGTTTCGAAACGTCACTTCCGATGCGTCAAAAGCGCACAGTAGGTACGTCGGAGACCATTGCTGCATGATCGTAGCGATGTCTCGAAGGAATCCGTGCACGGCTCCGACCTCGAGCCCATGGGGGCTAGTCATCGGAGGCAACGCATGAAAAACCTGGTAGATCAAGGAGTGCGAGTCGACGATCACCACCAGGTCGCTAGACGTAGGAAACTGTGGTAATAGATCCTTGCTCGAAGAGCCAACCGTTGGAGCAAGTGGGTCGGCCGGCGCAACGCCTGGGTCGGCCAGAGCGATGTCGTGGTTGGCCAAAGCGATCGGCTGAGGATCCGGCGCTGGCTCGGTATCGAAGAGCATCGGTTGGGAGAATGCAGCGTTTTTTGTTTTCTTGACCGTTGATTTCTTGACCATGGGGCCATTCTAACATCTGTCTGCGTGTTGGACGATGCGATCAGGCGTCGCACGAGACCAAGTCCGGCTCGATCACGCGCTTGGTTTTCCAGCCGCCATGGAGGTACCGAGCGGTAAAGAAAATCGCCAAAACGATCACCCAAACACTGATGACTCCCCACCAGTAGTACAGGCCGTCCCAACCGAAGATTTTCTGCCCGAGGACGGCTAGCCCCACCGTTCCAAAGCCTGCGATCGCATGGCCCAGGAGTACAAACAGCGTATCGCCAGCACCCTTGAGCACGCCTGAGAAGATGACTTGTACCGAATCGAATACGCAATAGGCGGCAATGAAATACAATAGCGGTTTGAGCTCCGGCTTGATCGCCTCAAATCGGGCCGGATCGTTCCCGATCGCGTAGATGCTCATGACCTGTTCGGGAAACACTCCGTAGAGAACCGCAAAGGCTCCGCTGTAGATCAGTCCGACGATCAAGGCAGCTTCGATCAACCGCTGCGCGGTTTTCAACTGGGATTGGACTAGGTACTTGCCGACCAAGACACCCACAGCGATCCCCAGCCCCATCAGGGGAATAAAGGCTAGGACGTTGACACCGAGAGCCAACGTGGTTGCTGCCGCTGGGCGTTCTCCGAGGTTGCCGACGATCATCATGATGATCGCAAAGCTCCAGGCTTCCGCGACGACGGAGACTCCTGCGGGCCAGCCGAATCGGATCAGTCGTCGCATGAGTGGGAAATCCCACCGAAAGACGTTTTGGAATCGGTTCATGACCCCCGCATGCTTTGGCCAGACCCCAAACCGATTGGTCTTCAGATACCACAGGGCGAATCCGGCAAGCAGCACGCATTTGAGCGACAAAGAGAGGCTCGAGGCGAGGGCTGCACCTGCGACGCCCCATTCAGGGAACCCCAGATTCCCGAAGATCATCCCATAGTCCAGAACCGCGTTGGTTGCCGTTGCGATCGCATCGCAGTACAGGAGGACCAACGGTCGACCGCTTCCGGCGAAAAGTCCAACCAACGCAGAACTCAAGATCGTCGCGCAAGCACCGGGTACGAGTCCTAGAAAAAAATCGTATTCGGATTTGGCCAGCTCGGGTGGATGCCCGAAGGCGACAAACAATCGGTGGGAGTAGAGTCCCAAGAGCACTAGAATAGGCATCATCGCGATGGCCAACAAGCAACCTTGCCAGACCACATGCATGGCCCGGTCGACTCGGCGGACTCCTAAATACTGAGCGACGAAGGTGCTTGTGTACCCGCAGATCCCGGCGGGCAAACAAGTCACCGACCAAAACAGGGTACCTGCCGACATGGCTGCTGCTGCGGCCGCATCGGAGTATTGAAACAAAAAAAGTCGGTCGACAAAGAGGGTGATCGAGAACAATCCGGTCGAGAGCATCAACGGCCAAGCGGTATTGAGCAGTTCCTTGAAATCCTCGGTCCTCGATCGGTTCTCCACGTTGTATCCTGCTGCAACCTTGCGTCGCAAGTGTGTAGTTATCGTACCCGCTCAAGCTTGGTCACTCGGCCTGTCCGTACCCATTCGGCCACGAGGATGTCGCCGTTGCGATCGAAGCAAGCATCGTGAGGATGGACAAATTTGCCATCGATCCACAACGATTCGTCCTCTCGAACTCCCTTGGTATCGCGAATACGTTCAACGTCGCTCCCGAGTTGCGCAAGGACCTTATACTCTCGGTCCAGGAGCGATACACGGGCCCCGAGTTCGGGGACCAAGAGGACTTGGCCCTGGCAATCGATGTTTGCGGGGAGTCCAAAACCTGGGATGGTGGAGAGGTATTTTCCGTCGATATCGAAAATCTGGAGTGTGTTGTGCGCTCTGTCGGTAACGACGATCTTGGGATTGGCCTCGTCGCGATCATCGATCCAAAGGCCGTGAGGGGTATTGAACTTACCGGTCCCGTCACCTGCTCCACCGAAGGAGCTTAGCCATTTGCCGTCTTGATCGTAGCGATGGATATGGAAAGCACCATAACCATCGGCCAGGAGAAAGCCACCTTTGGGTAGAAACGCGAAGTTAGTTGGCATGAAGCGATCTCTTCCCCAAACTTTCTTCGGTGCGTCGTATTCCTCTTGGTTGTAGATCTTCGACTCTTGGGGGGCTCTTTGGGACCAGATCACTTTGCCATCGAGGGTCAGCTTGGAAAAGGCTTTGACTTGTTGGTAGGCTGATACATAGAGGAACTCATCGGAACCTTCGCGTCGCACTTCGAGTCCATGGCCGCCCCCTTGGTATTGGCTACCGAATGCGCGAATGAATTTGCCTTGGTCATCAAAGACGAAGATCGATGGGTGATCTTTGAGTTCCTCGCGGCCTTCGTGAATGACGTAAATGCGGTTTTGGGAATCGACGGCGACGTTGTGCGTGGTTTGCCAAGAGTACTCGCTAGGGAGTTTGACGTAATGGTGTTTGACACGGTATTGGTAGTCGCCCGAGCCGGTCATGACTTCGGTATCGAAATGCCGCACGGCGGCACCATGGGCAAGTCCCGCTCCGAGTTCCCGGAGTTGCGTAGCAGCAGCGACTGCAGCCGATCCGATCGCAGCATTCTTGATAAACGATCTACGGGAGGAGTTTTTGGCCATCACATCACCTGTTTTATGAGACATCGATACCGTGGTTTGCAAATTCGTAGCCTAAGAGCCCACTTCTGTTTGTGCCCACTTCTGGACGTGGGTGGTTTCGGATTGTCTCACAAGAGGGTGGTAGGTGCAATTGCTTCTACCGGTTGGGGTGTCTTGAGGCGCTGATCGATTGGGGACAATCGATCTACCAAGATGGTAGAGCCATTGTCCCCAATGGCTCCGAACGCCGCGCAAGGGGCGGCTTCTTGGGTTTTTCGGCTGTTGGACTTGTTGGTTGCGGTGGCTTCAGGCGCTGATCGATTGGGGACAATCGATCTACCAAGATGGTAGAGCCATTGTCCCCAATAGCACTGGACGCCGCGCAAGGGGCGGCTTCTTGGGTTTTTCGGCTGTTGGTCTTGCTGGTTGCGGTGGCTTCAGGCGCTGATCGATTAGGGACAATCGATCTACCAAGATGGTAGAGCCATTGTCCCCAATGGCTCCGGACGCCGCGCAAGGGGCGGCGTCTTGGATTTTTCGGCTGTTGGACTTGTTGGTTGCGGTGGATTGAGGCGCTGATCGATTGGGGGCAATCGATCTACCAAGGGCGAATCGGCTGAACGAAGAACACACGGCGTTTGGGCCGGTATGGGTTCAGAGCCATGCCATCGAAAGTCGGGTGAGCGTAGTCAAATCCGATCGCACGGTAGTGCTTCAAAAGCTCCTCGCGAGCTTCGGATTCCTTTCGGGCACGCTCAACTCGGTACTCCTTGGACGCCGAGGGTTCGAAACGGTGCTTTCCCGGAAGCGGTTTTTCGGATTTCGAGGCAGGGTCGCTTGCCGATGGGAAGTTGAGAGGTTCGCCTGGGCTAGAGGAATTCGCAGCGGAATTGCTCAGGGGTTGCTGGCAAAAGCCTGTTGTGGCCAGACTGAGCCACAAAGCGTGGGTTAGAAGAGCGCGTCGGTACATGATCCAAGTCCTCAGGGCAGGGGAGGGGGGAGATTTCAGTTGCGATCCGATGGCCGAGGTATCGCTGATTGTTGCACTTTAGAAGATCGACCTTCGAGCCCCCTTCGATCCTGTTTATCCAGGCCGGAGGCCGAGCCCGGATATCAAGCTATCCTCAAAATCTAGAAATGCGTTAAACTTGGAACGTCTTTTTTTGGAGCTTTGCACGAGATTCTGCGAGCAACGCTCCTGCGCATGCGAATCCTTTCACCGGACATTCATCCTATGCTCGACCGAAAATATGTGGTAGAGAACGCCGAAGCGGTCAAACTCAATTGCCTCCATCGCGGGGCTCAAGCCGACGTCGATCGGATCATCGCGTTGGAAATGGAGCGTCGGGCCAAAATGGCCGAGGTTGAGGAATGGAATCGACAGGCCAATGAGGTCAGCGCTCAGATTGGCAAGGTTCCAGCCGAGCAACGTGAGGAATACAAGGAACGAGGGCGGGGGCTTAGGGCTTCGAAGGAGCAGTCGCAGAAAGACCACGATGCTCTGGATCGTCAGATCGACGAACTCCTTGCGAGGGTGCCGAACATGACCCATCCGTCGGCCCCGATCGGCAACGACGACAACGCGAATCTCGAGATCGCCCGGGGATCCACACCGATCACCAAGTTCGATTTCAAGCCAAAAGATCACTTGGAACTCGGCCAGCAGCACGACATGATCGACTTCGAGGCTGGGGCGAGGGTTGCCGGAGCAGGATTCTACTTCTTGAAGCGAGACGCGGTCCTTTTGGAACTGGCTTTGCAACAGTTTGTCGTAAGCCATCTGGCCAAGAAGGGGTTCATTCCCGTATCGACGCCCGATGTGGCCAATACCGACATTCTGCATGGGATTGGGTTCATTCCCCGGGGGCCAGAGACCCAAATCTACAGCATCGAGAACACCGAATTGAACTTGGTCGCCACCGCCGAGATCACGCTCGGTGGGATGTACCACAACCAGGTTTTGGACGCGGAGCAATTGCCGTTGAAGTTGGTGGGGATCAGCCATTGTTTCCGAACGGAGGCAGGTGCCGCAGGGCGAGCTTCCCGGGGGCTCTATCGCGTGCATCAATTCACCAAGGTGGAGATGTTCGCCTTCACGCTTCCGGACCAAAGCGGTGCGGTTCATGAAGAGCTCCGAGGGATCGAGTGCGAGATTTTCGACGCTTTGGAGATCCCGTTTCGCGTCGTCGATACCGCCACGGGCGACCTTGGCGGGCCAGCTTACCGAAAATACGACTTGGAAGCCTGGATGCCTGGCCGGGGCGACGGTGGTCAGTGGGGCGAGGTCACGAGCACATCGAACTGCACCGACTATCAAGCCAGGAGGTTAAATATTCGTTATCGCACGAAGGGTGAGAAAGGAACGCACTTTGCGCATACCCTTAACGGTACGGCTGTGGCCATCAGCCGCGCATTAATTGCGTTGATGGAAAACCATCAACTTTCGGACGGCTCGATTAAGATTCCGAAAGCTTTGGTTCCATGGGTTGGGAAAGAGCGAATTCAATAGCCGCTTGGGGGGGAATAAATACCCATTTTCCCTGTCTTTTTTATGGTGACGCAATGAAATAAAAAAGCGAACAGGTTTTCGGAAAGAAAACAAGAGAAAAAGTTTCTGCTGTTGTGGCTTTGCGTCGAAAGATAGGTTATACTTTGGCAGAGACATCCGACGCGGTTGTTCGAATTAAGACGAACAATTGGAAGACGAGTCAGTATCAATAAAAGTTAAACTTGCCTCACCTAGCAGTGGTTGGATTTCGGGCGTGACCAACTGTTGTTAGGTGGGGCTTTTTCTTTTTCTAGTCGGGTTCTCCGGCAAGTCCTTCCTGGTTGCTTTCGATCGACTCGCAGAGTGTCATGAGCATGGCAGCATAGACCCTTTCGAGCGAACGGTATTCGGAGTCCTCGGCTTGGAATTGAACCAGGATGGTTTGGTTTGGGAGTCCTAAGGCGATCAGTTCGGTGTGGACGAGCATGTCGAGGTAGTAGAAGTACATTTCGCGACCGATGGCGTCGGCGAGGATGCCTGGGTGGGAGGCATCTTGGGGCGAGAAGTTTTCGCTTTCGACGTTGTCGTAGTCGACGGAGATCAGTTGGGTGACTTGCTCGATGGCTTGTTCGGGAGAGGTGGACGGATCGAAGCCGATGACCGAGAGGAACGCGGTAGCGGGGCTTTGGATTTGGAAGCCCACCACTTGGTCGTCTTGGACATCTTCGGTCAGGGACCAGTTGTCTGGGTAGGTAACGCTGAGTCCGAGTGCGCGGTGGATTTTTGGCATGGTGTGCTTGAGGGCTAAGAAGATTTGCTTGTGCGGGCAGGCGGGGTGCCTTTCCAGCGATGGTGGACCCACCAGTATTGTTCGGGTCGGGCGCGGATCGCCTTCTCGAGGCATCGATTGTACCACTGGGTGATGGAGACGATGGAGTCGGGGCAATTTTCGCACGTCGGATCGGCGATTCCGAGGATCGTCATTTCGAAGTGCAGTGGTTGGTCTTTGCGGATATTCGAGCAGACCATCATGGGCGCGCCGCTCGAGAGAGTGAAAAGAGCCAGGGCTTTGTGGCACGAGGCCATTTGGCCGAGGAATTCGACCCAGCAGCCTTTGGGTCCTCCGTATTGGTCGGCAAGCAGCGACAGAGCGCCTCCTTGGGCCAAGAGCGCCTCGACTTGGCTCGACGAGCCGGATTTGGCAAGCATGAATTGCCCGCCTGAGGATCGGAACCGATCGACGTAATCGTGGACAAAGCCGTTATCGAGGGGGCGGGCGATGGTGGTCGTCGAGATTCCAAAAAGGCCTGTGACAAAGCCTGCGAGTTCAAAGTTTCCGAAGTGGCCTGAGACCATGACTTTGGGGCGTGGGTCCAGGGCGAGCTTGAGCATTTCTCTGCGGTCGGGCAGTTCGTAGTGTTCGTACCAGTTTTCGCGGTGTATTTTCCTCGGTGCGTGGGCGACCTCGCAGAGCATCAGGACCAAGTGTTCCCACATTTGCTCTTGGGTCCGATTTATTTTGGATTCGGGCCATTCGGGGAAGACGCGTTGAAGGTTGCTTTGGACCAATGCGTGTCGGATTCGGATCACTCGGCTCATGAGCGTTCCGAGCAGTTGCGCGAGCCGTTCGCAGCGATCGATCGGCAGGGACTGGATCAGTGCGACGATCAGTCGAAATCCCCAGTAGGCGAGTCGATCCTTCCACGAGTACGATTGATGGCCAGCAGCCTCCATGCTCAGCATTCCTTTCTGGGGTTGGGGGGCACTTAGGCGGTCTTGGGCTCGTGCGGCTCGGCAGGCAGGCTCGCTGGGATCATCTTACGGGTGAGATCATCTTACGGGTGAGATCATCTTACGGGGCTCAACCCGAAAGCTCGTCGCAGCAGACCGATTTGTCCTGAGTGGATCGACTCGTGCAAGGGGCAAAAGAGCAGCGCGCCGAGTTTGATCGGGTAGGCCGTATAGGGCATCTCGGTCGGTTCGAGGAGCAATTCGGCGGGAGCTTGGCTGATAAATCCTATCGAGGCCAAGTGGATCCGTTCGAGCAAGCCGAGCATGGTTTGGCGATCCGGATGGGGGCTAGGATCGTCCGAGGGTTTCGTGCCCCGAGAGTAGCGTTTTCGAAACCAGCCAGGCATGAGTTCGACGTCGCCTTCGGCTCGCCCGCGTTGGCGAAAGAGCATCAGGCCGTACTGGGCGACGGCAAGGTGCCCGATTTGCCAAGCAAAATGGGTCGGGGTTCCTTGCGGCTCGCGTTGCCAGAGTTCCTCGGGCACGTCGGCAAGAAGGCCCAGGGTGTACTTTCTGGCGAATTCCATCTGCCCAAGGGTCGAATCCCGCATGGCGATGGCCGCATCGGGGGAGGGAATGGTGACTGGAATTTCCATAAGAAATATTTTGACTCTTAGCGAAACGACATCGAAATCCATGGGTTACAATGCTCACCGGCGAAGTGGGCATGCCGAAAAAGACCGTGCAAACCACTTCGGGAATCCTATAATCGCTTGTGTTACCATTTTTCTCAATCGGGGTTAAGGCCATGCCAATGAAGAAACTTATGTCGAGGTTCGCTCTTTCTGTTGGCTTGGTCAGCGCTCTGACCTTCTCAGCCATGGCGCAGGGTCCTGCAGGGCAGGGGGGTGGGCGAGGCCAAGGGGGCGGCCGGATGACAATGGGCGGTATGATGGGCGGCGGTGGGGTTACCGGACTGCTGATGATGAAGGAAGTCCGCGAAGAGCTCAAGCTTGACGAAGACCAAGTTGCCGAACTCGAGGACTTGGGCAAGGCGATGATGGAATCGATGAAGAACATGCGTCCGCAGGGCGGTGGCGGTGGCCAACCTCCGAATGCTCAAGACCGCCAAGCGATGATGGAGAAGATGCAAAAGGCCAACGAAGAGAACGAAGCCAAGGTCGAGGAGATCCTAGATCCAAAGCAATTCGACCGACTAGTCGGCTTGTACATCCAGGCCTCGAATCTTCAATCGCTCAATAGCAAGTTGGTTGCGACTCGGCTTGGGATCACCGAAGATCAAAAGACCAAAATGGCTGAAATCGCCAAAGCCAACGGCGAGAAGATGCGAGAGCTGTTCCAAGCCGGATTCGGTCCAGACGCCCGCGAAAAGATGAGCAAGATGCGAGACGAAGCCGAGGCGAAAATCAAGGAAGTCTTGACCGACAAACAAAAGCAAGACATGGAGACGCTCAAGGGAGCTGAGTTCAAATTCCCAGAGCCTCAGTGGCGCGGTGGACCTGGTGGACCCGGCGGACCTGGTGGACCTGGTGGCGGACGAGGAAACCGTCGTCCTGGTGGCGACGGCAACTAGCCAACAACGCAACTTGCCAACAATGTCGATTACGAACTCGGCGGAAGCCTCGACGATTTGTCGAGGGCTTCGTCGAGCGTTGAGACCTCGACAGAGTGTTTGCGCAGCGACGGGTTTTTCTGAAACCACGTCGCTACGAGTCCAAGCGATTCGTGGGGCAAGGAGTACTTGAACTCCACTTGTTCGTCGGCCTTGAGCCAAGTCTCCAGCGCATCTCTCTTTCCATCGGCTAACTTCGGTTGCTTCGATGCCTTCTTCGAGGTCGCTTGGGTAGAAGAACGCTGTGCGATCGCATACTGCACACCCCCGGACCGCATCAGGTACAGAATACCTTCTTTGGGAAACCTAGATCCGCCGGTGGTCTGAACCCAGTAGATGCTCGGCGGATTGCTCGAGGCCTTCTGAAGCTGCCTGAGTTTGCCGTAGAGCCATTTAAGGATCGCCGAATCTTCGTGCAAGCGAGCGGCCCGCTCGAACTGTCTCCGTTCGATAGCCGATTCCATCTGTTCGAGCATTTGCAGATGGATCTTGGCCGACTCGCCACGCATCCAAGCCCGAGCCAGTTGCTCCTGAGTTTGGTAATCGGTTCGAAGCGAATCGCTTAGGCACGGTGCCAAGCAGGTTCCTAATTCGGCCCGCAGGCATCCGGCTCGCTCCGGAAGATCGAAAAGGGCAAGTTGGTTCGAAAAGAGCATGGGAGTTTTGCTTGAGCAATCCCGCAGCAGAAAGTAACGGTTGAGGATCTCGGCCGCTCGATAGAGTTTCGTCGATCCGTAGAACGGGCCACGAGAGATCGAGGCACGGGTGTCCCACTGGCGCGTGACATAGAACGACTCTGCCGGACCGCGTCCGAGATTCAGGTAAGCCGGTTGGCTTCGGTTGGGCATTCCGATGACATTTAGAGTTGGTTGCCAAGTGCGAATCAGGGCTTGTTCGCGCAGCAGGGCCGCGAATTCACTGGGCTGAGTTTCCCAAACAATGGCCCGGGCTTGCTTGAGGATATGCCCTGCCTTCTCGTCCTTGGCTCCGGGCAAGAAATAGCTCAGGAGCCGCGCGCGAAGGGCTTTGGATTTACCGACATAGACCAAGCGACAGAGCGGATCGAGGATCCCGTAGACACCTGGCGTGTAGGGAACGAATTGCTGGACGAGACCTTTGAGTTCCTTTTGAATCGAAGCAGAGCTTTTTAAGTCCGTCGCATCGATGCGCGCGAGTCCTGCGGCGCAGTGTGCAAGCGACGGATCGCTCAGCAGGGGATCGGGTCCGAAATCGACGAACGCATCGGTCCATTTCGCGGTCCATTTCGCGGTCCATTTCTCGGTCGTTTTGGTGGCGGTTTTGTAAGGTTCTGGCGTTTCCATGCCTACCTTTCGATCGACGCGTAGATGGCTCGATTTTCATGAAAAGCCAGTAAGTTGGACATCGGTTAGGAACCAACGAAAGGCTACTGGGTTGTAAGGCTCGTCGCTCGGGGAGTCGCACTGAGCCCTGGGGCGATTTTTCGGGGCGAATGAAGTTTAACAGAAACTAGTTTAGAGGGTTTCCAGGTCGGCTTGCAAGCACAGGCGATGGAACGACCTCGACGAAGCAATTTGTAAGAAAGCGATTGGTTGAAGGGTCCCATGGAGTATTTTGTCTCGGAGAGAAACGGTGGGGAAAAACCTCGCGTTTTGCCTTTTGCTATTTTGTTGGCCGTCGCTTGCATGAGCAGTCTTGGGGTATCGGCTCGGTTTTGGTTTGCCGATGGAAGATCTCTCCAGCGGTTGGTCGACTACCAAACCTTCAAGCTCTTGTCACCGCCGAGCATGCAGCAGAGTCTCCGCTGCGCGACGGCTTATGTGCATCGGCTTACCGAGCATAGTGCAGGTCGGGATTTAGCGATTTGGGAGAATTGGACGCAGTGGCTTGTCGGCCAGTACTATTCACCGATCTTGCGGACACAAAATCCGCGATGGATCGTCGCCGGAGGCAGGGGAGATTGCTCGGAGAGGGCTGCGGTACTTCAGGACCTGCTTGGGTGCCACGGGATTGAGACCCGATTCGTAGGTTTAGGAGGGCATGTGGTTCTTGAGGCCCGGACCGAAGCGGGGACTTGGGTCTTGGATCCCGATTATGGGATTTCGATGGATTTGGGGATTGAGCACTTGCAGCAACAGCCAGCCGGCCAGGTGGCCGCGGAGCTGATCCGCCGTGGGATGACCGGCCCTGGTTCGATCCGGTACGAGCAATTGATTCGAACCGATTACGACAACATCCCATCGGATTGGAACGCGCCGTTGAGTCCAAGGCTCAAGAGGCTTGAGGAATTTTGCGAGATCGCTTTTTGGCTTGTACCAGCAGTCTCTTGGTTGTTTGTGGCTTGGAATATCTATCCGGTTCGGGACTAGGCGATTGGTGGACTTTGGAGCGCGTTTGCAGGGGGCCTTTATTAGGGGGCATCCTGTAGGTACCATTCAAGCACCTTGGGGAAGTAGCCTGGGGTCTTTGCCCAGGGGTAGTTGCCTTTGGGGGTATTTGCCTGGGACATTTCCTTCGAGGTTGGCCATGAGAAGAACAATCGGATCGAATCGCATCGGAAACTGCATCGCGGACAGGTTCGGAAACAGGCTCGCAACGGTCCTGGCAAGTACCTCGGCGTTGCTTGCTCTCGGTGGGCTTGATGTTGCTCTATCCCGTGGGTTGGCTCAAGACAGCGTGGCGCTCGGGGCTGGCAAAGCAGGGTTGGTATCGGGGGTTGAAAAGGAGAATTTCAGCAAGACGCTTAAGGCCTCGGAGGATTTCTTTCGGTTCGTCAACGAAAATTGGTTGGAGACGACCGATATCCCGGCTGACCAATCCAATTACGGGGCTTTTACTGCCTTGGATATCGAGACGAAGGCAGCGATCCGCGTGATCATCGAAGAGGCCAGTCGATCCGCCGACGCTTCGGCTGAAGCCAAGCAGGTCGGGAACTTCTTCAAGTCGTACACCGACATCGAGGCGAGAAACAAGGCCGGGATTGTCCCAATCAAGCCTTGGCTCGAGAAGATCGCTGCGGTGGGAACCCGCGAGGATCTGATGCGTGTGGCCGGAGAGTTGTCCATCATGGGCATTCCGAGCTTCTTTGCAGCGGGCGTCGACGTCGACGATCGCCGATCCGACCAGTATGCCGTCTATGTCTATCAAGACGGGACCACGTTGCCCGATCGCGATTACTACCTGGAGTCGGACCCAGAGTGGGTCGCACGGCGAGAAAAATACGAGAGCTTCATCAAGGATATGCTTGGCAAAATCGGTTGGGAGAACGCCCAATCCCAAGCTGCGAAGATCCTGCAATTGGAAACTGCTTTTGCGAAAGTTCAGTGGGACAAGGTTTCGCTTAGGGATCCGATCAAACGTTACAACAAGACCAGCGTCGCGGATTTCGTTTCGAAAACACAGGGGCTCCATTGGAGCACGTATGCTCAAGCCGTCGGATTAGGGCAGATTCAAGAGCTCATCGTCGGGCAGCCGAGTTTCTTCGAGGAGGCTCAAGAAATCATCGCCCAAACGGATCTTGATGTCCTCAAAGCTTATTTGGCCTTCCAGACCATAGACACTTTTGCGCCGGTGATGACCCAAGAGATCGAGAAGTTGCACTTCGATTTCCACAAGACCGTCCTGAGCGGTGTCGAGCAGCAAGAGCCCCTATGGCGTCGAGGAGTCGATGCATGCAATGCTTTGCTAGGGATGCCTGTGGGCAAGCTCTACGTTGAGAAGCATTTCTCGCCGAAGGCCAAGGAGAAGATGAATCAGCTCGTTGGGAACTTGCTCATCGCCTTCGAAAATCGCATCGACTCCTTGGAGTGGATGGGCAATGGGACCAAGGCGCAGGCCAAAGAGAAGCTCAAGCTCTTTACACCCAAGATCGGTTATCCCGACAAGTGGAAGGACTATTCCTCGGTGCGCATCGACGCGACGGATGTCGTTAGCAACATCGCGCGGTTGGCGGAATTTGAGCATTTTTATGCCCTCAACAAGCTTGGTAAACCGATCGACAAGACCGAGTGGTTTATGCCCCCTCAGACCGTCAATGCTTACTACAACCCATCGATGAACGAGATCGTCTTCCCGGCGGCGATCCTTCAGCCCCCGTTCTTTAACCTTCAGGCCGACGATGCGATCAACTACGGTGGGATCGGTGCGGTCATCGGCCATGAGATCAGCCACGGCTTTGACGATTCGGGGAGCAAATACGATGGCAAAGGCAACCTTAGAAACTGGTGGACCGAGAACGATCAGAACGAGTTCGTCAAACGGTCCGATCAACTCGTCAAGCAATACGATCGGTATCAGCCATTGCCTGGAATCAATCTCAATGGGAAATTCACACTCGGTGAAAACATCGGAGACCTCGGCGGTCTGAGCGTTGCTTACACGGCTTACAAACTCTCGCTCGGGGGGCAGAAATCGCCTAGCATGGATGGCTTCACCGGGGAGCAGCGTTTCTTCATCGGATGGGGGCAGGTCTGGCGTCGCAAGTACCGCGAGGCGGAGATGCGTAAGCGGATCAAGACCGACCCCCACTCGCCGAGCCAGTACCGATGCAACGGGATCGTCTCGAACCTCGATGCGTACTACGAAGCCTTCGGCGTCGAGCCAGGCAGCCCGATGTACATCGAGCCGACCAAGCGTGTTCGGATTTGGTAGAACTTCAGCTCGTCGGGCACTCGCTGGAGTTGGTTTGGATTGAGTTCAAGCCGCTTCGGTCGAGCCATGGGATCGATCGCCGAGCTTACCTGGCTCGGAATTCGGTGCGGAATTAGGTGATGGGCGGCTTGGAAAAGTGTCGCTCGTGTTCCTGCTGGTTGCGGGATAGCCACCCGAGGGGGCGATGTCCAAAGAGGGGCTGTATGGATCGATTCGGCCGGCGACTTTCGAGCGGCTAGCCGCTTGGGAACTGCGTTGCCACAGTTGGGCGATCTCTCCAAGGAGGCTTAGTTTGGCCGTTTCTCGGAAGATGCTCTCCGGGGGGAGTTCGGCCATGAGCCTACGGTGAGCGATTCCCAGATTGTGGTAGGGCAGGGAGGGGAACAGGTGGTGCGTCGCGTGGTATCGAGTTCCGGTCGGACCCCAAAGCTCGGTGATCCAGGGACGGTGAGGGTAGTCGCACGAGTCGAGCAATTGCTGTTCGAAACTCAGTTCCGAGCCCGGCCCGGTCCATCGGTGAGCACCGAGGGTTCGGATGTTGTTCATGAATATCATTCCGACGCTTACGCCATAAGCATGGATCCATAGGGGGTCGAACCAGGTTTTGGCGATCAGTGGAGCGTGGAGGATAAGGCCCAAGCAGATGAGAAAACAGGCGATTTCCTGGAGGATCATAATCCTATAGACCCGCCGACTCGCCTCGGGCCTTTCGTAGAAGACGTCCATGACCATCGTCGAAGCGTGCGTGAATGTCCATTTTCTTACCGACGGAAACAGCCAACAAATTGGCGAGAGGATACCGAAGCGAAGGACCCCGGCCAAAGGGGTGACCAACACTCCGAGCATGTACAGGACGATGGCGCTCGGGGGTTGGTGGCTAAGGCTTAGGTATTCACCATCGTGCTCGGTGCCGTAGGATTTTCGGCGATGGTGATCGATATGCGGATAATAGGTGAAGGAGGGGATCATAAACGGGATCCCGCACAGGAGGTTCCAGGCGACTCGGAAAGCGCCCCATCCCTCGCGGGGTAGGTGGACCAATTCGTGGGTGAACATCGCCGATCTTAAAAAAAGCAAGATTGTGGCGGTAAAAAACAGGGCTTTGAGCCCCCACCAGAGCAAGGGCGAGTCGCCGGCAAATCGGCTCGGTGCGAACATCATGGCCGAGAAGCACAAGTGTCCGGCCAGGACCGAGAGCAGAAAATCCGTCCAGTAGATCCTTGGGTTTGGAGCGTGCAGTTGATCTCCGACGATCTGCCGGGCCTGCTTCATCGAAAAACGTTTGGATTCAATCGATAGTTCATCCATGGTAAGCGCTCGCACAATGCGTCTAGGGGCCTTGCTAAACCGTTGGAATCGAATTTCGGTCCTTCGAATGCGTTTCTTGATTACAGTCGTTCAACACGGTAGAACCCGAATCGAAAACGAAGGTAAAAACGTTAATTCTTACCTAAACTAACAACCAAATCGATGGTTTTCTGCGGTTTTTTCCGTGCGAACTTCTAGAGGCGTTTCCCCGAGCAAGCCAGGAGCATCGTTCGGCACGGAGCGATGATTTTCCATCAGAAGGGGGGGGTGCTACGGGAGCTAACCTGGGCCCAATCGGAGCTCCATGGGTGTGCGAGGGTCAAAAACAGACCGAATTAGGGGACTTCTACTAAGAAAAAACCGTGCCAAAGAGCCGATTAACCCTTGCAGGAACCCCGAGGTCTTCGCTAAACTTCTGGGCTCGAACGATCCATTGGTGTGGATCGCACCGGCTTTTTCTTTGCAACGCTAGCATTTTTGCTGCAAGCTGGAATCGGCACGGGGATAGTTTTCGTTGAAAACCTTTCCAGGCAATGGTTTAGGAGTAGGCAAGTATGCCGCGTCTTCTTGGTGTTGACATTCCGAACGACAAACAAATCGTCTACTCGCTTCAGTATCTTTATGGAGTTGGTCCATCGATAGCAAGAGAAGCGTGTGTTAAGACCAAGATCAATCCGACCAAACGGGCTCGTGAGTTGGACGAGGATGAGTTGAGCCGTTTGGCGAGTTTGCTCGAACGCGACTACACGGTCGAAGGTCCACTTCGAAGGCAAGTGGGTCAATCGATTCATCGATTGCGAGAAATCAAGTGCTACCGTGGGATGAGGCACAAGGTTGGCTTGCCTGTAAGAGGCCAGCGCACACGGACCAACGCACGGACTCGAAAGGGTCCTCGCAAGACGGTTGCAGGAAAGAAGGGGGTCAAGGACCTTCGCTAGCTTGGACGCTTTGGGCGGTCCTAGGTGCCGCTTAGAGGTCCCTTTCCGTGCATGGATTGTCAAGCGGCTCGCAGTTGGCTGAGTTCGCTTGCTTCTAGAAGTTCAAGATCGAGATTCTGGTTTTATTTTTTGAGATTATGGCAAAGCAACAAGCAAACAAAGATACAGCGAACAAGCGACGCAAGGTCCGTCGCAACGTCACCTCGGCGATCGCATTCATTAAGGCTACGTTCAACAACACCCACGTAACGATCACCGATGCGCGAGGCGATACGTTGTGCTGGGCAAGTGCTGGGACTTGCAATTTTAAGGGTTCTCGCAAGAGCACGCCGTTTGCAGGCCAGATGGCCGCTCAACAAGCCGCCGAGAAGGCTGCGAAGTTTGGGGTCAAGGAGATTGAAGTCCGGGTTAAGGGGCCTGGGTCCGGTCGGGAGTCGGCGATCACCGCTTTGCAGGCTGCCGGAATCACCGTCAAGCAGATTGAAGATACAACACCAATCCCTCACAACGGATGCCGACCTCGCAAGCGAAGGCGAGTCTAGTCCATTGCGTTGGATCGGGTTTCGAGCATTTCATTTTCGGAGAATAAACCATGCACGTTAGATGGCGAGGACTGGAGCTACCCAGCCAAGTCAATGTTGAGCGTTCGACGCTCAGCGCGACCTACGGCAAGTTCACCGCAGAACCCTTCGAACGGGGTTTCGGCGCTACAATCGGCAACAGTTTGCGACGTGTTCTTTTGTCGAGCCTCGAAGGCAGTGCGATCACGCAGATCAAAATCCGTGGGGCTCAGCACGAATTCAGCTCGATTCCAAACATCCTTGAGGATGTCACAGAGATCGTACTGAACGTCAAGTCTCTTGTGGTCAAGAATCACAGCGACAACACCCGAGTCCTGACGGTCGTGCGGTCGAAAGCCGGCCCGATCACCGGTGCGGACGTTCAAACCGATTCGGACGTCGAGATCATCAATCAAGATCACGTGATCGCAACCCTCACGGGCGACACGGAATTCATGATGGAAATGGTCGTCGAGAACGGTCGTGGATACTTACCCGCTTCGGAACAGAACACCGGTGAACACGAGATCGGCATCATCCCGGTCGATGCGGCGTTCAGCCCCGTGGTTCGAGTACGCTACACGGTTGAAGAGACTCGAGTCGGTCAAAAAACCAACTACGATCGCTTGGTCATCGAGATTTGGACGGATGGTTCGCTCCAGCCTGAACTCGCGATGGTCGAAGGAGCGAAAATTCTCCGCAAGCATCTCAACCCGTTCGTTCAATCGGGCGAACTCGGACGTCAAGTCCATGCGGTCGCTCGCGGCGGACCCGGAAGTGCCGAAGCCCAACTGGAGTCTAAGCTCAATACCTTGGTCTCGGATCTTAAGCTCTCGGTTCGAGCCAACAACTGTCTGGAAAGCGAAGGGATTCGATACGTTCGAGACCTCGTGCAGCGGACGGAAGACCAGTTGCTCGAAGTGAGAAACTTCGGCGAAACGACCCTTACCGAAGTCCGCGAAAAGCTTTCGATCTTGGGTTTGCACCTAGGAATGAGAGTTCCCTCGTCGATGCGATAGTTCCGCTTCCATTTACAGCTTGCCCCTCGGGGACCAAGCTCCGGCTCAGTGGTACATGATGTTCGCTGAGCAAGAATCGCCAGGCTAACGACCGGGCACTTAACACCAACCGCAACCACCGAGCAAGTTGAGATCCGACCATGAGGCACTTAAGGAAAGGCCGAGTTTTAGGCCGTAGCCCTTCGCACCGAAAAGCGCTCTTTAGCAATCTAGCGTCCGCTATTTTTCTGACCGAACGAGAGTACGGCGAACTCGAGCCGAACAAGCCTAAGGTTCCTGGTCGGATCATCACGACGATTGAAAAGGCCAAGGAAATCCGCCCAATCGTCGAGAAGTGCATCACGATCGCCAAAAAGGGCTTGGCCGCTGAGGCCGCCGCCGAGCAATTCGCAACGACCGCCGAACGCGGCACCGATGCTTGGAAGGCTTGGCGGAAAAGCGACGCTTGGCAGAAATGGTGCGACGCAAGGTCCCCCGGAGTCACTGCGAGGCGTCGCGTCTTGTCGATGATCAAGGACAAGACAGCCGTTCGAGTCCTCTTCGAGAAGGTCGCCCCGAAGTTCACCGACCGAAATGGCGGTTATACCCGAATCCTCCGCCTAGCCAAGCCGCGCGTTGGAGATGCCGGAACCCGAGCCATCCTCGAATTCGTAGGCAAGAACGATCGCGTTAAGGAAAAGGCACAAAAGCCTTCCTTTGGAGAATAATTGAGAACCTTTGCGGTTCTCGATATAACTACGAACAAGTCAAATGGCTGGCGGGGAGTATCCGTCAGCCTTTTTTCATAGGATCACCTGGCAACTGCCCATATGAGCAACGACCTTTTTCACCTGGTAAGAGAACGTATCCATATCCTCGATGGTGCGATGGGCACAATGATCCAGCGGCTCAAACTCGACGAAGCCGCAGTGCGAGGTCAGAGATTTGCAAATCACCATAAGGATTTGGTTCGCTTCAGCGATCTCCTGTGCATCACCCGCCCGGACGCGATCTCCGATATCCATTATGCCTACCTCGAGTCCGGGGCCGACATTGTCGAGACCAACTCCTTTGGCGCCTCCCCGATCGGGATGGCCGAAATGGAACTACCCGAGGAACTCACCCGGGATCTGAACTATGCGGCCGTCGATTGCGCTCGCAAGGCCGTCGACCGAATGAGAAAAAAGGACCCGAGTCGACGCTGCTACGTGGCCGGTTCGATCGGTCCGACCACCAAGCAACTTGCGATCAGCACGAAGGTCGAGGATGCGGCCAATCGGGATGTCGATTTCCTAGAGATGGTCGCAAGCTACAAAGTACAAGTTGCTCAGTTGGTCGAAGCAGGAGCGGATCTGCTCTTGCCGGAAACGGCGATCGATACCCTCAACCTTAAGTCCTGCTTGGTCGCCATCGCCGAGTATTTCAACGAATCCAAGCGACGCATTCCGGTGATGGTCAGCGCCACATTCGGAACCGGCGGACGAACGTTTGTCAGCGCCCAGACCGTCGAAGCTTTCTGGAATTCCGTAAGTCATTTTCCGATGCTCAGTGTCGGCATGAACTGCGCCATGGGACCCGACATCATGCGGCCGCATATTGAGGAGTTGGCCAAGGTCACCGATGTTCCGATCTCCTGCCACCCCAACGCTGGCCTTCCCAATTCGTTTGGAGAGTACGACCTTACACCTTCTCGGATGGCCGACTACATCGAAGATTTCGCTCGAAACGGTTGGTTGAACATCGTCGGAGGTTGCTGCGGATCGACACCGGATCACATCCGAGCGATCTCGGAGCGAATTCGAGATATCCCACCGCGAGTTCCTCCGGAGCCTATTGTCTGGACGCGGCTGAGCGGTCAGGAAGCCACCACATTGAGGCCGGAAACTCGCTTTACGATGGTTGGGGAACGGACCAACGTGACAGGATCGAAGGCCTTTGCGAATCTGATTCGAAACGACAAGTTTGAAGAGGCTGTGGAAGTAGCCCGGCAACAGGTCCAGAACGGCGCGACTATCATCGACATCAACATGGACGATGCGCTGCTCGATGGCGTCGAGGCGATGACTAGGTATCTGCGGCTGATCGCAGGCGATTCGATCGTCGCGGCCGTACCGGTGATGATCGATTCGTCCAAGTGGGAGGTATTGCTCGCAGGCTTGCAAAACGTGCAGGGCAAAGCGATCGTCAACAGCATCAGCCTCAAGGACGGCCAAGAGGAGTTCTTGCGAAAAGCTTCCATCATCCGGCGTTACGGCGCTGCGGTCGTCGTCATGGCCTTCGATGAGAAGGGCCAAGCGACCGAGACGCTCGAAAAAGCAAGGATCTGCAAACGAGCTTATGATCTACTGGTCAACGAGGTCGCATTCCCCGCCCAAGACATTATCTTCGACCCGAACATCTTGACGGTGGCAACCGGCATCGAAGAGCACGATAACTACGCAGTCAACTTCATCGACGCCTGTCGACTGATCAAGCAGCAATGCCCTGGGGTGAAGATCTCCGGTGGGGTCAGCAACATCAGCTTCTCGTTCCGTGGCAATGAAGTGGTCCGAGAAGCGATGCATTCGGCTTTTCTTTACCATGCGATCCAAGCTGGGATGGATATGGGGATCGTCAACGCCGGACAATTGGCCGTCTACGAAGATATCCCCAAGGAGCTTCTCGAACATGTCGAGGACGTACTGCTCAATCGCCGTTCGGACTCGACAGAGCGAATGTTGACCCTGGCCGAGACCTTCAAAGGCTCTGGAACCAAAAAGGCCTCTGGAGAGAATCTCGAATGGCGAGAAAAGCCGGTCTACGATCGGCTCAAGCACGCGTTGATCCATGGGATAGACAAGTTCATCGAGTCGGATACCGAAGAGGCCCGCGTCGGTTGCACCCGATGCTTGGAGGTCATCGAAGGTCCATTGATGTCGGCCATGGGCGTGGTGGGCGATTTGTTCGGAGCAGGAAAAATGTTCCTGCCCCAGGTCGTCAAGAGCGCTCGAGTCATGAAGAAAGCGGTCAATTACCTGCAGCCCTTCATGGAAAAAGAGAAGCAGGACGCAGGTCTCGAGGGCCAGTCGTTCCGAGGTAAGGTTCTCATGGCGACGGTCAAAGGGGACGTTCACGACATCGGCAAGAACATCGTCGGTGTGGTTCTCGGATGCAACAACTACGAAGTGATAGATTTAGGGGTCATGTGCCCCTGCGAGAAGATCCTTGAGGCAGCCGTCAAGCACAGTGTCGATGTGATCGGACTCTCGGGGTTGATCACCCCGAGTTTGGACGAGATGACCTACGTAGCCAAAGAGATGCAGCGGCTCGGGATGAAAACACCCCTTTTGATCGGTGGTGCAACCACATCGGCCAAGCACACGGCCGTCCGAATTGCGCCTCACTACCAAGAGCCGACGGTCCATGTGACGGATGCCTCGCGTTGCGTCGGAGTCGTCGAATCGCTTTGTAGCAAAGAGCTCAAACCCAAATACGTCCAAGACAACGTCAAGCTCCAGGATGAACTCAGGTCGAGCTATGAAGCTCGGCAGGTCAAACTCGTTCCCTACCAAGAGGCTTGTGCCAAGTCCTTTGCGACCGACTGGTCAAGCGTCCGAATCGACAAACCGAGCTTCCTGGGGACGAAAACCCTCAAGAACTACTCGATTGAAAAAATCGCAAAATACATCGACTGGTCTCCCTTCTTCATGGCGTGGGAGCTCAAGGGCAAGTACCCGAAGATTTTCCAAGATCCCTATGTGGGGGTTGAGGCCAAGAAGCTCTTTGACGACGCGAGCGCAATGCTCTTTGACTGCATCGCTTCGTCGAGCCTGACGGCGCAAGCCGTCTACGGATTCTGGCCAGCGGCTTCTCTGGGAGACGATGTTGTGCTCTTTACCGATGAGAGCCGATCGAAGGAGCTCGTACGTTTCCACTTCCTAAGGCAACAGTGGGAACGCAAGGGACAAAATGACTTCCGAAGCCTCGCCGATTACATCGCTCCGATCGATTCCGGACGCCAAGACTACCTTGGTGCGTTTGTCGTGACGGCTGGACATGGCGCCGATGAAATAGCCAAGGAGTTTGAAAGCAAACACGACGACTATTCGGCGATCATGGTCAAGGCGATTGCAGACCGGCTTGCAGAGGCGTTTGCGGAATTGCTTCACGAGCAAGCTCGACTTGATTGGGGTTATGGGATCGAGGAGCAGTTGGGCAGCGAGCAGTTGATCAACGAAGAGTACCGAGGAATCCGCCCTGCGCCAGGCTATCCGGCCTGTCCGGACCACACCGAAAAGCGAATTCTATTCGAATTGCTTGATGCACCCGGACAAATCGGAGTATCCTTGACCGAGTCGTTCGCCATGTGGCCAGCAGCGAGCGTCAGCGGATTTTATTTTGCGCACCCGCAATCCCGCTATTTTGCAGTCGATCGCCTTACGTCCGACCAAGTCGAATCGTATGCGAAGCGCAAAGGGATGCCGATTCGGGACATTGAAAGATGGCTATCCCCGAATTTGGGTTACGAGCCGAGCTGAGCACCAACTACTTAGTACGCGGAGCGATCCATGACCTTCCTTGCAATCGCCTTGCTCCTGTTCCTTGTGGCTCTGGCGGTTTTGGCCATCGACCTGATGATTCCGACCGGAGGGATTCTCATTGCGGTGACCGGCATGCTTGCGGCCGCATCGATTTACTTCGCGTTTCGGCATTCGCCCACCAGCGGCTGGTGGGTGCTCACCGCGGCGTTGGGTATGATCCCGTTGATGCTTTTTGGCCTGTTGTACGTTTGGCCTAGGACCCCTTTTGGAAAGATACTCATATCCGCTCCGGATCGAGCCAGAGATTTCGCTTGGTCCGATGCCTCGGACATCGACGACCCAAAAAGCTTGATTGGGAAGATAGGAAAGGCCCAGACGGAGTTCATTCCGCATGGAAAGGTCTTGATCGACGATCGGGAATTCGAGGCCGTCAGCGAAGCAGGGCCGATCGATCCGGGTACCGATGTGCGGGTGACGAAACTCGATGTTGGCAGACTTGTGGTGATCCCCTACAAGTCCAGATCGGGGGCGAGCAATCCGATGTCGAACGATTCATCGTTGGATCGTCCCAGCGAGGAGCTTGGACTCGACTCGCTTTCCTGAGGTTTTCGTTGCGGGACAGGACTACTTTTCGCTGGCAAATCCGGCTTTGACCAATTCGTCGTATCCAGGTTTCAGAGCGCGGACCTCGTAGCCATACTTCTTGAGGATTTTCGCCGCTCGCAGCGAACGATATCCTACGGCGCAGTACGTGTAGACGATTTTGTCCTTAGGAAGTTTTTCCTTGACTTTTGCCTCAGTGAGTTTGTCCTGCAGGTCTCGCCATGGGAGGAGTACGGCACCTTGGACATGCCCCGCATTCCATTCGACCAATTCTCGCACATCGACGAGGACCGCTTTTTTATCAGCAATCTTTTCCTTAACCGAGGCCAGTGAGTCTTTTGTATGCTCTTTGGGTTCCAGATCCCGATCGTCGGCCCGGGCGTAGCGTGCAGATTGGGAGTTGAGAACGGCTAGACCGATAACACCGAGGAAGGACCCAAAAACTACGACCGAGAAAAAAACGCGTCTGGAAGCGGAGTTAGCAACGAACATCGAATCCTCTTTGGAATGCCTTGGGGCTAAGTACCCGTGTTTGGAGTTTGTGGATGATCTTCATCGGTTTGGACTACCGTTCGGATCCCGGCGATGACCAAAGATTAACCTTCTGGCAACGGATCGCCAAGACCACTACCGCATTGAGGTTCCGGCAGCCGGATTGGCCCCAGAGGCCGGGGTGGCCAACTGCTCATCGGCGGCTTGGAGCAGGAATTCGACTCTCTGGTCCAGGCTCGACAAAGGTGGATGGAGAATGGGAGTTTCGGCCGTGGAGCGAACCTCAGAGGGGATTGCCCAATGGGCGCCACATCCATAGCACTTGACGCTGCTGGTGCTTGAGGTCGGATCGGCAGTAGGCTCTGAGGCGATTCGATTCGCCGAAAGACGGCCCGGAGCGATCGCGACGAACAGAGCCCGCGAGCAGTTTGGACAAGCCCCAGCGAATCGGATGGATTGCCCCATAGAATCAGGTCCTGTGGATGTTTCCGGTGGATTTTTGGCAGCGGACTTTTGGCCGCGGATAACGCCATCGATTTGGGTGGATTTAAACCGGCTGAAAATCGATTTTAGGGAAACAAGATTCCTTTGTCAATCGTTAAGGCGACTTTAAGCTCCTGTAAGGATTTTTTCATTTTCGTTTTCGGGGCGTGACCAAAGGTGTCACGCGGCCATGCTCTACTTGGAAAACCCCCCAGAGAAAATCCCTAGGGAAAATCATGGACCCTGGGCGTTTTGAATGCTAGCATTCAAGGCCATGAGGATCTCGGGGGCTTCGATAAGTCCGTTGAGAGCACACCGTTGAGAGCAGACCGATGAGCGAAACCGAATTGCTGAGCCGAAGTGGGATTGTCAGGGAGTTGGCCCAAGAGATCCGATCTCTGGAGACAGCCCAGCGTCCGCAGGGAATCTACGTATCGAGCGGATCGGAATCGATGGACCGCTGTTTGCCCAACTGCGGCTACGCGGCCGGAAGCCTCGTAGAGTTGACCTGCGAACGTCCTTCGCACTACTCGGGCTGGGGCGGCTTGAGCTTGGCCCTGAGAATCGCTCGACCTTGGCTCGACGATGGCAAGTACTTGGTGATCGTCGATTCGCACCGTCGGCTCTGCGCACCGAGCCTAGCGGCCCTGAAAATCCCTCTCGAACGAATCATCGTGATCCGTACGGACAACGCTTCCGATTGGGTATGGGGGCTAGACCAAGCCTTGCGAAGCCGAGCCGTCGGGGCGCTGATCACTCCGGTCAAGGATCTCGAGGACCGTTCTGCTCGTCGGCTGCAATTGGCAGTCGAGCAGGGTGGGGGACTAGGTATACTTCTCAGGGATCGAGTATCGGCCAGCCGCTACCCGAGCTGGGCAGAGGTTCAATGGCAAGTCCGATCTGCTGCAAGCAAAGATCAGGCCACAAGTCCTAGGGTGATGATGCAGCGATGGTTTGATCTCGAGTTGCTCCGAGCCCCGGGACGCCAATCCAACCGTCGTATTCGATTAGGAATCGATTCTCAGGGAGAGTGGATAGGATGCGATGAGCGCAAGTACCCGCAGAGTGCTGAGCATTTGGCTGCCCAATTGGCCATGGCAACGCCTCGCCGCAGAGACATGGCGGCAGGTTGAGCCCACAGTCTCCAAACCCATCGCTCCGGCTGTCTTGCTCTGCCAGGACGCTCGCAGGGGGCGTTTGGTCTCGGCCGCCAACGCCACGGCTCGCGCCCTGGGCGTCTTGCCAGGAATGACCGCAACCCAAGCCAAATCGATCGCAGGAAGTCTCCAAAAATCGAGCAGTCATCCCGGCGTAGCCAATCCCGGCTTGGCCCATCCCGGCGATTGGTCCTGGATCGAGCATGACACCCAAGAAGACCTCGAAGAAATCTACTCGCTGGCCGAACGGCTGATGCAATTTAGCCCACTTGTCGGGGTCGAATCGATCGACAAGACCCTCTGGGCAGGACGCTCGATCCTTCAGCCCCAATCGATCTTCATCGATATCACCGGACTCGAAAGCTGGTACGGTGGCGAAATGGCCCTGGCCCAGGAACTCCAACGCTGGCTCACCGCAGAGGGGCGATTCGGCTGCATCGGGATCGCCGATAGCCTTGGCCAGGCTTGGGCGGTTTCCAATTATGCCTTCCGCAAACAAGTCAGCACCTGGATGCTTCAGATCGAGCGCAACGAGTCTTCCTTGTCCGGAAGCCTCCAACAAAATCCACGCATCGAACGGATCGCCTCGGGAGCGACTTGGGAAGCGTTCCGGAACTTGCCTATCGAATCGCTTCGACTCGATATCGAAACGGTAGCCAAACTCCATCGGTTGGGGATTCGATCCATCGATTCGCTTGTCTGCTTGCCACGGCCATCTCTGACCTCGCGCTTTGGAAGCCGTTTGCTCGAACGCATCGATCAATGCTTAAACGCTCACCCTGAGTCGATTTCCGTTCGCAACTCAGGTCAATCCCTAGAGGTCTGCATCGATTTCGAACATCCTGTCTTTCATACCGATGAACTTCACGAAGCGCTTCAAGACGGGATCGGGCAATTGTGCCAAAAGCTCGATTCGATCGGACATGGAGCCTGGCGGTTGCTCGTGCGACTCGGACTCGAAATCAGCACCGTGCAACTCGAGCAAAACGCCCCGAGACCCGTCCCAAGCCACGTGATTCAATTGGGCTTGTTCCAAACCAGCAACGACCCAAAACACCTGCTCTGGCTTATCGACGGATGCTTGGAACGCAATCCGCCACACCTAGGCAAAAATCTCGGCATCAAACAGATCCTGATCCAAGCTCCATGGACAGCCCCGATTCGATGGAAGCAAAACCCTCTTTTTGACAGCCAGACACTTCGCTACCGCGACGAAGCAGCCAAGCTGATCGATGGACTCGCAGCGAGACTCGGACGAAATCAAGTCGTCGGCTTGTCGTTGGTCCAAGATCCGATACCGGAACGTCAAACACAATCGAAACCCCTGACGGGTCTGCGCAATGACGGTACCGAGCAATCGACACAGCGAAAATTGCGCAAAGCCCCGATCGAAGATTTCCAAAAGAATCGCTCGATGCTCCCAGGTACCGAGAGCCATTGGACAAGACCCTTGCAATTGCTCTCAACCCCGATCCGACTCGATATCCAACTCGATGCCAATGGGACTCCCAGACGCGGACGCCTGTCGAGCGACCCGAACAAAAAATCACCCGACTCGAACGGATTCGAAACGATCCTTGAGGCAATCGGTCCCGAAAGGATCGAGAGCAGTTGGTGGTCCGGCCCGACGGTCCGACGCAGCTACTACCGCGTCGCCTTGGACTCTGGACTCTGGTGGTGGATCTACCAAGACCTCGCAAGCCTCCAATGGTACTTGCACGGCATGTTCCACTGAAGTCATTGCTTCTCGGGTCGATCCTGCTGGGATCGTTCCTGCTGGAAGATTCCGATCAAGCGAAATCCAGCGGTGATCGCCAGAGTTCCCGCAGGCGAGTCCATGAGACATCGATGAGCGTTTGGCCATCGGACTCAATGCGGACCATGGGCCCAGGATTCACCGTGCCGATACGTTGAACCGGCAACTCGCTCATGAGGCTTTCAAAGGCTTGGGCCTGCCCGGCCGGGACTTCGACGAGCAAGCGGCTGTTGGACTCTGAAAACAACGCGACGCTCGCCTCGACGAAGTTCGATGCGCGGTAGGACGTCAGGTCGACTTGGACTCCGAGTTCCCCTGCAAAAGCCATCTCGCTCAGAGCAACGGCAAGTCCACCTTCGCTCAAGTCATGGCATGAGACAATGTGCCGTTTGAGGATCGCTTGATGGACCCTCTGGTAGCAACGCATCGCAAGGGCCGCATCGACGGTAGGAACCGCTCCACCTTCTTTTCCCAATAGCATCGCTGCGTGGGAACCACCCAGTTCGTTGCGGGTCACCCCGATCAAATAAAGGGCGTTGCCAGCTTGCTTCAAATCCATCGTCACGGCTTGGCTTGCATCATCGATCTGGCCGATGGCGCTGATGAGCAACGAGCATGGGATCGCAATCGACTCTTTTTTGCCTTGGGCGTCGAACCATGTGAACTCATTGTTGAGGCTATCTTTTCCGCTGATGAATGGAGTTTTCCATTCGATCGCTAAATCATAACAGGCGATCGCGGCGCGGACCAAGGAGCCGAGTGTTTCGGGGCGGTCGGTGTTGCCCCAGCAAAAGTTATCGAGAATCGCAAGCCGATCGGGCTTGGCCCCAACGCAAATCGCATTGCGGACCGCTTCGTCAATCGCACTGGTGGCCATGTGATAAGGATCCAGGTCCCCAAAGCGGGGATTCATCCCGCAGGCCAGTACAACGGCCCGTCGCGACTCGAGCTTCGGACGCACGACCGATGCGTCGCTTGGGCCCATGCAGGAAGGACCTACCAAAGGCTTGACCACCGAGCCACCTTGGACCTCGTGGTCGTACTGGCGGATGATCCAGTGCTTGCTGGCCACCGTCGGATGGGACAAGATCCTTTCGAGCAAACTTTCGCTTGCGGTCCGATCCATCGGCCCGAGCTCGCAAGGCTTCTGCGTCTTGGGCTCATAAACGGCTTGCCGAATCACCGGCGGCCTACCCGAATGCAAAAATTCCATCGACAACGAACCGACCTCGGTCTGCTCGTACATCAAACGAAGGTTTCCCGTCGGTACAAATTTGCCGATGACAGCAAGTTCGACATCCTCGTTTTTGCAGAGTTGCTCGAAGCGTTCGAGATGGACCGGGGGGACGGCCAAGACCATCCGTTCCTGGGCTTCGCTGATCCAAATTTCGGTGTAGCTGAGCCCTTGGTATTTCACCGGGGCGCGATCGAGCCAAACCTCAGCCCCCAACTCCTCGCCCATTTCGCCGACGGCGCTGCTGAAACCCCCTGCCCCGCAGTCGGTCACCGCGTTGTACAAACCTTCATCGCGCGCCTGAAGGAGCACATCGAGGACCATCTTCTCGGTGATCGCATTTCCGATTTGAACCGATCCGCCAGATATCGATTCGCTCTCGCTGGTCAGCTCCACCGAACTGAACGTCGCACCGTGGATCCCGTCGCGACCGGTTCGCCCACCGATGGCCACGATCCAATCACCCGCCTTGGGTTGCTTGTCGACCTTGTCGACGGGCAATAAGCCCGCGTTGCCGCAATAAACCAATGGATTTCCCAAATAACGGTCGTCAAAATAAACCGCACCGTTGACCGTCGGAATCCCCATGCGATTGCCGTAATCGCGAACGCCCGCGACGACACCGTTGATCACGCGCCGCGGATGCAAGACCCCCGGTGGAAGTTGCTCCGGAGGAAAATTCGGCGATGCGAAACAGAACACGTCGGTGCTGCAAATAGGCTTGGCGCCCAATCCTGTCCCCAAGGGGTCTCGGATCACTCCGCCTAGACCGGTGTTGGCCCCTCCATAAGGTTCGATCGCCGAGGGATGGTTATGCGTCTCGACTTTGAACACCACGTGATGCTGGTCATCAAACGCGACGACTCCCGCATTGTCCTTAAAGACGCTGATGCACCAATCGTCGGCTCCAAGATCCTGTCGAATCTGCTTGGTCGCAGCGAAGATCGTCTCTTTGAGCATGCTTGTGAATTGACGTGTTCCATGCTCGTCTCGGTATTGGATCCGACCCCCGAGGGTCTTGTGACTGCAATGCTCGCTCCAAGTTTGTGCGATGGTCTCAAGCTCGATGTCCGTCGGTTCTTTCCCCAATTCCCGGTAGTAGCCCTGAATCGTCTGCATCTCAGGCAACGAAAAGTACAACTGCCCCGATTTGCTCAGCTCCATTAGCTCGGTGTCGCTCAATCGATCGATCGGCACCTTGGTCACTTGCAACTCGTAAGGAGATCCTATCGAGAGCTTATCGAGCTTCAAGGGACCAAGGATCACCTGCTCGATCGAATCGTTCGACAGAACTCGGTTCGCTAAACGCGAGATGACTTGAGGATCGCTTGCCCCCTGCTCTCTTATCCAGTACTTTCGAAACGTGCGAACTTCTTCGACCGAGAAACCAAGACCCTTGAGCATTCCTAGGGTGCTCTGGGCGACCGGATCCATCACGCCGGGTTTGAGCAATACATGCACGCATTGGAATGGGCCGACGGAGCTCGATTCGCTAGCAGGCTCCGAAGCGAACGCTGAGGATCCGACGAGCCCGGTTTCGACCCGCTGGGCGATCGGATCGGCCAAGTACTCTCGGGCCATGCGCGATACATTCGCGGCATCGAGCGATCCTTGCAACAAGAACCCATGGGTACCATGGACCTCAAGCCGATCGGAAATGCCCAGCTCGCGCCCCGCCGATTCGGCTGCAACGCCCAAAGAGTCCGGCTGACCATCAGCCGGGCGAATGTCGACTTGCCACAGATTCACGTGTCGTTTTTCCCGATTGCAGAAGTTCCTCGATCCGGTCGAAATCCGAACCCTCGAGCGCCTCGATCCAAGTTTCACAGATTGTGGCAAACTTCTTCAATGCGTGTAGGGCTGGTGCTCGGTTTTCCTCAAGGATCTGACGCCACAATTGAGGATTACTTCCAGCAATACGAGTCGAATCCAACCAGCCTTTGCCGACAAAAGGCAGGATTTCATGAGGGGTAGCAAACGCCAAGGCCGACGCGACGACATGGGGTAAATGGCTCGAAAGGGCCAAAGCCTGATCGTGCGACTCCGCATCGAGCAAAGTGATCTTCGAGCCCATCGCTTCCCAAAACCGGGACATGCGTGAGACAAGCTCGGGACAGGTCGATTCCGTCGGGGTCAAAACCACCAACGCACTGTCCAAAAGAGTGCCCGTTGCATGCTCGACTCCGCTGTGATGTCCGCCCGCTATTGGGTGACTTCCCAGGAATTGACGGTCCGAAAGCCGCCCTCGGGCAGCCTGTACGATCGTCTGCTTGGTGCTCCCAACATCGGTCAGCATCGCCTCAGGCCTGGCGACCTTGGACGCAATGTCCAACGATTCGACGATCGATTGGATCGGGACGCAGGCGATCACCAAATCGGCGTCCTTGGCTCCCACCAAGATATCGTCCGTCGCTTCATCGATCGCCCCGCGACTCATCGCTACTTCCAAGCGGCTCGTCGTGCGTCCTACCCCGATGACCTGCTTGGCCAAACGTTTGCGATGGAGAGCTAACCCGATCGAACCACCCAGGAGCCCTACTCCAATGATGCAAACACGTTGAAAAATCATGAAATTTGACGATCGTCGGGGTGAATCGTTGGGAGTTTGGAATCCAAAGGGCTCTGGATCAATCGCACAGTTTACTCAGAAGTTTCCGCTTTGCGTACCGGACCTGCCAATTCTCTCGATCGCCTCGTGGCAGCCAATACCGCCGCAATGACCGTCCCGCGAAACGCGCCGTCTTCGAGCGTCTTCAAAGCCTCGATCGTCGTACCGGCCGGACTCGTGACCTGCTCGCGCAGAATCGCTGGGTGGACCTGCGTCTGCTGGACCATCGCCGCTGCCCCTAAGACCGTCTGGGTCGCTAACTGCAATGCGACCTCCCGACTCAGCCCACTGGCCACCCCCCCATCACTCATCGCTTCGATCATCATCAACACATAAGCCGGCCCGGATCCGGATACGCCAGTGACCGCATGCAACTGATCGTCGGTTACGTGCACGACCGTTCCAACCGACCGAAAAACACGGTCGGTCCATTCACGGTCCTCCTGACCTACCCCCGCCCCATGGGCAACCCCACTGGCGCCCTGAAGACACTGGCAAGGAGTGTTGGGCATGACTCGAGTGATCCGCTCGGTGCGAAACCACTGCGTGAGTTTTGCTAATGGTATGCCTGCTGCTATCGAAATGAGATGATGGTGGGGTGTTGTATGGGGGGCCAACCCCATCGAGATCCCCTCGAGGACCTGCGGTTTGACGGCCAGGATCAACCGATGGCAACGATCGAACAATTCGTTTGCCGAGGAAGCCAAAAAGGCCCCCGGATATAGACGCTGGATTTTGGCAGCCTGTTCGGCATTCGGCTCGTAGAACGCGATCGCTTGGGCCGTAGCGACTTCGGAGTGTACCACTCCCTTGGCGATGGCGGTGGCCATCTGACCACCCCCCAAAAAACCGAATTCAAATTCGTTCACAATTGGCTCGCCGCTGGGTTTGACATGACCGCGCCAGACCCGTCGGGCGCATCGAAGCTCCCCTAGTATCGGTACTGAAGACCGTAGTTCAAGCTGTGCAAGGAAAAATTGCTCTCTTGCAACGTAAATCGCGGTCGGGTCGGATTGGCACTATCGAGGTCCGCAACCGTGTCGATTTGCTCGCCGGCCCTGGCCACCTTGGGCAGTCCCAGGTAAGTGTACCCGAGCGTGGCTTCCAGGTTTTGTGTCAGTCGGTAACCGAGCGTGACGTTGACTTCAGGAGAAACCACGAAGGTGTTGGACGAGTACACTCCGCTGGCTGGACTTCTCGCTAGAAGTCCGTTGTTGCTTGCCGCGGCATTACCGACCTTTTGGAAGCCTGCGATGGTCACGTCGCGCTGCATGTCTCCGAGCCCAAGCTTGAACATGCTCCCAAGACTCCAGCGGGGAGAGTAGACCATCCTCGAGAGGCCAAAGGTCGCACCTTGGAATCGATTGACGGTCCTGAATTGATCCCGCAATTCCAGAAGGTTCGTCGAACCTGTCGGTACGGTCGTCGAATGCACATCGATCGAATCGGTAAGCCTCGCTGTTTGGTAACCGACCAGCCAATCGGTGGTCGAATCGCAGTTCTGGAGCCATTGCCGCTTGAACAGAACATCGCCACCTTGGACCTCTGAAAATGCATGCGCCAGGACCGATCCGTTCGAGATTCCCGGTTCCCTGATCGACACGGCATCCTGGACGATCGGATTGACCGATCCGTCTTGATAGGGCCTTACGATCGACGTGGCCGAAGAGGTCGGACTATCGAAAGTCAACGATTGGGCGCCTGCATCGAAGAATCGAAATTGCAGTGTATTGCAGTGAGCGATCCCGAATAACCAACCGAACTCACCACGGATTCCTTGGACGCTTTGATCGAGATTCTCCGTTCCACCAAACAGATCGGTCGAACCGGGTACGCCGATCTCTGCGGTGCGAACCAACGCGGGAAAGCTCTGGGAGCTTGGGAAGAAGGTGGCTGCCTCAAGCCTCGCGGTGATGCGATCGCACCGAAACAATGGGGGAATGCCAATGCGGATGTTCAATGTGGGATAGCCCGGACCGCATTCGGAACAAGCCGGATCGCCGCAAGTCGAGTGGATGCTAGGGTCTCCCATCGGCTCATCGACGACGTAACCTTCCGAGCTGTCGTCGACGTAAGGCGTGTCGAGCACTGTGGTGGTTTCCGAGGGGGCGACGGCAATTGTCTGATCGGAAACCACGCGAGCCGGTGTCACCCGTTTGATCACATTTGCGGCGTTGGCAGGCACTTGTCGGGTCGCTGCAGAATGCGACGCAAGTGCGATCGATGATGGGGGCAATCCAGAATCCGACCTGCTGTGGACTTGAGATTGTGTTTCAAGGTTTGCTTGGGTGACTTCGGTCACCACGGGTTGATTGACCACGGGACGATTGGAAGTTGCTTTGGCGGCCAGAACCTTCGGAAGCGATTCGGCTTGGCCGATGCTCGGTAGCCGTGTTAGATCCTGCGTGACTGGGTCGTCGGAAATCGATTCGAGGCTGCGTTGGGGTTTGGATGCCCTCGGAGAGGCTTCCGCTTGGTTCTGATCTCGAAGCGGATGGCTCGATGACCGGGGAACTTTGGTCGAGGTGGCTTGGGGATAATACTCTCGGGCCGCTTCGCGACCGGTTCGGAGCTGAGCGTGGGCAGCCGAGTCGATGCATATTGGGGAAACGCAAGCCACCACCAGGAGAGCTTGGATCCCGCGTCGGAGGGTTTTGCGGGTTAGTTTTTTGGGAGTGTGGTTCGAAAAAACGATCGAGCGACCCATCGCGATAATCCTTTGCTAGCATTCCAGTCGATCCTTATAGACCGAGATTTACGTAGTTCTAAGGATCGGAAGGGAGTGGTTGTAGGGATTAGGCAAACTTGGACGGTTTTTCCGGTTGGGTGAGATTTTCTGGGCTAGCGGAAACGCATGGGTTGCAAATCGTTTACAGAATCCCGATGAACGCTCGATTCAGGGCACGGTTTTTTCCGAGCCGAACAAGTCGCTCAAGGTAACCTGTTTGGTCACGAGTTGTTCGGAGTATCGATTGGCTACGACTCCGTAGGGGGTGATCATGGTGAGAAAGAGCGTTTGGTGTCGGCCTGAACGTTCGCGGAAGACACGGATCTTGCGAGCTAGCGACTCGGCATAGCTTTTGGTGATCGTAAATGGTTTGTCCGAGAATTTGATCTGGCACAGATCGATGCATTGATCGGCGCGATCCAAGAGCAGGTCGATTTGGGCTCCTTCTTCTTGAGAGCCTTTTTTGGCTGAATAGTGCCAAGATGCAACACGTGTATCTACGTCCGCGATACCAAGTCCCCTTTGGATTTGCTGAAGGTGCTTGAAGCAAATCGATTCAAACGCGTAGCCGCACCAAGCTTCATAGCGCCTCGAGGTGGCTTGTCGCATCCAAGAATTCGCCGCAGTGTTCGAATGCATCCAGTCCCAATAAAAGACGGAAAACTCGTCAGTAAGCCTCAGCAGACTCGATTTGGCCTTTTTATCCAGTGCGAGAGTCTCGGTCAAAAAGCCCGACAGCGCAAGTTCTTCGATGGCTTTGGTAACACCTCCCCCACTGGTCAATTGAGATTTTTCGATGAGTTGATCGCGGGTGAGTCCTGAGTTGCTAGCCGCAAGAGTTTTGACGATCGTCTCGTGGGTCTGGTAGTTTTCGAACAGTGCGGCATAGAGGTTATGGTATTCCAAGCGAAGCATTCCTTCGGGGCGGAAGCATTCCGCATCGATGCACTGCGAGGCGGATTGACCTGGGCGAATCAGATTCAAGTAGTGCGGTATTCCGCCAAAAGCCATATACAGAGTTGCGATTTGACGTTGATCCCAGTGGATTTTTCGCGACTGCAGATAGAGTTCGACTTCGTTGAGGTTGAAGGGTTCGATTCGCATGCGGCGGGTTAGACGATTGTGCAGACCTCCGCGCGAATTGACGACATTGCGAATCATCCATGCAGCGGCAGACCCACAGATGACGACTGCCAAATCGCGATGCCTCAAGGCATAGTCGTTCCAAAAATTTTCGAAGGCGGCAAGAAAGTTGCTTTTCCGTGTTGCAAGCCATGGGAACTCATCGAAGAAAACCACTCGTTTGTGTTTTGATTTCGAGGTTTGATCGAGACAAGTTCTAAGAATTTCAAAGGCATCGAGCCATGTCCGTGGTTGAACCGATGCAACGTTTGGGAAGGCCCGGCGCAGGGCGGCGTGGAACCCTGCGAGTTGCGAGCTTGTGCTTTGCTCGTGCATTCCGGCGACTTCGAAGACGATCTGGTCTTTTAGGTGTTCGCGTATTAAGAAGGTCTTTCCGACACGGCGTCTGCCGTAGACGGCGAGCAGTTCAGGATCTTTCGAGGCCAAAACGCGATCCAAGACGAGCTTCTCCGCCATACGGCCGATGATTGTCTGACTTTTGGGCAATTCAGGATCCCCCTGCCTCTTGAACGCTTAGAAAAACGAGCCGCACCGGCTACTTTTGGCCAAGTCTATTGAAGATACCTCGCCAAATCTAGCGTCCGGAAACCACTTTTGGCGATGTATTTCTAAAATACCTCGCCAAATCTATCCGTCCGCTGCCAATCCGTAGCCATCGGCTGCCAAGCCGTAGCCATCGGCTGCCAAACCGTAGCCATCCGCTGCCAAGCGGTGGACAGCGGCGCGAGTAACGCCTCCACCGTCTGGCGACAGGTGGCTAGTGCGACCTGTAGCCATCCGCTGCCAAGCGGTGGACGGCGGCGCGAGTCAAGGCTTCCACCGTCTGGCGACAGGTGGCTACGGCTGAGGAATCAAACCGTAGCCATCCGCTGCCAAGCGGTGGACAGCGGCGCGAGTCAAGGCTCCACCGTCTGGCGACAGGTGGCTACGTGCGACTTTTAGCCATCCGCTGCCAAGCGGTGGACAGCGGCGCGAGTCAAGCCTCCACCGTCTGGCGACAGGTGGCTAGTGCGGACAGGTGGCCAGCTACGAGCGCGTTTCTCCATAGATATGAGCGACCGCCATGCTCGCCGAAGGATCGGAACTAGAGCCTATCCCTCACTGACAGCCATTTGCTCCCTTGGCTGTTTCCTTTGCGTCCTTAGCGCCTTTGCGGTGAGACCCACCGACCCTGTCACCAACCAGTACCCACCGATGAGGAGCTATGGAGCGACAGCAGAGGCCCGCTCCAGGTGCTCTGTACTTACTACACAGTCCCGTTCGTCGAACAAGTTGAAGTACCAGACCGTGGCGTCCGCTGGGATTTCTGCAGAAACCTTGTCGTCTTGGATTTTGGCAGGAAGAGATTCCCATTTGCGGTCCTGCCATTTGCCCAGATCCTTGGTGAAGCATAACTCGGCCTTCGCGATTTTCACTTCGCTTCGAAAGCGTGCTGATGCGTTGGTTTGATCGAGATGGACGTCTTCGAATGCCGGAAACGGTGCACCACCGGCAAGGATCGAATTCATAAAGACATGGATCTCCTCGGGGTTCTCACCAGCCACCCCATGTCCATGCGGCATGCGAATTCTTAAGCTCAGCGTCGATGGATTGTGGAGCCGCGCCGATCGTTGCCATGAATCCATGGGATACGCGAAATCATTCGTGCCGTTGACCCAAAGCATCGGGATCTTCGTCTTTGGAAGGAAAACCGATGGATCCCAACGACTGAGCCACTTCTCGGCGCGCTGCTTTCCGATCGATTCGAGGGTTGGCAACCAGACCGAGTTTTTTCCGAGAAAGCCGCATCCATAAACGGGAACCGCGCACCGAAATCGATCATCGACCCCAGCGGCAATGCAGGTCAAATAACCTCCCCATGAAATCCCAGTCACTCCGACCCGATCAGCGTCGACTTCGGGTAGCGAACGCAACAGGGAATGCGCCAGCAGCACTGCGCTAACCGCATGGGTTTGCCATTGGTCTTCGATTGGCTCATCGATTTGCGCAAAACTCGCATCCCAACCTGGTGGGCCACCCTCGGGATGCCGTTGCCAGTTGCCATAGGTTCCCACCGGGACACAACCGCAGACATCCATAGCGATCGCTGCGTATCCGCGGTCGTTCCATAGCTTGACCCAATTTGAGAACGCCGTGCCACCACCTCCATGGATCAAAACAACTCCCGGCACCTTTTCGCTCCGTTGCGATTGGGCATCACGACTTGGGAGTCCGTAGTACGCGAAGACCTTCGTCGGCTTGCCTCGATAAGGGACCCCCTCAAAGAATATCGCATGGACACCTTCCGATGGGATGTCGACTGCAGGCGAAGCGGCAGGAGGTTTCGATAATCGTTGGAGATCGAAGATCGCCTCACGAGAGTCGCTGGCGATTTGGGCCGCTAAGGGAAACGAAGTCACCATCCATAACGCGCACGCAACGAGGAATCGCACTAGGCTGTACATGGGAACGAACCTTTGAACTTGGACGAAAGGAAGGGCCAATCGCATCGGCAATCGTCATAAAATTGCCGATGGTCCTTTCAATTGCTTCGACTGGAAACATTGGTAAGCAGTTCCTGGATCAGTTTAACGAACCTGAGTTGAGTTGAACATTCCATTATGGTAACCTCCTTCACTGGAAATCTTCATTACTCCTGCGCGAGTAGGGGGAGAATCTATAGTTTGGCCTAGGAACTGTGAAGCGTATGCCCTCGGACTGGATAACTCGGCGCGATTGCGATAAGCCGTTGCAGATCAAAACGCTTGAAAAGTCATTTTCCGATATCCCGGCCGGAGCGACCATGCTGGTCGTGACGCCAAAACTAATGGACAAGTTCATACGCCAAATTCCATCTGGCGAGACGGTTGAGCAACCAGCAATACGAAAAGCTCTGGCGGGGAAATATGGTGCACAATACGCCTGTCCTGTGACAACCGGTATCGCTTTGCGTGTTGTATCCGAGGCGGCATACTTGGAACTCTTGAACGGCTCAGAAGAATCCGACGTTACTCCGTTCTGGAGGGCAGTTGCCCCAGATGGAACACTGTCTTTGAAGCTTGCGTGTGGTCGGTCGTTTCTTGAAATGATGCGAACGAAAGAAAGGGCCTAACCAAAAAATGCACCCGACTTGCCGATCGGATGTTTCCTGAAATCAGAGTCACTCGGGGGTAACGGGTGAATTTTTATGTTCGGCGGCAAAGCCATCGCCCCAGCAGCCCTTACAAAATCATCCTCGGTGACCTAGGAATTGAGAATTGAGAATTGAGAATGGAGAATGGAGAATTATGAAAAGAACGCGGGGACTGTCCCCGGGTGTTTAGGGGTGTTGGGGGGGATCTCCCGAATCCGGTGGCTGACGCACACCGGCAGACAAGTGCCGCCCTCCGGGCTAAAACCAAACAGCCGGATCTCTACGGGAGATCCACTACCAAAGATCCTTACGCGCGGTCTTCCCCCTCACCCCCCCGCCCCGCTCTCCCCCAGCCAAAGTCCTGGGGGCCAGGGGGGCCAAGCGGTTTTTATCAAGCGTCGTGATTTCGGAGAAATCAACGGCACTCTTCGCCAAAGGCTCCAAGCACGCCGAACGATCGGAACCAGAGCCTATCGATCACAGGCAGCGATTTGGTCCCTTGGCTGTTTCCTTTGTGTCCTTTGCGCCTTTGCGGTGATCGCCCGAATCCGGTGGCTTACGCACACCGGCAGACAAGTGTCGCCCTCCGGGCTAAAACCAAACAGCCGGATCTCTACGGGAGATCCACTACCAAAGATCCTTACGCGCGGTCTTCCCCCTCCCCCCCGCCCCGCTCTCCCCCAGCCAAAGTCCTGGGGGCCAGGGGGGGCCAAGCGGTTTTTATCAAGCGTCGTGATTTCGGAGAAATCAACGGCACTCTTCGCCAAAAGCTCCATGCTCGCCGAAGGATCGGAA
>Ga0208085_1000050_pt1 | contig 41979 bp, 40 predicted proteins | sample LakMenEpi21Jun10_FD_150721 | JGI IMG/M metagenome (GOLD analysis project Ga0208085, IMG submission 150721) | Freshwater microbial communities from Lake Mendota, WI - 21JUN2010 deep hole epilimnion (SPAdes) | ecosystem: Environmental > Aquatic > Freshwater > Lentic | place: Lake Mendota, Madison...
AAACCTGGGAACTTACCCCGTGGTGGAGGTGAGGGGATTCGAACCCCTGGCCTCTTCGATGCGACCGAAGCGCTCTAGCCAACTGAGCTACACCCCCGAAGGGATCGTCACGATACCGCAGGGTCGGGGCCTTGCCCCAACGGACCCTCAGTCGAGGTCGTCGTAGGACCCGACGGCAACCAGTCGGCGGCCGTAGGAGGCGTCCCGGTAACCCGATGCCGGTTCGCTCGGACCGTGGTAACCAACGGCGAGGTCTTCCACCTCTTCGTAGTTGCCACCCAGCACGTCGAGATCCTCGGCGTTGCGGCTGATCGTGCGCACCTTGAGTGCCCGCTCGATTTCCACGCTGCGGGCACGCAACAGCAGTCCGACGTAGGCGACGAAGGCTGCGCCGACGATGACGGCGAGAGGTACGAAGATCCCACGGGCGACGAGGGCAAGCAGCAGAGCGGTTGCCGTGGCTGTGGCGAGTCCGAACACGAAACGGCGTCGACGCTGCTGGGCTTCGCTCAATCGCAACGTCCGATCGAGCCGCGCAGCGATTGGGTTGTTGACCGACGGGAGCGGACGGCCGGTGGCGAGAACACTCAGTCGTTCGGCCGGGCCGAGGTCGGCACCCGAGGAAATCGGGTTCAGCGACGAGTAGGCGTCGTGCCGGGTTCGCCACGACGGGGTCGCACGCTCGAGCACGGAGAGGTGACGGTTGAAGGAGGCAATCGAATTGGCTCCGCGGCCGGTGGTGTTGCGACGGTCCCGCCACGTGACCCAGCCGAACCAGGTCCACGCCACCACCAATACGACCACTACGAGCAATGTCACGCTCCGAAGCCTGCCTTTACGTATTTGTGACCTTACCGATACCGGATGGTCACCGGGTGGATACCTGAAAGCCGATCATTGCACGCTTTACGGGACGTTGCTCGGGCGCGATTTCTGACCCCAGACAACATTACGAAAGCGTTACGAACGCAATGTCTAGCAGGGGCCGGCCCGTCGCTCCACCCGAGGCCGGCAGCACTCCGCCGGCGACTGACCGACGCCGTCAGGCGCCGAGACCGTCCCCGCCGTCGCCACCGAGATCCCGCGGGTCCCGCCGCCACACACCCGAACGCCCGCCGGTCTTCTCCCACAGGGCGACGTCGCCGATGACCATGGCCCGATCAGCGGACTTGCACATGTCGTACACGGTGAGAAGCGCCGTGGTGCACGCCATGAGCGCCTCCATCTCCACCCCGGTGCGATCGAAGGTCTCCACCTGGGCTTCGACCTCGATGAACGTGTCCTCGATACGGAAGTTCACGAGCACCGAACCGACGAGGAGCGGGTGGCACAACGGGATGAGGTCGGGGGTGCGCTTGGCCGCCTGGATGCCGGCGACCCTCGCCACAGCGAGCACGTCGCCCTTTGCCACCGCCCCGCGGGCCACGAGCGCGGTGGTGTCTGGCGACATGAACACCCGACCACGTGCCACTGCTCGGCGATGGGACGGATCCTTTGGAGTCACGTCCACCATCCGGGCACGTCCAAGTGGATCAAGGTGGGTGAGACGCCGGTCGGGCATGGCCCCACTCTAGGCGAGAGGCTCAGCCACCGATCTGGCTCATGGACCGCGACGGCCGGATGAAGTGCACTTGGCCGATCTGGTGCCCCGCCCACTTGCGCGACACTGCCGACGTCATGACCGAGGCGAGCTCATCATCGGAGGCGCCACCGCGCATGAGGCCACGCAGGTCGTACTCGTCAGTGGCGAACAGGCAGGTGCGGAACTGTCCGTCGGCGGTGAGCCGCACCCGGTCGCACGTGGTGCAGAACGACTCGGTCACGGTGGGGATCACGCCAATGGATCCGCCGCCGTCGCGGTAGCGCCACCGCTGGGCGGGGGCCGATGACGTCCGCGGTTCACCCTCGAGCGGGAAGACGGCATCGATGGCGGCGACAATGTCCGCAGCAGCCACGACGTCGCTCGAAGCCCACGCCTGCTGGGCGTCGAGCGGCATGAACTCGATAAAACGGACCTCGACACCTTGGCGTCGACCAAACTCGGCCATGTCCACCACTTCGTCGTCGTTCACCCCCGCCATGACGACCATGTTGATCTTCACCGGCGCAAGTCCCACAGACACCGCTGCGCCGATCCCCTCGAGTACCCGGTCAAGACCGTCCCGGCCGGTGATGGCGGCGAAACGGTCGGGACGCAGCGAGTCGAGTGACACGTTGATGCGCGACAGACCCGCCGCGGCGAGATCCTCGGCGAGCAGAGACAACGATGCGCCGTTGGTGGTGAGGGCCAGATCCACCCCGAGTGCGGCGAGACGAGCGATGAGGACGGGCAGATGGGCGCGCACCGTCGGTTCGCCACCGGTGAGGCGCACCGATCGGACGCCGAACCGTTGCACCGCCACGCGTACGACACGCTCGATCTCCTCGAACGTGAGGATCTCGTCGCGGGGTTGCCACACCATTCCTTCGGTGGGCATGCAATAACGACAACGAAAGTTGCACCGATCGGTGATCGACACCCGCAGGTCGCGGTGCACACGCCCATAGGAGTCGACGAGTTCAGTGGGCACGACCGCCATGGGCCAAGGCTAGGCGGACCGCCGCCGGTGCCGCCGATCTCGTCAACTCAGGATCGTCGCATCGAACGGGATCACCTCAACGAGTTCACCGTCGTCCGCACCGTCGCCGTCGGGCAGTACCGCCAGGGCGTTGGCCGCAGCAAGCGCTGAGAGCTGGTGGGATCCCTGCCCGCCGGCGGAACGCACAACCCACCCCGACTCGGGGTCGGCGCTGAGCATGACCCGGGCGTAGTGCACCTTGCCGTCGGGGCGTCGAGCGAGTGCGCCGAGCACCCGTGCTCGCACCGGGGGGCGCACCAGCTCGTGATCGGCGAAACCCGCCAATCTGCGCAAACCGGGCCGGGCCAGCAGTTCGAACGAGATGGCCGAAGACACCGGGTTGCCCGGCAGTCCGAACACCGGCACCGGCCGGCCACCCCGACCCCGACGGACGACGCCGAAGGCGAAGGGCTTCGCCGGCTTGATGGCCACCTGCATCCAGGTCATGTCACCGAGCTCATCGAGAACCACGCGTACGAGATCGACCTGCCCCATGCTGACCCCGCCGGTGGTGACCAACGCATCGCAGCTCCGCACACCCGAGTTCACCGCTGCGGTGAGGGCACCACGGTCGTCGGGTATCCGACCCAGGTCAACGGGATCGAACCCCTCCCGGGCGAGCAACGCCAACAGCACCGTCCGGTTTGTGTCACGAATTTGGCCCGGCGCAAGCGGCCACGGTGCGGCCACGAGCTCGTCGCCGGTGGTGAACACCCCGACGCGGGGCCGGGGGTGCACGAGCACCGTGGCTCGGCCGGCCCCCGCCAGCACACCGAGCCGGGCGGGGTTCAGCACCACCGACCGACCCACCACCTCATCCCCCCGCTGCACGTCCTCTCCGGCGCGGCGCACGTGCGCACCAACATCCACCGCCTGAAACACCCCGACGATCCCGTCGTCACCGCCACTCGACGCCGGGTCCCACGACCCGGTGGTGGTCTGCTCCACGGGAACGACGGCGTCGACGCCTGCGGGCATGGGGGCACCGGTCATGATCCGGGCACACTGACCCGGGCCGATCGCCAGGTCACACGGGTGCCCTGCGAGAACCGTGGCCACCACCACCAACGACACTGGGGCGTCGGGTCCGGCCGACCGCACGTCGTCGGCACGCACGGCGTACCCGTCCATGGCGCTGTTGTCGAACGGCGGGACCGCACCGGGGGAACTGACCGACTCGGCGGTCACACACCTGTCGGCGACGCCGAGCGGCCAACGCACCGGTGACAACGGCCGGCAGCCGTCGAGCACGACCCGGCGGGCTTCGTCGAGGGACACCATGGCGCTCACCGGTCGTCGAGCAGACCCCGGTCGGTCACCAGCCGCACCAGGAAGTCGCGGAACGCCGGACCGAGGTCGTCACGTTCCAGTGCGAGTTGCACCGTCGCCTCGAGGTAGTCGAGCTTGCGACCGATGTCGTAGCGGCCCTCGGTGAAGCAGTAGGCGAGGACGTCCTGGCGGCCGATCAGCACGCCGATGGCGTCGGTGAGCTGGATCTCCCCACCCACGCCGGCGGTCACCTCTTCGAGTGCGTCGAAGATCTCGGGGGTGAGTACGTAACGTCCCATGACCGCGAGATCAGACGGTGCGTCTGAGGGGTCGGGTTTTTCCACGATGTCGAGAATCTTGACCAGTTCGGGAGCGCCCCCCTCGAGCGGTTCAGGCCGGATGCACCCATAGGAGCTGATTTCGCTCTCGGCCACCTGCTGAACGGCCACCACCGACGAGCCGGTGGCCACATGGGCGTCGATCATCCGTTCAAGGACCCGCGACCGGGCGTCCATCAGGTCGTCACCGAGCAGGACGGCGAAGGGGTGGTCACCCACGTGTTTGCGCGCCACCGACACGGCGTGACCGAGACCGAGAGGTTCTCCCTGGCGGACGAAGTGGATGTCAGCGAGTTCGGCCAACGACTGCACGGCCTCGAGTTCTTCTTTCTTGCCGCGCTCGGCGAGGTAGTACTCGAGTTCGAAGTTGCGATCGAAGTGATCCTCAAGTGACCGTTTGGCCCGGCCGGTGATGATGAGGATGTCGTCGATGCCCGCTCGCACCGCCTCTTCCACCACGTACTGGATGGCCGGCTTGTCCACGACGGGCAACATCTCTTTGGGCTGCGCCTTGGTGGCGGGCAGGAACCGGGTGCCAAGACCGGCGGCGGGGATAACCGCCTTGGTCACCGCTCGTGGTGGTGTCGACGTCATGTGCTTCCTCAGTGCTCGCCAGAAGGGTGGCCTCGCCCCCCACGAGCGACTTCCACCGGTGTGGGGAACCCCGACTCTACGGCGCCCACCGACATTCGTAGGGTTCTGGGGCCCGGGTGCGGGTCGTGTGCCCACGAGCGACCCCGGTATGCTGGCAGTCGACCTATTCGAGTGCCAGCCGGGAATTGCGCCATGCCAACCTACGACTACCGCTGCAAGGAATGTGGACACGAGCTCGAGGCCCAGCAGGCCTTCACCGATGACCCACTGACCGTGTGTCCCGCCTGCGGCGCATCGGCCCTGCGCAAGAAGTTCGGGTCGGTCGGCATCTCGTTCAAAGGCAGCGGTTTCTACAAGACCGACAGTCGCTCGGGCGGATCGTCTGGATCCTCAGGTTCGTCGTCGACCTCGTCGAGTTCGACCACCTCGACGTCGTCGTCGACCTCGACGTCGACGTCGGAGAGTTCGAGTTCGTCGACGCCTCCAGCCTCCCCGGCGGCGTCCACCTCGAGTTCGTCGAGCTCGTCGAGTTCAGGCTCGTCAACCCCCGCCTGATCCCAACCCACCCCCGGGACGACGCAGCCCACCCCGGGTGGTCAGCGCCCGGGAACCCGGGCCTCGTCTGCCTACCCTGCGACCATGCGGGGGACCCGGGCAGCGGAGCGGAAGCCACCCCTGTCCGCAGCGGGGTGGAACCACCGTCCCCGACGCAGCCTCGATGACGTGATGGACGGCCGTTCGGGTGCGGTCCGCCTCAACCAGATCATGGGGCGGCGCCGACTCAGCCAGCACCGGTGGCGACTCGTGGCCGCAGCCGCGATGTTGGTACTGATCAGCGTGACGTGGACCACCGTGCGCAACGCCGAGTCGGCGCGCTCGGCGTGGGTCGACCAACTCACCGTCGCTATCGCAGCGAGAGACCTCGCCACCGGAGAGGTCATTGGCAACGACGACGTCCGCGATCTCTCGTTGCCCCGCGCCGCCGTTCCCCGCGGCGCCACGCCGCTGGCGGCTGCGGAACTCGTCGGTCAACGAGTTCGTTCGGCGATCATGGAAGGCGAAGCCGTGGTCACCGATCGACTCGGTGCCGCCGGTCTCAGCCCACTCGCCGCCCGGGTGGGGCCGACCCACCGGGCAGTCGCCGTCCCGCTCGGGGACGCCCGCCCTCCGCTGCAGCCCGGCGACCGCGTTGACCTCATCGCCGCCGGCACCCGCGGCGCCACCGGCGAGCGCACCGTGGCACGACTCGCCGAAGTCCTTGACGTCGCCGAGCAGGCAGTCACCGTTGCCGTGCCGGTGGGCCAGGTCCCCGACGTGGTGGCCGCCGCCGTGGACGGCGTGGTCGTGCCGGTCCTCGCCGGCAACTGACCCCCAAGCCTGGGTTCAGCGTCCGCCGAGGGCCATCTCACCGACGACGATGGTCGGCACCGCCATCCCACCCGGCAACCACTCGACGTCAGCCCCCACCGCACTGATCCCGAGCAGCATCCGCTGCAACGTCGACGCCAGCGTGACCTCGCGCACGGGTGGCCCGATCTCGCCATCGGTGATGAGCAAGCCCTCAACGCCGACCGAGACGTCGCCACTCACCATGTTCACGCCCGAGTGGACCCCGCTGATCGACTGCACCAGCAACCCGTGGGTCACCCCGGCAATGAGTTCGTCTCGGGTGCCCGATCCCGCAGCGGTCACCACCGCGCCAGAACTGACGCCGGGTGTGGAGCGATAGCCGCGCGACGCCGAGGCGGTCGACGCCGTGCCCAGTCGACGGGCGGTCCAGGTGTTGTGCAGGAAACCTTGCAACACCCCTCCCTCCACCAACGCCGTGGGTCGACAGGCCAGACCCTCACCGTCGTGGGAATCGGCCGCCAGCGAACGAGGGTCGGTGGGGTCGTCGACGAGGGTCAACAGCGGGGAGGCAATGGTCTCCCCCACCCGATCGGCGAACAGCGACCGACCCTTGACGACGGCGACCCCGCTGAGGGTGCCGACGAGGAGGTTGAGCAGTGTCGTCGCCTGTCGGGGTTCGAACACCACGGCGAGTCGCGTCGAGGGGATCGGCCCGGCACCGAGCATGCGGACCGCCCGATCCACGGCGACACCGGCCACAGCGTCGACGTCGAGGTCCCGTGGGTCCCGGGCGGCGTCACCCCAGCCACCCACCGTGGTCATGGTGTCGTCGTTGGCGAGCGCCGAAACCGACAGGCCGGCGCTGGCGTCGCGTGACAGGGCCTCGATGCCGGTGGTCGAAACGATGGCCACCTCCCCCACATGGTCGGCGTAGGCGGCGACCCGCACGCCGGTCACCCGCGGGTCGGCGCTGGAGGCGGCCCGCTCGAGTGCGACGGCCATCGCCACCTTGTCATCGACACCCAGCGCACCGATGGCCTCAGGGTTGAACGGCGGCATGACCGGTGACACCCCGTCGGGTTCAGCGAGTCCGGCCCAGGGGTCCACCTCGGCGAAACGGGCGTTGTCGCGGGCCTCGGCGAGCGTGGCCCGTACCGACGCCTCATCGAGGGTGCCGCAATGGGCAAACCCCTGTCGACCGTCCACGATGCACCGGACCCCGACCCCGGCGGACTCGGCCACAGACAGCGACTCCACGGCACCGCCGTGGGCGTCCACCCGCACCGAGCGGGACCTCGCCGCAAACACCTCGACCTGTTCACCGCCGCCGGCGTCACCGAGCACCCGGCGCGCCAGCGCCAGCAGTTCGTCACCGCCACCGATGGGCGACAGGTCGCTCACTCCCCTGAGACCGTGACGTCGCGCACCACGAGAGACACCCCGGCCGCACCCATCGGCAACCACTCGAGGTCGTTGCCCACGGCCTCGATGTCGGTGAGGATGCGCTGAAGGGTGGAGGCGATGGTGAACTCGCGCAACGGCTCGGCGGGCGCCCCGTCACGGATGCGCAACCCCTCAGCCCCCACCGAGAGGTCCCCGCTGACCGGGTTGACCCCCGAGTGCAGACCGGCCACGTCGGCAATGAGGATGGCGTCGTCGAGCGCACCGACCAACTCGGCCTGCGACGACGTTCCCGGCCGCAGGGCCAGCGCCTGACATCCCACCCCCGGCACACCGCGGAATCCCCGCCGCACCGCCGAACCGGTGGTCGACACGCCGGCACGTCGAGCCGAGGTGGCGTTGTGGACGAACATCTTGAGGACGCCCTCGTCAATCAGCGCGTTGCGACGGGTGGCGATGCCCTCGGCGTCGGCAGCCGAGGCGCTGAAGGCGTCGGGGTTGGTGGGATCGTCGACGAGGGTGACCATCGGCGAAGCAATCGATTCTCCGAGGCGTGCGGCGAACGGGGACCGGCCCTTGGCCACCGCCTCACCGCTCAACATCGACCCGACCACCTCGAGGACCTGCGCGGTGACCCACGGGTCGAGCACCAGGGTGGTGCGACCGGTGGACGGCCGGACCGCCCCCAACATCCGGGTGGCGCGTCGGGCGGCGTCTGCCGCCGCCACCGACGGATCGAGCACCCCCGGGTGCCGACCGAGGGAGAACCCGAACCCGGTCTGGGTGGTGTCGGCGTCCCCGGCAAGGGAGTACACCGACAGCCAGCAGGCACTCTCGGCCGATGACGCCCGGATGCCGGTGGTGGACACCACCGCCGCGGCCACCACCGAATCGGCGTACTCGGCACTCTCGATACCGGTCATGCGCCGGTCCGCAGCCAACGTGGCGCGCTCGAGCTCGAGGGCGAGCGCCACCTTGTCGGCGGTGGGCATGGCCGCCACCTCGGACCGATACAACTCGAGCGACGCCGGGACGACGCCGTCGGGTTCGGCGAGGCCGGCGTACTCGTCGACCGAGGCGAACCGCAGGTTGTCTCGCGCCTCGGCGAGGACGGCCTCGACGGCGTCGGGGTCGAGCGTGCCGGCCCAGGCGAAACCCTGACGGCCACCGTCGATGACCCGGACCCCAATCCCGGCGGTGTCAGCCGACGACAACGACTCCACCTCGCCGTCGTAGACCCGGACCTCACAACCCCGGTCGGCGACCACCACAGCTTCCACCTGTTCGGTCGAGGAGGCGCGACCCACCACGGCATCGGCGATGTCGAGCAGCCGTTGGGTGTCGGCGGGGTCGATGGGTTCAGGCACGGGAGGCACCTCCGGCGAGGTCGGGGATCGTGGGTGGGGGAACGTCAGCGGTGGGGTCGTCGGGCCGGAGCGGACGGTCGGGGAGTCGACCGGTGACCATCAACGAGCCGAGCGCAATGGCGAGAGCAAGGAGCAACCCGGCCTTGAGTGCGGTGAGTTGGGCGGCGGAATAGTTCTCGGTGATGGCCCCCGCCGACGCCTCGTCCACACCGGCGGCGAGGAGGGCTTCGTTCACCTGTTCGTCGGGGACGAACGTGGCGTTACCGGTGACCGCCACCGAGAACCGCTCAGCGAGGCCGTCCTCAACGCGGTCGTCAGCGTTGACGAGATTGATCGACGCCGACGCCAACGCAGCGACGAGCACGGTGCCGATCAACGCCGTGCCGAGCGAGGAACCGAGTTGTTGGGCCGTGAACTGGAGGCCGCCCGCCTCGCTGCGGCGCTCGGGGCCCACTGACCCTTGAATGACGTTGCCCACCTGGGAGGCGATGAGTCCCATACCGGCACCGAGCAGTGTCAGTCCCACACCGAACACGAACCCGCGCAGGTCCGTCTCGATGGTTCCCATCATGACGACCACGGCAAGGCAGAGAGCGACGAACCCGACTCGCACGATCGTCCGGGGCGAGAACCGACGCACCAGTCGGGGCCCGCTTGCTGACAGCACGAACATGGCCACCGAGATGGGGAGCATGCGGATGCCGGTGTCGAGGGCGTCGAACCCGAGCACCACCTGGAGGTAGAGGGGGAGGGTGAAGAACACGCCGAGCAGGATCGTGTTCATCGACAACATGGTCATCAGGCCGGCACGCAACGGCGCCACTGAGAACAGTGAGAGGTCCACGAGCGGATCACGACCACGTGCGGTGCGGTGACGCTCCCAGCGGACGAACCCGGCGAGAACGGCGAATCCGCCACCCACCACGAACGGCGTGAGGGAGAACCCAAAGGGCGTGATCGGCGACGACCGGGGGGCGAGCCACCCCCATTCCCCGGCCTGCAGCACGCCGAGGACCACCATGCCGAGTCCGACCACCGTCAGGATCGAACCGACCCAGTCGAGTGACGGCACGACGCGGTCGCGTCGGTCGGCGGGAAGCAATCGGGAGGTGGCGAGGATGACGAGGACGAGGACGACCTCCCCGACGAACACCCACCGCCACGACAGCTCCGTGGTGAACCAGCCACCGATGATGGGGCCTGCCGCGATGCCCGCCCCCGACACGCCACCGATCACGCCGAATGCGGCGACTCGGGCGGGGCCTTCGTAGGTGGTTGCGATGAGGGCCACGAGAGCGGGGAGCACCAGCGCGGCGCCGATGCCCTCGAGTACCGACCAGCCCGCCACCAGTGAACCCACGCTCCACGCCCCGGCCGTGAGCGCTGAACCCGCGGCGTAGATGGCGAGGCCGATGACGAAGGCGCGTCGCCGACCAAGCAGGTCCCCGACCTTGCCGCCGGTGAGCATGAGAGTGGCCATCACCAGCGAGTACAGGGTGATGACCCCTTGGATCACGGTCACCGACGTGTCGAAGTCCTCCACGAGCTGACTGATCGACACGTTCATCACCGACTGGTCGAGCACCATGACGAACTGGGCGATGGACAGCACCACGAGTGGCCCCCAGCCGGGGCCTGACCGGTCAGGGGGCGCGGTGGCGACGTCTGGGGGTTGGGTCACGAGATCAGGCCGCCGTGCCGCCGATGGTCAGCGCCTCGACACGCAGGGTGGGCACCCCGTCACCGACGGGGACCCCCTGACCGTCCTTGCCGCAGGTCCCCGGCGGGCCCATTGCGAAGTCGTTGGCCACTGCGTCGATACGGGACAGCACCTCGGGACCGTTGCCGATCAGATTGCCTTCTCGCAACGGCTCGGTGATCTGGCCGTCCTCGATGAGGTACGCCTCGCTCATGCCGAACACGAAGTCCCCCGTGGCGGTGTTGACCTGCCCGCCACCGAGATGGGCGACGAAGACGCCGTGAGGCGTTGAGGAGATGATGTCGTTGGGGTCGCCCTCGCCGGCGAGCAGGTACGTGTTGGTCATCCGCACCATGGGAAGGTGCTGGTAGCTCTGTCGGCGGCCGTTTCCCGACCCGCGGCGCCCCTCCTTGCGGGCACGCAGAACGTCCCACATGTAGTCGGTGAGCACACCGTCCTCGATCAGCACGTTGCGCTGGGCGGGGTTGCCCTCATCGTCGATGCCGAAGTTCCCCCACTCCCCCGCCATCGTCCCGTCGTCAACGAGCGTGACGAGCGGGCTGGCGACGAGTTCACCGGTCCGGCCGGCGAACACCGAAGCCCCTTTGGCCACCAGGTCGGCCTCGAGGCCGTGACCGCACGCCTCGTGGAACAGCACGCCACCGCCGCCGGAGCCGATCACCACCGGCAGCTGACCCGACGGAGCGGGCCGCGCCGCCAGTTTGGTCAGTGCCCGCTCGGCAGCGCGCTCGGCGAGCTCGGCCACGTCGTAGCGGTCGAAGAGTTCGAAACCGATGGTGTGTCCGATGCTCTCCCGACCGGTCTGCATGCCCGTGTCACCCGAGGCCACACACGACACGTTGAACATGGTGCGCACCACCTCGTCGGTGGCGAAGTTGCCGTCGCTGTTGGCCACGAGGATGCGACGGCGACTGTCGGCGTACCCGGCGGAGACCTGCGTGATGCTTCCCGAACGGGACCGCGCCACCTCGTCGGCATGACGGAGCAGCGCCACCTTGTCGGCCTTGTCGACACCGGAAGGGTCAATACGTACCGGTCGCAACGACCGGTACGGGGTATCGGGCATGGCCACGGTTCGCACCCCGCCACCCCCACTGCGGGCGGCTGCCGCAGCGGCCCGGGCCGCCGTGGCGAGACCCTCGGGGGTGAGGTCCGCCGTGTGGGCGAAACCGGTGGTCTCACCGACCACCACGCGGATGCCTGCGCCCCGGTCGCGGCCCGAGGTGAGTTCCTCCACCCGGCCGTCGTCGAGGTACGCCGACGAGGACGCCTTGTCCTCAACGAACACCTCGGCGAACTCGCCACCGGTCGACAGCGCCTCCCGCAGGGTGTCGTTGACGACGCTGGCGTGGACCACCTCGGTGAGGTCGGCTCCCGGGCTGGTGTTGGACTGGCTCATGGCGGGCTCTCCTCCGTCGCGATCACCGCAGTGCCCTGCCACGGTACCCCGGTGGCGTGACCGTCAATGATGTGCACCCGTGGTTGGCCCGACCCCCTCGGGAGCCATAGGGTGAAGTCGTGCCCGTGAGCGTCGGTCAGACCGCATCCCTGGAACTTGAGGTCACCGAGAATGACACCGCGATCGCCCTGCGGTCTGGGTCATTGCCGGTTTTGGCCACCCCCCGGGTGGTGGCACTGGTCGAGGAAGTCTCTGTGGCTGCGGTTGGCGACGCCCTCGAAGAAGGTACGACGACTGTGGGCATGAAGGTGCAGTTGGATCACCTTGCACCAACGGCGCTCGGGCGCACCGTGGTGGCCGAATCCACCGTGGCCGAAATCAAGGGTCGGCGCATCTCGTTTCAGGTATCGGTTACCGATGACCGGGGCCTTGTGGCGGTGGGCCGGGTCACCCGGGTCGTGGTCGACGTCGACCGCTTCCTCGACAAGGCCCGCTGAGCGAGCTCACTCGCCCTGGCCGGTGACTGCTGAGGCAGCGTCGGGATCAGCGAGAAGGGCGGGGATCGGCACCCGCAGGGCCTCGGCGAGTCGCCGCACTGCGGCTGGTGATGCCCGGCGCTTGCCCGCCTCGATGTTGGACAAGTGGGGTTGGCTCAACCCTGACTGTCGGGCGAGTTCGCTCACCGACAGTCCCGATCGCTCACGGATCACCCTGAGGGCGTGGGGGTTGACCTGCATGGCGCTAGGTAAATCTAGGTAGCGCAAGGTGTCAACGAACGCCACTCTCCGTGGTGGCGCAACCTATAGCCAACTATTTCCACATGGGAGGGGTCTCGGCCATCATTGACCCATGTCCGAGCAGCGATCTGGCCACGACGTCGGCCCGACGAGCCCAGACACGGCCGAGCAGGTGAGAGCCCGACGACTCGAACTCGGCTGGACCCAGCATCACCTCGCCACCGAGGCAGGCATCTCAGTCGCCACCATCCGCAAACTCGAAGGCGCCCAGCAAGACTCCTACCGGGCGCTGACACTGCGGGCGTTGTGTCGGGCACTGGGCTGGGAGCCCAACATGCTCGACCACCTCGCTGCCTCACCCGCTGGGGGACGACCATCGCAACGCAGTGCGCCGACAACCCTCCCCGACAACTCGCGCCAAGACCTCATCGCAGCGTTCAACGGCGAGATCGCCGGCCTCGGTGACGACCAGCTCACCGAAGTCCTCGAGTTCGTTCGCGCCCTCCGCACCCGTCACCCAACGTGACTACACCCGCACAGCGACCCAACGCCCTCCGTAACGTGCCCTTATGGTGCGCCACCAACCCATTACATCGGATCAAGCCCCCACCGAGCTGATCGTGGTGTGGAACCGTGTCGCCCGCCACACCGGGGGCGGCTTCGCCGTCCGCTGCGGGGACACCGGGTACGTCGTGGTCGACCCCGACCTCGACGGACCACTCCGGCGCTGCGTGCTCGCCCATGAAATCGTCCACCTCGAACGCGGACTCGGAACCGACCACCTAGACGCGCCGACGACGTGGACTGCAGTGGTCGCCCGCGAAGAACACCAAGTGCAACAGGGCGTGGCCGACCGCCTCATCGACCACGTGGCACTCAGGCGACTGTGTCGAGCGGCGTGCGCAGGCGGCGAGCCGGTCAGCGCCGAGGTGGTGGCCACGCTCTTCGACGTGACCAATGAACTCGCCCAACTGGCCCTCGACCGCCTCGCTAGGGCGAACCGCCAGGTCGACTACGTGGCGACGTGATCAGGACCCGCGCACCCCGGCAAGAAATGACGACATGGCCTCCCACCAGGCGTCGGGCGCCTCGAACTGAGGGCTGTGACCCGCATCGGGCAACAACGCGTAGCGAGCCCCGGGGATGGTCTGGGCCATCGCTTCCGAGGCGGCGATGAAGGGCACATCCTGGTCACCGACCATCACCAACGTCGGCACCTCAAGGCTGGCGAGCGCCGGCAGGCGACTGGGGGTCTGGGACATCTCCACCAGCATGGCGGCGAACATTTCCGCCGAGGACCGTCGCGTCTTGACAATGCCGGTCTCGAAGTGGCCGGGCCGCTCGGCGCACACCCGGCGGTAGGCCTCAGTGTCGAGCGGGCCAGGCTCGGTGGCAGACGCCATCATGTCGGCAATGGCGTCGATGCCCAGCGCCCGCACGGCCTGCACCCCGGCGTCGACCACCGCCGGTTCGACCTCAATGGGACCATGGTGGGTGTCCATGAGGATCAGCCCGACGAGCAACTCAGGGGAGCCCAACGCCAGCGTCTGAGCGACCATGCCCCCCATGGAGTGACCCAGCAACACGAAACGATCCCACCCCAATGCCTCGGTGATTCCCACCATGTCGGCGGCCATGATGGCCAGCGAATACTCGTCCTCACTGGTCGGCTTCGCAGAATCCCCATGCCCGCGATGGTCCGGTGCAACCACGTGGTGGCCAAGTTCGACGAGCGGATCCATCCAGTCTGCGAAGTCCTCCTTGGCACCGGTCCAACCGTGGACCAACAACAGGGGATGACCACCCTCACCCGCTTCCAACGCGGCGAACGTCACACCGTTTGCTTCTATCGTTCGTTCCCGAGTCACGGGCGAGACCCTACCGTCCGCGTCGAACCTCGACCCGATGACCGCCACCGGCCTCACCGGGTGGGGCTGGCGGGACCCCCGAGCACCGACTCCGGGGGTGGAACCGTCACCGAAACTGGTTGCGCAGGCCGGGCGATCACGAGCCGCAGCACCCCGCGCCCGACGTCGGGAACCCCTCCGGGCAGTGTCACCGCCTCAACGGCGCGCACGACCAACGAATCATCGATCCACACCACAACCTCCGGCGCGAGCTGGACTCCGGCGCCAGCACCGGCACCGGGTCCGTCCCCGAGACGCACCCGGTGGCGCCGGACCATCACCCCATCAACCACGTCGGCGACCCCGGCGTCCATGGCCTCAGCTCCACCGAGCAAGCTGAGAAGTCCGGACAGCACCGGTGGGTCGACGCCACCGGTGGGGTCGACACCGGTGCGCCACCAGCTTTGTTGGGGATCGCCGGCCTGCGTGGGCAGACTGGAGGACCGCAGGTACACGGCGTCAGGCACCGCCACCACCTCCACCGTCGTCACCTCACCCGTCGCCCCCGCCGTCCACTGCTGCACCACCAGCGTCGCCGCTCGTTCCACCAGATCAACCTCACCGGTGATCTCGCTGACCGGCGAGGTCACCCCGTCACGCTGCAATGACACCGTGAGCGAAATACGGGCGCTCGTCATCGCCAGAGTGTTCGCTGCCGCAGAACGGACCGGCCCGGGGTCACCGTCAATCTCGGGCATCCCGCCAACCGTGGGGAGCTGTCCACTCACCGCTGGCAAATCCAGTGTTACGGGCCCAGAAGCGGGGACCACGTCACCAGTTGGCGTACCCGAAGGTCGTGGGGAGTCGACGGCGCCTCCGACGGAGGCGAACCACCACCCCACACCGACGACACCGATCACGGCGACGCCTGACAGGGCCTGACGTCTGGCCACCAGTACTCCTTAGCCGAACAGCGTGGGCGGGCACCGGGGCCGAGTAGCCGCACCGTATCGACCACGAGCCACACCCCAACCCGGCGCCGACCTGGGGCCACCAGCAGTGGGCGAACAGCCTCCGCCACTACCCTCGCGTCGTGACCGCAGACCACGACGCGCCGCAACCCGGCGGCGAACCCGCCCCCCGGGTGCGGCCACGCCGTCGATGGCTGCTGTGGGTGCGCATCGGCATAAGCGCCGTGGTGCTGGCCCTCATCATCACCAGGGTCCCCGATTTCGACTGGTCGGGTCTGGTGCCGGCGTGGGGCCTTTCCAACACCGGGTGGCTGGCACTGGCGGCGGCCATCACCTTGGCCGGGTTCGCCCTTTCAACCCTGCGTTGGCAGGCGGTGATGACCGCCATGGGCATGCGGCCCACCCCGCTGCACCGGTTGTTCGGGCACTACGTGGCGGGACAGTTCGTGTCCAACGTGCTGCCCACCACCATCGGTGGCGACGTGGTGCGGGTATCCCGACTCAGCCAGGAACCCCACGATCCCGCTGACGCCTTCGCCTCGGTGGTCATCGAGCGACTCACCGGGTGGTTGGTGCTGCCTCTCATCACCATCGTGGGGTTCACCCTTGACCCGTCGCTGCGCGACCTTGGGACCGCCACGACGCTGGCTCTCGCCATCGCCGCAGGCACGCTGGTTCTCCTCGCCGTCGTTCTCATCGCCGCCAACCACCCACGCATCCTCGGACGTTTCGCCGAGCGAGAAGGGTGGCAACGCTTCGCCGGAGCCGTCCACACCGGCATCGACCGTCTGCGACGCCGACCTGCAGCGGCCCTGTGGGTGGTCGTGGTCGGTCTCGCCTACCAAGGTTCGATGGTTCTCGCCGCCGCCTCAGCAGCGGCCGCACTCGAAATCCCCAACGTCGGGATCACGGTGCTCGCCGCCTTCCTCCCAGCCGTACTCATCACCCAGGTGCTCCCCATCAGCATCTCAGGCCTCGGGGTGCGTGAAGGTGCCTTCGTGCTGTTCCTCACCCCGCTCGGGGTCCCCACCGAGCAGGCCGTGGCCCTCGGATTAGTGCTGTATGCACTGAACTTGGTCATGAGCCTGGTGGGCGCACCAGCATTCGCCATGGGCAGTCGCCGCAACGCCGTGGTGTAGTCCACTGGCACGCTCCCGGGCACCCCAACGTCACTCCTGAGTGGGACGCGCACGGATCGCGTCGCAATGTGCGATTCCTCTTCACAGGAGGAACCCATGGAACCCAACGTCACATTCGATCGCACCATCGTCACCGTCGAGAGCGGGAACGAGGTCCACGTCCTCGTGGAACTCACCGCTCCTGCGGCACCGGTCAACGACCGGCCACCACTTGACGTGGTGTTGGTCTTGGACCGCTCCGGCTCGATGCACGGCGCACCCCTCGAAGGAGTGATCGCCGCCACCACGCAACTGCTTCGACTCCTTGGCCCCGACGATCGCATCGGGGTGGTGGCGTTCGATAACACCGCTGAGCTCGTACTGGGGCTCGACCACCACAACCCGGACACCGCCAGCCTCGCCATTCGACGCATCCGTCCAGGTGGGTCCACCAACCTGTCGGCCGGGTGGTTGAAAGGTCTCGAACTGCTGCAAACCAACCTGTTGGGAACCGGGCGCCGTCCCGAGGCGCTCGCCCGCATCGTGGTCCTCACCGACGGCCGAGCCAACTGTGGGGTGACCAAACCCGACGAACTCACCGCCATGATCGCCGGAGGTACCGGGACCCAGGTCACCACCACCACCATCGGGTTCGGCGAACGCTTCGACGAAGCGCTGCTGTCCCGACTCGCCGACGCCGGTGCCGGAAACGACTACTGGTGTGCCGGTGCCGACAACGCCCCAGAGATCTTCAACGACGAGTTTGAAGGCCTGTCCTCGGTCGTGGCACAGAACCTGTCCGTTGAGATCCGCACCACTGACAACGTCGTCAACCTCGGGATTCTCAACGAGTACCCCGTCACGTTCATCGACGGCGGCGCCCAGGTGGCGCTCGGGGACGCGTACGGCAACGAGCAACGCAGAGTCGTGGCCCGACTCGCCCTGCCACCGGCACGCCAGCCGGGCGCCCTCCCCCTCGGGGAGATCGTCCTGCGGTGGGCCGAGGTGGGCGGGACCTACGCCCTGCACACCACCACGGTGCCCATCGGCATCGGGGTGTCGACCGACCCTGACGCACCCGACCCCGACGCCGACCCCAAGGTGACCGAACACGTGATGGTCCTCACCGCCGCCGCCCAACAACGTGAGGCCCTCGAGTCGATCGACCGCGGGAACCTGCAACGAGCCGCTGAACAGTTCACGCTCGCCGCCGACCTGCTGGCGGCCACCGGTGGAGACCCCCACGAGATCGCCGAGTTGCGTCGCGACGTCGAACGGCTGCAACGCCAGGATTGGGACCGAACGAGTTCCAAGCGGCAGTGGTCGTCGATGCGCCAGAACCTCAAGGGCCGCAAGCGTCGTTACGACTGACAGAGGGTTCTCACCAACGAGTCGCCCGACGTCGTGGACCGCCACCTGGTTGGGTAGCGTGGGAGCAGCGACACCCCCACAGGCCCATCCCCCAACCCGGCGGCCACCACCATGACCCGACTCCTAGACACCATCACCTGCCCCGCCGATCTGCGACGGCTGAGCCAACCTCAACTCGAACAGTTGGCGACGGAGATCCGGGAGTTGATCGTCGAATCGGTCACCACCCACGGCGGCCACCTGGGATCCAACCTCGGCGTGGTGGAGTTGACCCTCGCCATCCACCGGGTATTCGACTCACCCCGAGACATCCTGTTGTGGGACACCGGGCATCAGGCCTACGTCCACAAGATGGTGACTGGACGGGCCAACGACTTCGCCACATTGCGCGAAGCCGACGGTCTGTCGGGGTACCCGAGCCGGACCGAGTCCGAACACGACTGGGTCGAGAACAGTCACGCCTCAACGATCCTGTCCTACGCCCACGGTCTGGCCACCGCTCAAGCCTCCTCGGCCGTCGGCGAAGGCCGCCGTGTGGTGGCTGTCATCGGCGACGGGTCACTGACAGGCGGCATGGCTTTCGAAGGGCTCAACAACATCGGGCACTCAGGCCGCGACTGCATCATCATCCTCAACGACAACGGACGGTCGTATGCGCCGACGGTGTCCCGACTCGGTGAGACGCTGGCCCGCATCCGTTCTAACCCGGTGTACATGCGTCGACAGGCGCGACTCGAACGTGCCCTCCAGGATGTGCCACTCGTCGGACCGCAACTTGAGCGCGGCCTTGACGCCACCAAAGCGGCACTCCGTGAGATGTGGCAGCCGCCGGCATTCTTTGAGACGCTCGGTGTCCGCTACACCGGGCCCTTCGACGGTCACGACATCCCCGCCCTTGAAGAAGCGTTGCGCAATGCGGCAGCCATGGGCGGACCCCAGGTCATTCACGTGCTCACCCACAAGGGTCGCGGCTACGGCCCGGCGGAGAACGACCCGGTGAAACGTCTCCACGACACGTCAGAGGCCAAACCAGGGTCGTACACCGCGGCGTTCACCGACGCCCTCATTGAAATCGCCGAAACCCACCCAGAGATGGTCGCCATCACCGCCGCCATGCCCGACTCCACGGGACTGCTCCCGTTCAAGGCCCGGTTCCCCGACCGGGTGCTCGACGTCGGGATCGCCGAACAGCACGCCGTGACCGCAGCGGCAGGTATGGCCATGGGGGGACTGCGACCCATCGTGGCGGTGTACTCCACGTTCCTGACCCGAGCCATCGATCAGGTCAACCTCGACGTCGGGTTGCACCGCCTCCCGGTGATCTTCTGCCTGGACCGTGCCGGTATCACCGGCGACGACGGTCCATCCCATCATGGAGTGCTCGACATGGTCCTGTTGACCAAGGTGCCGGGCATGACGATGTTCGCTCCCAGCTCGTACCAGGAACTCGGCGTCATGCTCAACGACGCCATGGCCATCACCGACGGTCCGGTCGCCATCCGCTGGGCCAAGACCGCCGCCCGTCAGGCCGGCCCCACCGAGGTCGGGTCCGGGCTCTCAGCACGCCAACTGCGCGCCGGGACCGACCTGTGCATCATTTCGGTGGGCAAGATGCTCGACGCCGCTGAAGCGGCCGCCGACCAGCTTGCCGCCGACGGGGTGTCGGTCACCCTGTGGGACGCCCGGGTGATCAAGCCGCTCGATGAGGTCATGCTCGCCGACGCCGCCCGCCACCCCCACGTCCTCACCGTTGAGGACGGGCTGCGCAGCGGCGGCGTGGGTGCAGCCATCGCCGACGAGGTGTCCGAACTCTCCCTCGGCGCCCCCCAGCCCCCTCGGGTTCGGGTGCTCGGTATCCCCGACGCCTACCTGCCCCACGGCAAGCCCGACGCCATCCTCGCCGAGGTCGGCCTCGATGCTGCGGGGATCACCGCCTCAGCGTTGAGCCTCATCGCCGCCGAGCAACTCGACACCCCACCGGTCTGATTGGCCCCGCCGTCAGCGGCGTCGCTCAGGTGTAGAAGGGGTTGTCTCCTGCGGTGTGGTCGGTGACGTCCACGACCTCGGTCACCTCAGGAATGGCCTCGCGGATAGCCGTCGCGATGCCTTGGACCATGGTGGCCTGACTCAGGGAGCATCCCTGGCATCCGCCACCCATGGTGAGGAACACCCGGTCATCCTCGACACCGACGAGCGTGGCGAACCCGCCGTGGGCGGCCAGCGACGGGTTGATGGCCTCGGTGAGGAGTTGGCGAACCTTGTCGGCCACGTCACCCTCGAGCGTGAGGTTCTCCACGCCGAGCAGTGGGTTGGGCCGGTTCGGGTTGCGGATCACCAGACCCGACTGACCCGCCGCGGTGGGGAGGTCGAGTGTGGCACCACGCAACCGGTCGACCGACCCTGCGGGCACCAACAGCATGAGCGGGGCCACGTCACCGTCGACGTCGAAGCTCTGGCGGTGGTCGTCGTCGGCCGCCTCGTCGAGGGTTTCGAACGACAAGTCGTAGGTGTAGTCAGGGCCGTTGACCCCGACCACCTCGATGCGCAGCGCTAGTGAGGCCGGGTCCTCCTCGGCGTCGCGCACCCCCAGAACACGCTCGAGCGCAGCGGGGGTGATGGAGAACACCTCGTCGGTGTCAGTGGGGGCGGTCTCAACAGTCATTGCCCAAAGGCTAGCGACCACCGTGCCCGTCACCCCACCCCAGCTCACTGGGTGAGCAGTCCACGCTCCTCCGCCTCGGCAGCGAGGGCCAACCACCTTTCCTCGGCAGCGGCCAGCGCAGCGTCCACGTCGCCGAGTTCCACCCCGAGGGAAGCGAGAGTCTGGTGATCGGTGGATGACGACAGTCGGGTCACAAGGTCCTCGCGGCGATTCGTGAGTTCGCTGACCTGCCGATCGGCGGCACGCAGTTCGTGGCGAATGGTGGACACCGACCGTTGCGATCGGCCCGCTTCTCGCCTCGACGGCGCCCCAGGGCGATCCGTGGACGGGGACGACCCGCGCAGCGTGCCGCCGCGGCCACCGGTGCTCTCCCTCCGGGCGGCGTCCCACGCCGCGTAGCCACCGGGGTGACGACCGACACCACCGGACCCGTCGACCACCACAACGTCGTCGACGGTGCGATCCAAAAACGCCCGGTCGTGACTCACCACCACCAACGCCCCGGGCCAGTCCTCACAGAAGTCCTCCACGAGGCGCAACGTGTCGAGATCGAGGTCGTTGGTGGGTTCGTCAAGCAGAAGCACGTTGGGGTGGGCGGCGAGCACCACCAGCAACTGCAATCGCCGCCGCTCGCCGCCCGAGAGCAGTTCGACGGGTGCCCACTGGGCGTCGGCACCGAACCAGAACCGTTCGAGAAGCGCAGCGTCACGCCAGTCGGGGGTGCGGTGCGGGCCGGCGACCACTTCGCGCACCCGCAACGACAGATCGATCTCGGGGCCGCGCTGACCGAAGTAGCCGAGACGGACAGTGCTGCCGACCTCGCGACGGCCGGCGAGTGGTTCGATGCGTCCAGCCAACACCTCAAGCAGCGTCGTCTTTCCCGCACCGTTGGGACCCACCACCCCGAGGCGCTCACGACTACCCAACGCCAGATCCACACCGCTCAGCACCATGCGGCCACCTGGCCACCCGGCATCCACCCCCTGGAGCTCAATGACCTTGTCACCCAGTCTCGGTGTGTCGACGTGGCGGTTCACCCCCCATCCGCGCGCCCCCGACGGGCGGCTCGACCCCCCGACGGCGTCGACCCGCACGAGGTCAGCCGAGGCGTCACGGCCTGATGCAGCGGCCGCACCGACGGTCGGTGCCTCCTGCACCTCGAGCGCACGACGGATGTGTGCCTTGGACTTGGCGGTACGAGCCGGCGCACCACGCCGCAACCACTCGAGTTCCCGCCGAGCCAGGTTCTGACGTGTGTTCTCCTCAGCGAGTTCCCGCTCGATGCGTGCCGAGCGCGCCAACAGGTAGGCGTCGTACCCGCCGTCGTGGAGGTGGGCCCGCCCACCGTCGATTTCGAGCACCCGGTTGGTCAGTCGGGCCAACAGGTGGCGGTCGTGGGTGACGAGGACCAGTCCGCCCTTGAACCCACCAAGTCGCTGTTCCAACCAGGCAATGGCGTCCACGTCGAGATGGTTGGTCGGTTCGTCGAGCACCAACAGGTCCGACGGGGTGACCAGGGCGCGTGCCAGCGCCACCCGTTTGGCCTGACCGCCGGACAGTTCGCTCACCTGTGCGTCGAGGTGCCCTCCGAGACCCAGCCGGTCGAGGACCGCAGCCGCCTCCCACGAGGCGTCACCGGCGACCTCCTCCACTGCGGCAAGGGCCGTACCTTCCGGAAGGGCACCCTGCTGGTCGAGCACGCTGACCACAAGGTCACGCCCCCGCAACACCCGGCCGGCCTCCGGTTCGGTCGTGCCGGCCAACATGCGCAACAGGGTCGACTTCCCACAGCCGTTCACCCCGAGCACCCCGAGGCGGTCCCCGCTCGACACCGTCACCGACAACTGGTCGAACAACGGCTTTCCGGGCCGGCTGGCGGCGATGCCCTGAGCGTCGACGAGGATCACCGCCCAAGGCTACGCACTGCGGCCCTCCACCGGATCACGCCGCTGCGGCCCGCTAGCGTGACGTCCGTGACCACCACCGATGCCGTAACCGTGTCCACCTCCGGAGCTGTCACCGTCGTCACCCTTGACGACGGCAAGGCCAACGCCCTCAACCACGAGGTCATCGACGCGCTGCGTGCCGCGTTGCGTGACGCAGAGAACAACAGTGGCGCCTTGGTGCTCGCCGGCCGGCCCAACCGCTTCTCGGGTGGGTTCGACCTTTCGATCATGACTTCGGGGGCCGATGCCGCCATGCCGCTACTGCAGGCCGGCGCCGACCTCGCCATTGAGCTCTACACGTCCCGCATCCCCGTGGTGGTGGCCTGCACCGGGCACGCCGTGGCCATGGGCGCCATCCTGCTCATGTCGGCGGATCTGCGCGTCGGCACCGAGGGCGAGTTCAAGATCGGCATGAACGAGGTGGCCATTGGGATGCCGGTGCCGAACTTCGCCATGGGTCTCGCCCGGGACCGTCTCAGCACCCGCTGGTTCGTTCAGGCCATTCAACACGCCCGCCTGTTCGACCCCGTCACCGCCATTGAGGCTGGCTACCTCGACGAGGTCGCTCCCGCCGACGCCGTGGTCGACACCGCCGTCGCCCGGGCCGAGGACCTTGCCACCAACCTGCGACCCGCTGCGTTCCAGTTGACCCGCGACATCATGCGGGCCGGTGTGGCCGCCGACCTACGCGCCGGAATCGCCCTCGACATGCGTTCAGCCGGGTTCGGTTGAACCTTCAGGGGGCCGGCTTGGCCACCGATTTCCAGGATCGGGCCCGCAGGTAGGGGGCCATCTGCTCGCCGATGTGGACGAGGTCGTCACGGGTCTTGGGCTTGCGGATCTCATAGAGGTTCGGAACCTCACCCCACAGGCAGACCAGGTCCCACAACGTGCGGGCCTCGTCCCCGGTGGGGGCGGGGGTCACCACCGGCCCGAAGATGACTGATCCGGTGTCGAACACCAGCGTCGGCACGCCGTGCCCGGCGTGGAGGCTCACCACCTCGTCGTGATCGGCGCGCACCTCATCGATGGTGGTGGTGTCGGCCATGGCGGCGTCGAGCACCCCAGGGTCGAACCCCGCCTCGGCGAGGACCTCGCGGTGAACGTCGGGGTCCTGGGTGGGTCGTTCGTCGACGAAGAACGCCCTGCCCACTGCGGCGTACCAAGCGTCAACAGATTCCTGCCCCTGACGGCGCAGCAGGGCTCCGACGCGCATCTGGGAGAACCCCCACGCCCAGTCCCGCTCCCACGGGTGCTGCTGGTGTGGTTCGCGGTTGATTTCCTCGAGGCTGAAAAAGCGCCAGCGGATCTCAAGACCCACGGTGTCGCGCACCTCGCGCAACCACAGTGAGGTCTGGTAGGCGAACGGGCACATGGGGTCGATGAAGGCGTCGACACAGGTCGGGGTTTGAGGCACGACTGGTAGGGTACCGGCCCATCGGGGCCCGCCGCAGGGCCAAAAGGGGAGGACCGCCATGAACCCCAACACGTCGGGACGCGAACCGGTCGCTGTGCTGCTCGCCGAGGAGTGGGCCGCCATCGCCGCACTCGGTGCTGAACTCGACGAGGCGGCGTGGGTGACGCCGACCGACCTGCCGGGGTGGACGGCCAAGGATTGCCTCAGCCACATGTCGGGGACCGAACTGGCTCTGTTGGGCACCCCGGCACCCGAGGTCGCCGTGGACCACCTCGAACATGTGACCAGTCCGTTCGCCGCCGCCATGGAGACGTGGGTGGAGGCGCGGCGAGCCACGCCGGGCGCCGACGTGCTCGCCGAGTTCGTTGACGCCACGCAACGTCGGCTGGCGGTGTTTGACGCCATGGACGAAGAGGCGTGGGCAAAGCCGGGGTGGTCCCCCGTCGGGGAGGTCCCGTACCGGACGTTCATGGAGGTCCGGGTGTTCGACTGCTGGATGCACGATCAGGACATCCGTCGGGCTGTGGGTCGCCCGGGGAACCTCGAGTCGCCCGCTGCTGCCCTCTCGTTGGATCGGGTGGGGGCGAGCCTCGGGTTCGTGGTCGGGAAGCGGGCCGGTGCACCTGAAGGAGCGACCGTGGTCGTTGAGGTGACCGGGCCGGTTGCACGGACGTTCGCCATCGAGGTCACCGATCGGGCTCGACCAACCGACACCGTGCCCGCCGAACCCACAGTGCGGATCGTCACCGACAGCGAGGTCCTGTGCGCCCTCGGTGGCGGACGCTGGGACGCCGAGCAGGCCACCGCCACCGGGCGGGTCACCGTTGAAGGTGACCTCGCCCTCGGTGGCCGGATTCTCGCCGGGATGGCCACCACGCCATGAACCTGACCCCGATGGTGATCGACGGCCAACCCGTCACCACCGCCGAGGCCAGCGACATCCGTTCCCCTTTCGACGACCGCCTGGTGGGGTCGGTCCCCAAGTGCGGTCCCGCAGAGATCGACCGGGCGGTCACCGCCGCCGCCGCACGACTCGCCGAACCACTCCCCACCCACGAACGGGCCATGGTGTTGGACCGTGCCGCCGTCGCACTGACAGAACGCGCCGAGGAGTTCGCCCGGGGCATCTGCGACGAGGCAGCCAAACCGATCCGGACCGCCCGGGTCGAGGTGGAGCGTGCCGCCGACACGTTCCGGTTCGCCGCCGCCGTGGCGCGCACCCTCGCCGGCGAGGTCATCCCACTCGACGCCAGCGCGCCGGGGGCAGGCAAACTCGGGTTCACCCTGCGGGTACCGATCGGGGTGGTGGCAGCGGTGACCCCGTTCAACTTCCCGCTGAACCTCGTGGCCCACAAGGTGGCACCGGCCATCGCCGCCGGGTGTCCCGTCGTCGTCAAACCGGCGTCCGCCACCCCCCTCACCGCACTCCGCCTCGCGGAACTCCTCGAACGCGACGCCGGACTTCCGGCCGGCTGGCTCAACGTCGTCACCTGCGACGGCCACACCGCCGACCACCTCGTCACCCATCCCGACGTCGCCATGGTGACCTTCACCGGTTCGGCAACGGTCGGTTGGGGCATCAAGGCGCGTGCGCCCCGCAAACACGTGAACCTCGAGCTCGGCAACAACGCTCCACTCATTGTGGACACCGGTGTCGACGTCGACGACGTCGCCCGTCGGGTGGCGTTGGCCGCAAACGGATTCGCCGGGCAGAGCTGCATCTCGGTGCAACGCGTCTACGTGCTCCACGAGATCGAACACGAGTTCACGGCGGCGCTGGCGGCTGCGACCGACGCACTCGTGGTGGGTGACCCCGCCGACGATGCCACCGATGTGAGCGCACTCATCACCCCGGCGGACACCACCCGGGTGCTCACCACCGTGACCGACGCCGTTGACGCCGGCGCCCGCGTGCTCTGCGGCGGGACGGTGCTCGACCTTGGCACCCATGGGGTGCTCGCCCCCACGGTGCTCACCAATGTGGAACGCCACATGGCGGTGAGCGCCACCGAGGTGTTCGGCCCGGTCGTCGGGGTCCGGGCGTGTGCCACGATCGACGAGGCCATCAATCGCGCCAACGACACCGCCTACGGGTTGCAGGCCGGCATCTTCACCAACGATCTCCGCACCGGACTCGAGGCCGCCCAACGACTGCGTTTCGGTGGGGTGACCGTCAACGAGGTGCCCACCTGGCGCGCCGACCAGATGCCTTATGGCGGGGTGGGGGAATCAGGCAACACCAAAGAGGGGCCCGGGTGGGCGGTGCGGGACATGACCGTGGAACGCATGGTGATCATCGGGAACTGACCCGGCACCACCCGCAGGGTCGGGTCAGTTGGGACGGCGGCGTCGACGGAGTGCAAACCACACCAACGCCACCAGACCGATACCGGCGGCGGCGAGCACCAGGAGTTGGCGTGGACCTCCGGCGGGCGGTCCGGGAACCACCGACAGATCGGGTCGCGACGAGGGGGGTGGGGACGACGGTGGGCCCACCGGCACAACCGGGGTGACGTCTGCGGCTGGGGACACCTCGTCGACAGACTCGGCGGGCACGACGTGTTCGACGACGTCGAGTAGCGCGTCAACGGGGGCCGGCTCGTCGGCGGCGGGTTCAACCCGTCGACGACGCTGCTTGGGGTCGTAGTCAGCCATTGGGCACTCCTCCCGCCGTCGCCGCACCGGCCGACACCCCGAGAGCGGCGAACAGTGCGTCGAACTCGGCCATGGCCTCAGATGCTCCGGGTCGGTTCCCGAGACCGTGCACCGGCAATGACTGCGCAGCTGCCTCGGCCACTGCGGCACGCAACGCAACGGTGGCCAGCATGCGGTCTCCGTAGGTGTCGGCGAGCTGTTCGTTCCAGTACTTGTTGTCCCGGGTGCGCCCGAGACGGTTCACCACGATGCCGGCGAGCACCAGCGGGTCAGCACGCCGAGCTGAGATGCGCTCAATGGTGCGTGTCACCTGCTCAACCCCGTCGCTGGCCCACGCACTCGGTTCGGTGACCACGAGCGCCCGATCAGCGGCGAACAAACCGTTGACCGTCAGCAGACCGAGTGACGGTGGGCAGTCGATGATCACGAGGTCATGGTCGAGGCCGCTCATCCCGGTGCGCAACCGGTCCTGGGCGCCAACCGGGTCGGTGGCGAGCTGCGGTTCGCGCTGGGCCAGACGCGGCGTGCTGGCTGCCACGTCGGGCACCACCGACGGGCTCTCCCAACCCGAGGCCACGAGCACGGAACGGACCGAACCGGGACGGTCTTCGGCGAGGGCGTCATCAATGGTGGAGGTGGCGTCCCACACGGCGAGACCAGTGGTGGCGTTCGCCTGTGGATCAAGGTCCACCACGGCAACCCGCAGCCCGGCATGGGCGGCGGCCGACGCCAATCCGAGCGCCACCGTGGTCTTGCCCACCCCGCCCTTTTGGTTCACCACGGCGATGCTGACCATGCCCCAACGGTAGTGCAGGAGACCCATCGGGAACATCGGAGGCCTCCGAGCGGTTGGGAGGGGGGACGACACCAAACATCCCACCGCTCCACGAGGTCTCTCCCATGGCACCCGCCGCTCTCTCCGAAGGCCAGCCGGCCACCGACTTCACCCTCCCCGACGCCGACGGCACACCCGTCACCCTCTCGGCGCTGCGTGGCGGCTGGGTGGTCGTGTACTTCTACCCAAAGGACGACACACCGGGCTGCACCGCCGAGTCGTGCGCGTTCCGCGACAGCTACGAGGACTTCGTGGAGGCCGGGGCCACCGTCATCGGCATCAGTTCCGACTCCCCCGAATCGCACAAGGCGTTCGCCGCCAAACACAACCTGCCGTTCACGCTGCTGAGCGACACCGGTGGGTCGTTGCGCAAGGAATGGGGTATCGGCAAGACCCTCGGAGTCATCCCCGGTAGGGTCACGTTCGTGATCGACCCCGACGGCGTTGTGCGCAAGCGGTTCTCCTCGCAGTTCAAAGCCGCCGCCCACCAGGCTGAGGCGCTGGCCACCATCACCGGGAGCGGCGCCACCAGCTCCAGTTGATGGCGGACCGACCTCGGGTGGTCGTCGTTGGTGCCGGCATCGTCGGCACCATGCACGCCGTGTGGGCGCAGCGCTGCGGGTGGGACGTCGTCCACCTCGAACGTGACGACGAGCCGCGTTCGGCGACCGTGCGGAACTTCGGGTTGGTGTGGGTGAGTGGACGAGCCGCCGGCGAAGAACTCGATCTTGCCGTGCGGGCCCGTGACCTGTGGGAAGCGTTCGCCACCGACGCTCCGGGCGTCGGGTTCCGACCCGACGGGTCCCTGACGGTTGTCCAGCGTCCCGACGAACTTGCCGTACTCGCCGAAGTGGCCGCCCGTCGCGACGCCGCCACACGCCAGGTGGAACTCCTCGACGCCGACGAGACCCGACGCATCAACCCGGCGGTGCGAGGCGACCTGCTCGGGGCCCTGTGGTGCCGTGCCGACGCCGTCGTCGAACCAGGTCGGGCGCTTGGGGCACTGCGCGACTCGATGCTGGGTGTGTCGAACGGCGGCGGGCCCACCTACCGCTACCTCGGTGGGCGGACCGTGACCGCCATCAACACCGGCCGGGTCACCGACCACACCGGGGCGCACCACACCGGTGACCTCGTGGTGGTGTGCCCCGGGGCCGAACACCACGCCGGACCGCTCGCCGACCTGTTGGGCAACGCCCCGGTGCGGCGAGTCATGTTGCAGATGATGCAGACCGCCCCGCTGGCCGAACGTCTCACGACGTCGGTGGCCGACGGCGACTCCCTGCGTTACTACCCTGCCTTCGACGTGCCGGCACGAGCCGCCATGGAACCCCCCGCCGAGGTGGTGGAACGCTTCGCCCTGCAACTCCTCGTCTCCCAGCGGGCCGGGGGCGAACTGACCATTGGCGACACGCACCACTACGACGAACCGTTCGACTTCGCCTGTGACGAAACCCCCTACCGTGAGCTCGCCGCACGCCTCGAGCGCATCCTTGGCGCACCGCTCCCGCCGGTGGTCCGACGATGGACCGGCGTCTACTCCCAGGTGGCCGACGGCGCGATCTGCTGGCGGGACCAGCCGGCCGATGGCGTGTGGGTGATCACCGGACCGGGCGGGCGCGGCATGACGCTGTCACCGGCCATTGCCGAGCAGACCTGGTCCGCCCACCTCGGGGTCGACACACCTGACCCCGTTGGCGTAGGTGCAACGTGACCACCCGGCGGATCACACTCGCCGTGTTGGACATGGCGGGCACCACCGTCACCGACGGCGGCCTTGTCGACGCGGCGTTCCTCGACGCGCTTACCACCGTTGACATCCCTGCCGACGACCCGGGAAACCCCGAACGGGTGCGCTACGTGCACGACACGATGGGACAGTCGAAGATTGAGGTGTTCCGCCATCTGCTCGGCGATGAACAGCGGGCCCAGGAGGCGCTCGCCGGGTTCGAGGTGTCAATCCGTCAACGCATCGACGATGGCGAAGTCGCCCCACTCCCCGGTGCGGTCGAAGCCTTCGCCGCGCTGCACCAACGCCACGTGCGGGTGTGTCTCACCACGGGGTTCACCGCCGAGACCCAGCAGCGCATCATCGACCGCCTCGGCTGGGATCACCTCGTTGACGCTGCGCTCGCTCCCGGCCCCGGGGTGCGGGGACGCCCCTCCCCGGACCTGGTGCTCGCCGCCATGTTGCAACTCGGCGTGGACGACGTGCGCGACGTGGCCGTGGTCGGGGACACCACGAGTGACCTGTGGTGCGGGCACCATGCCGGGGCGGGCATCGTGGCCGGTGTGCTCACCGGCGCCCATGACCGAGACACCCTGGCGGGCGCACCGCACACCCACCTCGTCGACACCGTGGCCGACCTGCCCGCACTGGTGGACCTTTACGGGACCTGAACACCAGGCGTCACCACGCCTGTCGGCCGATAGGTTCACACGTAGATGCATCTCCCTCCCGGTTCGACCGTCGCGTACCTCTCCCCCGAATTCGGGGTGTCGGCGCGGCTGCCCCAGTACGCCGGCGGTCTGGGGGTTCTCGCCGGGGATCACCTCAAGGCGGCGTCACGTCGCCGTCTCCCGCTCATCGGCATCGGGTTGTTCTACGCCCACGGCTACTTCACCCAGCACGTCGACGCCTCCGGCGTCCAGCACGCACTCGATGACGACGTCGATCCCGACGCCGCCGGACTCGCACAGGTGCCCGACGTTCGGGTGCACGTCGACGTGGCTGGCGAACCGGTGGCGGTGGAGGTGCTGCGGGCCGAGGTGGGCAGCGTGCCGCTCTACCTGCTCACCACCGACCTCGCCGCCAACGCACCCGCCCATCGCGCCATCACGGATCGCCTCTACGGCGGCGACCAACGGCACCGCCTCCGTCAGGAACTAGTCCTCGGCATCGGTGGGGTGCGCGTCCTTGACGCCTTGGGGGTGCGGCCCGACGTGTTCCACCTCAACGAGGGTCACGCCGGGTTCTCCGCCCTTGAACGAATCCGTCGAAGCATGGTCGACGACGGACTCGGGTGGGACGAGGCGGTGGCGGCGGTGCGGCCCGCCGGGGTGTTCACCACCCACACTCCGGTGCCCGCCGGCATCGACCGGTTCGGCAAGGCCCTGATGGAAGAGCACTTCAGCGCGTGGTGCGACGAGCTCGAGGTCCCACTGAGTGCACTGTTCGAACTCGGGCACGAACCGGGTTCGCCGCGTGACGGCACGTTCAACATGGCGGTGATGGGTCTGCGCCTGTCGGGGGCGACCAATGGCGTGGCTGCGCTCCACGGCCACACCAGCCGAGCCATGTTCGCCGGGGTGTGGCCCGGTCGTGACGTGGGCGATGTGCCCATCGGGTCGGTGACCAACGGAGTGGATCCCGCCACGTGGACCGCTCCGGAGATGTCGGCGCTGCTGGCCCGCCACATCGGTTCGTCATGGCCCGACGTGGATGCGTCTGCGTGGGCGGCGGTGCACGACATCGGGGACGACGAGTTGTGGGAGGTGCGTTCGACGTTGCGGGGAGCGCTCGTCAACGCGGTCCGGCGGCGGCTTGCGGTGACTGACGAACGCAACGGCGACCTCTCCCGAGCCACGGAGATTGTCCTCAACCCGTCGGCACTCACCATCGGGTTCGCCCGACGGTTCGCCACCTACAAACGTGCCGCGCTGTTGTTGGGGGACGGCGAACGACTGGTCCGGCTGGTGGGCGACGCCGACCGACCCGTCCAGTTCGTGTTCGCCGGCAAGGCGCATCCCGCCGACACCGCAGGTCAGGCCCTCATCGCCGAAGTCGTCGGCGCAGCCCAGGCGTTGGGCATTGCCGACCGGGTGGTGTTCGTGGAGGACTACGACATGGACCTCGCCCGCACCTTGGTGGCGGGATGCGACGTGTGGCTGAACACTCCGGTGCGACCGCTTGAGGCGTGCGGGACCAGCGGGATGAAAGCGGTGTTCAACGGCGGCCTGAACTGTTCGGTCAGCGACGGCTGGTGGGACGAGTGCCGTGACCCCGACAACGGTTGGGTCATCGCATCGGCGGAACACGAGTCGGATCCCGAGGTGCGCGATGCGCTTGAGCGTGACGCAGTGTTCACCGTGTTGGAACGTGCTGTGGTGCCCCTCTTCGCCGAGCGGAACACGGCGGGAATTCCTCAGCGGTGGCTGACCATGGTGCGGCACGCCATGGCGGAGTTGTGTCCGTTCCTCGATGCAGGTCGGATGATCGACGAGTACACCACCCGCTACTACCTGCCGGCGGTCACCGGTTCACCCACCAACTCCTCCGAACACTGACCCGTCCGGGCCCGGACCGCCCTCAGGCGACGAGGAGGATGTCAGCCAGCGGGGCGTAACGGGGGTCGTTGGCCACGAGACACGACAAGCCTCGCCGTGTGCGCGACACCGCCTGGCGGACGGCCTCGGGTGAGCGGCCGTGCATCGACCCGAGGGTGATGGCCGGTGACGGGTCACCGGCCTGCTGCTGGGCGGTGTAGGCCAAGAGCAGTTCGCAGTCCCGGCTGCTGCCGACCTTGCCGAACGCCTCGAGCAACAGCGCGGCGAGGGGGACCTCGCCGGCCACCGAAGCCAGCACCTCGAGCATCGGCGGGTCGTCACCGGTCCACGCCTGTGCGCCGTCACCGAGATGGCTGCCGTGACGGTCAGGGTCCCACGAGTCGGCGAACTGCCCGACCCACCGGTGCACCACGGCGCGAATCCGCTCATGCGCCCACTGCCACGGCATGGCGCCACCGTCGGGGCTCCACGCCCCGGCCACCTCGGCAAGGCAGAGGCAGGCATCAATGGCGAGGCTTTGCACCTCCTCGTCAGGGACGGCGTGCACGTTCATCCGACGCAGATGACGCCGCACCACCGCAGTGAGCGGGCGGTTGAACTCGGTGTGCAAGGCGAACGGGGCGGCGGTGTCCCCCCGGGCCATGGCAGCCATGAGTTCGGTCAGTCGGGCACGGTCGATACCCCTGCCCGGCGACGGGGCAGGAAGCGTGCAGGCGTCCGACGCCGGCCGGCGACGGCGACGCAGGGGTTGGACGGACAGGATCGGGGACATGCGCTGTGCTGTGCTCATCAGGGTCCCAATCATGAGGACGGGGTGTGACAACCCTGCGGTGCGACCCCCACCCGTGGACCACTAGCCTCTGCGCATGGCCCGAAAAAGCCCGGAAATCAAGGCTTTCCCCCGCGCCGTCACCGATCGGGAGGCGGGGAGAACCGCAACGGTGGTCGGGTCGTGACCACGCCCACCCCCCCGGCGCCGACTGCCGTCGTCCTCCTCAGCGGAGGTCTCGATTCGGCCACCTGTCTCGCCGCGGCCCGCAGTGAAGGCCGGGACTGCATCGCCCTGTCCGTCTCCTACGGCCAACGCCACGGGATCGAACTCGACGCCGCCCGCACCCTCGCCGCCGAATCGGGAGCCGACCACGTCGTCATCGGCGTTGACCTCGCCACCATCGGAGGGTCCGCACTCACCGGCGACGGCGACGTCCCCCACGACCCACACGGCCCCCGAGAGGAAATCCCCGTCACCTACGTACCGGCCCGCAACACCGTGCTGTTGGCACTCGCTCTCGGCCTCGCCGAGGTGCGCGGAGCCACAGAGGTGTGGATCGGAGTGAACGCCGTCGACTACTCGGGGTACCCCGACTGCCGACCCGAGTTCATCGCCGCCTTCCAAGGCGTCGTCGACGTCGCCACCCGCGCCACCACGGCACAGGGTCGACACATCACGATCCGCACACCGCTCCTCGAGTTGTCCAAGGCGGAGATCATCGGGCTCGGTGTCCATCTCGGCGTCGACTACGCCGCCACCGTGTCCTGTTACGACCCCGTGGACGGGTTGGCCTGCGGCACGTGCGACGCGTGCCGGATCCGCCTGGCGGGGTTCGCCGCTGCAGGACTCACCGACCCCGCCCCCTACGCCAGGACCCGGCCGTGACCTACCGGGTGAAAGAGACGTTTGCCACCCTTCAGGGCGAGGGCGCCAACAGCGGTCGGGTGGCGGTGTTCTGCCGATTCAGCGGCTGCAACCTGTGGAACGGCCACGAGGCGAGCCGAGCCAGTGCCGTCTGCCAGTTCTGCGACACCGACTTCGTCGGTATCGACGGCCCCGGTGGGGGTGCGTTCGCCACGGCGGACGACCTCGCCCGCCACGTCGCCGACCTGTGGCCGACACCGACCACCGACGACGGCGGTCACCCGCTCGTGGTGTGCACCGGTGGCGAACCGCTCCTCCAGCTCGACACGGCGCTGTGCGATGCCTTCCACGCCCACGGATTCGAGGTCGCCATCGAGACGAACGGGACCCTCGCCGTACCTGCAGGGGTCGACTGGGTCTGTGTCAGTCCCAAAGCAGGCGCCGAGCTCGTCGTCACCTCCGGTGACGAACTCAAGGTCGTCTACCCCCAGACCGGGGCCGAACCCAACCGGTACGAACACCTCGAGTTCACCCACTGGTTCGTCCAACCCATGGACGGACCCGAGCGGGTAGCGAACACCGCCGCAGCAGTGGCCTACTGCTTGAGTCATCCACGCTGGCGGCTCAGTGTCCAGACCCACAAGGTGATCGGGATCCCCTGAACCGGGGATCAGCGGGACCAGAACTCCTCGTCGGGCTCACCGGCGACGACACGATTGACGTCGCCGGGACCGGGGTGGGTGCGCCGGGCGCGCCGTTCGGCGAGGAGCACCGCGATGCCGACGGCGACGAGACCGACAACGACCCCGATGAGAATCGCCGGAACCGGATCGCCCGAGGCGACCTCCCGAGACGCAACGGCCCCGCCGGTGACGACCGCACCGGTGGTGGACGGCGCCTGGCGTTGAGACAACCAACCTTGACCGGCGGCGACACCGGCGGTGGCCACCTCACCACCGCCGTCGGTACCCACGACACGGGTGACCGACACCACCACATCGGGTCCGGGGTCAGCGAGGCCCAACTCGTCGAACGCTGCGGACACCCCGACGCTCAGCAAGCCCGCCGGCTGGGCCAACCATGCGGTCGATGCCGCCACGGGTGTCCCCGGTTCAGCGAACGTCGGGGCGAGCGGTCCGGCGAGAACGCCGGCGACGAGATCCACCTCGCCCGTCACGAGATCGATCCGGACCTGGGCGCCGGCGGCGTCGGGCTGGTTGGCGGCGACCACGGTGACGTAGTCGACGACGGATCCGGCAGCTGATCCGAGTACCTCCTCGGGGGCGGTCCCTCGCTCCACGACGACCCGTCCGTCAACCCATTCGGCCACCGACGGCACCCCGGTGTCGACCACCCCGGTGGTCGTGGTGGCCGGCTGCGGCGGGGACCCCTCCAACTGCACCCCGTTGCGGCCGCCGGGAACCAGCCCGGGTGCCCCTTCGCCGAGCAATGCCCCCCGATCGAACCATGGGGTGCGCACACTCGCGACCGGATTGTCCGTCGGTCCGAGTGCCGCCTCGACCCACATCACGTCGCCCGACGCCGGGAGCAGGTAGTCCTCGGGCAAACCAATCGTGACCAGTCCCGACAGGTCCACGTCGACCTCGACGGGGCCCTGGTCAACCGCGGCGAGACCGTCGAGTTGGACGACCTCCCCGGTGGCCTGGGTGCCGTCCCACAGCATGGACGCCCGGCGCCACAGCCCCGCCGGGTCCCCGATGCCAACCGATACGCGCCACGGGTCCGTTGGGGCGTCGATGGCCCCGGCGAATCGGACCTCGGCCCGACTGGTTCCGGCGTCGTCGACGGTGATCGACAGCGCGCTCACCTGCAACGCCTGGGGGACGTCCGCTGGTGCGACCAGTGGTGCCCACAGCCCGCCGGGCCACCCGCCGGCGGGGGCGGTCTGGGCCACTGCCGCCCCCACCGCGCCGGCGAGCACTGCAGTGCCAACGATGACGACGGCGACAATTCGGGGGAGACGCATGCGAAGAGTCTCGCGCCCGGCGGTCAGGCGCGCAGGCCAGCGAATTCGGCGAGGCCGTAGATGACGGCGAGCAACCCGATCACAACGCCGAAGGCGAGACGCACCGTGCGATCAGAGGCCCGCACCGTGAGTCGGCTCCCCAGCCGGGCACCCGGTACCACCCCGACGGCGAGCGCCAGCGCCAGCGCCCAGTCGATGTTGCCGTTGAGGGCGTGGGTGACGAGGGCGGGCACACTGAAGATCGCCACCGCCACGAGGCTGGCGGCCACGGCCCGTCGGGCGGGAATGCCGAGGATGCGGGTGAAGGCGGGGAGCAGCACGATGCCACCACCCACACCGAGCACACCGGCCACGAACCCTGCCACCGCTCCGAGCCCGCCCACCTTCCACCAACTGGTCCGACCGGTGCGGGGGTCCTCGCCGCTCGCCTGCGCGTCGGCATGGTGGGACGCTCCCTGCGCGGCGCGCGCCACCGACCAGCCGCTGACGAGCATCAGCACGGCGGTCGCCACCATCAACCAGCGCGGCTCCCCCACCGACTCGGCGACGAGGGCACCACCGACCGCAGCGAACGCACCAACCCCGCCGCTCCACAAACCCACCCGCCAGTCGACGAGACCGGCTCGGTGGTAGCGCCACACCCCGGTGACCGCCCCGGGCAGAATCGCCGGCACGGTGGTCCCGACGGCTTCGATGGGGGTGGCGCCCAACACCCGCACCGCCGGGGTGGACACGGCGGCACCGCCGATGCCGAGCATGCCCGACAGCACACCCGACCCGAAGCCGACCGCCACCGCAGCACCGACAACGACAAGTTCGCTCAGCGCCACCCGTCCAGTATTGGCCACCTTGGGCCCCGGCGGTGGACCGCCGTAGGGTCACGGGTGTGCGACGCCGGATGCTGACCGCCGCAGCGCTCACCGTAACAGCGGTGGGTGCAGGGTTGTTGTGGCGGCGTCGGCGCGCCACCCCGGATCAGACGACGGCCCTTCGCACCACCGGGGTCGGGGCGAGACGAGCGCGACTCGCAGCCGTCGGGGCGCGTGCCGGTGCCGACTGGGCGACCCACCGTGCCCGACGGGTGTTCGCCTCGGCGGAACGCAAGGTGGAACTCGACACGGCGTTCGAGTTGCGCACCGCCGAACAGGTGGCCGCCGCCCTCGGAGAGATGAAGGGCGCCCTCATGAAACTGGGGCAGATGGCGTCCTACCTCGACCAGGGCCTTCCCGAACATGTCCGCGGCGCCCTCGCCCAACTGCAGTCCGACGCCCCACCCATGTCGGCCGAACTGGCGGCGGGGGTCATCCGCAGCGAACTCGGCCACGACCCCGACGTCGTGTTCGCCACCTGGGATCCGGTACCGATCGCGTCGGCGTCAATCGGGCAGGTGCATCGGGCCATGACCCATGACGGCGAGGCCGTGGCGGTCAAGGTGCAGTACCCGGGGGTGGCTGAGGCCATGGCCTCGGATCTGGCCAACATCGGGTTGCTGTTCGGGGGCCTCGGCCAACTGTTCCCCGGTTTCGAACCCGGACCCGTGGTGGCCGAACTGCGCGAACGGCTCACCGAGGAACTCGACTACGCCAACGAGGCGGCCAACCAGATCCGCTTCGGCGAGGAGTACGCCGGCCACCCGTTCATCCATGTGCCCCGGGTGTTCGGCGAGCTGTCCACCGCCCGGGTGCTCACCACCGAACTCGCCGACGGGGTCGGGTTCGACGAGGTCGCCTCCACCTGGTCGCAACACGAACGCGACCTCGCAGCGGAGACGCTCTACCGCTTCGCCTTCGGATCGCTGTACCGGTTGCGCATGTTCAACGGCGACCCCCACCCGGGCAACTACCTGTTCCGGCCCGGAGGTGAAATCACGTTCCTTGATTTCGGTCTCGTCAAACACTTCACCGAAGCCGAACTGCTGCCGTTCGAAGAGATGATCAAGGCCATGGTCATCGCCCCCGACCCGGCAACGTTCCGTTCAATCATCGAAGACGTCGGCCTGCTGCCCGCCGGGGAACCCTTCAGCAATGACGAAGTCGTCGACTACTTCAGCCACTTCTACGAACTGGTGCGGGAGGCGGGGTTGATGACCATCACCCCCGAGTACGCATCGGAGTCCGTCCGACGGTTCTTTGACCAGCGCGGTCCCTACGGGCCGATCATGCGACGCGTGAACCTGCCGGCGAGTTTCGTGGTCATCCAGCGCATCAACCTCGGGCTCTACGCGCTGTTCGGTGACCTGCGCGCCAGTGGCGACTGGCGCGCACTCGCTGAAGAGATCTGGCCGTTCGTGGCCGCCCCGCCATCAACTCCGATGGGCGAGACCATCGCCACGTGGGAGAGCGGTCGCCGCTGACCGCCTGGGGACCCGAACTAGGGGACCTGCGGTGTGGCAACCTCGTCGGCGGTGAACTCGGCCGGCACCCCGAACGCCGCTCGACGCGACACCCGTCGCAACGCGGCGAGTACGGCGGGTCCGAACACCACGATCAACACCGCGTTCGTCGCCGCACGGGGGAGATCCCAGCCGAACGACGTGGCGAGGTGGAACACCCAGAAGCGACCAAGGTTCTCCCCGATGCCCGCACCGGGCACGTACGACAACCCACTTCCTGTCGGCGCACCGAACGGCCAGAACCACAGGTTCATGGCCAACCCGTAGGCCAACCCGGCCACCGCCCCGTACGCCGCCAACAAGGCGATCTCGCGCCGTCCGCGTGCGGGTGGAAGACAACCGGCGAAGAACCCGACCCACGCCGCGGCGAACATCTGGAACGGCAGCCACGGCCCCACCCCGCCAGTCACCAGCGCCGAGGCGAACAGCGTCAGCGCACCGAGCACGAACCCGAACCCCCGGCCGAACACCCGACCTGCGGGGATGAGCAGGAAGAAGACGAGTTCGAAACCGGCGACACCGGTCGAGGGCAGACGCAACGCCGACCCCACGGCGACCAGCACCCCCAAGATGGCGATCGCCTTGGCGTCGATGACCCCGTCGGCGAGCTCGGCGAGGATCACCGCCATGAGCAACGGGAGCAACAACACGAAGATCCACGGGGCATCAGCGGCGTGGGCCATCTCGGCGCCGGTGGCACCGTCAGGGGCGACCACGAGCGGCCACACGAACGCGAACACCCCCAGACCCGAGACGGCGGCGAGCAGCGCCGCCGAGCGGAACCGCAACGCGATCACGGGGTCACCTCCTCGGCGAGAAGAGCCGCGGTCACCTCGTCAACGGTGAGCCACGGCTGGGGAGCGAGCACCTTGGCCACCTGGGGGGCGAACACCGGGGAGTGAGTCACCACGTCGCGGGCTGGCCCGTCGGCGACGACCTCGCCGTCGGCGAGCACCACCGCCCGATCAGCCACCGCCGCCACCACCTCCACGTCATGGGTGGCGAGCACCACGGCGCGACCCTCGGCGGCGAGGTGGCCGAGCACACCGCCAAGCGCCTCCTTGGCCCCGTAGTCGAGACCGCGGGTTGGTTCGTCGAGCAGCACGAGTCCCGGTTCGGCGACGAGCACCACGGCGAGAGCCAGCGCCAGGCGCTGACCTTCTGACAGGTCCCGGGGGTGGAGCGCCGGGTCGACGCCACCGACGAGCCGGACCAACAGGCGCTCGGTGGTGCCGGGTTCGCGCACCGCCTCGGCGTCGGCTGCCGCACACTCGTCGGCGACGCTGGAGTGATAGAGCAGCAGGGACGGGTCCTGGGGGACGAACCCGACGCGGCAACGAGCCTCAGGCGGGGAGAGCCGGTGCGGGTCCTCACCCTGCACCGTGACGCTGCCCCGCAACGGCGGCCGCAGGCCGGCCAGGTGGTTCAACAGCGTGGACTTCCCGGCGCCGTTGCGGCCCATGACCGCCACCACCTCACCGCCGCGGAACGCCAGATCGACACCGTCGAGAACCGCGTGAGATCCGTAGCCGGCAACGAGATGGCGGACGGCGGCCACCTCGACCTGCTCGGATGCCGGGGAAGGCTTGATGCCCGACACCAACGGGGCGAGTCGCTCACGCAACGGCCCGGCCGCCCGGCGCGCCTCACGCACCGACAACGGCAGCGGATCCCACCCCTCGAGTCGACCCAACTCCACCACCGGGGGCGCAACCGGGGCGTCACGCAACACGTCGCTGGGTCGCCCGCTACGGATGGGGGCCCCACCACCGGGCACCACCACCACCGAATCGGCGAACTGCACGACCCGCTCGAGACGGTGCTCGGCCATCAACACCGTCACCCCGATGTCGTGCACGAGTCTGGCCAGCGCCGACAAGACGTCCTCGGCGGCTGCGGGGTCCAGCGCCGACGTCGGCTCGTCGAGCACCAGCACCCGTGGGGATGCCGTGAGTACGGCGCCGATCGCCACACGCTGCTGCTGGCCTCCCGACAGGGTGGACAGCGACCGACGGCGGACCTCGTGCAACGACAACAGGTCGAGCACGTCCTCCACGCGACGGCGCATGACCTGGGGCGCCACCCCGAGGTTCTCCATGACGTAAGCGAGTTCGTCCTCCACGGTGTCGGTCACGAATCCCGCGGCGGGGTCCTGCCCGACGTATCCAACAAGGTCAGCGAGCTGACGGGACGGCTCGTCGACGGTGCGGCGACCCGCCACGCTCACCACACCATCCATTCGACCGCCGGAAAAGCGCGGCACGAGCCCGTTGACGGTGCGCAACAACGTGGACTTGCCCGACCCGCTGGGGCCGATGACCAGACACAACTCCCCTTCGGGGATCTCGAGGTTCACGTCGGTGAGCACCGCCGACGACGCCTCGTGGAAGGTGACCCCCACCCGGTCGAAACGGATCATGGCGCTCATGACACCTCCGCCAGACCGAGCGCGTCGTCGCGTCCACCATCGACGTCGCCCGAAGCCCGCGGTGGCGTCGCCGCCACGTGCAGACCCGTCAACGTGGACACCGGAAGCGGGGTGAACACCCCTGCCAGCGCGGCGACACCGATCCCGACGACGGCCACCACCGGAACCGCTGGCCAACCAAGCGGGAACAGCGGCATGGTGAGCGCATCGGGGTCCAGTGCCGCCACGACCGCCACCGACACCGCAGCGACCGCACCGGTGACGACCACCACCCACTCGGCCCACAACCACTCGTCGGGGCGATACCGGGTGCGGTCGACCCGACGGCCGGCCACCACCATGCCTGTCGCCAGCAACAACACGCCGACCGACAACACCGGAAGACCGAGCACCGAGGGGGCTCCGGCGTCGAGGAGTGCGTACGCCCCAACCCCCACCCCGACGAGCCCGGCGAGCAGCGCCACCGTGGAAACGGCCACCGCCCCACGCGACACGGCCCGCCGACGGCCATACCCACGGGCATCCATGGACGCGGCGAGATCAACCGAGCGTTCCAACGCCCCTTCGAGCACCGGCATGGCCAGACCCTGCAACCCCCGCAGGCCGCGCACCGCCCGGCCACGTAGCCGACGTGCCTCACGGACCCGGCCTGCGGTCAGCACCGTGTTGGGCACGATGGCGAGCGCCACGGTGAGCGCCACACCAACCTCGTAGAGCACCGCAGGGAGGCTGCGCAACAAGCGGTACGGGTTGGCCAGGGCGCTGGCCGCACCGAAACAGGCGACGATGGCCGCCAGGCGCAACCCCTCGGTGGCGGCACCGAGCAACAGTTCCACGGTGACGGGTCCGCCGATGTTGACCCCCGCCGCCCACGACGGCAGTTCGACGGTGGGAAGGGTGAACAGCACCGTGCCGGGGACCCGCAGGCCAAACAGCGCGGCGAGCACCACCCGCATGACCACGAGGAACGCGCCGAGACGGAGCGCGAACGAAAAGGTGCGCCCCCATGGGGCGTCGGTGCGTCGGGCGGCGACCACCCAGCCGGCAACCACGATGACGAGACCCAACAGCAACGGGTTGGTCGTCCGCATGGCCGCGGCGGCGAGCCCGAGGCTCCAGACCCACCACGCCAACGGGTGGAGCGAGCGCACCCGCCGCCAGCGTCGAGAGGTGGTCACGTTCACACGCTCCGCCGACGCGAACGCGCCACGCCGGCGGCGCCGAGCACCAGCACCGCTGCGGTGACCGCAATAACTGCAAGAGGTGGCGAGGACCCCTGGGAGGACTCGCTCACATCGCCGATGGCGCCCTCGTCCTCACCCACCCCACCGGCGATGGAGGTTGCCGTCGCTGCACCCCGAGCCGGGTCACCCACCGCACCCGGGGATGAACCTGCGTTACCGGTTGCGGGGTCGCGGTCGACCGTCGACGGGGTTGACGCCGCACCACCCGGACCACCACCGGAGACTGCCTGCCCGCCCGCAGAGCCGGGGTTCCCGGGCGCGTCCGGTGTCGCCGGACCTGCGGCGGGCGGCGGCGAAGTGACCGGCGGGGGTGGGGGTGGCGGCGGGCAGATCGCCGTGGCTGTTGGGGAGAGGCGCGGCGGGGGGTCGGAGGCGTTTCCCGCCCCCGCC
>Ga0208085_1000052_pt1 | contig 41295 bp, 41 predicted proteins | sample LakMenEpi21Jun10_FD_150721 | JGI IMG/M metagenome (GOLD analysis project Ga0208085, IMG submission 150721) | Freshwater microbial communities from Lake Mendota, WI - 21JUN2010 deep hole epilimnion (SPAdes) | ecosystem: Environmental > Aquatic > Freshwater > Lentic | place: Lake Mendota, Madison...
GCCCGGCATTCACCACTCATTCTGTGCCTCTCCAGATAGGGCCGCAAGGCCGTGATGGAACTGTTGGTCATTATCTGCTCATACTCGACGAACTGAGCAACAACCCGATGTGTTCCTCCACCCAAGGTGGTCCTGGCCTCACTACCGCAACGGCATCTTGGTAGTAGTGAGGTAGTTTGGCACCGTCGTCGCTCGGGCCGTTCTGATGCCACCCAATTGGCAGCGCAGGACTTCGTAGGAGCCAGCGAGAATCCCTTAGGTAATCAAGTCCTCTGGGCCTAGCCAGCACAGTGGAGCGTTAGTTCCGCTGCCCCATCTTCTCAATCGCCGCAATCAACCGGTCAGTCTCAGTCCGCTGCTCGTGCACGATCCGCACCAACCAGAACCGCAACATCCGCCCCACCGAATACCGGATGAACAGCGCCGCCCCGGCGATCAACAGGGCTAAGCCGATGTAACTGCCGGTAGCGATGGCGGCGGTCTGGTCGGCGGGCACGGCACTTCCTGATGCTGCGATGCCACCAGCGATGGTGAGCACGATGCCGGCTACCAGCGCCACCGTCCCCACGGCCAAAAGCAGCCGTTCCCGGTCGCCTCGGCCTGCACGCAACTGCAGTTGCGACACCTCGTCGGTGAATTCGTTGATGCGTTCGTCGTTCATGGTCCCCCCAGGTAGGTACTAGCCAAAAGATCATCGTCGAGGTCACCTGCTGGCCCCGACCATTGCACGGTTCCGTGTGCCATGACCACCGCAATGTCGGCGACCCCAAGCACCGAGCGGGCGAACTGCTCGACCACCAGCACGGACACGCCGTCAGCGGCGATGGCGGCAACCTGTTCATACAGCTGGCTCACGATTTTCGGGGCGAGGCCCATGGACAGTTCATCGAGCATGAGTACGACCGGGTCGGTGCCGAGCGCCCTTGCCATGGCCAGCATCTGCTGTTCCCCGCCTGACATGGTGCCAGCCAACTGGTTGCGGCGTTCAGCGAGACGTGGGAAGCGGTCGAACGCTTTGTCGCGGATCTCGGTGCGAGACACCCCGGTGTAACTGGCCATCAACAGGTTTTCGGTCACCGTCAGGTTCGGGAACACGCCGCGACCCTCAGGCACCGTGCACACTCCCGCTCGCGCCAGGTCGGTGGCGCCGACCCCGGTCACGTCCACCCCAGCGATCTCAAGCGCGCCACCGGTGACGGGCATGAGGCCACTGGCGACACTGATGGTGGTGGTTTTGCCCGCCCCGTTGGGTCCGAGCAACGCCACAACGGAACCGGTCGGCACCTCAATGGTGACGCCGTGGAGGACTTCAATGGCGCCATACGCGGCGCGCACGTCCCGCAGGGCGAGGATCACCGGCACGTCGGGGCGGCCGGGGAGGGTGGCAGCGGTCGACACGTCGCTCATGCCGCCCCCAGGTAGGCCTCAATGACCAACGGGTGGATACGCACTTCAGCGGGTGTGCCGCTGGCGATAACCCGGCCCAGGTCGAGCACCGACACCGAGTCGCAGATGTCCATGACGAGGCTCATGTCGTGTTCTACCAACAACACGGCGAGACCTTCGGCGGCGAGCCGCCGCAGCAGCACCCCCAACTGGCGGGTTTCGGTTTCGTCGAGACCTGACGCCGGTTCGTCCAACAGCAACACTTTTGGTTCGCATGCCAACGCCCGGGCGACCTCGACGAGTCGTGCCGACCCGGTGGGGAGGCTGCCCGCTTGTTCGTCAGCGAGCTCGGCCACCCCGACCCGTTCCAGCACCGCTCGGGCCGTGTCTGCGGGGTTGGGGTCGCCCGCTTGTTCGGCGGCGACGAGCACGTTGTCGAGGACACTCAGCGTCCAGAACAGTTCGAGTCGTTGGAAGGTGCGGGCCATGCCGAGACGGGCCCGACGGTAGGTGGGGAGGCGGGACACGTCGGTGCCGTTGAGACTCACGGTGCCAGTCGACGGTGGTTGCACCCCGGTGATGACGTTGAACAGGGTGGTCTTGCCCGCCCCGTTGGGCCCGATGAGACCGGTGACCGCCCCGGCATCGGCGGTGATGTGGGCGTCGTCAACGGCGGTGACCCCGCCGAAGTGGACCGACACGCCGGTGACTTCGAGTGTGGCGCTCATCGCACCGCCCCTACTGCACGTTCCGCTTCGAGGATTTCAGCGGGGGTGAAGGCCCGGTCGATACCGGCGAGATCGGGTGAGATGGCGGGGGTCCGCACGGTGGTGTCAAGAGCGGAGCGGGCGGTGGGGCCGGCCACGGCGACGATCAGCACGATCATCAACAGGCGCCAACCACTGGCGTTGAGCAACGTCCCCCAGTCGAGACCCGCAGCGATCACCATGACCCCGGCCAACCCGACCGCAACGGCCATCCGCCGCTGGGTGGTTGCTGCCCCGGTGAGCAACGCCGGCAGGTTCGGAACCACCGCCAGCACCCACACCGCCAAGCCCACAGCGAACGACCAGTTGCTGATGATCTCAAGTCCGGTCAGTACCCGAAGCACCACTGCTCCGACGATCGCCAACACGATCGACGGCACGTGGCGACCGACCGGGGCGAACGTCTCCTCGATTTGAGGCACGGCGCCGTCAGGGTTGCGCCCCAAACTGATGCCGGCGAGACCGGGCAGCACCTTGGTCACGTTCGACAACGTCGGCACGATGGCGGCGAGCAGGGCGTTGGCGCCCAACATCACTCCGCCGAACAGGGCGCCACTGATGGCGCTGACCCCACCGACGACGACCAGCAGCACCAACGGGAGGCTCTGGTCGAAGGCGTACAGGTCGGCGGTGACCTTGCCGGTGTTGAGCGCCCCAGCGAACGCAGCGATGCCCGCCGAGAGGGCGAACGCAGCGAGTTTGGTCCCGGTCAGGTTCATGCCGATGGTGGCACCCGCCAACGGCGAGTCCTTCATGGCCACCATGCGCCGACCGAGTTTGGAACGTCGCACCGCCACCACCACCAACGCCAACGCCGAGAACGCCACCGACAAGAAGATGGCTTTCTGCGTCGGGTCAGCGAGATCAAGACCAGGGATCTGCAGTGGTGGGACGTCAACGGCACCGTTGGTGAACACGTTGGACTGGTTGAAGATCAGTGTGGTCACCATGATGGCGAACGCTCCGGTGGCGAGGGCGAGGTAGATGCCTTGGAGTCGGAGTGCGGGGAGGGCGACGAGTGCCCCGATGGCGGCCACGATGGCCACGGTGACCACCAACGCCAACACACTGCCGTTCCACGGCAGTTTCGCCATGATGACCGCACCCAAACCGGCGAACGTGAGCGGTGCGAGCGACAACTGTCCGGCGTACCCGGTGAGGGGCACCAGGGACAGTGCGGCGATGGCGAGCACCAGACCGTTTGACAGTTGCAGCGTGTTGGCCCGGGTCAACAGGCCCACGAGCGACGCCACGAAGGCAATGAGTAGTCCGGTGCCGAGCAGGGACATGGACCACGACGGCACGACGGCCCGTTCGCGGATCCTCACCACCCCGGCTCGCAGTCGGGCCTGGGGGAGGGCGATGAGGACCACGAACAAGAAGATGGTGGGCAATGCCCCCCGCAGACCCGAGGTGGAGAACCCTCCGATTTCGCGTGGGAACCAGCTCGAACCGTTGGCCCATAGCGTGTACGCCTCGAGCAATCCCAGTATCAGCGCCCCGACGAACGTCCATGGGAGGCTGCGGAGACGTCCGACGATGGCTGCCGAGTAGGCGCTGACCACGAGCAGGGTGAGCGGCACCACGTTCAACCCGACTTCAGCGGCCAACAAGATGCCGGCGAGACCAGCGAGGGATGAACTTCCTGCCCACGCCACCATGGACGCAAACCCTGGCCGGGCCCCGTTCAACTCGGCGAGGTTGCGGTCATCAACGGCGGCGCGCATGGCGATGCCGAGACGGGTGCGGTACAACACGAGTCGCAACCCGACAGCGACGGCAACGGCACACCCGAAGGCAATCAGCTTGTGCCAACTGACGTTCACCCCGAACAACTCGACGCTGTTTCCGTCGAAGAAGCCTTTGAAACGTTCCCGGTTCGCAGGCGGCCACAACCAGGTGGCGAGACCGATCATGGCCACCATGAGACCGACGGTGACGGTGACTTTGACCACCTCGGCGGTGTCACGCAGGTTGCGCAACACCACCCGTTCAACAAGGGCGCCGAACAGGGGAGCGATGATGCCGAGAACCATGAGCAGCGCCAGTGGTGCCGGCCACCCCCAGGCGTAACGGAACTGCCAGTAGGTGAAGGCGGCCAGCATGCCGGTGGCGCCGTGGGCGAAGTTGAAAATGCCTGACGTCGTGTACGTGACGACGAGGCCGCTGGCGGCAACGGCGTAGATGGCACCCGTGGTGAGACCGATGATGGTGTAGGCGATCAGTTGTTGCACGTCACGCCTCCCCCCAGGTCATCGGCCTCACGACTGGCGTTGAGGACTCAGCGGTTCGGGTCAACCCCGGCGTTCACGTCGCCGTAGTCGCCGGTGAGTTCAACCACGTTGTTGTCACGGCAGTGCCAACCGCCGCCGCCACCACTGTTGTCGTCACTGCTGCCTCGTGCCGGGAACAGGCGGGTGAACTCGCCGCCCTTGATCTCGAGCAGCATCTCGCAGTCGGCGGGACGGTTCGAGGCCGGGTTGGACGGGGCGTGGATGCCACCGCCATCCCATTCGGTGATGGTTCGGGCGGCGTCGAGCACGCACTCGCGCTCGAGAAGGCCGCCGTTGGACTCGGCACACTTGTTGGCGGCGGTGACGAACAGCAGGTACGCACTCGTGGCTTGCAGACCCAACCCGGCGATCTTGCCGTTCGGGTTGTACTTCTCCATGTTGGAGAGGTAGCGCTCCATGGCCGGGTTGGCGTTGCGGTCTTCAAACGGTGTGTAGAAGGTGCGGACCAAAATGCCGTCAGCGAGGCCACCGGCACCTTCGGTGAGGACCTCGTCGTAGAAGTTCGACTGCTGAATGATGGTGTTGGGTCGGTACCCGATCTCGTCCATGGCCCGCAGCAGGTTCACCAGGTTGGCGGGCTGGCCGACGAAGTCGAGCAGCGTGACGTTGGCATCTTTGAGCTGCTGGGCGAACGGTGCCCAGTTGGACTCACCGGCCGGGTTGTACACCGGGGTGGCCACGATCTCATAGCCCCCGACCTTCTCCATCGTCTCGATGTCTTGTTTGGCCACCGTCTCGATGCTGGCCACACCGCCGTACATGACGGCGGTGCGCTTCACGTCCTCGGGACGGTTCTCCGCCGCCCATCGCAACCAGCCGGTCGGCTTGGCGTTGGAGGGATTGGGGAGGGGCTGGACCATGCCCGACGACATGGCTTTGGTGGTGGTCACCGAGTAGCCGGCGATGTCGATCATCCCGCACTCGTTGAACCGGGGGAACTCCTGGTCGTCGAGGACCACGCCGCCGCCCACCATGGAAAACACTTCGTCGCAGGCCTGTTCCATCATGGCCGGCACGTTGAAGTACGCCGCGTCGAGCTCAACGAGGTTCAGGGGCAAGCCTTTGACGCCACCTTGTTCGTTGCACCAGGCAATGAAGGCTTTGGCGGCGTCTTCCATCTCAATGTTGAGGCCGGGCACAACCTGGAAGCCCTTGTCGGTGGCGGTACCGACGTTGATGACGTCGGTGGCTCCTGCGTTCTGGGCGGCGTCAATGGTGGCGTCGCCGGGTCCGCAGAGGTTCTCCAACGTGCCGAATGAGGCGTTGTCCGCGGCGGCAGCGGTGGTCGGGGTGGTTGACGAGGTGGCACCTTCAGTGGTGCCACGACTCGAGCACGCTCCGACGAGAAGTGCGGTCACTGCGAGGACTGCGATCAACGGACGTTTCGACATGTCGACCCCCTGTGGTCAGGCCCCCCCGGGCGAGTAGGGGAACCCTAGCAAACTGATCTGACGCCCCGTCAGGAAACGCGTCTGGTGTGCTAGGAACTCGGGTTGTGACAGACGAGACGGCTGACGGTCCGGGGTACGCGATCGCCGAGGACGGTTCGTTCACGGCGCCGCTGACCTTGGCATATCCCTATTCCCGCACGGTGGGCCCGACCTATGGGACGTTCCTCACCGGCCTCGCCGCAGGCACCGTGAAGGCAACGGTGTCAGCCGACGGGACGGTGTTCGTTCCTCCTGCTGAGTTCCATGCCGTGACTGGTGAGGCGCTCACCAACTGGGTGGACGTGGCGAGTGAAGGAGAGGTTGTGTCGTGGTCGTGGGAGGCGACACCCGGTGACGCCCAACCGTTCAACCGGCCGTTCGCCTGGGTGCTCGTGAAACTCGATGGGGCGGACACGTCGATGCTCCACGCTCTTGACGTCACCGACCCCGCCGAAGTCACCACCGGCATGCGGGTGCGGGTTCGCTTTGCGCCAGATGCCGAGCCGGGCATTGAGGCCATCGCCTGTTTCGAACCGGTCACCACGGGAGGTGCGTCGTGAGCAACGAAGCCGAAGATGTGCTGCGTATCCGCACCCCCATCGGGGTGGATTACGCCTGGTCGGCGGGTCGTCGTTCGTCGGCGTACCTCAACGGTCTGCTCGACGGCCGACTCATCGGCAAACGCTGCCCGTCATGCACCCGGGTCTACTTCCCGCCCCGTAACGGCAACTGTCCGATGTGTGGCGTGCTGTTGGGTGACGACGACGTCGAGGTCGGCCCTAACGGAACCGTCACCACGTTCTGTGTGGTCAACGTCCCGTTCCTCGGTCAGAAGATCACCCCGCCCTATGTGGCGGCCACGATCCTCCTCGACGGTGCCGACATCGGCATGCAGCACCTCCTCCAAGAGGTGGACGCCGCCGATGTGCGCATGGGGATGCGGGTCGAACCGGTGTGGGCACCACGTGAGGACTGGGGGCCATCGATGGAAAACATCACCCATTTCCGTCCGTCGGGCGAACCCGATGTGGACTTCACTGATTTCGCGGGGCAGCTGTGATGCGCGACGTAGCGGTCGTAGCGAGCGCCCACAGCGCCGTGCCGGCAACGACCGACACCCCCATCGAGCTCCTCATCCCGGTCATCAACGAGGCGTTGGCAAACGCCGGTCTTGAACGCCGCGAAGTGGACTTTTGGTGTCACGGCAGTTGTGACTACCTCGTCGGCCAGCCGTTCAGTTTCGTGTCCGCCGTGGATGCCCTCGGGGCGTGGCCACCCATCGTGGAGAGCCACGTCGAGATGGACGGGGCGTGGGCGCTGTACGAAGCATGGTTGAAGATCCAGACCGGCGAAGCCGACACGGCGCTCGTTTTCGGTAACGGCAAGTCGTCGGTGGCCGACATGTTCCGGGTCATGGCGTTGCAACTCGACCCCTATGTCGAAGCGCCACTTGGGCCCGACCAGATCGCCCTTGCGGGGTTGCAGGCTCGGGTGGCCCTTGACGCCGGAGTCATCACCGAAGCTGACATGGCTGAGGTCGCCGCCCGGTCGCTTCGTGACGCCAAGACCAACCCGGTGGCGATCACCTCAGGTGAGTTCACCGTTGAACAGCTGCTCGCCGCCGACAAAGTTCGTGACCCGCTGCGGGCCCACGACATCCCGGCCATGGCTGACGGGGTGACCGCAGTGGTGATCGCAGCGGGGGACCGTGCTCGGGATCTCGCTACCCGCCCGGCGTGGATCCGGGCCATTGACCACCGCATTGACGCCCAGCGCATCGGTGGTCGTGACCTCGTCGGCGTGCCGTCGGCTGTTGCCGCTGCTCAGCGGTGCGGTGTTGGTGGCGACCGGGTCGATGTGGCTGAGATCCACGCCCCGTTCACCCACGAAGAACTGCTGGTGACCCGGGCTCTTGGCCTTGACGCCGCCACCACTCGCATCAACCCGAGTGGTGGTGCACTGGTATCCAACGTGTTGATGGCTGCAGGCCTCGCCCGCATTGCCCGAGCGGCTGAGAAGGTGCTCGACGGTTCCGCCGACCGGGTGGTGGGTCACGCCACCCAGGGGCCGTGCCTGCAACAGAACCTTGTCTGTGTGATGGAGGGTGCGTGATGGGTGCCGTGCGTTGTGCCGTCGTAGGGGTCGGCCAGACGAACCACACGAGTTGCCGGGCCGACGTGTCCATTGCCGGTCTGGTCCGCGAGGCTGCCGATCGGGCGTTGGCCGATGCCGGGATGACGATGGACGACATTGACGCCGTCGTCATTGGCAAAGCCCCCGACATGCTCGAAGGCGTCATGATGCCCGAGTTGTGGTTGGCCGAGGCGCTCGCCGCAGCGGGCAAACCGGTGTTCCGGGTGCATACGGCGGGCAGCGTGGGTGGGTCTACGGCCATCGTCGCCGCCCAGCACGTCATGTCCGGGGTGCACAAACGGGTGTTGACCGTGGCGTTCGAAAAGCAGAGTGACGGCAACGCCATGTGGGCGTTGTCGGTGCCGGTGCCGTTCAGCATGCCGGTGCACGCCGGTGCCGGCGGGTACTTCGCCCCGCACGTGCGGGCCTACATCCGTCGCAGTGAGGCCCCGGGCTACATCGGGGCGATGGTGGCGGTCAAGGATCGCACCAACGCCTGTGCGAACCCCTACGCCCACCTCCACGAACCCGACTGGACGCTGGAAGCGGCCATGGAGTCCCCGATGCTTTGGGACCCGATCCGTTTCGTTGAGACGTGCCCGTCGAGTGACGGGGCTGCGGCGCTCGTCATCGCCGCCGAAGATGTCGCTGATGCGCTGCCCGGTCCCAAGGCGTGGATCCGCGCCACCTCGATGCGTTCCGAACCGACCATGTTCGCCGGCCGCAACCAGGTCAGCCCCCAGGCCGGCAAGGATTGTTCGGCGGAACTGTGGCGCAAAGCCGGCATCACCGACCCGCGCCGCGAGGTCGACGTCGCTGAGATCTACGTGCCGTTCTCGTGGTTCGAACCGATGTGGTTGGAGAACCTCGGGTTCGCTGAACGCAACGAGGGTTGGAAACTCGTCGAGGACGGGGTGACTGATCTGCGCGGTGGGTCACTGCCCATCAACCCATCGGGCGGGGTGTTGTCGTCAAACCCGATCGGGGCCAGCGGCATGATCCGGTTCGGTGAAGCCGCCATGCAGGTCATGGGCAACGCCGGTGATCACCAGGTGGACGGGGCCCGCACCGCTGTGGGTCACGCCTACGGCGGTGGATCCCAGTTCTTTGCCATGTGGGTGGTCGGCGCCGAAAAGCCCTGACGGTTTCCCGGCGGGTCGTGCCGCCACCAACATGGGTCCTACTTGCGCTGCCAGACCGGGTCGCGCTTCTCGGCGAACGCCCGGGGGCCTTCCTTGGAGTCTTCGGTAGCGAAGATGGGCCAGCCGATTTCGAACTCGCGAGCGAGGCCGTCCTGTTCGCTCATGGCGAGGGTTTCGCGCACGCTGCGCAGAATGGCTTCAACAGCGAGTGGCCCGTTGGCCGCCACGAGACGGGCGAGTTCCATGGCTTTGTCGAGGGCGGTGCCGTCGGTCACGACGTGGCCGATGAGGCCCATGGCGAGTGCTTCGGCTGCCGTGTATGACCGGGCGGTGAGCAGCATCTCGAGGGCGTGGGTGTAGGGGACCTGACGGGCGAGTCGCACGGTGGACCCGCCAACGGGGAACAGGCCGCGGCGAGCTTCGAACAGACCGAACGTGGCGCTCTCACCCGCCACCCGGATGTGGGTGGCCTGGAGGATTTCGGTGCCGCCAGCCACGGCGTACCCCTCAACGGCCGCGATGAGCGGTTTGGTGAGCGTCACGCTGCGCAACAGACCTTTCCAGTGCAGATCCGGGTCTTCGGCCCACCGCTCGGCGTAGGGGTTCGGGCCGTCACCGGCGGCGCGGGCTTTGAGGTCCATGCCGGTACAGAACGATCCACCCGCCCCGGTGATCACCGCACAACGCAGATCGTCGTTGCTGTTGAGTTCCGCCCAGGCGTCGGCCATGCCGACCAGCATCCCGGGGCTGAGGGCGTTTTTGGCCTCGGGCCGGTTCATGGTGACCACCAAGATGTGGTCGGTTTGCTCGACGATGAGGTCCTCAGTGCCGGACACGTTTGCGCTCCTAGTATCTGTCGGTCACCATCTGACGGTTCGTCAGATTCGGGGTGAGTCTGACACAGCGCAAGGTGCCGGGTCTGCTGGCCGGCACGACACCACTAGGGGGGACATGTTCAACATCGCTGACCTGTTCGAGCAGTCGGTCGACGCCTGGGGGGACCGGGAGTACCTGGTGGACGAACGGGTGCGCCGCACCTTCGCCGAGGTGGACGCCCGCGCCAACCAACTTGCCCACCACCTCGCCGCCCAAGGGGTGGGGCCCGGTGACCACGTCGGCATCTACGCCTACAACCGGGCCGAATGGGTCGAGACACTGTTCGCCGTGTTCAAGCTCCGCGCCGTGTGGATCAACATCAACTACCGCTACGTCGAGGACGAACTCGCCTACCTGTTCGACAACGCCGACCTCGTGCACCTCGTGGTGGAACCCGAGTTCGTCGAACGTGCAGCCAAGGTCGCACCGGGCCTACCCACCACCGTCATCGGTGACGAGTTCGAAGCGGCCCTCGCCGCCCAAAGCCCCGAGCGGGACTTCGGTCCCCGTTCCGGTGACGACCGCTACATCCTGTTCACCGGCGGCACCACCGGCATGCCCAAAGGGGTCGTGTGGCGCCACGAGGACGTCGTGTACGCCCTCGGTGGCGGCATCGACGTCATCAGCGGCCAACGTCTCGACGCTGACGCCGACTTCGTGACCAAAGGCAACGCCGGGTTCCCACTCACCATTCACCCGTTGCCACCGCTCATGCACGGCGCCAGTCAGTGGGCGGTGATGGGCCAGAGCTTCCTTGGCAACCGCATTGTGTTGCGTGAACGCTTCGACGCAGCGGGGGCGTGGCGCACCGTGGCCGACGAAGGGGTGAACCTCATCATGATGACCGGGGACGCCATGGCCCGCCCGTTGCTCGACGAACTCGACACCAGCGCCGACGCTTACGACCTGTCGTCACTGTTCGCCGTCAGCTCGAGCGCCGTGCTGTTCTCCCAGACCTGCAAAGACGCCTTTTTGGATTACTTCCCGAACCTGGTCATCACCGACGCCATCGGATCATCAGAGGGCGGCGCCAACGGGGTGGCCATGGTGTCAAAGGGGGTGGCCATGAAAGGCGGGCCGACGGTGACCCCGGCCCGTGACGCCGTGGTGCTTGACGATGACCTGCGTCCCATCGAGGCCGGTTCGGGTCAGATCGGACGCCTCGCCCGGTTCGGCAACGTGCCCATCGGATACCACAAGGACCCCGAGAAGACGGCAGCCACGTTCGTGACCGGGCCTGACGGCATCCGCTACGTCATCCCCGGTGACTTCGCCACCATTGAGGCCGACGGGTCAATCACCATGCTGGGCCGCGGGTCGGTGTCGATCAACACCGGCGGCGAGAAAGTGTTCCCCGAAGAAGTGGAGAACGCCCTCAAGGGCCATCCCGCCGTGTTCGACGCCACCGTGGTCGGTGTCCCCGACGAACGGTGGGGTGAGCGGGTGGTGGCCGTCATCGCCGCCCGGGAAGGCACCGTGCCGGAACTCACGGACATTCAGGATCACTGTCGCAACCACATCGCCGGATACAAGTTGCCCCGCGACCTCGTGCTCGTCGACACCATCGTGCGTTCCCCCGCAGGGAAACCCGACTATCGCTGGGCGAAAGCCACTGCCGTTGAGGCACTCGGCGGGTGAGTACCACCCCCGCTGACCGGCGCGGACCGCTGGCGGGGGTCCGGGTGGTCGAACTCGGTGGGATCGGTCCCGGCCCCCACGGGTGTGCCCTGCTCGCCGATCTCGGTTGTGACGTGGTCACCGTCGCCACCCCCGCCCAAACCGCCTCCGCCGACCCCACCCGGCCGGCCACCAACCCGTTGACCCGCGGCAAACGCTCCGTTGTTGTTGACGTCAAAGCCGACGGCGGTTCGGACACGGTGCTTGACCTGTGCGACCGAGCTGATGTGCTTGTGGATCCGTTCCGGCCGGGGGTGTGTGAACGACTCGGCGTCGGACCCGACGTGGTGTGTGAACGCAACCCACGACTCATCTACGCCCGACTGACCGGCTGGGGCCAGGACGGCCCCTACGCCCAACAGGTCGGTCACGACATCAACTACCTCGCCACCAGTGGGGTGTTGTCGATGCTGGGCAACGAACCAGACGGGCCACCGACCGTGCCGTTGAACCTGCTCGCCGATTTCGCCGGGGGTGGGATGCTGCTGGCGCTCGGGGTGTCCGCCGCGCTGGCCGAACGGGCGTCGAGCGGTCGCGGCCAGGTGCTGGACGTGGCCATGGTGGACGGCCTCGCCGCCATCGCCGGGCCCTTCTTCCACGCGGTGGTCTCGGGAGCGTGGGGGCCTCGGGGCACCAACCTGCTCGATGGTGGCGCCCACTTCTACACGACCTACCGCACCGCTGATGATCGCTGGATCGCCGTTGGTGCCATCGAACCGCAGTTCTATGCGGCTTTGCTCGGGGTGCTCGAACTCGCCGATGACCCGCCGCAATGGGACCGGGACGCCTGGCCGCAGTGGCGGGATCGTCTCGGCACAGTGTTCGCAGGCGAGACCCGTGACCACTGGGTCGACCGGTTCAGCGGGACGGACGCCTGTGTCAGTCCGGTCCTCGATCCGACAGAGGCGGTCGTCGACGCCCATCTGCGGGAGCGGCAGACCATTGTGGATGTCGGAGGGGTGCCCCAGTGGGGGCCGGCCCCTAGGTTCGGGCGGACACCCGGCGGGTCCGGTGCGGCGGTGCACCCCGGTGCCACCCCACTTGCCGAGGTGGTCGATTCCTGGGGGTGAACAGCCCGCCGAGGGCGATGACTACAGCAGCTGTCCCGTCACGACCGGGCTGAGTTCGTAGGCCACCATCAGTTTCGACCGCCAGTCACACACGAGATCCCCGGTGCGTTCCCTCCATGCCGCCACCCCGGGGTGTCGCGCGTCGCCCGGCGTCTGTGCAGACTCCCAGCGGGCCCAGTGCTCCCAGGTCGGGATTGACCACACCAGCACCGCTTCGGAATCGTTGACTAAGGCGGTGCGCCACGCCCCGAGCGTCGACCAGCCGAACTCGGTGGCGAGGGCCTGGCGGTGCTCGGCCACGAGCGCGAGGTACTCGGGCGCCGCCCCGGGCCGCAGCACCACGAGCTCGTGGTAGTGGCATTCGGCCGGTTTCGGGTCGGCGAGCAGGTCGGCGAGCGTGGGGGAGTGGTCGGCGGCGACGAGAAGACGGTCGTATCCGCCGCTTCGGTAACTCGCTGCCTCGGCCCACCACGGTTCGAGGCTGGCGTCCTGGTGCTGGGGTCGGGCGAACTCGTGACGGAAATTGGCGGCCACCCCATCCCAGCCTCCGGTGAACTCCCACAGGTTCATTGTCTGGGGCCAGCGTTCAGTGGAACCCACGGTGGAGAACACCCCGACGCACAACAATCCGCGTTCCTCTCGGGCGATCCGACCGAAGTTGGCGGTCATGTGGTGGTTGTAGGCGGCGCGGTTCGCTCCGAGGATGTCGATGGTTTCGTGCAGGTACAGCCGCTCGGTCATGGTGTCCCCCTCACCGGCACACGGTGGCGCCGTCGACCATCAGTGACTCTCCGTTGACAAACGAGGCCCGGTCGCTGCACAACCACACGGCTGCCTGGGCGACCTCATCGGGTTGTCCGAGCGAGCCGCGCCCGACGCTGTTCACGATGAACTTGGCCGCACCGGGGTTGGCGTCCATGAACCCGCGGATCATGGGGGTGTCGGTGGTGCCGGGGCAGATGGCGTTGACCCGCACCCCGCTGCGGGCATGTTCAATGGCAGCGCTCTTGGTGAGGCCCAACACCCCGTGCTTGGCTGCGGCGTAGTGGCCGAGACCTGCCACGCCGACGACGCCGGCCCCCGACGAGGTGTTCACAATTGCGCCCCGACCGGCTGGAGCCATGTGGCGCAGTTCGTGTTTGCAGCACAGGAACACCCCGGTGAGGTTCACCGCCAGCATGTGGTCCCACTCGACGCGGCTCAGTTCGCTCAGCGGGGTCATGTCCCCACTGATGCCGGCGTTGTTGTGGGCGGCGTCGATCCGACCCCAGCGTGCCACCACCATGTCGACGAGCGCGGCGACGGCGTCCTCGTCGGTGACATCGAGGGTTGCCGCCTCGGCCCGTCCGCCACCGGCGACGATGCCGGCGGCCACCGCCTCAGCGGCCTCGGCGTTGGCGTCAGCAACCACCACGACCTCGGCGCCTTCCGCAGCGAAGAGTTCCGCACTCGCCGCCCCGATGCCGCCTCCGCCACCGGTGACAAGCACCACGAAGCCGTCGGCCATGGCGGACCGTGGAGGTGCTGGGGGACGTGGATCGGGTGAAGCCATGGCCGCACAGTATCGGGTGGGGCATCATGGTCGCCGTCCGTCCACGCCGACACAGGGGGTCACGCCGTGGTCACACTCATCAGTCTGCTCCGCCGCAAGACCGGTCTCACCCACGAGGAGTTCCTCACCTACTGGCGCAACAACCACGGTCCGCTCATCGCCGCAAGCTCTGCGGCTCGCTACGCCCGGCGCTACACCCAGCACCCCCGGGCGGCGGGTCTCGGTGACGAAACGTGGGACGGGGTGACCATCCAGGAGTTCGACTCGGTTGAGGCGTTCCACGCCCACATGGCCGAGGACGACTTCGGCGCCATGATGGCCGACCTCGAGAACTTCCTCGACACGTCGGCCATCGAGTGGGTGGTGTGTGACGAACCGGTCGTGGTGCTCGATGGAGACCGCGACCCGAGGTGAATCGTTGTGTGCTGGTTGCCGGTGGTGGGGTGCCGGGCACACCGGGAGCGACCGAGACGCTGGTGGCGTTGGCGAAACGTACCCGCACCGGGGTCCTCAACACGTTCCTCGCCAAAGGACTGTTCCGCTTCGACGACCCCGCCCACCTCGGCACCATCGGGTTGCAGCGTGACGACCTCCGCCTCGCCCACGTTGACGTGCCCGGTGAATTCGCGGTGGTGGTGACCGGCGTCGACGATGACGAGATCCCCGGCGGCATCCCCGACCACTGGGAACGGGTGGACCCCGGCGACCTCGGTTCGCTGCACCTGCCCGACGCGCCGTCGTTCCTTGGTCGGCCCGAGTTGTATGGGGCGATCGCCGCGGTGTGCGGTCCGCTCTACGGCGACGACCGGGTGCCGTTGTCGCCGGTGCGTGCCGCAGGGGATCTCGCTTCGGCGTTGGGTGCGGAGACCGTCGTCACTGCCAACGCCGGGCTGGCCGGTTTCTGGTTGGGCCGAACGTTCCCGACCCGTCACCCCGGTTCCGTGCGCCTCCCGGCTCGCGCCGGTCACGACGTGGTGGCCGAGGTGCTCGCATCGGAACCGGCGGTTGTCGTCGTGTGCGGTCCGGACGACGAGGTTCCCGAAGTCGCCCCGACGGGGGGAGTGGTGGTCGTCGAGCACTGGTCGCCGACTGGCCTGCCGACCACCCCCGCCGACCGGGTGGCAGCGTTGACCAGGGCGTTGGGTGCCGCGGGGGTGCATCACCTCGAGGTCGGGGTGGCCGTTGGCGACGTCGCCGATCTCGTGGCGGTGGCCGGGCCGGTGGTGGCGTGGGGGCTCGGTTAGGGCGTTGCCCGGCAGAGCATTCAGGACCAGGCGGCGAGGAGTTCGTCGGTGGTGGTGAGCGTGGCGATGTACGCCAGCGCGTTGCGCAGCACGTCGTCACCGAAACTCGCCGGGATCCCGACCACGGCGTCGGTTACGACGACGGCGTCGAAACCTTCACCCACCGCTTCGAACACGAGACCGGGGATCCCGATGTTGAGCGAGACGCCGCACGCCACCACCGTTGTGATGCGACGTTCTTGCAACGTTTCTGCCAGCAGGGTGCCGGTGAAGGGGGTCAGACCGTGATGCCGTTCGCTCACGATGTCGTCTGGTGCAGGCCCGAGGCCATCAAGGAGCTCGGTTGATGGATCACCGGTACGTAACAACGTCGGGTGGTTGGCGGCAGCGGCCATGACCGGCAGGTCCAGACGGGCGCCTTCACCGTCAGGAAGGATCGAGAACGTGCAGTGGACCACGGTCACCCCATGGCGGCGTGCCGCCTCGACGAGACTCTGGGCGTGGATGTCGACGCTGGCGTTGCGGACGGCGTCGGTGAGGTAGGTGGCGGGGGCAAGATCGCCACACACCCCTCGCTGGAGTTCCATCGTGAGTAGCGCTGTTCGGGCCGGGTCAAGGGTCACGTCATGACGCTAGCCCGCTACTCCCGCCGCATCTGATGGACCGTCAGATTCGCGCTACGGTCCCCGGGGCGGCGGACGCCGCAGGGGACGACTGAGACCAGGGGGGTTCAGTGGGCGACAAGGGCATCGAGTTGGGGACGTTGCTGTTCACCATGGTGGAACCCGACAAGGGCCACGAGGTGGCGTACAACCGGTGGTACGAAACGGACCACTTCTACGCCGGGTGCATGGTGGGGGCGTACAACTTCGCTGGCGACCGGTTCGTGGCCACCGCCGGCCACAAGGCGTTGCGGTACCCGACCGACTCACCAATGACCCCCGACCCCATGTCGGGCTCCTACCTCGCCATCTACTGGGTGCTCGACGGCCACCACGACGAGTGGAACCGTTGGAGTGTTGACAACGTGCAGTGGTTGCACGCCAACGGTCGCATGTTCCCCCACCGCACCCACATCCACACCGTGCTCTACGACCACGCCTGGTCATTGCAGGCAACGCCCAACGGGACCCCCGTTGAACTCGCCCTCGATCGTGACTACGCCGGGTTGGTGGTCAACGTCGGGGAACTCGTGGGGGACGCCACCCACGAGGACATCGAAGAATGGACTCGTGACGAGTGGGCGCCACCGGCCATGGCCGCCCCGTGGGGTCCTGACCTCATCGCCTCGTCTACCCCGCTGCCGCTGCTCGACGACGCACCCGCTGACGTGCCCCGGGTGGCGAACGCTGACCGGCGGTTCCTGCAGCTGCATTTCTGCACCTCTGATCCCGCCGACGACTGGGACGAGGGGTACGGCCGGTTCGGCGCCGAACTCGAGGCGTCGGGCCTGGCGAAGCATCTGTGGTCAGCACCGTTCATCCAGACGGTGTTCGGCACCGACACCTACACGGACGAACTGTGGTGAGCGGCGACGTGGCGCCCGTATCGGGCAAGCGCATTCTCGTCACCGGCGTGACGGGCTGGGTGGCTGGTCCACTGGCGCGTGCACTGGCTGCAGCGGGTAACGAGGTGTTCGGGGCCGCCCGGTTCCGTGACGAGGACGCCCGGGCATCACTCGCCGCTGACGGTGTGCAGCCGGTCCGCATAGATCTGGCCCGATCGGACCTTGACGAGGTGCCGGCCGATCTCGACGTTGTGCTGCACCTCGCCGTCGCCAAGGTCGACAGTTTTCCGTTGGCCATGGCAGTCAACGCTGAAGGGTCCGCCGACCTCATGGAGGTGGCGGCGTCGCGCAGTGACCGCCTGTCAGCGTTCCTGCATTGTTCGTCCACAGCGGTGTACCAGCCTCGTGACCACGACCGTCTGGTGGAAGGCGACGCGCTGGGGGACAGCCATCGCCCCATGCCGGGCATGCCCACGTACTCAATTTCAAAGATCGCCGCTGAGGTTCTGGTGGGTCACACCGCCAAACGTCTCGGGGTGCCGACTGTCGTGGCCCGTCTCAACGTCCCCTATGGCGACACGTGGGGGTGGCCCCTGTTTCACCTGTTGCTGATGGAGCAAGGCTCACCGGTGCCGGTGCACGTCAACGCCCCGACCAGCTACACGCCCATCCACGCCGACGACATCGCGGCGTCGATCCCGTACCTGTTGACGCTGGCCACAACCCCGGCGACCACCGTGAACTGGGGTGGGGACGAGGTGGCGTCCATTGAGGACTGGTGTCACGAGATGGGAACCCTGACCGGCCTGACCCCGGTATTTGAACCCACCGAGGCGACCATCGCCGCCATCGTTCCGGACCTGTCGCGTCTGCACGCCACCGGGTTCCACTCACAGGTCGGGTGGCGCGACGGCATTCGCCGACTCGTCACCGCGTCCCGGCCAGACCTGTTGGTTGCGGGGTAGGGGATCGTGCGCATCGGCATCACCATTTTCGCCACCGACCGCACCATCGGCCCCGCCGAGTTGGCGGCGGCCGCTGAAGCACGCGGGTTCGCCTCGTTGTACGTGCCTGAGCACACCCACATCCCCGCGAGTCGCATCACCCCGCCACCGTCTGGTGACGACGTGCTCGCCGACGAGTACAGCCGCACCCTCGACCCCCTGGTCGCCCTCACGGCGGCCGCCACCGTCACCGACCACCTGGTGGTGGGGACCGGGGTGGCACTCGTGGCACAGCACGACCCCATCGCCTACGCCAAGGCGTGGGCCACTCTCGACTCGTTGAGTGGTGGTCGGGCAGTGCTCGGCGTGGGGTTCGGGTGGAACGTCGAGGAAATGGCGGACCACGGTGTGGTGGCGGCCACCCGACGTGAACAGGTGGCCGAACACGTGGAGGCCATGCGGCGACTCTGGTCTGACGAGGAAGCCTCCTACGACGGCGAGTTCGTCCGGTTCTCGCCGTCGTGGTCGTGGCCCAAACCCCACGGTGGGCGCTGCATCCCGGTGCTCATTGGTGGTGGGGCGGGACCCAAGTTGTTGTCGCACGTGGCGGCGTGGGCCGACGGGTGGATGCCGATCGGCTCGTCCGGACTCAGCGACGCCATCCCACGACTCCATGACGCCTGGGCCGATGCGGGCCGCACCGGCGCCCCGTGGGTCGTGCCGTTCGGGGTGGTGCCCACCCCCGGCAAACTCGAACGCATCGCCGAACTCGGTTGTGACGAGGTGGTGGTGCGGGTGCCCTCAGCCGGCGCCACGGAGGTCCTCGCCGCCCTTGATGAACTGGTCTGGGTCGTCGAACAGTTCGGAACCGACTGAGTAGGGTCCCCGCCATGACCCAGCTCTCGGTGTTCATCGCCACGAGCCTCGACGGCTACATCGCCACACCGAACGGCAGTCTCGACTGGTTGGAGAACGCCGGTTCGCCCGATGAGGACTACGGGTGGGAGGCATTTCTCGCCGGGATCGATGCGCTCGCCATGGGTCGCGGGACCTGGGACCACATTTCCCACCTCGACGAACTGCCGTTCGGCGATCGACTCGTGTACGTGTTCACGCATCGGTCACTCGCCGACCGCCCCGGTGTCCACGCCTGGTCGATGTCACCACGTGAGGCGCTTGGGGTGTGGGAGGAGCGAGGGCACGAGCGGGTCTACGTCGACGGCGGGCAACTCATCAGTGCCTTCCTCGCCGAAGGCCTCATTGACGACCTGACGATATTCACCGCACCGGTCCTGTTGGGTGCGGGCATCCCGTTGTTCTCAGCGGGAATGCCCAGCGCGCAATTCACACTTGACGGTGTGCGCTCATGGCCGAGCGGCTTCGTCGAGCGCCGCTACCGCAGACGCCACGACGCTGGTTGAGCGACCTCAGGCGGGACGCACGTAGAGCATCTGCTCGTACCGGTCGGCGATGCGCCAGCCTTGCGGCGTGCGTTCGAACCGGTCCCGGTACCAGCCGCTGGCCTCGAGGTAGGTCGGGGTGTCCCCGGGGATGCGCATGATCATCCGGTACAGCGAACGCAACGTGGCGGTGTCGCCGTCGTCTGATTCCAACACGATGTCACCGACCAGCGACGCCGTGACGTCGAAACCCGACATGGTCGTTTCCAGCCACGCCATGGCTTCATCAGCAGTCCCGGCCACCCCACCGGCGGTCGTGTAGTCAACCGTGGCGTCCGCCGTCAGCGTGTCCCGCCACGCCGCCCAGTCCTTGTCAGCCATGGCCCAGGCGTAACGCGACATGACGTCAGAGATCTCGATGCGGTCCTCAGCAGTGATGGCCACGTTGGCTCCTTGGGTTGAGGCGACCACAGGTCGCCGGTCGACAGGTCAGTCGGGTTCGGTACCGACGATGGACACGAAACTCACCATCTCGCCGGGGTACCCACCGAGGTTGTGGGTCAACGCCCGGGTGCGGCCAGCACCGAGGGTGCCGATGGTGCGCTCGGCAGGGGCCTCACCCCGTAACTGCAGCCACGCCTCGAACAGCATCCGCAACCCTGACGCCCCCACCGGGTGACCGAACGATTTCAGGCCGCCGTCGGGGTTGATGGGCAGGTCCCCGTCAAGGTCGAAGCGGCCGTCGAGCAGGTCCCGCCACGCCGTGCCACGTTCAGCGAACCCGAGGTCCTCAGCGAGCACTAGTTCGGTGATGGTGAAACAGTCGTGGACCTCAGCCATGGCGAGCTGCGCGCTCGGGTCGGTGATGCCGGCCTGGCGGTAGGCGTCAGCGGCGGTGGCGGCCACCTCCGGGAACGTCGTGTAGTCGTACGTCGGGTCCCCGAGACCTCCGCCGTTGCCAGCCACGAACGACAGCGCCTTGACGTACAAGGGCGAGTCGGTGAACCGGTGGGCGTCCTCGGCGCGACACACGATCGCCGCGGCGGCCCCATCGGCCACCCCGGCGCAGTCGAACACCCCGAGGTCCCCGGCCACCACGGGGGCGTTGCACACCTGTTCGGTGGACACCTCACGGCGGAACTGGGCCCGGGGGTTGCGCGCTCCGTTGGCGTGGTTCTTCGTCGCCACGCGGGCCATGGCGGCGCGCAACTCGGTGGGGTCCACGCCGTATCGACGGGCGTACGCCGGTGCCACCATGGAGAACATGGCAGCCGCCGTGAGGGTGCGTGCCGTGCCGTCGTTGGGCGGCGGGACGGCGTTGAGTCCCTGATATCCGGAGTCCTTCACCTTTTCGACCCCGACCGCCATGGCGATGTCGTAGGCACCTGCCGCCACGGCGTACACCGCCTGTCGCAACGCTTCCGAACCGGTGGCGCAGTAGTTCTCCACCCGGGTGACCGGCTTGTTGCGCAACTGCAGGGGCCGAGCAAGGGTGATCCCGCTCATGCCGCCCTGTGCGGTGCCGAGCCAGTAGGCGTCAATGTCGTTGGTGGTGAGCCCGGTGCCAGAAAGGCAGTCCACCACGGCGTCCACGGCGAGATCGTCGAGGCCCTTGTTCCAGTGTTCAACAAACGGGGTGCACCCCATGGCGACGATTGCCACCTGGTCACGAAGGGAGTGTGACGCCATCCTCAAGCCTCCTTGGGGTCAGCGGGGGAGGCCTCACGCACCAGGCGCGCCTTCCAGAAGTAGTTGGGGATGCCGTCGGCGGCGTGGAGGCGACGGAACGTCAACGCCACCCGGGACCCGATGCTCACCTCGTCAGGTCCGAGATCACACAACTCCACAGGGAACCGTCCGCCACCGTCGAAATCGACCACAGCGAAAATGATCGGAGGGCTCGGTGAGTACGCCACCCGGTCCACGGTGAACGTCGCCACCGTCCCGTGGGCGCTGGCCAAACCGACCGGTTCCATTTCGTCGGTGCGCTCCCCGTCGGCGGACACCCGTGACGGCGGAAGGTGCACGGCGCCTGACGTCGTGTCACGCGACCCCACAAAGGCGTACTTCCAGTGTGCGGCCCGCCACGCGGCGGGGGCCGACACCCGTTGGGGTTCGGGGCGTCGGGGCGGTTCGACTTCGAGCATGCCCCGCCACGACAGGAACCGTCCGTAGGCAACCGGGCCACCGGTGGACAACTGCTCGGCCACGGTGGAATTCGTGTGGTGGGATCGCAGCGCGGGCGTCGTGCGCACCAACACCACGTCGGCACCGTCTCCGGCGTGCACGAGCGCCACCACCGTGCCGCCCTCGTCGCCCGCACCGGCGAGTCGTTCGAGTTCGTTGGCCAGGCACAACAACGGGTGGGCGGCACCGGTCATGCCAACCGTGGCCGAGAGGTCATCGGCGGTGCGTTGGGCACCCACCACCCGGGCCAGTGCCGCACCGATGCGTGCACTCGGAGCGTCGACCACGGCAACCGCCACGTCAGCGGGTTCAAGCCCAGCAGCGGCGAGCGCCCTTGCGAAGGCGTCAGTGACCAGTGGGCGTAACGCCACCTCGGCGAACTTCTCGTCCCAGGTGCGGCTCACCGACTCACCCGGGACCCGCCAGCGGTCGAGAACCTCGCCGGTGGCGCTGGCATGGGCCAGCACCTCGGCCACCACCGGTGCGTCAGGGGTGTCATCACCGATGACCACGCACGCCCCGGCGTCACCGCCACCGGACTCCTCAGCAGAACCGGCGCGACCGGTGCGCACATCGGCGGCCGTCACCGCCACCGTGTCGGTGGTGCGGGTTGCGAGCATCAACCCACCGACCACCGAACGCACACTGGCGCCAAGGTCCATGGCCGCCACGGCGCTAGGTAGGCCCAGCGCAGCGTGGATCACTGAGGCATTCGTGTGGTCAGTCACCGGGGTGCTCACCGTGCCGAACAGCAAGGCGTCTGGAATCACCCCTCCGGCCAACGCTGACCGGGCGGCTTCGGTGGCGAGGGTGACGGCGTCCTGATCGAACGACGCCACGGTTCGTGTGCCCCGCCCACCACCTTGTCCGGCAACCGCCGCAATGGTGCCGCGGTCGAGGCGCCAGTGGGGCACCGACGTTCCCCAGGAGATGATGCCGCGCATGGCCGCACACTACCGCCTGAGGTCGCCCGCTTCTGACGGCCCGTCAGATCCCGGCGGGCCGGTAGGGTGACGTTGTGACTGACACCGTGCTGCCGTTGCAGGGCGTCCGGGTGCTCGCCCTCGAACAGATGCAGGCGCTGCCCTTCGCCACCCAGTTGCTCGGCCGGCTCGGCGCTGAGGTGGTCAAAGTGGAACACCCCCGCTCGGGTGACCTCGGACGTGGGTCGTTGCCGACGATGCCCGGTCCCGACGGTGAACCGATGGGGGCGACGTTCGTGCGCAACAACCTCGGGAAACGCAGTGTCGCCATCGACTTCGGCACGCCCGCCGGCAGGGACCTCGTGTTGCGGCTCGCCCCGCATTTCGACGTGGTGTGTGAGAACTTCAAGTCGGGGTCACTGGCGGCCAAAGGTCTCGGGTTCGACGACGTCGCCGCAGTGCACCAACGCGTGGTGTACCTGTCGGTATCGGGGTTCGGGAACACCACCGACACCCCCTACGCCGGTTGGCCGGCGTACGCCGCCGTGGCCGAAGCCATGAGCGGGCTCTACGACTGGAAACGTCACCCTGACGAACCGCCGGTGGCGTCGCCGGTGGGTGCACTCGGAGACATCGGAACCGGCCTGTATGGCGTCATTGGGGTGCTGGCCGGGTTGCGTCAACGGGACCTGACCGGGCAAGCCCAGTATGTCGACGTGGCCATGTTTGACGCCATGGTGAGTTTCGCCGACGTGGTGGTGAACTGGTGGTCGATGGGGATGCGACCCGACCCGGGCGCAGGACTCGCCATGATCCTCGACGGATTCAGAGCCGACGACGGTTGGTTCGTGGTGCAGGTGGGACGTGAACACGAGTTCGCCCGTCTTGCGGAACTGGTGGGTGAGCCCGGCTGGGTTGGTGACCAACGGTTCGCCACACGAACCGGGTGGCGATCCCACATTGACGACATCCGCACAGCGGTGAACGCGTGGGCAACGGGGCGGACCAGTGTTGAGGCGTGCCACGCGCTCGCCGGTGCAGGCATCGCTGCGGGCCCGGTGTTCAGCGCCCCCCAGGTGCTCGCCGACCCGCACCTCGCCGCACGCCACATGCTGGTTGAGCTCGAGCGACCCGACGGGGGAGACCCCGTGGTGGTGCCAGGCAACCCGGTGAAGATCTCGTCGGTGCCCGACGGTGGACCCGAGACCCCGCCGCCCTCGCTCGGTGCCGACACCCAACGTGTGCTGGCCGATGAGCTCGGCCTCGGTCCTGACGAGTTGGCGGCGTTGCGTGACGCCGGCGTGATCCGCTGAACGCTGACCGGACCTGACCTACAGGTCGGGTAGGCCGAGATCGAAGTTCGGGGTGGTGAGACCACCGTCGACGGCGAGGATCTGACCGGTCACGTACGACGAGGCGTCCGACGCCAAAAACAGCACCGCTGCGGCAATGTCGTCGGGGTCGCCGATGCGGCGCAGCGGGGTGCGCGACTCAATGGCGGTGCGGGTCGCTTCGTCTTCAGCGACGAACGCCAACGCTTCGGTCAGTACCGCCCCGGGCGCCACAGCGTTGACCCGGATGCGGGGGCTGAGGTCGGCTGCGAGCATGCGCACCGACTGGTCGACGGCAGCCTTGGCGGTGCCGTAGGCGAGATAGCCGCGCCCCACTACGTGGCCCACCGCACTCGAAATCATCACGATGGACCCGCCGCCGGTTTCGAGCAGGTGCGGCACAGCGGCGCGTGCCAGACGCAAACCGGTCACCACGTTGTGGTCGAACGCAGCGCTGAGGTGACGGTCCTTGGTGGCCATGGCCGGGCGTGGCATGGCACCACCGACCACGTTCACGACGACGTCGAGGCGTCCCAACTCGGCGACGGCGTCGGTGACGGCGGCGTCCACGGCGTCGGGGTCACCGGCGTCCACGACGCAGGGGACGGCCCGCACCCCAAGGGCACGAATGTCGGCGGCGACGGCCTCGACCTGTTCGGCGGTGCGTGACCACACCACCACGTCTGCGCCGGCCTCGGCGAGTGCCATGGCACTCGCCGCTCCGATGCCACGACCCGCACCCGACACCAACGCCACCTTGCCGTCGAGACGGAACCGTTCGGTCACCCCCATGTCACACCCCCCGTGGTTGCCACGTCGTTCACACCAGCCACCGCGACAGCGCATCCACGACGCACACCGGTCGGTCGGTGGCGTCACACTCGACGGTGATGCGCATCGTGGTCTGCACCCCTCCGGCCACGTCATCCGCAGCGACCAAGTCCACTGACGCTCGAAGACGGGACCCCACCGGTACCGCAGCGGGGAACCGCACCCGGTCCACGCCGTAGTTCACCCCGGCGGAGAACCCCTGCACTTCAACGACCTGGGGCAGGAACCAGTTGGTCAACGCCAACGTCAGGTACCCGTGGGCAATGGTGCCCCCGTAGGGGCCGTCAGCGGCCTTGGCGGGATCGGTGTGGATCCACTGGTGGTCACCGGTGGCGTCAGCGAACAGGTCCACCCGGGCCTGGTCGACTTCGAGCCAGTCGCTGACCCCAAGGGTTGACCCCACCGCAGCGCGCAAGCCTTCAGGTCCGTTGATGACCAGTGGTGTGGATGCGGTCATGGTGTGTCCTTGGCTGCGCTTCGGTTGGCGCCAAGCGAGTCGAGCACGTCGCCCGCCTCGTTCACGATCCGTTCCACGAGTTCCCCACAACTCGGCAGGTCCGTGATGACCCCCACCACCTGACCTGACGCCATGACCCCCGAAGCGGTGTTGCCGTCAACGAGCGACGCCTTCAACAGCATCGGGGTGTTGGCCGCCATCAGCATCTGGGTCCACGTGAGCTCCATCGACGCTCGCATGGCTCTCCCTTCTCGCAGCATCTGGCGGAACGACAGTCCGGTCATGGAGCGGAACCGCAGCGCGTTCACCACCGCCCGCGGCAACGCCAAGATCCGGCCCCGGCCGCTTTCAAGCGAGTTCACGAGGTCGGTTCGCAGCACCCGGTGAGGAACCCCGTCGACCTGAGTGGTGACCACCGTCTCGGTGACCGAGCGATCCAGATAGAAGTGCTTCACGGCGTCGGGCACGGTGGAATCCGACGTGAGCAGGAACCGGGTGCCCATGGCGATGCCGTCAGCCCCCCACGCCAGCGCCGCCACGAGGCCGCGCCCGTCAAAGAACCCGCCGGCGGCGATGACCGGTACCCGGCCGTCGACCACGTCAACCACCTGGGGGAGCAGCACCGTGGTGGGCACGCTGCCGGTGTGACCACCCCCTTCACCACCTTGGACCAGCACGGCGTCAACACCCCAGTCGAGCACCTTCTCGGCGTGGCGGCGCGCCCCCACCGATGGGATGACGACCACGCCGGCGTCTTTGAGCCGGCTGATCAACTGCGGTTTGGGAGCCTGAGCGAAACTGGCGACCCGGACCCCCTCGTTGATGATGAGGTCCAACCGGGCGTCGATGTCGGACGAGTCGGCACGGAGGTTCACACCGAACGGCCGGGTTGTGCGTGACTTCACTGCGGCGATTGCCGTCGTGAGCTCGTCAAGGTCCATGGTGGCGCTGGCCAGGATGCCGAGCGCCCCAGCTTCAGCGGTGGCCGACACCAGCCGCGCCCCAGCCACCCAACCCATGCCGGTCTGCACCACCGGGACCTCGACCCCCACGAGGTCACACAACGAGGTGTGCAACCTGGGGTGGAGATTGGGGTGGCGGGACGGCACGGTCACGATCGACTCGGGAGTTCCCGGTGACGCAACCCCCGGGGGTCGAGTCGGTCAATGGCCTCGGCCTCAACCTCGTCGGGGCCACGCGACACCGGGGTGTTCCCGGCAATGACGAGATCGAACCCGGTGTTGGCCACCACCTCGTCGACGTCCACCCCCGGGTGCACGCTCACGAGCCGCATGCGGTGATCGGAGGACTCAAAGTCGAGCACGGCGAGATTGGTCACCACCCGGGCGAGACGGTGATTGGCGCGGGCGTTGGGGTGGAGTTGGGAGGCCCGGTCGTACCCGATGCCACTGACCATGTCGACGCTTGGCGTGAACACCCGGGTGGTGTGTCGAGGGATGAAGAAGCTCGTGGCGTGGTTGATGGTGTTGCCCGGCCCGCCACGCACACCCAACAACTGGGATGTGGGTCGGTCCCACGGGCCGATGTTGGCGATGTTGGAGTTGCCGAACATGTCCATCTGCGACGCCCCCATCATCACGTGACGACGGCCTCCCCACAACAGGTCGAACACTGACCGGAACGGAATCCAGCCTTCGATGCCGGCGTCGTCGGTGGCTGCCACCGACGCTCCGACCGGCAGGTCGCCGTCAACGAAGAACGCTTCGCCGTCACTGACCAACAGGTCAGGGGAGAAGGTGGCACGAGCCAGTCGTGCCCCGAGCATCGGCATGACGCCCATCCCTGAGGCGAAGATCTCACCGTCGCCGCGGAACGCCTCGGCGCACGCCACCGCCACCACATCAGCGAGTTGCACGTCACCGCTCATGACGCCGCCACCTCGTCTCGCCAGGCGGCCACGGCCCGCTGGTAGGTGTCCTCGTCGCCGCTGAGGAAGCGTTCGGTGAACGCCGCCCACGCCTCGGGGTCCCCGGCGGCTTCGACGTAGGCCCGCTGGAACTTCTCGTCGCGCCCGTAATCTGGGTCACAACTTGTGAAGTGGGCGCCGCCGGGCGCTTCGATCACCCCGTCGACCATTGATCGGTTGACCCGCAGCGTCTGGAACGGGCCACCGGCAACCAGGTCGGCGGTCGACACGACCTTCTCGCATGAAACGAATCGACGACCCGGTTCGCACGCTGACAGGAACAGATCGTCGAAGTACAGGTCAGGCCCGAGGTACTGGGCGTTGCCCCGCTGGTCGGCCCGGTTGAGGTGCACGAAGGCGGCATCAAGACGAATGGCGGGTACGGCGAGAAGCTCCTCGCCGTCGTCATAAGGCGATCGCACGGTGCGCAGGTGCGGGTTCACGTCGGTGACGCCACTGGCGAGACCTGACCGGGTGGGCAGGAACGGGAGTCGTAACGATCCGGCGTACAGCGCCCACTGCAGCATGCCTTCGTCGTACTCGACGGGCTCGGCAATGGTGCCGTTCTGGCGGGCGGCACGGAAATGGGGTTCGAGTGGGATCGAGTCAAGTGACACGAATCCGTAGACGAGTCGCTTCACCTTGCCCGCGGCACACAACAATCCGACGTCGGGCCCGCCGTAGGACACCACCGTCAGGTCGGTGACGTCCGTGCGCAACAACGCCCGCACCAGTGCCATCGGTTTGCGCCGGCTACCCCAACCGCCGATGCCGAGCGTCATGCCCGAGGAGATAGTGGCGGCCGCCTCATCAACGCTGATGCGCTTGTCAGCAGTCATGACCCGTCTCCGTCAGCGGGTCGTGCTGCTTTGTCCGTGCCGGCAAAGTCGTCCCGCAGTTCGTCACTGACCCCGCTCAGGTTCAGCTCAAAGGTGAATCCCTGTTCGAACCGGTAGCTGCGCTTGGGGTCCCACGGATCAATGCCGTTGAGACATTCCTTCGCCGCTCGGATCACCGTCGGGGACTTGTCGGCGATCTGTTCGGCGAGTTTCAACGCTGCGTCGCGCAACTCGTCTCGTGGCACCACCTCCCACACACTGCCCCAGGCGTGCAGCTCGGCGGCGGTGGCGCGGGTGGCGGTGTACACCATGGCCCGCATCTTGTGCTGAGGGACGAGCCGGGCCAGATGCGTCGCTGCCCCAAGGGCGCCGCGCTCAACCTCGGGGAGGGCGAACCAGGCGTCGTCGGACGCCACGATGGCGTCGCTGTTGCCGACGAGGCCGATGCCCCCACCGACACAGAAACCGCCCACCGCACTGATGACGGGCACCGGGCAGTCGTACACGGCGCTGAACGCTGCGGCGCACCCGCGGTTGGCCCCCAACAGGGCGTCGAATCCGTCGGTGTGCTGCATCTCCTTGATGTCCACGCCGGCGTTGAACCCCTTGCCCTCGGCTCGCAGGACGACCACACGGGTTTGTGGGTCGGTGCCGGCTGCGGTGATGGCCTCAGCCAACCCGAACCACTCGTCAACGGTGAGTGCGTTCACCGGCGGGCAGTTCATGACCACCTCGGTGATGCCGTGTGCGTTCTGGTGCGTTTCGATCCCCACCCCCGCGGAGCCTACCCGTGATCTGACACCCCGTCAGATGCCCGGGAGCGGGATGAGACCCGGGACTAGCGTGGCCACCATGGGAGTCACGATTGATCTCGCCGGCCAGGTCGTTCTCGTCACGGGCGGGACCCGTGGGGTGGGCCGGGGCATCGCCCAGCGGTTCGCCGATGCCGGAGCCACCGTGGCTGTTGTGGCACGCACCGCAGTTGACGACCTGCCGCAGAACTGGACGTTTCACACCGCCGATCTGCGTGACGGTGAGATGGCCTCGGCCGTCGTGGACGAGGTCGTCGCCACCCACGGACGCATCGACGCGCTGATCAACAACGCCGGCGGATCGCCTCCGGCGGACACGGCGACGGCGTCGCCTCGGTTCACTGAACGCATCGTGGCGTTGAACCTGCTGTCGGCCATCTACTGCGCCCAGCGGGCCAACCATCACATGCAACTCAGCGGCGGGGGCTCCATCGTGAACGTGGCCAGCGTGGCCGGACTTCGACCTGCCCCAACGGTGGCCGCCTACGGCGCAGCCAAAGCAGGACTGCTGTCGTTCACCGCCACCGCCGGACAGGAGTGGCTCCCCAACGTGCGGGTGAACGCGGTGACGTGCGGGATGGTGCTCACCGAACAGGCCGCCCTCCACTACGGCGACGACGCAGCGTTGTCCCGGGTGGCCGACACGATCCCGATGGGACGACTCGCCTCACCCGGTGACATCGGCAACGTGTGCGTGTGGCTGGCGTCGCCGCTGTCGTCGTATGTCAGTGGGGCCAACGTGGTTGCCCACGGTGGCGGGGACCGACCGCCCTTCCTCGACGCCGCATCCGGCTGAATCCGTCCCGTTAGGGGACGGCGGGTGGGGTGCGCATCAATTCGCCGACCTCGGTGGCGATGGCGTCGGCTGCGGCGGCGGCATCATCGAGGACGAGCATGGCGTGGAACCCGTGGATCATGTCGTCGTGGCACCGGTAGGTGGTCGGGACCCCGGCGGCGGCCAGCGCGTCGGCGTAGGCGCGGCCGTCGTCACGCAACACGTCAAACCCGGCGGTGATGACCAACGCCGGGGCGAGACCGCTGAGGTCACCGGCGCAGAGGGGAGAGACCCGAGGGTCGTCCCACAGTGACGGGTCATCCACGTAGGTGTCACGGAACACCCCGACGCCCTCAGTGGTGAGACCGAACCCTTCGGCAAAGATCTCATAGGACGGGGTGCGCATGGCCACGTCAGCGAGTGGGTACACCAGACACTGCATGCGTGGTTGGGCCAGACCCAGGCGGCGGGCCTCGAGACACACCACCGCCGACAGTGTCGCTCCAGCGGAGTCACCCATCACGCCGGGAGCGCCCGGTGCGACACCGAGTTCGTCGGGATTGTCGAGCACCCACCGATAGGCGGCGACGCAGTCGTCCACGGCAGCGGGGAACACATGCTCGGGGGCGAGTCGGTAGTCGACGGACACCACGACACATCCGCTGCGTTCGGCCAACACCCGACACGATGGGTCGTGGGTGTCAAGGTCCCCGACGCAGAACCCACCCCCATGGAAGTACACCACCGCGGGCACCTGCCCGACGGCTGCGGTGGGTCGGTAGACGCGAATGGGGATCGGGCCGTCGTCACCGGGGATCCGTCGGTCGGTGGCCAATACGCCGGTGCGTACCGGGGACGACAGGCGCACCAGGGTCCGCATCTCCTTGCGGGCTTTCGCCCAGTCGGTGTCGGCGGTGGTGGCGGCGCGGCGCGCCCCCGAGGCCAACAACAGTTGCAACCCGGGGTGGAGTCGACGTCCGTCGCGCCACAGCGGTTGACGTTGGCCGAACAGTCGTAACCCGAGGCGCGGGTGGGCCAACAAGGCGTGGGCGATTCGGGCGGTCACCGAACGTCGATCCACAGGTGTGCTCCTCATGGGTGTTGGGAACTGGCGCTGATGATCTCACCGGTCAGGTACGAGCTGTACGGCGAGGCGAGGAACACGATGATGTTGGCGATCTCCCACGGTTCGGCGGCCCGACCGAACGCTTCGCGGGAGGTGAGCTCGTCGAGGAGTTCGTCACTGGTGACTTTGGCGAGGTTGGCGTGCATGGCCAGCGACGGGGCGACGGCGTTCACCCGCACCCCGTGGGGCGCAGCCTCCACTGCGGTGCAGCGGGTCAGGGCCATCACCCCCGCTTTGGCAGCGGCGTAGTGCGCCTGTCCCTTTTGGGCCCGCCAACCCAGCACCGAGGCGTTGTTGACAATCACCCCGCTGCGTTGGGCGTACATGTGACCCAATGCGGCTCGGGTGGCGTTGAACGTTCCGGTGAGGGTGACCCCCAACACGGCGTTCCACTGTTCGTCGGTCATCTCGTGCACCTCGGCGGTGCCGCCGAGACCGGCGTTGTTGACCAGCACGTCGATGCCTCCGAGCTCAGCGGCGGCTGCGTCCATGAGGGCGCGCACACTGGCATCGTCAGTGACGTCACAGGCGATACCGGTCACGCCGAGTTCCGCTGCGGTCTCAGCGAGTCGACGCTCGTGACGATCGGAGATGACGACGCGTGCACCTTCTTCAAGGCAGCGTCGGGCGGTGGCTGAACCAATACCTGATCCCGCTGCTGCGGTGACAACCACCCCGAGTCCGTTCAGCAGGCCGTGCCCCGAAACGTAGTCGGGCGGGTTCGATGTCATCGGGGCTCCCTGGGTAGGCCGAGGACCCGCTCGGCAAGGATGTTGCGCTGGATCTCGTTGGATCCGCCATAGATGGTGTCGGCGCGGGTGAACAGGAACAGCCGTTGGGCGTGGGTGAGTTCGTAGGGGAACCCTTCGGCCACCGTCCCCGCCATCCCTTCGATGTCCACCAGCAACTCACCGAGATCCCGGTGCCAGGTCCCCCAGAACAACTTTGAGATGCTGGCCTCGGGGCCGGGCACCCCACCCGACATGGATCGCAGCGCGTTCCACCGCATCAACGCCAGCCCCGTGTGAGCGGCTGCGAGACGTTGGCGCATCAGCGGATCTGAGGTGAGGCCGCGCTGGCGTGCGGCCTCGAGAGCGGAGTCGTACTCGCGGGCGAACCCGACCTGCTGGGCGAGGGTGGACACGCCTCGTTCAAGTGCCAGCAGACCCATGGCGACCCGCCAGCCGTCGCCGGGTTCACCGACGACGAGGTCGGCGTCGGTGCGGGCGTCGGTGAAGAACGTCTCGTTGAACTCGCCGCCCCCGGTGATCTGTTCGATGGCGCGCACCTCAACACCGGGTTGGTCCATGGGGACCAACAAGAAGCTGAGGCCCCGGTTGCGCTGCGACCCCTTCTCGCTGCGGGCCACCACGAAACACCACTGGCTGACGTGAGCGAGTGAGGTCCACACCTTCTGGCCGTTGATGATCCACTGGTCATCAACGAGATCGGCCCGGGTGGCGACCGCTGCGAGGTCGCTGCCGGCCCCCGGTTCGCTGTAGCCCTGGCACCACCGTTCGGTGCCGTTGAGGATGCCGGGGAGGAACCGTTGGCGCTGGTCCTCGGTGCCGTACTCAATGAGGGTGGGGCCCAACAGGTGCTCACCCATGTGGTTGACCCGCCCGGGGGCGTTGGCCTTGGTGTACTCCTCGGCCCAGATCACCTGTTGGGCGATGCTGGCCCCACGGCCACCATGCGCAACTGGCCAGCCCAGACCGATCCACCCTGCCGCGCCGAGGACCTGTTCCCACGCCACCCGGGTCTCAAACCCGAACTCCTCGTCAGCGGGCCCACCACGACCACCGAGTTCGGCGAACTCACCAACGACGTTTGCTGACAGCCACGTCTGACACTGGGCGCGGAAGTCGTCGGGGTCGGTGGCCAGCTCGGCGGGGGCGCGGCTGGTGTCGGCACCGGCCGGAGTCGTCATGCGTTGGGCTTGTCTCCCGACGCCGCCGCTTCGCGCATCTTGGCCACCATGTCGAGCATGGGGAGGCGCTCGGTGCCGACCTGGGTTGGGAGTCGCTCGGCGATCTCTTCGGGGGTCCAGCGGTGCCCGGCCCACATGGCCCGCACCTCACGGGGCTGACTCCACACGGCGATCTTGTCGCCCACCACGGTGTACACCTGCCCGGTGACCTCACGGGCGGCATCGGACACGAGGTACACCGCCATTGGCGCAACGTCTTCGGCGTCGCCGATCTCGGCGAGTGACGACGGCACGTTGGCGCTCATTCGGGTGCGTGCCACCGGGGCGATCACGTTGGCGCGCACGCCGTAACGCTCGAGCGCCACTGCTGCGGAGTACGACAGTGAGACGATCCCACCTTTGGCGGCGGCGTAGTTGGCCTGGGCGGTTGAACCCAACGCCCACACCCCCGACGTGAACGCCACGAGGGCGCCGCCACCTTCCTGCTTGCGCATCACCGCAGCGGCGGCCCGGTAGACGGTGAACGTCCCTTTGAGGTGGACGCGTACGACATCGTCCCACTCCTCTTCGGCCATGTTGAACAGCATCCGTTCCCGCAGGATGCCTGCCACGCACACGGCACCGTCGATACGGCCCCAGGTGTCGAGAGCGGCGGTGACCACGCCGGCGCCTCCGTCCATGGTGGACACGTCCCCGGCGACCGCAACCGCTTCGCCACCGGCGGCAGCGATTTCCGAAACGACCCCGGCAGCGACCTCGCTCGAGGGTTCTGCACCGTCCATGGCCACACCGAAGTCGGCCACGACGACACGTGCGCCTTCGGCGGCACACGCCAGAGCCACGGCCCGACCGATACCCCGGCCTGCTCCGGTGACCGCAACCACCTTGTCCTGCAGGAATCCGCTCAACTCGCCCCCCGTGGGTCACAGCGGCTCGACTGCCGCTCCGTCGATGCGCCCACGTCGGGCACGGATTTCGCCCCGACCCGTATCTGATGGGCCGTCAGAACCTAGCATGAGGCCTTGCGGCGGCTTATTCTGCCGGACAGATCTGACGCAGCGTCAGATCCCACATCCGGGCCCCGGGGACAGGTGGGGCGGGCGAGACGGAGGACGAGATGTATCTGGCCGAGACACCCGAACAGCAGGGGCTCCGTAAGGAGCTGCGCGAGTACTTCGCTGCGCTCCTCACCCCTGAGGTGCGCGCCGAGATCGGTGCCGGTGGAGAGGGCAGCGACCTCTTCCGTCAGATCTGTCGCCAGATGGGCGTCGACGGTTGGCTGGGGTTGGGCTGGCCGGTCGAGTTCGGCGGTCAGGGTCGTCCCGCGACGGACCAGTTCATCTTTTTCGATGAGGTGCAGCGGGCACACGCCCCGTTCCCGTTCGTGACCGTCAACACCGTCGGCCCGGCCCTGATGGCACACGGCACCGAGGAGCAAAAGGCGACCTACCTGCCCAAGATCCTCAATGGTGAGGTGAACTTCGCCATCGGATACACCGAACCCGAAGCCGGAACCGACCTTGCGTCGCTTCGCACGTCGGCGGTGCTCGACGGCGACGAGTGGGTCATCAATGGCAACAAGGTGTACACGTCGGGTGCCAACCAGGCCGACTACGTCTGGCTGGCGTGCCGCACCGACGTCGAGGCCCCCAAGCACCAGGGCATCTCAATCATCATCGTGCCGACGGACACTCCGGGGTTCTCGTGGACCCCGATCGTCACGGTGGGTGACGTCATGACCACCGCCACCTATTACACCGACGTTCGTGTCCCCAAGGGCAACGTCGTCGGTGAGGTCAACACCGGTTGGAAGCTGATCACCATGCAGCTGAACCACGAGCGGGTCGGCCTCGCTGCGCTGTCAGGGCTCACAGAGCGGTTGCTCGACGATGTGACCGACTGGGCCAAGGTGACCCCCACCGGTGACGTTGCGGGATGTGTCATTGATGTCCCGTGGGTTCAGGCTGACCTCGCCCGTTGCCGGGCCCTGCTCGACGCCACCCGGCTCATGACCTGGAAACTGGTCAAGGCCGTCAGCGACAACACCCTCGGCCCCGCAGAGGCTTCCGGGGTGAAGGTGTTCGGCACCGAGTCCGCCGTTGAGGTGTACCGACTCCTCCAAGGTGTCCTCGGAGCCTCGGCGCACCTGCGTGATGGTTCACCGGGAGCGGTGCTCCACGGCGAGGTGGAGCGCGCCGCACGGGCGGCGCAGATCAACACGTTCGGTGGCGGCGTCAACGAGATCCAAAGGGAACTCGTGGCCACCGCCGGTCTGGGCCTGGCGCGCGGACGTCGCTGAGAGCGTTGAAGCGCTTCGGCGCTCAGAGACGCTGGATGATCGACCCGGTGGCGATGGCGCCACCGCAGCACATGGTGACAAGGGCGAATTCGCCGTCGCGTCGCTCGAGCTCGTGGAGTGCGGTGGTGATCAGGCGGCTGCCCGTTGCGCCCACCGGGTGACCCAGCGCGATTGCCCCACCGTTGACGTTGACCTTGTTCATGAGGTCGTCTTCGGTGACGCCGTTGACCTTGGCCCACGACAACACCACCGAGGCGAACGCCTCGTTGATCTCGACGATGTCGATGTCGTCAAGGGTCATGCCGGTGTCGGCGAACAGTTTCGCCGTGGCGTTCACCGGGCCATCAAGGTGGTAGAAGGGCTCCGATCCCACGAGGCACTGGGCCACGAGGCGGGCGCGTGGCCGCAGGCCCTCGGCCCGGGCACGCTCCTCATCCATCCACAGCACCGCAGCAGCCCCGTCGCTGATCTGGCTGGAGTTGCCGGCCGTGTGCATCCCATCGGGCAGGACCGCCTTGAGGCTGGCGAGCTTCTCCGCCGAGGTCTCACGCAGCCCCTCGTCGCGAGCCATGGTCACGGTGGTGCCGTCGGCGAGCGTGACCTCAACGGGAATGATCTCGCGCTCGAAGCGTCCTTCGGCGGTGGCGGTGGCCGCCTTGTGCTGGCTGATCAACCCGAGGTGGTCGACCTCGGCGCGGGTGATGCCACGACGCTCGGCGATGCGCTCGGCGGCACCGAACTGGTCGGGCATGTCCCACCCGAACGGGTCGGGGCGTGAGCTGCCGTTGAGCAGTACCTCCTGGCCGGGTTCGCCCACACGTGGGACGTTGGCCCCCAGCCACACCTTGGACATGTGCTCCACGCCGCAGGCGATACCCGCATCGATGGCACCAGCGGTAATGAGGTTCGCCACCATGTGGTTCGCCTGCTGGGACGAACCGCACTGGCAGTCAATGGTGGTCGCAGCCACCTCGTAGGGGAGCCCCGAGGCCAACCATGCGGTGCGGCTCACGTTGGAGGACTGCTCACCGGCCTGGGTCACACACCCGCCGACAACCTGCCCGACCGTGATGGGGTCCACCCCGGCCCGTTCGATCACCCCGCGTTGGGCGTGGCCCAACAGGTGCGCGGCGTGCACGTCGGCGAACGTGCCGTTGCGCTTGCCGACTGCGGTGCGCGCTGCTTCAACAATGACGGGTGTGCCCATGGTGATCCCCCTAGTCCGTGGTGGTTCAGATCTCGACGACGGTGCGGATGACCCGACCGGCGCGCATGTCGTCGAGGGCGTGGTTGATCTCGTCGAGACCGCGCCGTGCGCTGATCATGCCCTCAAGGTCGAGGCGACCGGCCCGCCACAGGCGGATCAGGCGGTCGAAGTCGCGGCGCACGTCAGCTGACCCGTAGATCGTGCCCATCAGCATCTTCTCGGCATAGAACAACTCGAAGGCGCTGAACTCGACCATCTGTTCCATCCGGCCGACGCCGACGATGCAGGCCGTGCCGCCGCGTCGTGCAGCGTCGTAGGCACCCCGGATGGTGGAGGGGTGGCCGACGGCCTCAAAGGCGTAGTCGAACCCTTCACCAGCGGTGATCTCACCCTTGACGCCATCAAGGTCGTCGGGGGACACGGCGTGGGTGGCACCAAATCGCAGCGCGTCGTCGCGGCGCTCACCGACGAGGTCGATGGCCACGATCTCAGCAGCACCGGCGATCTTCGCCCCCTGAATGATGCTGACGCCCACACCGCCACAACCGAACACCGCAACCGACGACCCGGGCTTCACCTTGGCGGCGTTGATGGCCGCCCCGACCCCGGTCATGACCCCACAGCCAATGAGGGAGGCCACCTCCCAGGGAACGTCATGATCGACGCGCACCACGGCTTCTTTGGGAAGCACGACCTCTTCACAGAACGTGCCGGTTCCGGCCATGCCGAAACAGGGCTGGTCGTCAACGATGAAGCGCGGGAGGAAACCGGCCGACATCATGATCTGGCTGCACAGGTTGGCCTGGCCGTCGAGGCAGTAGCGGCACTTCCCGCACGGCGGCACCCACACGACGATGACGTGGTCGCCGACGGCGACGTTGTCCACGCCCGGGCCGACCTCAACGATCTCGCCGGCACCCTCATGACCGAGCACGGCGGGGGCGGGCTGAGGGATGGTGCCGTTCATCGCCGAGAGGTCGGAGTGGCACACCCCAGTGGCCTTGATCGCCACCCTGACGAAGCCCGCTTCGACGTCCACGACGCTGGCGTTGCTTACGACGTCGAGCGTCTCGTCCCCGGTGTTTCGCAGCACGGCTGCCCGCATGGTGGTCCCCCTCGTGTGATCGGTTGCCGGTTGTGGCGACGGTCCGCTCGGCGTCCCGTCGCAGCGGTGCAACACTACGCCATCGGCACCTGACGCGGCGTCAGAATCGTTTGCCACCGGCAGGTGCGGCACCTAGCGTCAGCCCACGGCGGGCCCTTTGGGCCCACCCTGGGGTTCACAGTTGCTGGTCGGGCAGGCCGGCGGAGGGGGAGTGCAGTGTCAGACGTGGAGATGGTCAGAACCGACCTGTTCATCGGTGGTGGATGGGTTGCCCCCGAGTCCACCGAGGTCATCGAAGTGGTGTCGCCGGCGACCGAAGAGGTCATCGGCCGCGCACCCCATGCCAGCACCGCTGACGTGGACCGGGCGGTGGCAGCGGCTCGTGCGGCGCTGGTCGACGGACCGTGGCCGGCCATGTCGGCAGGTGAGCGCGCCGAGGTGATGGCGGCACTGTCGGCCCAACTGCAGGCCCGCAGCATGGAGATCGCCGATCTGATCACCGCTGAGAACGGGTCGCCGGCGTCGTTTTCACTCATGGGTCAGGTCTTCGCTTCGACCATGGTGCTCGACTACTACACCGAACTGGCACGGACGTTTGCGTTCACCGACGAGCGCACCGGGATCATGGGTCCGGTCACGGTCCGGCGTGAACCCGTCGGTGTGGTGGGGGCCATCGTCCCGTGGAACGTGCCGCTGTTCACGACCATGCTCAAGCTCGCTCCCGCCATGGCCGCCGGATGCACCGTGGTGCTCAAGCCCGCTCCCGAGACGCCGCTTGACGCCTACATCTTGGCTGAGGCCGCCGAGGCTGCGGGGGTGCCTGCAGGGGTGCTCAACATCGTGGCTGCGGGTCGCGAGGTCGGTGAGCACCTCGTGACCCATCCCGGGGTGGACAAGATTGCCTTCACCGGCAGCACGGCGGCAGGTCGAGCCATCGCTGCGTTGTGTGGGCAGTTGCTGCGTCGCTGCACCCTGGAACTCGGCGGGAAGTCCGCAGCGGTGATCTGTGACGACGCCGATGTGGACACGACCATCGCCGGACTGTTGCCGGCGTCCACGATGAACAACGGGCAGGCCTGTGTGGCCCAGACCCGGCTTCTGGTTCCCAACAGTCGCAAGGCCGAGTTCACCGACGCCATCGCCGCTGCGGTCGGGGCGCTCGTGGTGGGAGATCCCGCCGATCCGGCCACCCAGGTTGGTCCGCTCACCAGCGCCCGTCAGCGCGAACGGGTTGAGGGGTACATCGCTGCCGGTCGGGACCAGGGTGCCACCGTCGCTGTCGGCGGTGGTCGACCCGCCGGGTTCGATCGTGGGTGGTACGTCGAACCGACGGTGTTCGCCGACGTGGACAACGGCATGCGGATCGCCCAGGAGGAGATCTTCGGCCCGGTCTTAGCCGTCATTGGCTACGACGACGTCGACGACGCCGTCGCCATCGCCAACGACTCCGAGTACGGATTGTCGGGGTCGGTGTGGTCCGCTGACGTCGAGCGCGCCACCGCCATTGCCAACCGCATGCAGACCGGCACGGTCAGCGTGAACGGTTTCATGATTGAGTTCTGTGCCCCATTCGGCGGGTTCAAGAACTCGGGGCTGGGTCGGGAACTTGGCCCTGAGGGTCTTGCCCACTACCTCGAGTACAAGACCGTGATGTACCCCTCTGGAGGTATGTGATGCCCGGGTTCTGGCAGGACGCTGTTGAGGAACCCGGCCGTCTCGCCGTCGTCGACCCCGACGGTCGCGAGATCAGTGCCGGGGACCTGTTGTCGCTGTGCAACCGGTTGGTGCACGGGTTGCGTGACCTTGGTCTGCGCGAGGGTGACGGCATTGCTGTGGTGATGCCCAACAGCATCGAGATGCTGGCGTTGTACTTCGCTGCGATGCAGGCGGGTTGGTACCTCACGCCCATCAACCACCACCTCGTCGGACCCGAGATCGCCTACATCGTCGACGATTGTGACGCCAAGGTGTTCGTGGGCCATGAGCGTTTCGCTGAGGCGTGCGCCAACGCCGCTGGCGAGTTCACCCTTGGGGCCGATCGCTGTTTCGCCATCGGGGACGTGGCGGGGTTCCGGCCGTTCGACGACCTCGTTGACGGTCAGCCCGACACGGCGCCGGACAACCGCACGGCCGGACAGCCGATGCACTACACGTCGGGTACCACCGGCCGGCCCAAGGGGGTGCGTCGTCAGTTGTCAGGTCTCGTACCCGACGACGCCGGCATGTTGTTCACGTTCCTGCTCCAGATGTTCGGGATTCAGCCCGGTGACGGCCACGTGCACATCTGCGGTTCGCCGCTCTACCACACCGCCGTATTGGCCTTCGCGTCGTCATCGGTGCACCTGGGACATCCGGTTGTGCTGATGGACAAGTGGACCCCCGAGGCGATGTTGGCGTCCATTGACCGCTACGGCGTGACCCACAGCCACATGGTGCCCACCCAGTTCAACCGGTTGCTGGCCCTGCCGCCCGCGGTCCGGGACCGCTACGACGTGTCGAGTCTGCGCAACATGATCCACGCTGCGGCCCCGTGCCCCATTGAGGTCAAGCGACAGATGCTCGAGTGGTGGGGTCCGGTGATCTACGAGTACTACGCCGCCACCGAGGGCGGCGGCACCCTGGTGTCAGCTGAGGAGTGGTTGGAACGGCCCGGCACGGTGGGCAAAGCCTGGCCGTCGTCGGAAATCCGGATCCTTGACGATGACGGCAACGACGTTCCCACCGGTGAGACCGGCACGGTGTACATGAAGTTGGCCTCGGCGGCTTTTGAGTACCACAAGAACGCTGAGAGCACCGCTGCCAATCGCCGTGAGGGGTTCTTCACCGTGGGCGACATCGGCTACCTCGACGAGGGCGGGTACCTGTTCCTGTGCGACCGGAAGTCGGACATGATCATTTCGGGTGGGGTGAATATCTACCCCGCTGAGATCGAGGGTGAACTCCACGCCCACCCCAAGGTGGCTGACGTCGCCGTGTTCGGCATCCCACACCCCGACTGGGGTGAAGAGGTCAAAGCGGTGGTTCAGCCTGTCGACGGGGTGGAACCCGGTGACGAGTTCGCTGCCGAACTCGCGCAGTGGTGCTCGACCCGTATGGCCAAGTTCAAGATTCCGCGCAGTTTCGACTTCTCCGAGGAGTTGCCGCGCGATCCCAACGGCAAGTTGTACAAGCGCCGACTGCGGGACCCGTACTGGGAAGGCCACGACAAAGCCATCTAATCGATCGGTCCGTTTCGGGCCGTTGCAAGATATTTCGACATCAAAGTATCTTGTCGGCGTGCCGCACGAACTCCACGTCCCCACGCACCCGGTCCGGGTGGTCACGGCTACCTCCCTGTTTGACGGGCACGACGCCGCCATCAACATCATGCGCAGGATCCTCCAGGCGCAAGGAGCCGAGGTCATCCACCTCGGCCACAACCGGTCGGTTGCCGAGATCGTGGAAGCGGCCATTCACGAGGACGTCCACGCCGTGGCGGTCAGCTCGTACCAGGGCGGCCACGTCGAGTACTTCACGTACCTCGTGGAACTTCTCGCTGAGCGCGGAGCCCGTCACGTTCGTGTCTACGGTGGCGGGGGAGGGGTCATTACCCCCGAGGAGATCAAGGTGCTGCACGGTCGCGGGGTGGCGCGCATCTTCTCGCCCGAGGACGGAGCGGCAATGGGTCTCGCCGCCATGGTCAACACGATCATTGCGGACTGTGACACGCCGCCGTTGTCCGTTGGTCCTGCGGTGTCCCTTGAAGGGGTCGTAACCGGCGACACCGCAGCGGTGGCACGGGCCATCACCGCCATCGAATCCGGCGCGCTCGGGGCCGCTGCCCTTGACCTGATTCGCCAGCGTGCTGCAGCGGTGGCGGTGCCGGTGTTGGGCATCACCGGAACAGGAGGTTCAGGGAAGTCTTCGCTCACCGACGAACTGGTCCGCCGGTTCCGTCTCGACCAAGCCGACAAGCTCCGACTTGCCGTCATCGCCGTCGACCCGACTCGGCGTCGCAGCGGTGGCGCCCTGCTGGGTGACCGGATCCGCATGAACGCGCTCGGTGAGCCAGCGGTGTTCTTCAGGTCGCTCGCCACCCGGACCACCACTGGTGAGATCCCCGACCACCTCGACGACGTGGTCGC
>Ga0208085_1000053_pt1 | contig 41097 bp, 48 predicted proteins | sample LakMenEpi21Jun10_FD_150721 | JGI IMG/M metagenome (GOLD analysis project Ga0208085, IMG submission 150721) | Freshwater microbial communities from Lake Mendota, WI - 21JUN2010 deep hole epilimnion (SPAdes) | ecosystem: Environmental > Aquatic > Freshwater > Lentic | place: Lake Mendota, Madison...
CTTGACCCAGATAAACCGATTGATAAAAGATACGGTAAGTAGAAATCTCTATTGACCTATTTTGTGAAGTATTGTAAACTAAATATGAGAAATACTAAAAGGAGGATTGATGGTATCTTCATCACTTTCATTACCAAACCAACAACGAAGTTGGTTTGATTTACTTGATGATTGGTTGAAAAGAGATAGGTTTGTTTTTATTGGTTGGTCTGGTTTACTTTTTATGCCTTGTGCTTACCTAGCATTAGGTGGATGGTTTACTGGAATTACATTCGTCACGAGTTTTTATACACACGGTCTAGCATCCTCATTTCTAGAAGGTTGTAATGCGTTGACAGCAGCTGTGTCAACCCCTGCAGATGCTATGGGTCATTCTCTTCTTCTGCTCTGGGGTCCTGAGGCTCAAGGGGATATCGTCCGATGGTTCCAACTTGGGGGACTCTGGACTTTTGTGGCACTCCACGGCGCCTTTAGTTTGATTGGATTTATGCTCAGGCAGTTTGAGATTGCCCGTCTTGTAGGTATTCGTCCTTATAACGCAATCGCATTCTCTGGTCCTATTGCAGTATTTGTTTCTGTATTCCTGATGTATCCACTGGGTCAATCCAGTTGGTTCTTTGCACCTTCCTTTGGGGTTGCTGCTATCTTCAGATTCCTTCTATTCCTTCAGGGTTTCCATAACTGGACACTCAATCCCTTCCATATGATGGGAGTTGCTGGTATCCTTGGTGGAGCACTACTCTGTGCAATTCACGGAGCAACTGTAGAAAACACTCTATTTGAAGATAGTGATCAAGCAAACACTTTCAAAGCATTTGAACCAACACAAGAGGAAGAAACCTACTCTATGGTTACTGCTAATAGATTCTGGTCTCAGATTTTTGGTATTGCTTTTAGTAACAAGCGTTGGCTTCATTTCTTTATGTTGTTTGTACCTGTAATGGGTCTTTGGACCTCCAGTATCGGTATTATTGGTCTTGCCCTTAATCTTCGTGCTTACGATTTTGTTTCTCAGGAGATTCGTGCTGCTGAAGACCCGGAATTCGAAACTTTCTATACAAAGAACGTGCTTCTTAACGAAGGCTTGCGTGCCTGGATGGCTCCAGTAGATCAACCTCATGAAAATTTTGTGCTGCCAGAGGAAGTTCTTCCGAGGGGCAATGCTCTGTGATATACTGGGAGGGGCAACCCTCCTTTTTTTATGATTAGTTCAGAAACTCCTTATAAGTTGGCAGAAATTATCAGAGACACTTGGCCTCAGATATATAGAGTAACATCAAATAAAAAAGATGAAAAAAGTAGCAGTATTCGGATCCGCAAGAACGAGTCCTGATTCTGGTCTTTATCAAGCAGTAGAAAAACTTGGTAAAAATATTGCAGCAGAAGGTTGGGTAGTAGTTACTGGAGGTGGTCCAGGAACTATGGAGGCAGCAAACAAAGGAGCAATGAGTGCTTGTATGGGCAATTCTCTATGTTCTGTTGCAGAAGCAATCTATCTACCCTTTGAAGATGGAGTGAATCCTTATGTTCAAGAATATGAAAAGCATCAGACATTCTATTCAAGATTGCATACATTCTCAGAATGCGATGCTTTTATTGTGACTCCTGGTGGTATTGGAACTCTTCTTGAGATGGCAATGATTTATCAGTTGGTTCAAGTTAATCATATTGATAAGAAACCGATTATTTGTGTAGGTAGAATGTGGAGAACACTTAAGCATTGGATTGAAGATGAGATGCTTGATAATGGATTTCTTAATAATGAAGAGATGAAACTAATTCATTATGTTGATAGATTTTCAGAGGCAACTCATTTATTAAAAGGACTTCTTACTTAGTTTAATTATATGAACTTTACAATCTTTACAAATACTTCTGATTTGCTATATGATAAGCATAACTACAAATTAGTTAAAAATAATAAGAAAACTATTATTTTTGATAATTGGGAAGATGCAAAATCTTATTGGTTTAAAAATGTATCCCTTGGCAATTTAAATTACTTCGAAATTTTAGATAAAGACACTTTAAATAAAAATGAAAAAAAGAAAGGATTTTAAATAATGAAAATGTATAATGAAGAATATTTCTCAGTGATTGAAACTAAAACTGGTAGAAAGATTGCTGATTGTGGTGAAGAAGAAGATGCATTAATGATAGTTTCTTTTGATCCCCAAAATAGAACTATCACAAAAAATAAATTTTTGATGGGACAAGTTGTTGATATTGAAGTTCAAAAAACATTACCAACTACAAATATAGAAAAAGTATATAATAACAATAACTTCACAAAAAACAAAAAAGAACTAAAGCAGCACTATATATCTTTGCCTGGAGGTGAAGGAATTCCAGTCATAGTATAATGCATCCCAGGAAACATAAACAATTAAAAAATCAAAGAAAGAAAAGGATGTATACGCCCGAAGGGTATATAAATGATCCACCAGATACTAAATGCCCTTATTGTGGAAAAGAAAAAAAACCTTGTTCTCATATAAACAGTTTATCTCGTGCTTGGGCTAGGCAATCGTGCAAAAAGAAAAACAATAGTTAATATATAATATAAGTTAGACATTTTTATGCCTAATACAAATTTAAATTTATTTCAATAACCTCTTCGCACAAATGTGTGCTAGGGGTTATTTTTGTAAGTTTTTTTACCAAAAAATAAAAGATTTATGGATGTTTTAAATTCTCCCCAAGACTTTTTATATAATTTGAAAGCTTCTACATCCTCAGAAGCAAAAAGATTATGGAAACAATCAATAAAGGAAAAATGGAATCATTCATGTGCTTATTGCGGAACAAAGGATGGAGAATTAACAATAGATCATATAGTTCCTCAAATGAAAGGGGGCAACGATCATATAACTAATGTTCTCTGCTGTTGTGAGAAGTGCAATCATTCTAAAGGGCATGAAAATTGGGAAACTTGGTTTCACAATCAAAAATTCTTTACAAGAGAAAGATATGATGCTATACTTCGTTGGCAAAGACAAATGTTGGAAAAGGAATTAACACTCTATAAGTATAAACCAAGGAGAAATAAAGTATTATGAATATTAAAATTTACAGCAGATCTGGTTGCCCATATTGTGATAAGATCAAGACTGTTTTGAATCAAAAAGATATTGAGTTTACATCTTATGAATTAGATGAAGATTTTAATCGAGATGAATTTTATGCAGAATTTGGAACGGGAACTACATTCCCACAAATCATTTATAATGATCAAAAATTAGGAGGTTGTTCCGATGCAGTTAATTACTTCATCCAAAACAATATCATCTAAATGGGTTCTATAAATAATCCAGACACACTAGAAATGAATAAGGGTGTCGAATTGCTACTTAGAAATAGGAGGGAGAAAAAAAATTTAGAGACTAAACAGAAAAAGTTTGGTTTTTCGAAAAAAATTTCTCTCTTTACGAGGGAAATTGAAATAAATTTTTTTATTTCTTTAATTGAAAAAAGATAACTCTCTCGGAGGAACTAAAAATGTTAGCAGCAGAACTCACAATTTTTTCTTTGGTTTCATTTTTATTTTTATTGGTTGGTGGAGTGATTGGTTGGCTAACAAAGCAACATGTATATAGCACGCAACAGTTGCAAGTATATACACATCCAGAAATGTTTGATAATAATGGAAATGTAATTCCAGATGAAATAATAGCAGTACGATTTGAGAATGACCATGACTACGACGAAGACGAAGACGAAGACTGAACCAAAAACAGTTAAATTGCCTCCAAAACCATTTGCTTTTGAAGTTCTTTCTTTAGTTTCAAAGCAAAGATCAAATGCCAAAAAAGTAGAACTCCTTAAAGAGTACGAGCATGATTCTTTGAAGGCAATTTTTATTTGGAACTTTGATGAGAGTATAATTTCAATGCTTCCCCCAGGTGAAGTTCCATATTTTGGTGATAATGATTTTAAGACTTCAACCATGACTGAAAGAATTCAGCAGGCAGTTGATACAATGGGGGATTTGAGTTCAGAATCTATTGGTGCATCGGACCAAAAACATACAGCAATTAGAACCGAGTATACAAAGTTTTATAATTTTATTAAGGGTGGCAATGACTCTTTAAGCTCTTTGCGAAGGGAAAATATTTTTATTAATCTTTTAGAAGGAATGCATCCTTTAGAAGCAGAAATTCTTTGTTTATGTAAAGATAAAAAACTTCAAGAAAAATATAAAATTACAAAGGAATTAGTATCTGAAGCATATCCTGATATTACTTGGGGAGGTAGGAGTTAATGATAAAAATTCTCCATCAAGATTGCGATCCCGAACTTGCAAATGATCGTAGTTTACCATACACGGCATATCTAGTTAATTATGAAGATGATGGAGTTAAAAAGTATGACATTGTTATTTGTAATAAAAAAATAGATATTTTTGATTATTACTGGGACAAGTATAGAGAAGGATTAAAAAATTTTAAACAAAGTGAGGGAAGAACTAATCCAAAACTTTGGGGAGTTCAGGTAAAGGAGTCTAAAAAGAAAAAATGAATGAAGACTTTCAACGTATTCTTAGAGAAGAATTAAAAAAAGAATTTGAAGAACAGATGGGAGTATCTGTTAATCAAACTGAACTTAAAAAAGTAATAAAGGAATATAAAAAAATTAAAAAATTCCAAAAGACTTCTTTGTATCAAGTAATGCAAATGGATAAAAAAGAAAAAAAGTAATTTCGTAAAATTGTATCAAACTTTACGAAATTACTTGACTATATACAGCAACGGGTCTAGTATGACCCTACGTTCATCAGAGACAACTCTGACGCAAGTAGGACGGCGGAACGGAACGTTCATCCCAATGGGACGCAAACCGCCCGAAGGAACGGGACCTAAAAATCTCATTTCTTTGGAGAAATCCTCATGGCTAAAGTAGTATATCGGGGCATCGAATATGATACTCAGAAACGTATTGAGTACCAACAACAAATGATGCAACAACCCCAACAATACAACGAAACCTATCGTGGTATTAAGTTTGTAAAAGAGGGGCATAAGTGATGAAAAAACTTAATGTGCTTCAATTAATTAAAGAGCAAAAGCAGAAAGAGCAACGTCGTCATGAAGCACTTCTTGTAAATGCAGGAGCAAAATAATGCTTCAATTTATTGTTACCTCTAGTGCAACTATTGTATTAACAACTATTTTATTATCCGTTTATATTCAATGGTTATATAAATGATGGATTATCACTACCATTCGGATGATATTGATAAAGATAACAGACCACCTGCTTGTTATCAATTAACTTATAGGGGATGCAAATATTGGTCTTGCTATAAAATACATCTTCGAGAATGGTTTGAAAAAGTCTTAACTATAGATCCAATATTTAATAAGAGGAGTTGACTACTCCTCTTTTTTTGTGTAAAATGATGTGAGAAAGTACTTTTCTTATGGACAAAGACAAACTAAAATTAATTGTCCGTAATCTAGAGCTTTTGATTGATTCTTTAAAATCAGAAATTTATTCTGATGCAGATTCTTACAAGAATCTAAATTTAAAAGAACCAAAATTGACAGATTACGATGAAGTTTTTTATGACGGAGATGATGATGGATACCCAGACTAAATCAATTGTTAAACTGATTTCTGTTACTCAAGGTGCAGGAGAACTTGCAGGAAAATCTGCACAAGAAGTGATTACTTATACTGCCCGTGTAAGCAACCCAAGTAACCAACTTAAATTTGATACTGCTGCTGGACTTCTACGTTATTGTATTAAGCAAAATCATTGGTCTATCTTTGAGCAAGCAGATATGACTCTTGAGATTAATACTACTAGAGGTATCGCAGCTCAAGTGCTTCGTCATAGGTCCTTTACATTTCAGGAATTTTCACAACGTTATGCAGACACGAAGCTTCTGACTGATCTTCCCGAGGTTCCTGAACTCCGTAGGCAGGATGAAAAGAATCGTCAGAACTCAACCAATGATCTGGATGAGCATACACGAGAGAAGTTTGAGGGAATGATTGAGCAGCACTTTGAAGAGGCACAACGTCTTTACGATAAGATGCTTGAAAAGGGGGTTGCAAAGGAATGTGCAAGGTTTGTGCTTCCACTCGCAACACCAACAAGAATTTACATGAAAGGCTCAGTAAGGTCATGGATTCATTATATCGATTTGCGTTCTGCCCATGGAACCCAAAAAGAACACATAGACATTGCAGAAGCAGCACGATGTATCTTTATCTGCCAATTCCCTGATATTGCTGAGGCACTTAGTTGGGAAGCAGAGAACTGCCCAGAATGCTCTGATGCACCCTCTATTACTATTGAATAAATATTTTTATCGTTATTTCATAACATATGGCAACATACCCTGTTATTCATAAAGAAACTGGTGAACAAAAAGAAGTGACGATGAGTGTTCACGAATGGGACCAGTGGAAAAAAGAAAATCCAGATTGGGATAGAGATTGGTCTGACCCAGCAACTTGCCCTGGAAGTGGGGAAGTTGGTGAATGGAAAGACAAGCTTTCGAAATCAAAACCAGGATGGAATGAAGTTCTAACTAGAGCATCTAAGATGCCCGGTGCTACTGTGAGGAAAAATTAATGGCAAGAAAGAGAAGAAATGGTGATCAACCAATTGGTGTTGGTATGACTGCTAGGCAAATGAAAAGGAGAAAACCGATAAGTTCGGAACTGCTTATAGATATAGAACCTTTAACAGAAAATCAAAAAAAGTTATTCCAATCATATTCTGAAGGAAAACATTTGGTTGCTTATGGTGCTGCAGGAACTGGAAAAACATTTATTAGTCTTTATAATGCACTAAAAGAAGTTCTTAATCAAATTACTCCATACGAACAAATTTATGTTGTTCGTTCTTTAGTTGCCACAAGAGAAATTGGATTTCTTCCTGGAGATCATGAAGATAAATCATCTCTTTACCAAATTCCATATAAGAACATGGTAAAATACATGTTCCAACTTCCATCTGAAACTGATTTTGAAATGCTTTATGGCAGTTTGAAGCAGCAAGAAACAGTCAAGTTTTGGAGTACATCTTTTGTTCGTGGAACTACGTTAGATAATTCAATTATTATTGTTGATGAATTTCAAAATATGAATTTTCACGAATTGGATTCTATCATCACTCGTGTTGGAGAAAATTCAAAGATTATTTTTTGTGGTGATGCAACTCAAAGTGATTTAACTAAAACCAACGAAAGAAATGGTATTAGTGATTTTATGAATATCTTGAGAAAAATGCCATCCTTTGATATAATTGAATTTGGTATTGAAGATATTGTTCGTTCTGGACTTGTTAAAGAATATCTAATTGCAAAAATTGAATCTGGTCTGAATGTCTGAAACTAATTTTAATCATGTTGAATTGAATTTACCAGCATTAGAAAGGGAAACAATTGATGGGATTAGATTTTATAAAGTACCTGGAGAAACAAATCTCCATCGGTTAGTTTCTATTACCTCAGTAACCAGTCATTTCAATAAAAAAATCTTTGAGGATTGGAGAAAAAAGGTAGGAGATAAAGAAGCAGATAAAATTACAAAACAAGCAACCAGTCGTGGTACTGATATGCATACTTTGGTAGAACATCATTTAAAAAATGAAGATCTACCTAAAGTTCAACCATTGTCAGATTTCTTATTTAAAATTGCTAAACCAGAATTGAATAAGATAAATAATATTCACGCACTAGAGAAATCTCTTTATAGTAAAGTGCTTGGAATTGCTGGGACTGTTGACTGTATAGCAGAATATAATGGTGAACTAGCAATTATAGACTTCAAAACATCTAAGAAACCAAAACCCAAAGAATGGATTGAACATTATTTTGTACAGGCTGTTGCTTATGCCTGTATGTTATACGAAATGACTGGAATAGTAACTAAAAAATTAGTTATTTTAATGGCTTGTGAAAATGGAGAATGCGTTGTTTATGAAGAATATGACAAATCAAAATACATTAAATTACTCTCAAAATATATTAGAAAGTTTGTTGAAGATCGAACCAATTCCTATGGAAGATAACTTAAGGGAAAAGATTAAGGAAAAGTTTTTATGCCCCCAGAAATTTTCTCAGGACATTGAACAAATAGTTAAAGTATCTAAAATTAATTATATTGATGCAATTGTCACTTATTGTGAAGAACATAGCATCGAGATTGAAACTGTTTCTAAATTGATTTCCAAACCTCTGAAGGAAAAACTTAAGTATGATGCAACAAAATTAAATTTCTTAAAGAAAACAAGTCGTGCTACACTTAATATTTGATTGTGACTCCTTTTGATGTTTATAAAACTTATCTTGCGTTAAAAAATCATTTTACAAAAGATAATTATGATTATTTTAAATATTGTGGAAAGTCTAGAGCATCTCTAGACTCTTTTCATAAAAGGAAGGATAGATACTTTTTTGAAAGAATGTCCCGTCAAAAAACAGAAGAAGAAATTAAGGCATATTTTGTTGCTAATTTTATTGAATGCGATGATTCTCAAACCTTATGGATTGGTGAAATTATTAGAGGTGGAGAATCAGTATATAAAGACTGGATGAAAAAAATTCAAAGTTTAACTTATTTGTTTAAAACAGAGTCTGAGGTTTTTATAAGAAAAGATAACTTTGACAATCTTTTTGACTGTAAGGATGGACAGCACCCAGAATTACTTAAAAAGTATTTGCAGAAAGCATTGTCATTGGAAACATTAGTTATACTTGATACTATATTGAATTACTCTTCAAAGTTTGACAAAAAACTTATAGATCCAGTGTGGGAAACCGTTAGTTTAAAAATTAAAAAATATAAACCATTCCTAAATATTGATGAGTCTAAGTGTAAGCAGATTCTTAAGGAGATAGTATTATGAGTAGATTTTTTGATTCCGAAATGGTCAGAAAATCTATAATCGAATTAGATGCAATTCAACAAAAACTTTTTAAACAAGTTTTAAATCTTTCTTTTTATGATAATGATGGCAAGAAAGAGCATCTTGATTTGATGAAAAAGTTTTTAGAAAAGCAAAAACTTTTTATTTTTAGATTATCACTTTCTGAAGATCCAGAAGCAGTTGAATTAAAGGAAAGAATCCTTGATTCTGCTCGTCTTTTTGGATTAGGTAAAGATGGGACAGTTGATGAATTTTTTAAAGTTCTTGAATCTCAGATTGAGTATCTTGAGAAAACCCTTGACGACTAACCTGCTTAGTGCTAGACTTAATACGTACCGATACGGCACACACTTCTAATACGATTAATACGGAGAATACGAATGTCTTTTGCTGATCTTAAAAAGCAATCTAAAATGGGTTCCCTGACCGAGAAACTCATTAAACAAGTAGAAAAACTGAATGATAGTGGTTCCAAAGATGATGACCGTTTTTGGAAACCTGTTATGGATAAGAGCGGTGTAGGTTCCGCAGTTATCCGTTTCCTTCCTGCCCCCGAAGGTTGCGAACTTCCTTGGGCACAAGTTTGGTCTCACGCATTCCAAGGTCCTGGTGGTTGGTTGATTGATAACTGCCTCACTACTCTTGGTCAGCAATGTCCTGTTTGTGAAAAGAATCGTGTTCTCTGGAACTCTGGTTCAGACCGTGACAAAGAAGAAGCACGTAAGCAGAAGCGTAAGCTTTCTTATTACTCAAACATTTATGTTGTTCGTGATCCTGCCAACCCAGACAATGAAGGTAAAGTCTTCCTTTATAAGTTTGGTAAGAAAATCTATGACAAGATTCTTGCTGCAATGCAACCAGAGTTTGAAGATGAAACTCCCATCAATCCTTTTGACTTCTGGACTGGTGCTCACTTCAAACTGAAACTTGTCAAGAAAGATGGTTATTGGAACTATGATAAGTCAGAGTTTGCATCTCCTTCTGCACTTCTTGATGGAGACGATGATGAACTTGAGCGTATCTACAAGTCTCTGAATAATCTGAATGATTTTACAGACCCCAAAGAGTTCAAGTCTTATGATGACCTGAAGAAGCGTCTTGATTATACTCTTGGACTTCGTGGTGTTCCTAAATCTCAAGATCCAGAAGTTGTTGCTGAAGAGGAAGAGTGGGAACGTGAACGTCGTGGTGAAACTACTTCTTCGTCCTCTCGTTCATCTACCTTTGATAACGCAGAAGTTCCTTCTTCCAAGTATAGTGATGACGAAGATGAAGATGATGCTCTTTCTTACTTCCAGAAACTTGCCGAGTCGTGAAATCTCTGATTATTCTTTTTGCAATTTTTATTGCTTCTCCAGCAGAAGCAATAACTTGGAATCAATTCTGGAGACCATTTAGAGGAGGTGGATACTATTATGCCCCTTCTTATTATGCTCCAAGAGTATATGGCAGTTGCAGAAGGGAAGTCATTCGTGAAGAGGTAGTTTCTGGAGATGGAAGAATTGAACCTTATGTTAGAACATTTAAAGAGGTTCAATACTACCCCTGCTAATAAAAATCGACCCTTAAAATAAAAAAAGGGTCGAAAAAAATTCCCGCAAAATTTTCTCTCATGGGGATTTTGCGGGAATTTATCTATTATTTCTTGGATTAAATGCTCTCTTAGTATTTCTATCTTCAAACTGGGAAGATCTATCATACTTCATCATATTTCTAGTATCTGATACAAATACTGAAACATATTCTGGTCTAAGTAAAAGTAATTTTCTTTTTTCTTCGTTTAATTTAATTTCATAATCATAATTTGATACTGCAACTGCTTCATTAACAACATTGACAATATTTCCATTACTATCCAAATACTCCAATAATTGGGCATCCGATTCTATAAAAACTTTTACTCCTGGGATTGGGTATGCCATTTTTATTTTATTTATTGAGTTACTTCGTTAGTAAAGTTGAACGTTGGTCTTATCTCACCATCGACTAAAGTTCCAGTTATTTCATAAAGTCTATCGGATAAAACAACTTTATTATCTAATACGATATCATTTACATTAATATCAAATTTTTGACCATTTCTTAAATTGACTCTTAGGATTCCACTCCAACTTTGAGGCCAATTCGTCAAAGCATTTAATATTGCTACATCATTTGCCCCTGTTTTGTCTGCAGTTGTTATTTTCAAATATGAAACTGTTGTTCTTATATCTGTTATATTTGTTGTAATTTCTCTACCACTTCTATCATATACTGATAGTCTTTGATTTAAATTTACCTTTACAATAGTATTTGATTTTGCAGAAGGGAAGGATTCAAGCAAATAACTATTGGAACTTGTATTTGTATTTACTTCAATTGAACTAAACGTATCTACTATTAAACCACCTTCTATTAGTACCCTACCAAACTCATCTTTATATTCAACTGTTTCATAATGATGGACATCATATAATACTTCTTCTGATCCATACTTATCCAAAAGATATTTGTATAATGAATTATTATCTAATGGCCATTGTTCATTATAATTTGTAATATTGTTTGTTAATAGTATTATCCAATCTAACTGAGAATTATTATAATATTTTTCCGCAATTTGGTCTGGTCTTTCATTATCTTGTATTTGATAATATGTAAATGCGGTAATTATATTTTTAAAATCTTCTCTTACTTTTGGTCTTTTAAATATATTTTTTACAAGAGTATATTCATCTATACCAGTTCTTTCATTAAATACTGATGCGTATTTTAAGTTTGGAAGTTCTCTGAAGTATGGCATATTAGTAACCTATATCGTCTGGTCCAATTGAATCTAAATCGGGAATTAGATTATTTGCAATATCTGGTTGATAATCAGATTCATATATTGGTTCAATTTCAGTAAATGACATTCCCATTGTTACCGAAATTGGTTGTCCTGGTGCTTCTTCATCAACATAAGAAGCCCACTGACTTTCTGGAGTATAGTTCACACTAAAACCAGTTAAAGCGCATAGTTTAAATCTATTGAGACCTTTTATTGCACCACCATTGCTCTTATATGTTAATTTAAAGATGTTAGGGGTTCCAAGGAATAAAGATCCTGCACCAGCACCTGCACCAGCATTTAATTTTCTTGCTGCCATCCCTTGCTTGAAAAATCTAATAATTCTTCTAACATTTCTTGCTTCTAGTTTACTTCTTGGAGTTAACTTATACCCAAAGTTAAAATCTCTTAGTGTAGGTGAATTAAAGAGTAATTCTAAGTTTGAGTTTGGAACTATGCCAAGACCTCTTGCTAGTATTGTTTCTGGTGGTACTTCAAATCCAAATTGTTTTGCTGCATATGAAGTTAAAACAGATTTTAACTGTTCTGCTACTGCTTGATTTTGTAGTGCATTGACTCCACCTGCTTGACTTGCCATAGATAATAGTTGAATTAACTGAGTTGCATCAAAACCAGTAAATGCTCCTGTTGCTTTTCCTGCTGCTATTTTTGCAACTGTAGCTGCTGGATTTTTGTTTATATCTGAAATTAATGCTGCTGTCAAATTGTTCATTGAATCTGGGCCCCAAGAAACAGAATTATTATCTTTTACATCATTGGGTATAGGCAATATTACAATTTTATCTTCCCCCTGAAGAACAGCACTATTTCTTTGCAATCCATTAAGCAAAATATCCTTCAATTCACCACTTAAAAATGCCTCTCCTGATGGTGATTTGTATCTATACTGATTTATTTGTAGTATATCTTGTCTAGTCTCCAATAAATCAAATGGGTAAATGAGAAGTCCTTTTGCTGCCCTTCCAAATAATTCATCTTCATTTCTACTTGGGAATGTTAATGGTTGCCCTGTTCCCAATCCTCCACCGTTAGCACCAGTTAATCCTCCAGTGTTTGTTTGTGTTGGTTGTGGTAATTGTGATGGTTGTCCAACCACAGGTGCTCTTGCCACATCTAAAAATGATGGTTTTATTGCTCCTCCAGCAGTCCCTCCCAATACTGCTCTTTTCTTTTTTACTTCATTTTTAATTTCTTGATATAATGCATCTATATTTGCTTGCCCAAATGTGCTCACTGCATTTTGAGTAAATGATCCATTTCTAAAAATATACTCACAAGGATCATTTAAATCTGGTTGATTGAAAATATTAATTCCTACTCTTCTTACTACATCAACATTCCCATTTTCTGGATCATATCTCAAATCATAATCTGAGGTTGGGCACGGTGCTCCCTGTTGTCTTTTTAGTGATGTGATTATGAATTCTTTTAAAACTTGCGATGCCATTTATGGTGAGTCCCACACTCTGTATTTTGGTACTTTTTGTCCTCTTTTATCAACAAAACTTTCTGTTGGTAATAATGAGACACCAACCCAATCATTTTTTGGAACCTTAAACATTTCTGTCACAACACCAGAAAAAAGATACTTGTGTAAGGTTTTTTTAGGCGCATTTGATATTCCTAATTTATTTATCAATGATTTAGCAACTCCTCCTCTATATTGTGGATTGAGGTAATGTAAATTTGCCCCAACAAAGTATCCTTCTCTTGGATTTACTTCTATGATATATGATAATGGATGTTGGTCCCACCATTCATATTTTTGTGGATATTTAGCAGAATACAAAAAGAATACTAAGTCACCAGGAATTATAAAATTTGTATCAAATTCATTTATATTTTTCCTTTGATATGCACTAAGTTCGTTCATTAGTTGGTTTGTCCACCAATTAGTGCTTCTAAATCTTTTTCCTGCTTGTTTTTTTAGTTCTTCGGAAATCATTTTACTGGTATCCCCAATTCTTTTTCTGTTAGAATTCTAAATTCATATTTTCTATCTGCACACCACTCCTTTGCTGCTTTCCATTTTGCTTGATTTACTGCCCAGGTTTTTACTCTATATGCCCAAGACTTAGTTTTTCTTTTTGGATTTTGTTCTGGCATATTTAAATCTTTTTGTGGTTTTATTTCAACAACTAAAGTTCTAGGAATACCATTTTTATCTCTGTACTTAACAAAAAAATCAGGAAAATACCTATGAACTTTATTATCAATTGGTGAAATATATGGTATAAAAAATTCTTCAGATCTCCACTCGTTTACACTTTCTGTAAGATCGCAATATTGCATAAATTTCAATTCATAAGATGATCGATAAACTATATTAGTTGGATCACCTTTATACTTTTCTGGTTTTGATGGTCTAAATTTTCCTTGCCGATACCCAGAATCGTCCTTATGTGGCATACATAGTATAGATGTTTTCTTAAAGAATATTTATCCGATGGCAGGACAAGGAGCAGGATATCCTGAGATTGGTCCACTTTATATGTCAACAACTTTGCCTAGAGTAAATCCTACTCTTGCTGGAGCAATAGATGTTTTTGGTGCCTTATCTCAAACAAGTCAATTTAAAGTATCTCTACACTTGACTAATGGGCAAGGTGGATTGGATGGTGGTGACACTGAATTAATGACTTGGTTAAAAGATGCAAATTTAACTAGAGATCCAGCACAAAATACATATTATGATTTCTTTTGTTCAGAGGCATCTCTCCCTGGAGCAACTTTTGACGTTACCGAAGAATCGGGAAGTCGTCAAGGAGTAATTGAGAAATTCCCAATGAGAAGAATATATCCAGAGTTTACGATGACTTTTTATGTCGATAATGATTATCGATTAATAAGATTATTTGAAGAGTGGATGAATTATATAAATCCAGTATATACATCTGGTGGAATATATCCAGTATCAGATAAAGGGCAGGGAGGAGCAAAGGATAGAGACAATTTCTTTAAAGTAAGATACCCAAACACATATAAGAGAATTATTTCTATAACCAAATTTGAAAGAAATTTTAGGGAACAGCCAGGAACTTCTGGAGGAGCACTTGGAAATCTTCCCACTATAACCTATAGAATGATTGATGCTTTTCCTACCAATATTACTGCTCTACCATTATCATATGAAGGTTCAACAATAACAAAAACTACCGTGACATTTGACTATTCAAGATACGTTATCGAAAGAAATGAAGGAACGATACGTCCATAAATACTAATAACTGATTTTTTTATGGGTTATTATGCCATTACCAAAAATATCTGCTCCAACATATGAGTTGGATTTGCCTTCATCTGGAAAGACTATAAAATATAGACCATTTTTAGTAAGAGAAGAAAAAATACTTATTCTTGCATTAGAAAGTCAAGATACAAAACAAATTACTACTGCAATTAAGCAGGTGCTAAAAGAGTGTATTATTACAAAGGGAATTAAAGTTGAGGAACTCCCAACTTTTGATATTGAATATATTTTCTTAAATGTCAGAGGCAAATCTGTTGGAGAGAGTATTGATTTAATTGTTACTTGTTATGATGACGGAGAAACTCAAGTTCCCGTTACTGTTTATATTGATGAAGTAAAAGTACATAAAGACCCCAACCATAAGGTAGATATACATCTTGATAGTAAATTGATTTTGAGGATGAAATATCCATCATTAGACCAATTCATTAAAAATAATTTTGATTTTAGTTCAGCACAAAGTGAGTCAAATATCGAAAAGTCTTTTGATATCATTGCATCTTGTATTGATATGGTTTACAATGATGAAGATTCTTGGGCGGCATCAGATTGTACGAAGAAAGAATTGGTTGAGTTTATAGAACAAATGAATTCTAACCAATTTAAACTAATTGAAACTTTCTTTGAAACAATGCCAAAATTATCTCATACGATTACTGTTAAAAATCCAAAAACAGGTGTTGAAAATACAGTTAAGTTGGAAGGACTAACAAGTTTTTTCGGTTAATTATGGCTCATATGGAACTTGAGTCATATTTTAGAATTAACTTTGCCTTGATGCAGTTCCATAAATACTCATTGACTGAGATTGAAAATATGATGCCTTGGGAACGTGATATTTACGTTGGATTATTGCAACAGCATATAGAAGAAGAAAAGTTGAAACAACAACAAGCAAATGCCAGTTAGTTCCCTGCTATCACCAGAAAAAATTGTAGGAGGAAGAAGAGTATCTCTGGATTCCTTTCAGAACTTTGTTTCTGGTGGTGCTCCACTTGGGAGTTCTGTTGTTTCTAGTGCGGCAAATAATGTTGTAGGTTTTCAAAGAGCATCTGTTAGACCAGTAACACCTGATTTAAGTTCAATTGTTAACACAATTTCTTCAAATATTCTTAGTCAGGTTTCTAGCCAGATAGAAAGTGTAACTAATATAACCAATAAAAATGTAGATGCAAAAGTACAGCAGGTTCGTTCAGAGGTAACTAGAGAGATACAACCTCTTTACACGAAGCAAGAAAATAATATAACACAATTACAGTCTGCTGTTACCAATATAACTCAACAGGCAGACTCTACTATAACTAAACTTGTTGAAGAATATAGAAAAAAAGTTTCTGAAGTTGATGACGCAAAACCAACTGGAATTCTTGGAAACTTCTTAAAAGTTTTCAAAGGTGCTTTAGACTTTATTCAGTTTTTTGCAAGTAAGAAAAATTTAGATAATTTAGATTCAAATCTAAAGTCATTACAAAAAATATTTACAGATAGTTTTGAAGTAGCAAAACTAATTAGAAATACTATTAATAAAATAGTTGGACAATTATCAAATCTTCCTAAAGCATCACCATCCGGAAGTCCAGGATTAAATATTGATTTAAAGGTTCCCGAACAAGGATTAAAACAAACTGCCCCAAGAGGAATGGGGAACTTAATGAAAAAAGGTGGGATGTTTGCACTTGGTGCTGGTGGATTAGCAGCAGGAGCAGGTGTAGTTAATGCTCTTTCTGATACAGGAGTTGCACCCGTTCAACAGCAACCAGGATTCCTTGGAGGATTAGTCGAGGGTCTTGGTGGAATTGTTGATTCATTTACTTCTGCAGTTAATAGTCTAATCAAAGGTTCTAATGATAAGTCTGGAGGAACTTCTGGTGGAGGAGGAGGTGGTGGTGGATCCAAAACTGGTCCTGCTAGTGCTCCTTCTGCTCCTCCCGGTGGTCCTAGTTCTAGTGGGAAAGTAGATACTAGTAAAATCTCAGGAGATACTCCAGAACAAAAAGCATTTCTTGCGACTGTGGGTTCAACAGAAGCAGGAACTTATAATACAATTGTTGGGGGTCAGCAAATACCAGAACTTACTAAAATGACTATACAGGAAGTTTATGATATGGGTATGAAATCTCCAATAATGAGTGGTAAACTTCCAGATAGATTTGGAGGAAGACCCATTAAGTATGGAGCAGATTCCCATGCTATGGGAAGGTATCAATTTATACCACAAACTATGATGAGTGCAATGAAGTCTGCGGGACTTAACCCAACAGACTTATATAGTCCGGAGAATCAAGATAAAATGGCTTTGGCATTTGCAACTACAATTGGTATAGATGTAAATAGACCAATGACAGAATCTGACTACAAAAAGGCAGGAAGTAGTGTTGCTTGGGAAGGTATGAGAAAAATATCTTATACTGAAGCTAAAAAACGTTATGATAAGTATTTAACACAAGTTCGTTCGGCAACAAAAGGTCAAGGTGGTCCCGATTTACCAGATTGGAAATTATCACCAGAAAAGAGAGAAGAATTAAAAAATATGGCAACTAAGGTTGCTCAGCCACCACCATCCCAAGCAGCACCAAGTGTAAATGTGATGCCATTTGATTTCGGCACACAGATGCCACAACAGAAATCTTCTGGTTCACAATCCCCATCTTCTGGTCCTGCGGCACCTGCTGGAGCACAAGGTCCAACTGCACCATTTTTACCTGCAGGAAACCCAGACAATTTCCTAATTCTTTACTCAAAAATAATCTATAATATTGTTGACGGATAATGGCAAAAACAATTTCTTCACCCTTAGTTGCTGCTGCTAATTCCATTTCCTCAATGGGAAATACTTCCAATAAAAATTTTGCGGAGGTAAAAAAAAGTTATAAAGGTTTAATTGACTTTTTAGATATTAATGTAGAGCAGATTGAATCAATAAAATTACCAAAACAAAATAAAATAAAAGAATTAGCAAATATAAACATTGCATCAAATTTTGGTTCTGCTGGAAACCTTTTAAGAAATCTTGCTTCTGGTGCATTTGATGCTGCTAGTTTTGTTAGTAACTTTTTCCCAGGTGGTGGTGATGTAGGTAAACCAAAAGGTCCTGCAGGAAAACCAAAAGCACCAACTGCTCTGGGTTCAAAATTAAGATTTAGTGGATTCAGATCAATTGGAATTGCAAATGCTATTTTTGCTGGACTTGATTTTGCAACTGGTCTCAAGGAAGGTGAAAGTGTAGGAAAAGCAGCAGCAGGAGCAGGTGGTTCTCTTGCTGGTTCATTACTGGGTGGAGCAATTGGGCAAACACTTATTCCAATTCCAGGAGTTGGATTTGTTCTTGGTAGTATGGCAGGTGGACTACTTGGTGGTTATGCTGCAGATAGAGCAGTTGAAGCAACATCAGGAAAACCAGACATACAGAAAAAACAAGAAGAAAGATTAAAGGCACAGGAAGAACGTCAAAAAGCACTAACACAAGATGACAAAAGAGTTCCTTCTCTTCTAAGAAGATTTTCAGAAACTGTTGATAGTTTTGAAAAGTTTGCCAACCAAACATTTAGGTCTGTTATGACTGCTGCTGGTGCAGAAGATATGCCAATGGATTATGGTATAGATTCATCTATTCTTCCTAGTCCAGAAGAGATGCCAGGAGAGTTGCAAGATATAAGAGCAGAAGGGGGGGAATTACCAAGTAAAGAAGTTTCATCTTCATATGGTTGGAGATGGGGAAGGATGCATAGTGGAGTTGATTATCCAAGACCAAATGGTCTCCCAATAAGTGTAATTCAACCAGGAAAAGTATCTCAAGCAGGTTGGATTGATGGTTATGGTTATTCGGTAACAGTTTCTCATCCAGGAGGAACTGCTAGTTTTTATGCTCATATGAGTAAAATAAATGTTAAGAGTGGTCAGGCAATTGAACCTGGAACAGTAATCGGTAATGTTGGAAGTACGGGTAGATCTACAGGACCACACGTTCATTTTGAAGTTCTTAGAGGTGGAAAACCAGTATCAATACCAAATAATGAAGGTGACAAATATTTTAGATTTGGAGGAAATGTAAAAGTTGTCTCCAAAAAACCAGCAGGAATGCAATCTGGAGCACCAACAGCAGTAATAACAGCAGGAAATACTGATACTGATCCAAAAAAAGCTGCCGAAAATATTAAAAAATCTATTGAAGAACTAAAGAGTAAGGGATATAATGTAGTTATTGTTCCACCGTCTCAACAACAAGGTGGTGTTGGAGCAGCAATAGAAAAAACAGCAAAGCAGTCCGGTGCTACTGTAGAAAAAGTATCCAATATGGATACAACTTCAATGAAGTCATTGCAGGAAAAATACAAAGGAGCAAGATTTATTGGAGATGGAAATAAAGGCAGTGAGAATATATTGCAACAAATTCAATCAATGCAAAAAGTAAGAGCAGTTGGTGGATCGGAATTTGATATTAACTCAATGACTCCAGAACAAATACAAGAATATCAACAATATGTTATGGGTGTTCCTACTAATCAAATGGTTCGAGCAGTTGAATCATACCCAGCATATAATGCACCAGGACAATCTTCTATAACTTATATACCAATTATGATGGGTTCTTCTGGTGGAGGTTCTTCACCCCAGAGACCAGTAATTATATCAGGTGGAGGTGGTGGAGGAGGAACAGTTATTCTTCCAGGACCAACAGAAGGACAAGTGGTAAATAGTTTAATGAAAACTATGTTGTTAACTAATTTATCAGGTTCATAATGTCAGTAGCAGTATCACGATTAAGTTTTAAGCAAGTAGTAATAGAATCAACGGATGGGGAAACCAAAGTTGATGTTACTAACTCACTAATTTTTATTGATTATTTTGAGGATATTTTATCTCCTTGTGTTACTATGGAGATGCATTTATTTAATAGTTCGTCTTTACTGAATATTCTACCAATTCGTGGAGGAGAAAGAGTAGCAATTTCTTTAGATACTGCATTTGGTGAATTTGAACTTGATGGTGAGAATTCCATGTATGTTTATAAAGCTAGTGGAATGAATCAAACAACTACTAGTGAAATGTTTAAATTGAGTTTAGTATCCAGAGAAGGGTTAACTAATGAAACTGCAAGGTGTCAAAAGAAATATACTGGGAATATCAAAACAACGGTAGAAAGTATATTAAAAGATGTTTTAAAGACTGAAAAATATAAAGAAGAAAATATAGAGGGAACTGCAAATTCATATGCATTTATTGGAAACCAGAAAAAACCATTTCATATTTTAACTTGGTTGTGTCCAAAATCAATGCCGCAATATTCTGGAGGAGTTTCTGGAGGAAATAAAGATGGATTGGCAAAAGGAACCGCAGGATTTTTATTTTTTGAAAATAAAGATGGATTTAATTTCAAAAGCATTGATAATTTAGTATCAAATGCAAAACTAGGAGAATCCTCATCAGATTTAAAAAACATACCATATTATTTTTATACAGAAATTAATGATCAAAATAAAGTGGTAAATGATTTTAAAATTTTAAATTATAACTTTGAAAAGAATATTGATTTGATGAAATCTCTTAGGGTTGGCATGTATTCAAATAAAACATATTTCTATGACTTGTATACTAATACGTTAAATCAATACACATATTACTTAAAGAATGAAATTAAAAATAAATTAGGCACAAATGATGATATTCCAGTTCCAAAAGGATTTGAGGAATCTATAACAAGATTGATGTTTAGAACATCTGATAGGGGTGTTCTTGATAATCAGGGGGTAACGAAAGATTCCGGAAGAGATGTTGCCGATATGGCAAAGGCATTTTCTAGATATAATATTTTGTTCACTCAAGCACTAAATATGAATGTGCCATGTAATATCAATCTAAAAGCTGGTGATGTAATATATGCAGAATTTCCTGCAATAGAAAGAACAGATAATAAAGAACCAGACAAAGATCAAAGTGGTTTTTATTTAATAAAAGAAGTGAGACACCATTTTGAAGCACAACAGGTTGTTTCCAGTCTAAGGTTGATTCGAGATAGTTATGGACTTTATGGGTCACAAAATGCTTAAGAGAAAAAATGGAACTCCAAAATTTAATTAACGATATCTGCGAAGAACTAGAAAGTCCTTCAATAAATAGACAGAGAAGCAGATACTTAAAAAATTATCTGTCAGAATTACTGGAATATCAAAGTAACCATCCAGAAGAAACCGCAGTTCCAACTCATTTAGAGTTATACTGCGATCTAAACCCAGGCGCACCTGAATGCAGAATTTTCGATGATTGAAGAATCTTTATTAAAGTCAAATTTTTTAGGAAGAGACGGATTTGTTTGGTGGATAGGACAAGTGGCACCTGCTGCTGTCTGGAGAACTGAAAAATCAAAATTTGACTCAGGAGAAAACAAAAGAGATGACAAAGGCAACCCCAAAATAGGGGAAGGTTGGGCGTATCGTTGTAAAGTAAGGATTGTAGGGTATCACACTTTTGATGGAGATATTCTCCCAGATAACGATCTTCCTTGGGCACACGTTTCAATGAGTCCAGAAAATGGAACTGCTCAAGGAAGTGTCGGAAAGACAATGATGATTGTTGGTGGAGAGACTGTTTATGGATTCTTTTTGGATGGAGAAGACGCACAGCAGCCCGTAATTGTTGGTTGTTTGCATAGAAATGAAAGTGCATCAAAGAATTTTATTACCCCAGAGTTTCTAGCAAAAGAAAAAAGTTCTCAATTTAAACCATTTACTGGACATCAAGGACCATTGATTCAAGGTCCTACACAAATAAGAGAAAAGAATCCAGCAATTCAACAAGAACCAACTGTTGCGGCAAATCCAACAGTTGGAATACAAACATCTAGTTTAGTGGGAGATCCAGTACCAGCATCAAGAGAACAGAATAAACCAGGTTCAGATCAATTAATTCGCAAATCTTTAGCAACACAACAATTTGTACTAAAAGGTTGTGAAATAAAGGTAGTAAGAGAAAATGGATGTAATGATAATATAATTGGAAAAATTTCAAAAGTCATTCAAGATTTCGTTGCTTTTGTGAATCGTTTAGAAAAAGCAATTGATACTTATATTGATCCTGTTTTAAATACATTAGTAGATATAACAACAGAAATAAAAACCTTTGCAACTAGAATTGTTGGGATTGTAAAGTTTATAATCAATAATATGAGAAATGGTATTATTGGTTTAATTACAAAATTATTCGGAAAGTTTATTGGATTAATTGTTCCACTACCACAACAACCACCAGTTGCTAGTGCAACAAAAAATATTATTGATATTATTTTTTGTGTTTTTGAAAAATTACTTCCAATATTGATTGATTTCATAATTAACATGCTTACCAATATGGTAGGTAAGGCAATCAATGCTCCACTTTGTGCTGTAGAGCAAGCTGTTGGATCAATTTTAGCAAAACTAATTGATGCAATAGATGGACTTCTTTCTCCTATTTTTTCTGGATTGAATTGGTTACTTGGTGCAGTCGGTCAAGTTAAAGATATCTTGGGTAAAGTGTCTTCAATCGCACAACAGATTTTGAGTTTCCTAGCATGTGATAGATTAAAATGTGAAACTCCAATTGAATGGTCTCCTTGTGGGGGTCCAGAAAAAAAGGGTTCTGATAGTTGGAATAGAACACTAAAGAGTATGAATGTGCTTAAGGGAATTAACTCTAATCTTAGTCTTGCTATGAGTCAGATGTCTCTATTTGGGTATACTGGAAGTTCTCCATATAAAGACTGCACTGAAAAAGCATTAAGACCAAAAAATCAAAAAGATCAAATTCCTTTACCTCCTGGTGTAATAGCACCCAGATGCATACCACCAGAAGTTGAGATTTTTGGAGATGGTATTAGGGCACAAGCAGTTCCTATAGTTAATAATTCTGGAAGTATAATTGCAATAGAAATCTTAAATAGAGGTAAAGGATACTCTAAACCACCGACTGTTGTTATAAGAGATAATACCAATCATGGAAGTGGAGCACAAGCGTCTGCATCTGTAGTAAATGGTGAAGTTACGTCCATTTATTTAAATAATTCTGGTTCTGGATACTGTCCAACTAATTTAACCTCAATTTTAAAATCTCCAACATATGTGGTTACAGCAAATAAGTATAGTTTTTATGAAGGAGAAACAGTAACTTTTACTATAAATACCGAAAATATTCCAGATGGTACTGTTCTCGAATATGAGATTTCTGGTGATATAACTCCAACTGACATTGAAGGTTTATCTAGTTTCTATGGAAGTGTCACATTATCATCGGGAAGAGCAACTAAATCATTTAAATTCAAACAAGATAGTATCAATGAAAATGCTGAAATAGTAATTTTTGATTTATTAGACAAAGATGGAATAAAAGTTGCCAGAACGACAGTAGTTGTAAGTAATGAACTGTCTCCAGTTCTTGCTCCTGCACCAAATAATCCAATAGAATCCCCACCAGGAACATTTATTCCTGGTGATGGTGGTGGAACTGGATTTGGAAATACTACTACATCAAGACCTATATTCCCTGGAATTGGTACACAAATAACACCAGAAACGGGAATTGGTACTGGCATTGTAGGTATCGTAACAAGTGTAATAATTCCAAATCCAGGAACAGGATATACTGGTGGTGATACTATTAATGTAGGTCCTTGTGTTTTTGAAATTATTGTTTCAAGTTCTGGTGCTATAGTTGGAGTTAAATCAACAACTTGTACAACAGAATTCTCTGATCTACCAACAGCAATTATTAACACAAACACTGGTGAAGGTGCTAGGGCATTCCCAGTCCTCACATTGTCACCTAAATTCAATCAACCAGTGGTTACTGTTAATCAAGAAGGAATTATTAAAGTTGTTGATTGCATATAAACTAAATACAGAATATACCTTTATTATAAAATGTCGGAACAACAAGCAAAAGAGTGGTGGCAGCAGGGGTTTGGATATAGACTTCAAGGGGGAAATGTAGAATCTGGAAAGGAAGTATCATATTCTATGATTACCGATGAAGGTACTGGTTTTATGTATTATAAAACTGGGGATTATTGGAATATTAATGATCGTAGTTCTGTTGAAAGGTGTGGAATAAAACTAAATGATAAAGAAGTTGCAAAGATAATTAAGGCAGATAATGGTGATATTGTTTTTGAAGCTCCAAACGGACAGATCACATTAAAAGCAAAAAATATCAGAATTATTGCCGAAGATGGTGATGGTGAAATTACTATGCAAGCAGGAAAAATTCTAGAGGCTGATGCACCAACATCAAGACTCAAAGGAACTAATGTTGATATCACCGCAGTTAGTGGTGCTCAGATTATAGGATCTTATGTTGATGCATCAGCATCCACTCAAGCAACTGTTTCATCTTTAACTGACGTAACACAGGGATCTCTTGTTGGCACAGTATTGAATGTTCTCGGTAATGTTAAAAAATTCTTAGAGTATTTCGCATAATATGGCAGCAACAGCATCTATCGCAAATATTGGAGATAAACTTATAGTAGGTGCAGTTGATACCTCATTTTTAACTGCTTCTAGTAGAATTCTCCCAGGCACTGCAGTTTTGAACGGACCTGTTTTTATTGGAGCAACTCCGCAGGTAGGAATAGCTCGTGCTACTTGTATGATCGGTCCACCACTTCCTGGTGTTGCTGCCCCAGCATCTTTGGAAGTTACTGGAATTACCAATATTATTGGTAGTCTTAATGTTTTTGCTGTAAGTTTATTTACTGGTGTTTGCACAAAACAAGGAGTAACAATTAAAAATGCTCTCAGTTTAAAAAACTCAATTAGTTTAAGTAACTCAATAAACATCGGAAATGCTCCAAAGATTAATAATGCTCCTTTAATTGTTCATTCAATTGGGTCTTTTGATGGTATATGTACTGCAGCAGATTTCTTTGCTGGTGGTACTTCATTAGTTCAAACTTATGGGATTGCACTTTCTAAAAAACCATTTGATATTCTTCACCCAACAAAAAAAGATCATAGACTTCGTTATGTTTGCTTAGAGGGTCCAGCAGCAGAAGTTTATATTAGAGGATATCTTGATGGGACAAATAAAATAGAACTTCCGGATTATTGGAAAGGTTTAGTTGATATGAATACAATTGGTGTTCAGTTAACACCAATTAGAATGCATCAAGAATTATATGTTGATAGAATAGAAGATGAAAATACAATTTATATTAAAAATAATAATGGTGGAACTATTAAGTGCTATTATACTGTAATGGGAGAAAGAAAAGACACAGAAAGAAACATTCCAGAATATAAAGGATTGACACCAGCTGACTATCCAGGAGATAATAGTGATTATAAATTATAATTTAGATTATGAGAAAAACTCATGAAGTTTTTCCTTTAGCAATTCATCAAACAACAATAAATTGCCACAAAGAGTTTAAGGAAAAGCACTACGAAAGTCTTAAAAAATATTGGTTTAACGGATATGAGCATGAGTCCCCAGAGGCATCTTCAAGGATATTTGTCCATTTGAATAATCAATATAAACAATTTTTTGATTCTCTTAAAGATGCTTTAGATGAATATTTGGGAGTACTTGGAATTGATTATAATTTGATGAATTATCATATAGTCAAATCTTGGGTTGTGTATCATAGGGATGACACAACACCACCATTGGCATTCCATAAACATAATGAAGCAAATATTAGTTTTGTTTACTACTTAAACACTGACGAGACCTCGGATAAATTCGTCGTAAGTAGAGTTCCAGACAATAATGCAAATCAAGTATGTGAAGGTTGGTTTGATGTTGCAGATGAACATAATGTAATGACTGGATTTAATAAATTTAACTGCAATCATTATACTATAACTCCCCATGAAGGAACAGTTTTAATAATGCCAACTGGAACTTACCATCATACTAAAAAATCAGTTCCAAGAATATCTCAGAGATGTGCTATTGCTGGAGATTTGAGAGTAACTCTTAAACCAGAATATTATAAACACCATCAAGGATGCACTCACCCATCTCAATGGTTGGAATTATAGTAAATAAATATTAAAAAAATTGTCTTTTAGTATCTTTTAATATGTCAATATCACAAGAAATCATCAATGAGATGAAGCAAGATTTGGAAAGAAAGATAAAGGCAAGAGAGGGTGTTTTAGATAGGTTAGCAATAGCAGATATTGAAATTGACCAATTAACTGGAGTCATTAAAGGATTGGACTCCGCATCTTTGCCATTCATTAATAATATAAATCAGGTAGTGCCTTCAATTCAATCTGCATATGATGCAAGAATAGCAGCAGATTGTAGAACTGATTTAATCTGGGAAGAAGGGAAATCATTTACAGGTTCAGTCACTAGTGGTTCTGGTGATGGTGCAACCACAACCCAAGTTACATTTACTCCGTATACAGTAGCAAAAAATAAAAATACTGCTGATTTTGAACCATTTCAAGGAATAAAATATTATAGTAAACCATCACAAAGAGACTATGGATCATCATTAGTTGCAGAATTTGATGCTCTTGTCTCTCAAGGATCAACTGTAGTTGGTATCGTTGGTATAGATGGAGATCCAGTAACAAGTGTTCCAAGTGCAATTCAAATTAATGATACTTTGATAGATTCTTTTGATAATCCAACAATTTTTACAACTGGAGATTTACCAGAAGTTATTGGATTTGGTACAACTGAGATAGTTGGAATAGTTACCACTTTAATTTGTGGCATCAATACTGGGTCCAATATCCTTAGAAATTTTGGAGCAGGAAATATTGGTATAGTTAGTGTGGGAATGGTGGTGATGGATCCTGTAGTAACTGGAAATGATCCTAGTTTTAGTGGTACACTATCAACTACTGGGTGGACTAGAATTACTGGGTTTGGGACAGCAAATCAAATTATAGAATATTATAATCCTTCTGGCATTTTGACAACATCAACTTTGACTGTTCCTACATTAATATTAGATAAACCAGCAATAAATTATTTGGAAGAGGGAGAGTTTAGAGTTGGAATATTAACTCAAGTTCCAGCATTGTTTATATCTACTGCGGCATTAGCTTCATATGGAAGTACGCAAATGTATGTACTAAGAAATGATCGAGATATTGATGCAGGATTTGATTACTTAAAGAGTCCAAATACACCATTAAAAATTGGAATAATGGGGTCTGGAGACGTTGGTGTTGGAAATAGTGTTTTTTATGACACTTCCGGAAAACCAAATGAAACTCAAAGATATAATCCAAATAAAACTTTTATTGATCCAACAATAAAAAATAGGAATGACTGTTTATTTAAGAATGATGGCACTCCAAGAAAAAATGCAACCTGGGATAGTGATAGAAAAGAGTGTACACTAAGAGATGAACCTGCAGTTGGTGCAGGAAGAGTAAATTATAATATTGGCACTACCCAGTGGCCAACATTGACAGTATGTACAGGAGGAGGAGAATCCCCAGTAATTTGTACTACTACATATCCTCCAGAAGGAACAGTTGTCACAATTGGAGGAACTGCTGGACCAACTATTTCTTATGCAAGTACTGGTCCGACAGGGAGAAATCCCAATAGTGCTGCTTGTAATGCACTAAATTCGGCAATAACAAATGCCGAATCCAATTTAACTAATGTCATAAATCAAAATAGACCACAGGCAGAGGCACTTGTGAATAGATCAGAAGTTCTTAGAAATAGAAGATCAGAGAAAGAACTTTATGCTTGGTCTTTATTGGTATCTGCAGCAAGATTAAGAGAAGAAATAGAATTACTCAAAAAACAAATATCAGAAATGGAAAGTTTTGATTTTACTCCATATGAAATGATTTAGTAATGATTTGTAAGGCAACTATATATTATAAGAAGAATTATCCTATTACAAAAAGTAAGTAATGGCAGACAGATATCCTTTAATTGCTAATCCTGATACTAAACAGATAGAGGAATTAGCATCTTTTGATAATTTAAATTTAACTAATAATAGTATTGTTGGTGCCACAACAATTACTTCAAATCAATTTATTGGAGATCTGGCAGGAACTGCTACAACTTCAACCTTTCTAGCAAATGCATCAAATATTATTACTGGAGTAATAAATCCATCCAGATTAAGTGGAACTTATAATATCGGTGTCACAACATCTCTTTTTCTGCAAAATGCAGCAAATGTATTATCTGGAATACTTCCAAGAGAAAGATTAGGTGGTGAATATGATATTAATATCACTGGAACTGCTTCTACAGCAAATGCTTTAACTGATGGTTCTCAAATTTTAGATGGTGTTATTCCAATTGAAAGACTTACTGGAGTTTATAATATTGATATTACCGGAACTGCTTTTAATGCAGTTGGTGCAGCAACATCAATTTCAATTGGTAATTCAAGTCTATCACCAGCAGAAAAGCACTACGTTTTATACTCGGAATATACCGACAGAGATGCTAGTGTTTATACTGATTCCAATTCTTTAGTTTATATTCCTTCAACAAATAGACTTGGAATTAATTCAGATAGTCCTTCCTACAATTTAGATGTACACGGAATTGCAGGAATTACCACATTACTAGCCAATAATGCAAATATCACTAATCTGAGTGGTCTTGTTGGAGTTGATACAATTACGAGTGACACATTAGCAGAAGCACTTGGATTTAATGTTGGTCTAACAACATTTTTAAATCTTAATGTTGAAGAACAAACCACTTTAAATGATTTAAATGTAACTGGAATTGCAACGATTGGAAATATTACATTTTCTTCCCTTGATAGTTCTCTGAATTCCCCACAAATTAATGCAACCAATACCAATACAACAGGAATTGCAACCTTTAATTCAATTTCTATTGGTTCAACTGAGATAATAAATTCTGCAAGATTTTTTGTAAATCTTGCAGGAATTGACACTTCAACAAAATCCATATTAGTTGATTCTTTAGACGTTGGATTTTTCCAAGATCTCACATTGTCTGGTGTCGGAACACTATCTGGCAATGTCTTAATTACCAATGGTGTTAACGTTAATGGAGAATCAGTTTTAGAAGATCTTACAGTTACTGGTGTAACTTCGTTCACTTCAGTAAATGCAGATACTCTTAATGTATTAGAATATCTTGGAGATGGATCAACTTTATCTGGAATCGTAACTTCTGTTGTTGCCGGCATTGGTGTTACACTATCTCCTGCTGGAGGTACTGGTCGTGTGACAATTTCTGCTTTTAGACCAATAGGTAAAACTATTTTTGTATCACAATCAGGAAGTGATTCAAATACTGGATTAGCAGAGAACGATACAAAACGTACAATAAAAGCAGCAGCAGCAATTGCACTATCAGGAGATACAATTAAAGTATTCCCAGGAATATATGTAGAAAATAATCCAATTATTCTTGGAAGAAATGTTGCTGTAGAAGGTGCAGAACTTCGCAACTGTATCGTAAGTCCACAAAATCCAGGATTGGATTTATTCCACGTAAACAATAGTGTTCACATTACTGATTTAAGTTTCCAGGGACAAGAATCACAAAATGGAGCAGCAGTAGTTGCATTCCAACCATTATCTGGTGTTGCTTCTGATAGATTTTTTGATGCTGCAAGAATGATTCGTTTGAATCTAGATTATATTGCTAGAGAAACAGTTGGTTATTTGACAAGCACTGATTATAATGGTGGCACATTCTCAATGGGAATTGGAACTGCCCAAAATTGTGCAGAAGATATTAAATCTATTTTTAAAGCAGTTTGTCACGATATTACAAGAGGTGGAAACTCAAAATGTGTAGGAGCAGGAAAGTCATATTATACAGAAGTAGGAGCACTTCAGCATATTGTTGGTGTTAAAACAGAAACCATTGATGGTATTCGTTATGCTGCAGGAATTGCTCGTGCTGTAATTAATAATTCCACCTGGGGAGGAAAGGCAGTAGGAGTACAAACTAATGTTACTGCTGCTGTTTACAATAATGTAGTTGGAGTGGTTACAATTACAGCAACAAACCACGGACTAACAGTTGAAGATTCTGTTAGAGTTGCTGGTTTAGGATTTACTTGTCCATCTGGTCCAGGAACACTTTTCTATCCATCAGGAAATCTTGGAAATATTTTCTCAGTTAAGAGAGTAATAAATTCAAATCAATTTGAAGTTATAGTTGGACAATCTACACTTCCACACACTTACGTTTCTGGTGGAACTGTTCAAAAATATAGCAATTACCAAAATACCTTTACTCAAGTAAAAGATCTGGCAATGCAAGCAGATCCAGTTACAGGATTTAATAACGGACTAAATGGATGTGCCAACGTAGTTTCTGCAATTTATTCTTGTGTTGGTGTAGTAACAACAATAATTAACCAAGGACTTAGTGTTCTTGGTACAGGAATTAATACCACTTTCCCAGGAAATGCAGGAGCAGGAACGACTATTCCAAATCATCCATCATTCTCTCCTGGAGTTGGACCAATTACTCAAGGTCCTTACGTAAGGAACTGTACTAACTTTATTCCTAAGAGCATTGGAATGAAAATTGATGGTTTTGCTGCAGAACTAGGAGATAAAGATGATATTGGTGTTACTGGTTCTATGTCAGTTGACTCTTATACTCAATATAATCAAGGTGGTATTGGGGTTTCCATTACTAATGGTGCATATGCACAGTTAGTCTCTATCTTTACAATTTGTGATGATGTTGCAATTTATACTGGTTCTGGTGGGCAGTGTGATATTACAAACTCAAACTCTTCTTTTGGTACTTATGGACTTGTTTCAGAAGGAGTTGGTGATGAAACAACGAAATCAATATACAGATATACTGGAAAAGTAGTTCAAAATGCAGGAAGAGGACAAAACGAAGTCATTATTTCAGGGGTGGGAACAAACCGTCCATATGATGGTCAATCAATATATTTCGACACACTATATAAAACTATTGCAACAATCAAAGTAACAAATGGAGGTTCTGGGTATCTACTTGCACCAAGAGTTACAATTGATTCTCCAACTGGACCTAATGGAATTACGGCACAAGCAACGGCAACTATAGTAAATGATTCCGTTACAGAAATAACTGTGATTACCAATGGAACTCAATATATTTCTGCACCAAATATTACAATTGCTCCTCCACCTTCTGGTGTTACTGCAACAGCAGAAGTTGATGCATTAGAACCACTTTATTATACAGTTCAAAGTGCTACTTTACCTTCTGCAGGTATTTCAACTGTCAGTTTGACACAAAACCTAAATAATACAGTAAGTTCTGGAAGTATCGCATATTTCTCAAGAGTAAGTTTACAACTTGCTTCTTCTCATGCTTTTGAATTCATTGGTGCCGGAAATACTATTGAAGGTGCAAGACCTGCTCAAGGTGGAGTAACCATCCAAGAGAATGAAGTTATACAGACAAATGGTGGACTAGTTGTATTCACAAGTACAGACCAAGCTGGTAACTTTAGAATTGGTGATGGTGTTGTTATTAATCAGGCAACAGGTTCAATATCTGGACGAGATTTTACAAAAGCACTATTCACAACGATGACACCTTTCATCCTTGCACTAACATAATAGGAGGTTTAACGTAAATGGCAATTGCAAATGCTGCAGTAAATAATTTTAGAACAGTAACAAAAATAGTTGGTGTATCAACAGATGTTGTTTATGAAGCACCTGTAGGATTTGTTGGTGTTATTTTGTTGGCACAATGTGCAAATTTGGACACTATTGCACACACTTTTAGTTTTTATCATAATAGAACAGTTGCAGGAATTGGAACTGTTACGACAGAACTTGTTAAAGACTTTGAATTACCACCAAGTGATACAGCAAACCTTTTGTCTGGTAAATTGGTATTAGAAACTGGTGATACAATCTCTGTTAGTGGTACAGGAACCAACAAACTTAAGTTCTTAACTAGTGTCCTAGAAACATTTAATCAATAATTAAGATGAGTAGTTCTGAATTTTTAAGCAAAAGAGTCAAAAAAGTTCCAAATACTGGACTATCCACAACTAGATACAAGTATTTGTCTCTAGAACAAGCAGAACCAGATTTGGGTGACCCACTAGTTGGACCGTCATCTATAGGAGCAAAAGGCAGTTTTCCACAAAGAGATGCTTTTATTCTTGCTTCTTTTGGCCAACAAAACGAAGAAAATCCGAGTAGATTTTGGGTTCCACCTGGAGCATTAACTGGACTTGGATTGGGACTCGTTCCTGGTGCAATTACAGTCTTTGATGAGGGTACACTGGTTGGAGCAGCAAGTAGTTTTACTACTTTCAATTTTGTTGGACTTGGTGTAACTGTAGATAGAATAAGTATCGCATCAACCCAACAAACTGGTATTGCAACGGTAAGAATTACTTCACCTGGTTTTGGAAGCACAGGAGAAATCCAATATAGAGGTGATAATGGTCTTCTTGCTGGAGCAACTGGGCTTAGATTCTTTACTTCCAATGGAAATGTTGGATTTGGAACTACCTTAGCAACTTCTAAATTACACATCGTTGGTGATATTACTGCAGATAATCTATATGTAAGGTCAAATTTATCTGGTTCATTCACTCTCCCCTCTGGAGAAACTTTAAGTGATTTTAGTATTATTGGAAAATTAAGAAGTAATTATATAAATGCCAACAGATTAGATGCTGTAGATCTTACAGGAATTAATACATCACTTATTACAAATATTAGTTCTAATAAAATATCGTCAACCGATATAATTTCTTCTGGTATTTCTACACTATCTACAGCAAATGTAACAACATTAAATGTAACTAATCAGAATATCTCTGGTGTTTCTACGATTTCCACTTTAAATGCAACTAGGACAACTAGTACATTTTTAGTTTCAACTGCATCAACTATTGGTGTTTTAACAGCAACATCTGCGAATATTGTTTCTCTAGCTTCTTCATTCGTAAATTTAGGAATTTCTACAGTTGGTTTCAGCAGTATCACCAATCTTTTTGTAGGAATATCAACCGTAGGATTTGCATCAATAACAAATACTACTATTGGTGTTGCAACAATAACAACAACTAACTCGTCAAGAGTTAATGCTGGTATTGTATCTGCAACAGGAGCAACTGTAGGTGTTGCAACTATAACAACAGGATTACTAACAGATCTAAATGTTTCTGGTGTAGGAACAGTTAATAATTTAAATGTAACTGGAATCACAACATCAAATAATTTAAGAGTAACAAACAAATCTACATTAGTTGGTGATTTAGAGGTTGATGGTAATACTTTATATGTAAATTCAACCACCAATCGTGTTGGAGTTGGTTCAACTTTACCAGAATATGCATTTGATGTTAGAGGTGATGTCAGATTTGATGAAGTAATTTATGCATCAAATGGTAGAGGTAATACTGGAGAAGTTTTAACTTCTCAAGGACCAAACCCAGCAGTTTGGGCACCTGCAGTTAATGTTACAGTTGGTGCGGCAAATTCTACTCTTATAACAGATATCCCTTCATCTAGTGATATTCACTATGTAACATTTGCTGCAAATACTTCAGATATTGGTTTTTCTTACGTTGATAGTTCTGGTCTTGTTTACTTACCTTCATCTAATAGATTGGGTATTGGTTCAACTCAACCTGGATTCTCAGTTGATGTTGCCGGAAATATTAACTTCACTGGTACATTATTTAAAGATGGTGAGTTATATGTTGCATCCCGATGGGCAATAGACGAAAACGACAACATCTGGAGACTTAATGGCAATGTTGGGGTAGGAACTTCTGCATTATCTAAAAAGTTTGAAGTAAGTGGTTCTTCAAGATTTAATGGTGAGGTAACTATAACATCATCTGGATCCATTGGTATTGGAACTACATTAGCAAAGTCCAAATTGCATTTGATTGGAGACAGTAGATTAGATGGACTTGCAAATTTTGAAAAAGCAGTAACAGAAAAAGTTTCAAGTACCTTTGGTACTAACTTCTCAATGTCTTCTGGAACACTGAATATTGATTGTTCCAATTCATCCATTATTGTTGGAAATTTACCTGAGTCTGTTTCCACTTGGGCATTTACAGGAATCAGCACAGAAAATGGTAAGTCAACTACAATCACATTAATTATAGACTCAAGTTCACTCCTCACATACGGAGAAAACTGTACCGTCAATGGATCTGCAATTTCTGGTGGAGTTCGTTGGAATGGTGGTATTGCTCCAATTACAACAGACAACGAAGACTTCCTAAGTTTTGCTATCGTTAGAGATGCTGCAGGAACCGTTAGAGTGTATGGTTCATCTTCCCTCAACTTCAGTTAATATTATTATTAATTATTATGCCATTTTCATTCGGATTATCAAAAAACTTTCGTTCATCTGAATTCAGAGATCCTGCTATTCTTTATGGAGATTATTTTGTTTTCAATTACAGGAATACGGATGGGAGTGACTTTGATATTAGGGCAGGTATTTTAAATCCAGCAGTTCCTGGTCTTCTAGGATGGGGTGCAAATAATACTTTAGTTACAAACGGAATTACGGTTGCATATTGGGCTGGAGACCAAACTGGGGTTGGAACCGAATCATTTTATATCGATAAAGCAAAGATGCTTCAAGCATTTCCGACATTAACTTCAATTGAAGTTGATTTGAGGGCATTTTGGTACGGAACAATTGGAAATAATCCAATCATTATGAATATGGATGCTTATCAAGGAGGAACTATGATTGATGTTGGATTGAGTTTTACTAATCCAACTGCAGAAAACGAGTTCCCATCATCCAAATCATTTGCTAGATTACTAACGTTAAGAACTCAAAACACTGCAACAAATGGTCAAAGACTTGCGAGGGCAATTATAGATTTCAATAACTCGACGTTGACTTATATTGGAGCCTAGGGTGCCAATTAAAAAAGTGGCACATTAATCACACTTCCCTAGACAATCTGTGCTATACTAGTTGTGTAAAGAACTTCCACTTAAAATGCAAATTTCCCGAGAATCACTGAACGACTTGCGAGCACTTCAAGAAGATATGGCAGAACATTTCGCTGATGAAAACTTTCCGATTAGTGGTGAAACATATTGGACTTGCGTTCAGTGTCTTGCAGAAGCAAAACTTGCAGAACTTCGTGGGGAACTTGTAGCATGAGTCTTTTGAAAATTAATAAAGCAGAACTGGTTGAAGTTCCAGTAAAAACAACACCAGAAAATGTCAAAGAATCAAATGAGGCACTATTTTGTGCGAAAATGACTCTTCCTGCTGCAGCAAAACACTGCGGGATGACTCATAAAGAAATGAAAATGACCTTTTTGGAATATTTAAAATACCATCCACCAACATATAGTTAACATATAATTAACAACTAAATATTTCGTAGTGAAACAGTGTAATGAAATACAAAATCACTTCCCATTATTGTTATCACGAGGGAATAATAGTTGATATGTATTTCATAAATGGTGTTCCATTTACATTTGATGATATACCCACAGTAATGCAAGATGATCCCTACATTCAAGTGGAAGCAGAGGGAAGTATGGATTATTCTGCTGAGGATATGTTTCTTTGGTCTAATTATCTAATAATGGAAGAATGTCATCCTCTTTTATTTGATTTGGATTTAGAAAATCCAGAGGAGCTTCCCTGCAACTAATAAAATATCTTAAAATGAAAACAAAGTGAGTACAAATACCTAAATGAAATCCGATTTTTATATAGATAAAGTAGGTAAAAAAGAAATAAAAGATCTTCTTTATACCTACCATTATCTTAAGGACGAATCTAAAGACTTTAAATCGGGGTTCAATTATGGTCTATACAAACAATCATTCACAGACATCCTTAATATTGGCGAGTGTCTTGGTGCTTGCATTTTTACTGGTCTCCCAGTTCCAGAAATTGCCGTAGGTGCTTTTGGTCTAGAAAGAAATCAGCAAGAAGGAATATATGAACTCTCAAGACTTTGTATACATCCAGATATTCAAAAAGAAGAATATAATATCACATCTTGGTTCGTTAGTCGTTGCATAAGGAGATTTAGGAAAGATGCCACAGTTCGTGCTATTCTTAGTTACGCTGACTCTAGTAAGCACACTGGAGTTATATACAGAGCTTGCAATTTTCAATACTATGGGTTAACTGCTCCCAAAAAAGATTTTTATTATGCCGATGGAACAAAGCACTCTAGAGGCACGGTTAAAGGTGCAAAAGGTGAGTGGAAAGAAAGAACTAGAAAGCATAGATATCTTATGATTTTTGATGATGAACTTAAAGAAAAACTAAAATGGAAAAAAGAAACTAAATCAATTGCCTAGAGGGTTTAGTGTCTAAATAAATGAAGAAGAAATATACTGCGGTTATAAAATGCCACTATCTAGGTTAGAGAATTTTCTCAAAAATGCTGAAGGTAATATTTTATATGTAAACCCATCAGATTTTGATGCTACTGACAGTTTTGAAAATCAAGGTAACTCATTAACAAGACCTTTCAAAACAATTCAAAGAGCTCTAATTGAAGCAGCAAGGTTTTCATATCAACAGGGAAGAAATAACGATAAGATTGATAGAACAACTATACTTGTTTATCCTGGAACTCACTATATTGATAATAGACCAGGATTATCTGTTGAAAATATAAATGGTTCTGCAGTATATAAAAGAAGATCAGGTGTTGATTCATGGACCGTTGACTCTATTTCTGAGTTAAGTGAATTTACAAATTATGATATACTTGATATAGGAAATGAATTGTATAAGTTCAATTCAGTAACTGGTGGTGTCATTCTCCCTAGAGGAACATCTATTATTGGTCTTGATTTAAGAAAAACAAAGATTCGTCCATTGTTTGTTCCTGATCCAGAAGATGAAAATATTGATGTCACTAGTATTTTTAATGTTACTGGTACTTGTTACTTTACGGCATTTAGTATTTTTGATGGTGATCCAACAAAAACAGTGTATAAAAACTACTCTCAAGCAAGAGTAGTTCCAAATTATTCACACCATAAAGTAACAACATTTGCTTATGCAGATGGTGTAAACAAAGTAAAACTTGGTAATTATCAAACATATTTGACTGACCTTGATATGTATTATTACAAGGTCACCAAGGCATATGGAGACATTACAGGAAGAGGATTATCAGATTATCCATCATCCTTTGACTTCGAACCAAACGTCGATGAATTTAGAATTGTTGGTTCATTGGATCCAAACCCACTTGGTATTTCGAGTATTAGATCTGGTAATGGAAACGGTACAGGAGATATTAATGTAATTACCGTTACCACTTCTAATCTTCAGACTGGAGAAACAGTTCCACATAATCTTTTTGTGGACAGTCCATTTATTATAAATGGAGTAACTGTAGACCCAGATTCTTATAATGGTTCATTCACTGTAAAAGAAGTAGTTGGATTAACTACATTTACATATGTTACTAATGAAGCACCAACAGAATTCTTACCACCAACAAACGAAATTGATACTGCATCCTTAATAGTCGGAAGTGATACTGTAAGTTCTGCATCTCCTTACATTTTCAACTGTTCCCTTAGATCTGTTTATGGAATGAATGGATTGTGGGCAGATGGTGCTAAGGCAACAGGATTTAAATCAATGGTTGTTGCCCAATTCACTGGAGTTTCTTTACAGAAAGATAACAATGCATTCATCTTATATAAAGATGGAGCATTTTATGATAATACCACTCTACCTCTCAATAGCGTAGATAGACCATTACATACAAATTCTAGATCAATATTTAAACCAAAATACGAAAATTATCATATTCGTGCATCCAATGATGCATTTATTCAAAACGTTTCTGTTTTTGCGATTGGTTTTGCTAGACACTTTTTAACAGAGTCTGGTTCGGATATGTCAATCACAAACTCAAACTCCAACTTTGGTGCAACATCACTTGAATCTGAAGGATATAAAGTAGAATCATTCAATAGAGACGATGTTGGTTATATTACTCACATTCTTCCACCTAGAGAAATTCCAGAAGAAGAGAATGTTGTATCTTGGGTATCATTAGATACTGAAAAAATCATCAACTCTGCAGATATAAGTAAGTTATATATTTTTGGTGCAACTAACGAAGAAATTCTACCAGTTCATCAAGTGGATGGATATAGATTGGGTGCATCAAAAGAAGATAAATTAAATTTAACAATTACTATTGGTACAGCACAAACTACATATACTACACCAATATTAATGCCAGCAGATGCAGGAAATGGAGTTTCTGCATTCAAAGAGTATGATATAGAAAGAACAGGAACGACCAATAATATTGTATCAAATTTATTCACATTAACTACTAATCACAAATTAATTAATGGTGAAAAAGTAAGAATAGTCAGTGATACGGGGCAAGTACCAGATGGATTAGAGAATGATGGAATATATTATGCAATAACAGATGGATTTGGATCATCTCAATTAAAATTAGCACAATCGCTTAATGATGCATTATCTGGTGTTCCTATTTTAGGAATCAACAATAATGGTGGAAGATTAAAAATCACAAGCAGAGTTTCAGATAAACTTCCAGGTGAAATCGGTCATCCAATACAGTGGGATTCGGCAGAAAATAATTGGTATATTACTGGATCTTTAATTTCTTCTGAAAATGAAATATATTCTGCAATAGTTAATACTGGCATTCTTGTTCTTGGTAATGAAACATCATCAACATTTATTAGACGAATATCAGACAGCCGTTCAATTAACGATAAAATATACAGAATAAGATATGTTATTCCAAAAGAATTCACAAATGCCAGACAACCAACTGCTGGTTTTATTTTACAGGAATCCAAGACAGTTGGTGTAACAAGCATTTCTTACACAAATGATGTATTGTCTAGTGCTAAAGATCTAAGAAATGAAAAAATTATTGTTGGTGCATCTGGTGGAGTAATTATTAATAACGAGCAAGAAGTTACAATCACTACAGAACTTCCTCACAATTTATATGTTGGTGATAGTGTAAAGATACAAAAAATAAGAAGTACCAATAATCCAGATTCGACTGGTATTACTTCTACTTTCAATGGTCTGCATACAGTTGAATCCATTCTCAATACAAAGCAGTTTACTTATACAATTTCAGGAGTAACCACCAATCCTGGTTCATTTACTAATGATATAAATTCTAGAACAACAAGACAGCAAAGAGAAAGTTTACCAGTAGTATCAAGAGAATCTTATAAAAATACTTTCTTTGTATACAGAACCGCTCAAATTAAAAAACATATTCCAGGACAAGAAGGGCAAGATGGTGTTTATCACTTAACTGCTCTCGCTTCCAATGTTGCACCACCAGATCAGGTAGGATTTAATTTATCCGATAAACAATTTAATCAGGATGTAAGAAACTTATATCCACAATTAGACCGTGATAATATCAATTCAGACCCAGATGCAACAGTAAGTTACGCCGATTTATCGGTAATTGGAAGAGTTATAACAAATGATAAGAAAAATTCTATCACAAAAGAAGCAATATCATATTATGTTAAAAACTCAAGAATAGGTATAGCATTAACAGATGCTCAAGTAAGTGGAATTGGAAGTACCACTATTTCGGTAAGAACAGAAATAGAACATAATTTAAATTCCATAAAATCATTTACATTCACTTCTGGGTCTGGGTATCCAGCATCTTCAATAATTTATTCAAGAACTCTTCAGCAAGTAATCTCAAATGGTAGAGGTGCTACTGTCAAAATAGAAACTAATGCATCGGGACAAGTAACTAACGTTGAATTGTTAGATAGAGGAAGTTCTTATAATGTCAATGATACTTTAAGTATTCCTGGAGGAAGTTCCCCAAGTATTGTCACTGTAACTTCTATTGTTAATGCCAAAGATTCTTCTATAGAATTAAGTGGATTTTTCCAACATGATTTGAATGATGTTTATAGAGTTTTGTCTATACCAAATGCAAAAGAATTATTACTATACACAGAAAAAGAATTACCAAATTATGTTGTAAATACAAACAACGAAAGTCCGTTCTTAGTTGTTTCTAGTGGTGCAATTTCTATTTTAAGTGCCGAATTAACTGATGTTGATACTGGCATAACAACTGTGACTACACAGTCGGCTCATGGATTATTGCCAGGAAATAAGATTAAAATTATTGAAAGTGGAAATTCTGACCTCAATGGATATGCAGTAATTAAAGATACTGTTGGTCTTACTACATTCACTTTTATTTCCAGATCTAAAGTACAAATAGCAGGAGTTACAGAGGGATCTGTTCTCAAGAGAGGATTTAGTTCAAATGGAAGAAGTCTTGGAAATGGTGAGGAAAATCTTTTCTCTAGGGGACTATATTTGTATGATGGTTTTGATGCTAACATCAATGGTGCAATAGATTTAACTAGCAGTACTATCAACTTTATTGATCCCAACGGCATAAAACGTGGAGATTATTTTGCAATTAATAGTGAAATTGTAAGAATTGCAAGTAGTTCTAATCCATTTACAGTTTTAAGAGGACAACTTGGCACATTTAAAGGAATAGCACAATCTGGTGCCATTGCAAAAAGAATAAAAGTAATTCCATCAGAATTACGTAGACCTTCATTTATGAGGGCATCTAGTCACACCTTTGAATACCTTGGATATGGACCAGGAAACTACTCTACGGGTATGCCACAAAGGCAGGATAGGGTTCTTTCTGAAGATGAGATCATGGTCTCACAAGCAAAAGAAAGAAGAGGTGGAACTGTTGTATACACTGGAATGAATGATATTGGTGAATTCTATTCTGGTGCAACTAAACTAAGTTCAGCAACTGGTGAACAAACTGTAGTTGATGCTCCAATCCTAACTTATACTGGAGATGACGCACAAGGACAAGGTGGTTCATCTTCAAGTGGAATTTTTGATGAATTATTGGTAAGGCAAAGAATTACAGTAGAAGGAGGAGAAGGAAATAATCAAACTTCTCAATTCTATGGTCCAGTAAACTTCACCCAAAAAGTTACTAATCTATCAGAGTTTGGTATTGAAACCAAAAATCTATTCATAAAAGGAACTGCTTCTCAACCAAAATTGATTACAGTTGGTATATCTACTCCAACTTCACTTACAATTCCTTCATCTAGACCAGGTGATATATCTTTACTTTCCAACCCAGATGAGCATATTGGTCATGTTCGTGTTGGAAACGAA
>Ga0208085_1000054_pt1 | contig 40879 bp, 41 predicted proteins | sample LakMenEpi21Jun10_FD_150721 | JGI IMG/M metagenome (GOLD analysis project Ga0208085, IMG submission 150721) | Freshwater microbial communities from Lake Mendota, WI - 21JUN2010 deep hole epilimnion (SPAdes) | ecosystem: Environmental > Aquatic > Freshwater > Lentic | place: Lake Mendota, Madison...
CAAGTAGATGCACCCTGATAACTAACTTCCCCTAGCTGGCTAACACCACTGGGGGTTTTTTCTTGTTTATGGTTATCATTACACAATTATGGACATACACCCATTTTTTCCGGAACAGAAATTAAAAGCGATGAACAGTTAACAAGTAGATGCACCCTGATAACTAACTTCCCCTAGCTGGCCAACACCACTGGGGGTTTTTTCTTGTTTATGGTTATCATTACACAATTATGGACATACACCCATTTTTTCCGGAACAGAAATTAAAAACGATGAACACTTAATAAGTAGATGCACCCTGATAACTAACTTCCCTAGCCGGCTAACTTCTGGTTGGGGATTTTTTGTTTTTAGTATCCTTATCCTTACAGATTTTATAGAAAATATCTACTACCCATCCGGAACTTGCTAGTTAACACCAGAATACTAAATTGGTAGATGCACCCTGATAACTAAACTCCCCTAGCTGGCTAACTTCCACTGGGGGTTTTTTCTGAAAATCAGAAACTCAACTTACAATATCATCAAAACAAGTCTCTGGCAATATCCTTAGTCAATAAGTTTTTTATCTGCTTTGACTGGCTGTATTCACACACTACCATACTAACTTAATCAATGGCCAGTTTTACCGTTTTTGTGTAAAATATAGCCTAAATATCAGACTTTCGGATGAGCTAACCTGACAAACTTCTCTGCATCGCTTTCATTCTATTGTCATCCTTGGCTCTAATTCCAGAATGATCACCGCGATATATAATACCACTTTTAATTATTTCTTTATAATATTTGGGATTAATAGGTTTGCTATGTATAAAAAATAAGCCTTATGTTGGAATATTATGGCAAAATATTTAATAATCCCCCGTTCCCTGTTCCCTGCTCTCAACTTCTCGGTTTAGATAGTCAATAGATTGGACTTTTCCATACTTAGTTTAACCCAGAAGAGAAAAATGATTACTTTTGATTTTTGCCTCTGGCTTGTTTCTGGTGAAAACTCCATCTAGAAATATGTTTTTATTGCCTGTAAAATGGTAAAATATCAGATTGTGACTTTTTATAAAAATCCGGTAAAAGGAGAAAGATATGCAAAGGACATTGGGAGGCACTTGCCGCAAGAGAAAAAGAACCTCTGGATTTCGTGCCAGAATGCGGACACCAGACGGCAGAAACGTGATTAGTGCGAGAAGAAGAAAAGGACGGCATCGTTTGAGTGTTTAGGGTAAAATTCAGCAATTAATAACTGTTGTGGCTTTGCCCAAAGCATATCGTCTCAAATCCCGTCAGGATTTTCAGGCAGTTTTCCGGGAAGGAATTCGGCGACATAGTTCTCATTTTACTTTGAGAGCTTTAAAACCTGCTTTGGCCATAGAACCTTCTTTGGATACTGCCCCTCCTGCTACAAAAATTGGTATTGCTATTAGTACAAAAGTCAGTAAACGCGCCGTTGTTCGCAACAAAATCAAAAGGCAAATTACAGCAGCATTGTATCAATTGTTGCCCAAATTAGTCCCAGGATGGCGGTTAGTATTAATTGTCAAACCAAAAACCGCAGAATCTGAGCGCCAAACCCATAAATTTCTGCAAGAATTAGAGGAGTTATTGGCACAAGCAGAGGTATTAAATGGGCATTCGTGAAGAAGTTTATTATGAAGGTGGTCCCCACTTGGGGGATTTAATTCTTAACCTGCTTATTGGGCTAACAGTGGTGGGTATTCCCTTGGCTGTGGGGGCAATAGTCAGATCTATCTGGCTACGTTTCCGGATCACAGATAGACGGATATGTGTCACTGGTGGTTGGATGGGACGCGATCGCTATGATGTAATTTATTCAGAAGTAGTGAAAATTGTCAAAGTTCCCCGTGCCATCAGCTTATGGGGAGATATGGCAATCACTCTCAAAAATGGTACTCTCATCGAAATGCGGGCTGTTCCTAATTTTCGGGAAGTCTATGACTACATTAATGAAAAAATTACTGCTAAAAATCCCCAATATAGCAGTTCTAAATAATTAGTTTGTCCAGGGAGTTAACATTCACATTTTTAAATAATGAGCGACTATCCCTAACTTCCGTAGCTTGTGGATAGTCACGGCAATGCTTAACAAAAACCTCTACAATATAGAGCAAAAGCTTAGGAGATAACCACCTCTAGTCAGAGGATAGGCTCAACTGAGTATCCCACTCCTAACCGGGGTGGGAGTGTCAAAGTACCGCAGGTTGAATTCAGAATAATGGATTTTGGTATCGGGTTTCTCTCGAACAACGTGATGTTGCCAATCATAGACCTTTTCTATGGTTTTGTCCCTAGCTATGGGTTGGCGATAGTAGCCTTAACATTGATTATCCGCTTTGCACTCTATCCCTTGAGTGCCGGTTCTATTCGTAGTATGCGACGAATGCGAGTCGTGCAACCCGTGATGCAGAAGCGCATGGCAGAAATCAAAGAACGTTATAAGGATGATCAGCAAAAGCAACAAGAGGAAATGCTCAAGGTCCAAAGTGAATTTGGTAATCCCTTGGCAGGATGTCTACCTCTATTGTTGCAAATGCCTGTATTACTAGCACTGTTTGCGACTTTGCGGGGATCGCCTTTTTCTGGTGTGAATTATACCGTTAATCTGCAAGTCTTCCCTGAACAACAAATTGAGAACGTTCAACCCCAAGCTTTTGCCACTCCCCCACAAAATATTTATATTGCTGATGGGGAACACACTCAAATCTCTGCCATTCTCCCAGGAGGTAGTAAGTTAGCAGTGGGAGAAAAAACTAAGATTCAATATCAAACTGTAGAAGGTAAACCATTTGATTTGCTCTTGGTAGAACACCCAGAAACTAATTTAAAACCTGAATGGAAAATCACTAAAGGCTCAGAAAGGGTGAAAATTGATGCCGAAGGCAATATAGAGGCTCTAGAACCCGGAGACGTGACCATTCAAGGCACAATCCCCGGACTAGCAGCAGAAAAAGGATTTCTCTTTATTGATGCTTTGGGTCGAGTAGGCGCTATTGATCCTGATAATACAATTCATTGGGATATTGTGGCAATGATTGTCTTCTTTGGTATCAGTCTTTATGTGAGCCAAATGCTCTCTGGACAAAATTCCAGCGGTGGCAACCCTCAGCAAGATACGGTCAATAAAATTACTCCTGTGATCTTTTCTGGAATGTTCTTATTTTTTCCCCTCCCGGCTGGGGTACTTATGTATATGGTAATTGGTAATGTTTTCCAAACTATCCAAACCTATATCCTCTCCCGTGAACCTCTACCAGAAGAAATTCAAAAAATCGTAGATTTACAGGAGAAAGAAGCCCAAACCCAAACCATTGAAGTGAAAGCGTTGCCATTTGAACCCAAAAGTTCTAAGAAAAAGGCTAATGGTTGATTATGAGCGACATTTCTATGCAAAGTGGTGAACAATGGTTACAAAATTTGCTACTTCTGGTTGGTGTATCTACTCAAGTACGGGCTAATTTAGAAATTAAGCCCTCTTCTGAGGAAGATGTACCAGCAGAAGAAAGCTACTGGTTGACAATAGATCAAACTAATTTAACATCAGAACAAATTAGGATTTTAATTGGTACTGGTGCTTCTGTGCTGGACGGAATTCAATATCTAGCAAATTCGGTTCTCAATTTGAATCAACCAGAAGAAAATCAACAGGCCTACACGGTTGAATTGAATGGTTATCGTGTGAGACGAGAGGCCGAAATCCGCACTTTAGCGGAAACTGCTGCCGCAGAAGTTCGCTTTTCTGGAAGGGAGGTAGAACTTCAATCTCTCAGTTCTTCGGAACGTCGTCAAATCCATACTTTATTGCAGGAATTTTCGGATTTAGAAACTTTCAGTCGCGGAAAAGAACCTAATCGTCATTTAGTTGTTCGTCAAGCAGTTACACAATAATTAGGTAGTAGGGAATGGGGAACAGGGAACAGTCAAGAATATTACCAATTACCAATTAATTACCTATTACCTATTACCTATTAAGCTGTTACGCAGCTAAATTTGATAACCACAATTTACTTGAACTTTGTGGTGCGGGCATCTTGCCCGCTATAATTATACAAGCTAAATGGATCAATTTTCAGGGTATTACAAATCCTATGGACGCTATTTTTATTCCGCAGCTAAGTAAAGCCCCGGAGCGGACAGAGGAAATTCAAGTTCAAGAGTTTCTACCTGGACTAGAAACATTGACACCAGTTCGCGGACTTATCCAAGTTAAACACCAGGGTAATTACTTGGAAGTTTCATCTCAGGCAGAAACAATTATTACCTGTACCTGCAACCGCTGTTTACAGCAGTATAACCACCGTCTGGTTCTTGATACTCAGGAAGTCATTTGGTTGGATGAAACCGCTAATCAAACGGAAGATTTTCCTTTAGAAATGGAAGTTGCTGTAGAGGATTTACTGGAAACTTTAGCACCTGATGGTCATTTTGATCCTGGTGAATGGTTATATCAACAGATGTGTTTAGCGTTACCTCAGCGTCAATTATGTAATCTTAATTGTCCGGGTATTTTGAATACTGCTGTTTCCGAAAAACCTACTGATAGCCGTTGGGCGTTATTAAATGCTTTGAAAAAACAACTTCCAGATAATTAGTAAATTTACTATTTGGTGCGTTATGGCTTAATTCTTTATGGCTCGGTAAAAGCTGTTAATACTCTCTTAATCTCCTCAAGGATTTTTTATCTTTGTGGAGTTTTTAATTACAGAAAAATTTTGTATAAGTCCTAATTAGGACTTGACAAGTTACTCTCATTTTGCGAGAATAAAGTAGGTGGCAAGCACAAACACAAGAATAACCAAGCACAAACACAAGAATAACCAAGCACAAACACAAGAACAACCAAGCACAAACACAAGAACAACCAAGCACAAACAAGGAATTAAGCTATGTACACCAATCACTATTATTTCAAATCCAAAATATATTATGCACTTAATTCACATACGCACCCTCCGCGAAGAAGCAAAAAAGTACCCTGATATCAAAAAACAAATTGAAGATTGGTATAAAACAGTTAAAAAATCCGAATGGCAAAGTTTAAATGATGTTCAAAAATTTCACCGAGATGCTGAAGCAGTTGGTAATTTTACTGTTTTTAATATCAAAGGTAATGATTATCGTTTAATTGTAGGAATAGATTATGAAGATCAAACGGTGTACTACAAATACTTGCTAACTCACGCCGAATATAGTAAAAATAAATGGAAAAATGACCCTTACTTTTGACCGAAATACTTATAGTCAATTACTAGCAGAAATCGCTCCTAAAGTAATTGACACAGAGGAAGACTATGAACGTCTTTTAAAAGTTGCAGAATATCTAACTTTTAAAAAAAATCGTAGTCCAGAGGAGCGAGCTTTACACAAATTGCTTGTCAGACTAATTGAAGATTATGAGGAAGAAAATTATCCAATGGATGAATCTACACCTCATGATATATTGCTACATATTATGGAATCTAGCGGCATTCGTCAAGCTGACTTAGTACGCATTCTTGGTTCTAGCAGTGGTGTAGTCTCAGAGGTTGTCAACGGTAAACGTTCAATTAGTAAAGCACAAGCTAAAGCCTTGGGAGAATATTTTAAAGTGTCTCCTAGTTTGTTTATTTAGAGTTCAGTTTTTAACAATTGCAGGATTTTTGTCTGAATACTGAAAATCCTGATTCAGACAAAGTCGGTAATTCTTTGCCAAACACTTTCTAATAAATCAGGATTATTCATATCAAAATATTCAAGATTAGGAGATTGTCTAAACCAAGTTCGTTGACGTTTTGCAAATTGTCGGGTATGTAAAGCAATTAATTCTTTGGCTGTATCTAAAGAAATTTCACCAGTTAAATATTGCTTTATTTCTTGATATCCCAAAGTATTTAATAAGGGTAAATCAATACCATATTTTCGACAAAGATATTCAACTTCAGCAACTAAACCATCTGCTATCATTTGTTCAGTTCGTTTACCAATTCTCACATCTAAATGTTCTGCATAAGCATCTAAACAAATTTGTAAAATTGGATAATTCGGTGGATTTTCTCCTTGCTGTTCAGAAATAGGAATACCAGTTGTATAATAAACCTCCAAAGCTCTTAAAGTCCGCACCAAATCGTTAGCGTGAATTTTTTGGGCAGCAATGGGGTCAACTTGTTGTAACATGGGATAGAGTCGGATTTGACCCAAAGATTCTAATTGCGATCGCAATTCTGGCTGGGGTGCAACTCTGGGAATCTTCATTCCTTGAACAATGGAACGAATATATAAACCCGTTCCACCCACTAACAACAGTGTTTCAACTCCCAAACTAGCAATTAAACCTTGTGCTTGTTGCTGATAATCTGCTAACGTCATGATTTCAGTTGGTTCACAAATGTCAATTAAATAATGGGGAACTAATTTTTTTTCACCTAGATTTGGTTTCGCTGTCCCAATATCAAATTCACGATATACTTGACGAGAATCAGCACTGAGAATTACAGAATTTAATCTTTGTGCTAAACTTAAAGCTAAACCAGATTTACCCGTCGCCGTCGCCCCGCAAATTACAATTAATTTAGTCATTAGTCAAATGTTCGTTGTCAGTGGTCAGTGGGAAGAAAAACGCAAAATAGGGAATTTTCTACCCAATTCTTATCAGGGTTACAACCCTTATATAAACTTCTCATAAAATTGGGCTACAGACGGCAGGAAGGCTTTTATGTTATAATGTTGGGGTGATTTGACTTTTTCCGCCTTTCGGCAATTTTAACCCCAAGTATCAGGAGAATTTTCATGACGAGCAGTTACAGCGCCGATCAGATTCAGGTTCTGGAAGGTCTGGAAGCCGTCCGCAAACGACCAGGGATGTACATTGGTACTACAGGTCCGCGAGGACTTCACCATTTAGTTTACGAGGTAGTTGACAACTCTGTTGATGAAGCTTTGGCGGGTTACTGTACCCATGTTGAAGTAGATATCAATGCTGATGGTTCTGTCACCGTAACAGATGATGGTCGGGGTATTCCTACCGATATTCACCCAAAAACCGGAAAATCAGCTTTAGAAACCGTTTTAACCGTTCTTCATGCTGGTGGTAAGTTTGGTGGTGGTGGCTACAAGGTCTCTGGCGGTTTACACGGTGTGGGAATTTCTGTGGTCAATGCTTTATCTGAGTTTGTAGAAGTTACGGTTTGGCGAGACCACAAGGTACATAAACAGAGATATGAACGGAGTTTCCCGGTTACTGAATTGGTAGCAACACCTTCGGAAGAAGATAAAACTGGGACTTCTATTACCTTTAAGCCAGATACACAAATTTTTACCACCAGCATAGAATTTGATTACATTACTTTATCAGGACGCTTGCGCGAGTTAGCATATCTAAATGCAGGTGTCAGAATCATTTTTACCGATCATCGTTTAGATATCCTCAAAAGTGACACACCAAGAATAGAAACCTACGAATACAGGGGTGGTATTAAAGAGTATATCGCCTACATGAATCGTGACAAGCAGCCTCTTCATGAAGAGATTATCTATGTCCAAGGGGAACGCAATAATGTCCAGGTAGAAGTGTCTTTACAATGGTGTACTGATGCTTATACGGATAATGTCCTGGGCTTTGCTAATAATATTCGCACTATTGATGGTGGTACACACTTAGAAGGTTTAAAAGCGGTTCTAACTCGGACATTAAATGCAACTGCTCGCAAACGTAATAAAATTAAAGAGAATGAATCTAATCTCAGTGGTGAGCACGTCCGCGAAGGTCTAACTGCTGTCATTTCTGTGAAAGTCCCTGATCCTGAATTTGAAGGACAAACTAAAACTAAACTGGGAAATACAGAGGTTCGCGGGATTGTTGATTCTTTTGTCGGTGAAGTTCTCACGGAGTATCTAGATTTTCATCCCGCTATAGCTGATGCTATTTTAGATAAAGCTATCCAAGCGTTTAAAGCTGCTGAAGCTGCCCGTCATGCGCGGGAACTGGTCCGTCGCAAATCAGTATTAGAATCTTCGCCTCTTCCTGGTAAATTAGCAGATTGTAGCTCTCGTGATCCGGCTGAATCTGAAATATACATCGTAGAAGGCGATTCAGCGGGTGGAAGTGCGAAGCAAGGACGCGATCGCAGAACCCAAGCAATTCTCCCTCTGCGTGGTAAAATTCTTAACATTGAAAAAACCGACGATGCCAAAATCTATAAAAATAACGAAATTCAAGCCTTAATTACAGCCCTGGGTTTAGGTGTCAAAGGTGAAGAATTTAACTCCTCACAATTACGATATCATCATATAGTATTAATGACTGATGCTGACGTAGATGGAGCGCACATCCGCACCTTGTTGTTAACTTTCTTTTATCGTTATCAACGGGCGTTAATTGAACAGGGGTTCATTTATATTGCTTGTCCGCCACTGTACAAAGTAGAACGGGGTAAAAATTACCAGTATTGTTACAGTGAACGGGAATTACAACAACATCTAGGCACTCTTCCCAGTAATGCTAATTATACCATTCAGCGGTTTAAAGGTTTGGGGGAAATGATGCCAGAACAACTGTGGACAACCACAATGAATCCAGAAACCCGTACCCTCAAACGAGTGGAAATTGAAGACGCAGCCGAAGCTGATCGGATTTTTACCATTTTAATGGGTGATCGGGTCGCGCCTAGACGCGAGTTTATTGAAACTTATGGTTCTAAGCTGAATATGACGGACTTAGATATCTAAGGTCATGGGTGATTGGTAATTATTAATTGGTAATGGGTAATGAATCAAAATCAGCTTGAATATTTATCTTCCCAATCCCAATTTCCAATCCCCATAAATTATTTGCTAAGAATCATAAATTTTTCTCCACAAAAAGGGAAAGCATTTGCTATGGTTAGAAAGGTCAACTAAATATTATCTACAAAGCAAGGCTTAGTAAGCATAAACAAAACTTTTCATAATTCGGGTCACAGCCAACTGCTTAAAAAATGAAGTATTCATAATTACAGATGGCATCCCTTGACTTACCCAAGTATTATGATTGGGAAACTTTAACAACAATATTATTTATCGCCTGATTAAAATATCGTTGTATACAATAAGAACAGTTTGTCAAGTTGCACAGGGTAGAAATCTCAACTCTGCGCTAATGTGTGAATAAGGGCAAATTGAGAGAGTTTTTAATTGATCTCTTAACCCGCCAAAAAAATGCCATAAATTTAACTCCTTAGTTCAAGTTCTTGGTATAGCATATACAAGGGCTAGTGCCTGGAAACAAACACCAATCACTAGCTAACAGTAGATATGGACAATTAGTTCTAGTTGAACTAATCTCTGTAAATAAATACCCGCCTTCGGGTTAATTAAGGCAGAACATAAATACTACTTGTTCAGTTAGGAACAATTTGTGTAAGGTTGATAAAAGTGTGCCTACCTTTTAATTTAATGAGAATGCCCCTACCAAACCAACAAGTTTTCAATAAGATCTAATGGAATCACCGCCATTTTTAATGTCTTTTTGATAAAGGTGGCTTAATCTTAGTAAATGAGTTCTAAATAAGGGACAAAAAGAGGGCAATTTTTGTGAAACAGGCTACAATCAGAAAGGTATTTATAGTTAAATCTGTCTAATGTCATTCACTTATGTCCGCATCAGAAAGCTTTTTGAAAAAAACCGATCTTGATCTGTAGATTTGGTCAATAGAAAGTGACGTGTGGAAGTAATGGGTATGACAATTTAAAAAGCGAGCGATACACTAAGAAGTGATATTTGCCACTTTTAAGCACAAATTCTGGCTAAAACAGGAAGAAAATCATCGAAAATATCTTAGGGTAATTAGCCAGAACCCAATTTTCGGTGCATAGATTACTTAATGCCAAAAGTAATCAAAATGTCTTGAGTAACTGATTCTGGAAGGAGCATGAGGAACGCGGCATGAACCAGGCTAACAACGTACTCGATAATATTTATCAGCCTGACCTAGAAATGATAAATCCGCCTGAGATCGAATTACAAGCGCTCTTAATAGAAGAAGAGGACTTATTGCTGACTGATGACGGCGAAATTAATGATTTTTTAGAGCCTCAGTCTGATGAGGACGACGCAGAGTCTGGAAAAGCCGCTAAATCGCGTCGTCGGACACAAGTAACCAAGAAAAAGCATTACACCGAAGATTCCATTCGTCTGTACTTGCAAGAGATTGGGAGGATTCGTCTATTACGCGCAGATGAAGAAATTGAACTGGCGCGGAAAATTGCTGAGTTACTGGAACTAGAACGGGCAAGGGAAAGGCTTTGTGAACGCCTGGAACGAGAGCCTAGAGACAGTGAATGGGCGGCAGAAGTATCATTACCATTACCAACCTTTCGTTATCGCCTACACATTGGCCGCAGGGCGAAGGACAAGATGGTACAATCTAACCTGCGGCTGGTAGTTTCCATTGCCAAGAAGTACATGAATCGGGGCTTGTCTTTCCAAGACTTGATTCAAGAGGGTAGTTTGGGGTTGATTCGTGCGGCTGAAAAGTTTGATCACGAAAAAGGCTATAAGTTTTCTACCTACGCTACATGGTGGATACGTCAAGCAATTACCAGAGCGATCGCTGACCAGTCCCGCACTATCCGTCTACCGGTTCATCTTTACGAAACCATTTCCCGAATTAAGAAAACTACGAAACTCCTGTCTCAAGAAATGGGACGTAAACCCACGGAGGAAGAAATTGCGACTCGCATGGAAATGACCATCGAGAAACTGCGGTTTATTGCCAAATCTGCTCAATTACCAATTTCTCTGGAAACACCGATAGGGAAAGAAGAAGACTCCCGTTTAGGTGATTTCATAGAATCTGACGGTGAAACCCCAGAAGACCAAGTTTCTAAAAACTTGCTGCGGGAAGACCTAGAAAAAGTCCTAGATAGTCTCGGACCTCGTGAACGGGACGTTCTCCGATTACGCTATGGTTTAGACGATGGTCGCATGAAAACCCTAGAAGAAATCGGCCAAATTTTTAACGTCACCCGCGAACGTATTCGCCAAATCGAAGCCAAAGCACTCCGTAAATTACGCCACCCTAATCGTAACAGCGTATTGAAAGAGTATATTCGTTAGAATCATCAATTATTACAATCATCAGGAGAGGGAGAAACTACATTATTAGTTTTTCACCTCTTCTTTGATTGTTTTGGCTTGTTAATAGTTAGACATCACTTTTAATAAAATGAACCATACAGTTAAACAACAAATTAAAGAAAATCTTAAAAATTCCATTAGAAATTTCTTTAAAGATAAAGAAGTAAAAAATTATCAAGTATTAGATGATATTTTTCCTAATGAAAGAAGAATACGCTCTCTCATTGGTGGGTTAGAAACAAGTTTAGGAACTACTTTTTGGGAGCCTATAGCTAAAACATTAGCAAAATTAAATGGATTTGAAATTGTAACTACAAAAATATTACGTCCAGACCCATTTCCACAAATATTGCAAAATGAATTAGATAAATTAGTTGATGAACGTGAAAATAAGCCTAATCAAATGAGAGTTACAACAGAAGAATGTATACAAAGATTAAAAAATGCAGCTTCCAAAATCAATTCTCAAGAAATTATTAGATTTACATCTCCTCCAACAGGTACTGGAGTAGATATTCATTTTGCTAAAGATGGAATTGAATATATTTTTGATATTAAAACCACACAACCAAATCAAGGCGATTTTAAAGGATTTAATAGAGAAATTTTAGAATGGTACTCTTATAAATTTGCTCAAGATCCTAATGCTAATTTAGAAGCTCGTATTGCTATTCCTTTCAATCCTTTTCAAAAATCTTGGTATACAACGCAAAAAAGTAAATTATCTAGTTCTCCTTTAGATATTAGCAAAGATATATGGGTTGAAGATGAATTTTGGAATTTTTGTTCTGGAGAAGAAAGTACATTTGAGCAGTTAAAATCACTGTTTTTTGAACTAGGACAAGAAAACTTTGCAGCAGAATTTCATGATATTTTTTACCAAAATTAGTTAAACATCAATAATCCTTAATAACTCTTTAGCTACATACTCAACAACAGGAATAGGAACAGCATTACCAAAATGTTTTTTAGCAGTATCATCTTTTTGATGATATATAAAATTAGCAGGAAATCCTTGTAACTTGCAAGCGTGTTTTGCAGTGATTGGTATATATTTTTTAGAGTGATAAATTTTTTCTAAAAACAACTGCTTATACTCTTCTGGATTACTACCATGAATAGATACAGTTGCTATATAATCTTTACCACCAGTAGCAGTTAAAGTTGGAAAAATATCAGCAGTAGGTAAAATAATTCTATAGATATCATTAATTCCTGTCATATTCTTAGAATTAACAAATTCATACTTTCTATTATCAGTCCAGCGAAATATTCCTTTATCAACTAATATATTTAATTCGCTAATTTCTATATTAGGTATTATTTCCTGGAAGTTTTCAAAAGATAAAGGGTTTCCATCCTTATTACCATACTTTTTACTTCTTCTATTTTTTAAAAGAGCTAAACAAATCATTTTTTCTCTATCAGTAGTTTTAATAATATCCCAAGAGTGAATTGTTGTATGTCCATTTCTTAAATCTGAGAAAATAAAGAAATCATTTAATTCATCATCTTTTTGAAATCGAGTTCTTGAAGGTGGTATTACACCTTTAAATAAGGTATTTGCATCTATTTTAATTTTTTCTATAACTTCGATATTTTTTAATTCATCTAAAATATCTAAAACTTTGGGGTGAATATTTAAAGAACGAGGAAATCTATATTCTTGGCATTTATCTATACCATTTTGAATTCCTACAATAAAAACTCTATCTCTATTTTGAGGTAAACCAAAATCGTAAGCATTTAATATTTGCCATTTCGCACAATATCCTATATCATAAAAATTCTGCAAAATCAGTTCTAAATTATCTCTGTTTTTGGGACTTGCTAAACCACTAACATTTTCAAAAATAAAAGCTTTAGGTTGACTTTTATTAACTAGTCGAATCACATCAAACCATAATTTACCTCTAGGATCTTCAAAACCCTTTAAACAACCTGCAACTGACCAAGGTTGACAAGGAACACCACCTACAATTACATCAATATTTGATGGAAGTCCTGTAATTTTGGTAATATCTCCTAATTCAATTTCATCTTGATTTCGGTAATTGATAAAATTTTGCTGATACACTTTAATAGCTTGTTTATCTATTTCAGAGTAACCTAAACATTGACCACCTAATTTTTCTAAAGCAATTCTAAACCCACCAATACCAGCGAATAGATCAATAAATGTAAATTTTTTTGAAGAATTTACTAAATGTAAAGGTAATTCTATTTGTTTTGGTATTTGTAAATCTATAACTTTCATTATTGTTAATTTATCTTGCTTAATAACTATTGGAATGTAATTCTCAAGCATAACATATATTCTAGTTTATCGCATAATCTCATTTTTTCCTATTCTCTAACTGTTGTAATAACTGCTGGGAATTTTTTACCCACTGTAAGTTACCTTGAATATTATATAAATCGTGTGCATATTGGAAGACTTGTATAGCTTCTTTATACTGCTTTAACTGCATAAAAACTAATCCCGCACCATAATAAGCATTAGCATAATTAGGGTTGGCTGCGGCTGATTTTCTAAAAGCTGCTAAAGCTTCATTTAATTTCCCCTGATTAAATAAAATTGAGCCAATATTATAGTGGGCTTCCGCATATTTGGGATTGATTTTAATTGCTTGATTAAAAGCTACCTTCGCTTGTTCAATTTTCCCTAGTTGTAAATAACATATCCCTAAATGATAAGCTGGTTCTGGAGCATTTTTACTATAGGTTCTAGCTTTTTCAAAAAAAGCGATCGCACTTTGCCAATTTTTTTCTTGCTCTTTAACTAACCCCATGTTATAATGGGCAAAACCTAAATTGGGATTTAATTCTAAGGCCTTATTTAAGTAATCTTGAGCCAATTTTAAATTATTTCCTTCTAATAAAGCCCCACCTAAATTTGCAAAAGCTAAAGCAAATTGAGAATCCGCTTGAGTAGCTTGATAAAAAGCATCCGCAGCAGGTTGTAATTTTCCTAATTGTCGTAGTGCTAAACCTAAATTATAGTGCGCTGCTGCTAATTTAGGATCTAGTTTAATAGCTTCACGAAAAGCGGTAATTGCTACTTCTATTCTTCCCGACTGAATCGCCTGTAATCCTTGATTTAAAGCCTCTGTAGCTGCTTTAGTATTTCTATTTTGTGCCAGTATTAGAGTCGGGGGAGAACTGGAAAATACGGGTTGAATATTAATACTTAATAATAAAAAATTGATTATCCCTAAAATAGGATATTTAATTAATAATGATAATTTCATAGATTTATTTCGCGCAAAGGCACAAAGGAGCAAAGACGCAAAGGAAGATCAGGAAAAATCAATGTTGTTCTGGTTATTGTTGGGTTTCTTTGTATCAACCCAACCCACTTTATCATCATTACCAAAAGAAACACAAGGACTATCAATTTCTACCGCTGGAGTAAATGAACTACAAAAATTCACGGTAGCACAATTAACATCTAACTCATCAGGGTGAGTACAATCTAATTTAACATAAAAAGCACAGTCTTGACAAATAGTTTTATGTAATATTGGCTGTAAGTCAATAGAGACTGACATGGTTAATAATCCTCAAATTGAGATAAAACCCACTACCTTGTATATTTTGTAGTGGGAAATAACAGTAATAAACAATGTCGTTCTTATTATCTGTTATTTTCGTAACAAAATTAATTCTTTAATGCAGTTATTACATTATTATCTCGCATTTATTGTTATTTCACCACAAATCAGTAGTTAAGAACCTAGACTTTACTAACTTATGTTGTCTTTATTAGTTTGTTGACTTAAGCTATTTTTAGTACATAAAATAAATAGCCTACATAAATAATTGGCTTTTATCCTATATCTAACATTAAATAAGCGTGAGTGCAAAACGTCTGCCAGAAACTACTGCCCATGTTAAGATTATCCGCCAATCTTGGCAACAGGGCTTTCTCGAAGGTGAAGTCAGCGCTGGTAATTTTCAATGGTATTTCCAGTGGCATTTTCGTCGGGGGGAACTTTCTGTAAAGCCTTCTCAAGGTCGTGCTTTAATCAAAGAACCTCTAGGGCGGTTTCTAGAACAACAAGATTATCAATTAGAACCTGGGGGAGATTATGCTTTCACAATTCGGGCTGAACTGTAAATTATTTGTCAGTTAATCTATTGAGGTATCTTTCAATCAGAAGCACTGCCACAATATCATCTATTGCCCTGGGAGGTTGACGCATTCCTTTGGGTAATAACTTAATTATACCCTGGGGTGGATACATTTGCCAATAGCGATCGCGTGCTTCTAGGGTAGAATAACGTTCATCAACTAAAATGATATTTGTGAGTTTACTTAATTCTTGACTAAGTTGCTGTTTCCACTTTTTCGCTGTTGTTTGATCTCCCATCACTATTAAGGATACAGGAAATTTTTGCAATTGTACTTCAATATTAGCGATCGCTTCTTCTGCTAAGATAACTTGATGATAATACAGTTGTCTATCTAATCCCATTACTGCAATACCACATTTATCACGGCCAGGATCAAATCCTAAAATTGCAGGTTGTGTATTTGTCATTGGTTGGTTGTCGGTTGTCATTGGTTGGTTGTCGGTTGTCAGTTGTCAGTTGTCGGTTGTCAGTTGTTAATTATCAATTAATATTGTTAAGCAATCAATTGTTATTGTTAGGCAATCTTTTGTTATTGTTAGGCAATTCAGTAACTTTGTAACTATCTACTTTACCAATAGAACATCTTACAATTAAACTTTCTTGCTCACGTACTAAAAAGAACTTCTCCATTTGATATAACTACTAATTTAATTCTTAACGGACCGACAGTATAAGTATTTTCTGCCGCTATAGCTTTAATTTCTACCTCCTGCTCCATTTGCTGTAATTGAGTCACAAAGCGAACAAAAGTCCCATCTACTTCTACACTTTCCACAATTCCTGCATTTCGAGCGCGAAATTGAGAAGCAGAAATTAGTAAATCTAAGCGTTGACGCATTTGTTCAGGAGTCATACTTTTTAAATCTGCCGTAGTAGTAGCTAAAATTTCCCCTAATGAAAATACAAGTTGATTTCGGGCTGCGTCTGCAAAAAATTCTATTTGCTTTTCGCCTCTGACATAATTACCTGCCGAGAAAATTCTAACAACATATTCTCGACTATCTTTAATTTGTGCGATTAGGGATTCAACCTGATCTTTCGTGAGACGAAGTATTTTTTTATTCATTGATATCTCACCAGGTTCAGTTAACTGAACATTGGCATTATGATTAGCTGCTTCGAGAATTTTCATAATAGCCTGACGTGAGGTATTAGTTTTATTAACAGTAATCAATCCTGCCGCTATTACTTGACCTTTGACCAAAGCTAATTTACCCAAGCGGAGGTCACGATAGGACTGATAATATTTTTCTAGTCTAGCCACTTCCCGATCTAAAAATTGTTGTTGTTCCTCTAATTCCTTCAAGCGAGATTCTCTAGTGATAATGACTTCCTCTCGCTGTTTAATTTCTAGATTACGATTTTGAATAAGTTTATCTAATTTAGCAATTTTGCGATCGCGTTTTTCAATTGCCGTCTTTGCTTCATCAATAGCCTCTTTAGCTTGAGTATACAACTTCTCACGTTCTGCCTTTAAATCTTCTACAGCAGTTTGGAGAGTCTGTCGCTGATGATAAAGAGTTTGTAATTCACCTCTAGCTTGTTGATACTGAATCATGATGCCACCAAGACGACTTTGAGTTTCCTTTAGCCGTGCTTGAGTTTTAGCTTGCTGATTAAGAGTACGATTAAGTTGAGCTTGTGTTGCCTTTTGTTTAGTATTTACTGCCTGTAATGACTTATTAATTGCTTGTAATTCTTGTTGTACCTGAACCTTTTCTTGTTTAGCCTGATTTAGCTCAACCTCCACCTGGCTTTTTTGAGCTTCTGCGGTTTTTAGTTGTTCCCGCTTATTGGTTAGATCTCTTTGAATATCCTCCAATTCAAATACACCCTTCCGTAGTCCACCGTCAGTAGCAAAGAGAATTGCTAAAGTTGAAGCAGAAATCAGACCACCCGTAAAGATAGTGACAATGACAGCAGTTTTTTTCGGACGCAAATTAAAGAGTGAGAGACGGGCCTTGCCCACCCGAGTGCCGATGCGGTCACCCACGGTAGCAATTACGCCTCCCAAAATGAGAATTGCTGCAATCAGGATGTACCCGGTGGCCATTTTTAACTAATGCAATAGTGATCAATACAGCCTATCACGTTTAACCATTGTCTGCGGGTAAAGAGAGTGAGGCTAAAGTAAGAATTAGACAATTAAAGACCTTCCTCCAAATTAATAGTTTAATCGTGATCATAGTGATGCTATTGACAGAGCCTCCAAAAACACAGCACTTCAAAAATAGAAGTCCTGCCAACTCCATTTACCTATAACTTGAATAAATTGTTAGCATTTAGCTAAATTTGAGTTTAACTTCCCTACCTCCACAGACAGAATTTTGTGGAAGTGGGGTTTAGATCTACTTTTTGGCAACCTGCTGACGGCTGATGCTTAGGTAAATTGTTTACTTAAAGCAACAGGTTTATGTACAGTAATCTTCTTTTTATGAATAGAAATCATTTTCTTCTCGCGGAGATCTCCCAGTAGTCTAGTGACTGTAACACGAGTAGAGCCAATTGCTTCAGCGATCGCCTGATGGGATAACTTCAGATCAATGGTAATGCCATCAGCACAAGGAACGCCAAAATCTCGACAAAGAATTAATAAGAAACTAATTAACCTAGAACCCATATCACGGTGAGCAAGAGTTTCAATCATCATCTCCGTTTGAAGAATCCGTGAAGCAAGACCTCGCAACATCAACATTGATAATTCTGGATTTTCCTTCAGTGCTTGCTCTACCTGTTCAATTGGGGCTGAAAGCAATTCTACAGTAGTAAAGGCCACTGCATGATAAAATCGATCAGACTTATTTCCTGTCAGCAGTGACAGTACACCAAAGACGCTGTTTTCCCGCAGTAGTGCTACCGTTATTTCTTCTCCTGCTTCGTATACCCTTGACAGTTTCACAGCACCCTTGAGAAGAAAATAAACTCGTTCAGCAGGATCTCCCGGAAAAAAGATCGTCTTATTCCGCTCAAATGTTTCCACAACCGGAGGAAATGCCCCCGTCGCCATTTGACGAAAAACATTTGCTAGGGCTTTATCTTGTGTCACTATCATTTCTCCCTTCCCCTACCCAATGCCAGAAAAACAAAAACTAATTACCTAAGAATACACCTGAAAAATCAATAAATCACCATGGACTTTGCTGTTTTTTTCTATACTCAAAGGTAAAATTGTTAGTTCTTCGTTTATAATGATACACAATTGTTGTTCAGTTTAGTTAATTATTATTCATAAGTAATTTCACTAATTAGAGTCAAAGGTTTTGCCTCTAGAAATTTTCTGTTTCTTGAGAATTTTTATAAATATGGTCATAATTTTTTGATCCTTGCTGACTGGTCTGGGAGTATTTGAAAAAATTCCTAGTCCAACATAGTCCAACTAGGCTCGGATTCTAGTATGCTCCTAATGATGAATTACATTAGCAATTTTTATGCTGAATCTATCTGGAAAAAATGCTCTAGTTACAGGTATTGCCAATAACCGTTCTATCGCTTGGGGAATTGCCCAACAACTCCATAAAGCCGGGGCTAATTTGGGCATTACCTACTTGCCAGATGACAAGGGTAAAATGGAAAAAAAAGTTTCTGAATTGGTAGAACCTCTTGCTCCGAGCCTGTTTTTGCCCTGCAATGTTGAAAATGAGGAGCAAATTCAATCTACTTTTGAAACCATCCGGCAGGAATGGGGGAAAATAGATATTTTAGTGCATTGTTTGGCTTTTGCCAAAAAAGAAGATTTGACCGGGGGTTTTAGTCAAACTTCTCGTTCTGGTTTCAATACGGCGTTAGAAGTTAGCACTTATTCACTTATACAGTTAAGCGGTGCAGCCAGACCTTTAATGACTGAAGGTGGAAGTATTATTACTCTTACATATTTGGGCGCAGTGCGGGCAATTCCTAATTATAATGTCATGGGTGTAGCTAAAGCTGGATTAGAAGCTAGTGTTCGTTATTTGGCCGCAGAACTCGGTCCGGAAAATATTCGTGTTAATGGTATTTCCGCAGGTCCTATCCGCACTTTAGCATCTTCCGCAGTTGGTGGTATTTTAGATATGATTCATCACGTTGAGCAGGTAGCCCCCCTCCGTCGCACTGTTACTCAATTGGAGGTAGGTAATACTGCGGCTTTCTTGTGTAGTGATTTAGCAAGCGGTATTACTGGACAAATCCTGTATGTCGATGGGGGATATGAAATTATGGGAATGTAACACTCCTAGTCCTAAAGGCGCGAGGATTCTTGGTTCAACGATATCACTTAAACTAGATATCTTGCAGTGTCTAATCTAGTAGGCTTTAGACCCAAGCTTTTGGTAATACGGCACAATTAAGAAGTCAGAAGTAACAAACTGAAAACCGACAACCGACAACCGACAACTGACAACCGACAACCGACAACCGACAAATGACAACTGACAACCGACAACCGACAAATGACAACACAAACTCCTCGGATAGCCTCAGTTCAACGCACCACTGGTGAAACAAATGTTTATGTCACCATTAACCTGGATGGTACGGGTGTATGTAAAGTATCTACAGGTATTCCCTTTTTAGATCATATGCTCCATCAAATCGCCTCCCATGGGTTGTTTGACTTGGATATTCAAGCTAAAGGTGATTGGGAAATTGATGACCACCATACAAACGAAGATGTGGGGATTACTTTAGGACAAGCTTTAGGCCAAGCTTTGGGTAACAAAAAAGGAATTGTGCGTTTTGGTAATTTTCTCGCTCCCTTAGATGAAGCCTTAGTGCAAGTGGCCTTAGACTTCTCTGGTAGACCTCATCTCAGTTATAGTTTAGAAATTCCTACTCAACGGGTGGGAACTTATGATACACAATTAGTGCGGGAGTTTTTTGTGGCCTTGGTAAATCATAGCCAAATGACTTTACATATTCGCCAATTAGATGGAATTAATTCCCATCATATTATTGAGGCCACATTTAAAGCCTTTGCTAGAGCCATGCGAATAGCCGTGGAAATTGATCCACGTCGGGGGACAACAATTCCTAGTTCTAAAGGTGTGTTATAAAAATTATCAGCATCGGTTAATCTATTAGTTAGTTCTAAATGGTCAGTAGTTGGTAGTTTCATTGCCATGAATTCTGTTGTAGACAACTCTAATTCTCAACAAAATCCCCTAGATAAACAACCTGTAGTCCTGACTTCTGAATTGCGAAAGGTCTATCGTACGGGATTTTGGCTCAATCAAAAAGTTGTATCTCTCAAAAACTGCTCTTTACAAGTGTACCCAGGAGAAACCTTTGGTCTGTTGGGTCCAAATGGTGCGGGTAAAACCACGCTGTTAAAATTGTTATTGGGTATTATTCGTCCTACATCTGGACGAGGATTATTACTAGGTAAACCCATAGGCGATCGCTCTGTCAAGCAGCATATTGGCTACCTCCCAGAAAATTCCTATTTATACGAATATCTGAGTGGTTGGGAATTTTTGCAGTTAACAGCGGGTTTATTTCAAATTCCCCAAAAGTTACAACGTCAACGCATTCCCCAATTATTGGAATTAGTCGGATTATCTCAAGCTGATGCTCGCAAAAAGCAACTGCGACGTTATTCTAAGGGGATGCTTCAGCGTGTGTGCATGGCTCAAGCATTAATTAATGATCCCAATTTGGTTTTTTTAGATGAACCTATGTCTGGGCTTGATCCTCTGGGACGTTACCAAATGCGAGAAATTATTCTCTCTCTGAAAGCATCTGGTAAAACCATATTTTTTAATAGTCATGTATTAAGTGAAGTGGAACAAATTTGCGACCGTGTGGCTATTCTTGCTCAAGGAGAATTAATCTGTTGTGGTTCTCTCAATCAACTTTTAGGTAACCAAAATACATATCATGTGAAAGGTCAAGGAGGAGATGGGGAAATTTTGAAAAAATGGATAAGTAATTTAGAATTTGGGGCGGATGGTTCTTGGCAAGGTACACTCCAAGAAGATTATTATGATTTTCTCTCTAGTCTCCAGTTAATGGGAGGGAAAATTATCACTATGAATCTATCACGTCAATCCCTAGAAGAGTTTTTCATCCATCAAATTCAAATCCTCAATCATCCTCTTAATTAGTACAAACTGCAAGAATACAAGAATAACAAATTGCCCATAAGTAGTAATTATATAAAATTACTTGGGAATACTAAAACTCAGTTGCTTACTTATTTGTAGGCAGTATAACTGAGTTTTAAATCAAATTATGAATTCTATATGTCAGGAAAATATAGAATTAAAAATTGTTATCACAACTGGTGAAAATTATGTAAAATGTTTCCTAACTTTAGACAAAATATAAAATCAATATCTTTACGCAACAAATTATTTATGTCCGGAAAACAAAGGATTTATTAGAAAATAAGATTGTTGAGTCACCACGATTCTTCAGTATACTCGATGTTAAAACGTTTCAGAATAACTGTAAATATCGTCATTTCCAATTCTCAGGTAAATATGCTTAATAAAGATTTGCGTAAATTTCTCACCAATTTAACCATGGGTTTAGCACTATTAACAACAGTAAATATCACGCTTCCCTCTGTGAGTTTGGCGCAAAAACAGCCAGGAAAATCAACATCCAGTATTGCCACAGATTACTTATTAGGAGGCGGAGATCGCATCCGTGTTAATGTATTTGAAGTACCAGAATATACGGGTGAATATCAAGTTCCTCCTGGTGGTTCAATTAATATGCCTTTAATTGGCAGTATCTCTATTTCGGGCTTAACCACTGAACAGGCTGCTGATACCATTGCCAAAGAATATGCTCGCTTTCTCAAACGTCCACTGATTTCTGTTAACTTAGTATCATCTCGTCCCATCAATGTCTTTGTTGCTGGGGAAGTAACAAGACCAGGTGCTTATACCCTCAGCTTGGAAGGGGGAGCAGGAAATAACCCTGGTGTCCAATACCCAACGGTATTAGCCGCGCTAACTAGTGCCCAAGGTGTAACCCTAGCAGCAGATGTAACTCAAGTGCAATTACGCCGCAAGATAGGAGGTTCTCGAGAGCAGACAGTTTCCCTAAATTTAAAGGAATTGACTCAAACAGGCAGAATATCTCAGGAAATTACCTTACGAGATGGAGATACCATCATTGTTCCCACTGCTGCCAGTCTGAATGTGGCTGAAGCCCGGAACTTATTTGCAGCTAACTTTGCCGCTACTCAAACTTCACCCCGTACGGTGGTAGTAATTGGCCAAGTTTACCGTCCAGGTTCTTATCTTGTCACCGCTGGAAATGCAGGAGGCGCAGAGGGTGGTGGTGCCGGTGGTGGTTTACCTACTGTGATGCGGAGTTTACAACTAGCCGGGGGAATTACGTCCATTGCCGATGTTCGGAAGATTAAATTACGCCGTCCTACCCGCATTGGTACAGAACAAAATATAGATATTAACCTATGGCAACTACTACAAAGTGGTGATCTCAATCAAGACGTAGTGGTACAAGATGGCGATACTATCATTGTGCCTACGGCTACTGACATTAGTGCCGCTGAAGCTACTCAATTAGCAACAACAACTTTGTCCCCAAATACGGTTGAAGTGGGTGTAGTTGGTGAAGTCAAAAGACCAGGGGCGGTCAAATTACAACCCAATAGCTCTTTAAATCAGGCATTATTGGCAGCAGGTGGTTTTAATGATGGTAGAGCCAGTAGAGGAACTGTAGAATTAATTCGCCTCAATTCTAATGGCACTGTTACTAAGCGTAAAGTTAACGTGGATTTGTCGAAAGGAATTAACGAGGAAACTAATCCTATCCTGCGTAATAATGATGTTGTCGTAGTTGATCGCAACAATTTAACCAAAACTGGTGATACAGTTAATACTGTAGCGGGACCTTTAGGTACTATTTTGGGGATTATCAGATTATTCACTGGATTTTAGGTTAAGTCCAAAAGTTGGTTTTCTAGGTTTCCACTCAAAAAATCTAGACCCAAAACATAATTATTGTATATCTTAGTTGATTTTTTTCGGCAATTGATCATTAAAGGTATAGCGATCGCCTATAATGTGAGCGCGGGGTTATCATTTTATAGTTACTAATTAGGGAATTACGCACTTAACCCATTTTAATTTACAGTTAATGCACTTGGTAGCTCTAACAATCAATTCTGCCTAAAGCTGAAGGAGGAGAATAATTTAATGGACCCAATAATTTTTATCATATTTTTAGCTCTAGTCGGTTACGCCTTGGCATCGGCAAAGATGGTAAATCAAGGGAATGCGGCCTTAGTTGAACGTTTGGGGCGGTATCATCGTCAACTTAATCCTGGACTAAGTTTTATTGTTCCTATCATTGATCAAATTGTGATGGAAAACACAACTAGAGAGCAACTTTTAGATATTAAACCGCAAAATGTAATTACTAAAGATGGTATCTATTTAGAAGTAGATGCAATTCTTTACTGGCGGATTCAGGACATTAAAAAAAGCTTTTATGCTATTGATGATCTAGAACAGTCTCTAGCAAACATAGCAACCACTACCCTCCGAGAAAATATCGCCCAGAATTCCTTAAAGGATACTAATATGTCAAGGGCGGAAATGGACAAAATTATATTAGTTGAATTAAATTCAATTACATTCTCCTGGGGGGTGGAAACTATCCGTTTAGATATTCAGAGTATCACCCCGCCGGAGACTGTACGTAAGTCCATGGAAGAACAACAGAATGCACAAATTAAAAAACAAGCCGTGATTTTAGCCGCAGAAGGGGAAGAAGAAGCGGCAGAAAGGAGGGCGACAGGAACTAAAAGATCGATAGAGATCATTTCTGAAGCCTTACGTAGCCATCCTGAAAGTAAGGATATTTTACGGTATCTTGTTGCCCAGGATTACGTAGATGCTAGTCAAAAATTGGGTGAAAGCAATAATGCCAAAATTGTATTTGTAGATCCTGCTAACTCAACGGAAATGTTTCAGGAATTGATTTCTGATTCAGTAGAAGAAAATTATGGTAAGAATCCTACCAATGGTAATGGGAATGGATCTAATTAATATAGTGGTTCCCATGCTTATGAGGTACAAAGTTTTTTAGTTTTAGGGAACAGTAATTGGTGTGTACTTCATTAGACTGGGGAACTATATAAATGATCATTAACAATTAGGAATGACGAAAAATGGCATCTGCTACTTGAGTAACTTCCCGCATTTCTTGAACATCATGAACTCGGAGGATGTCTACACCATTAAAAATGGCTGCACAACAGGCTGCGGCTGTTCCCCAAACTCTTAATTTTGGATCTGGTTGGTTGAGAATATTACCGATAAAACTTTTACGAGATGGTCCGACCAAAATTGGAGAATTGAGTGTTTTTAGGGATTCTAATTGGCGAAATATCTCTAAATTCTGCTGATGGTTTTTAGCAAAACCAATTCCCGGATCAATAATTATTTTATTTTGGTCAATTCCCACAAGTCTAGCATTTGTAATTTGCCCAGATAAAAAGTTATAAATATCAGTGATTAAATTTTCATAATCAGTGAATTTTTGCATGGTTTGGGGAGTTCCTTGGATGTGCATTAACACAATTGGTACATTTAAACTGGCAACAGTTGGCAACATTTGGGGGTCAAATGTTCCCGCTGAAATGTCATTGACTATATCTGCTCCGGCATTAATTGCTGCTTTAGCTACTTCTGATCTAGTGGTATCTACGGAAATGGGTACATCGGTTATTGGACGTATTAATTCTAAAACAGATTGCACCCGCTCCAGTTCGACTTCTAGAGGTACTTGTTCTGCTCCTGGACGGGTTGATTGTCCACCAATATCAATGATATCAGCACCAGCGGCAATCATGGCTTGTGCCTGGGTTAAGGCGGCTGAGGTGGTGTTAAATTTACCACCGTCACTGAAACTATCAGGGGTAATATTTAAAATCCCCATCATATAAGTCCGCTTTCCCCAGGTAAAGCAATGATTTCGGATGATTAAATGGTTATACATATAGATAATCCAAATAGTAAGGTAAGAGGCAAAAGGCAAGAGTAAAGAAGTTTTCAGCTATTTTATATTTCTTTACATAGTTTGGTTTTATCGTGTTAACTTACTTAATTATTAATACCTACTATATCAATTACCCTAATCCCCAATCCCGATTATTGGTAGTTAACAATTCTGGCAAAACTATCAGCTTTTAGACTTGCTCCACCAACGAGAGCGCCGTCAATTTCTGGTTCTGCCATAATTTCATCAATATTATTCGGGTTGACTGAACCGCCATATTGAATGGGAACTAGAGGGTTGGTTAATTGACTGCGAATTAAACCAATGACTCGATTTGCTTCTTTGGTTTTACAGGTATCACCAGTCCCAATTGCCCAAATTGGTTCATAGGCAATAATTAAGTTGGTTTGATTGATATCTACTAGGTCTTCTGTTAATTGGGCGCTAATTATTGATTCTGTTTCTCCTGCGTCTCGTTGTTGTTTGGTTTCTCCAACACAGAGAATAGGTGTGAGTCCATGCTTTTGGGCGGCTTTGAGACGGAGATTTACACTTACGTCTGTTTCTCCAAATAATTGCCGCCTTTCACTGTGTCCGACAATAACATAACGCACGCCAATTTCTGTGAGCATGGGGGCGGAAATTTCGCCTGTATATGCTCCATTTTCCTCCCAATGGACGTTTTGCGCTCCCAAATTGACACGGCTACCATGTAAAGATTTGGATAGTAGGCTTAAATTGGTGAAAGGGGGGAATAGTATCACTTCTCGGACTGAGGGGGTTTCCTCTAGGTGAGGCAAAAATCCGCTTAAAAATTCGGCAGATTCTACCTGGGTTTTAAACATTTTCCAGTTACCAGCAATAACGATTTTCCGCACAGGTGATTTAATCAAAATTTTAATACTACTAGATACATTTTTTAATGTACTACTTTTTTAGGTCTATTCATAAAGCATAATCCACTGAGTCACTTAGGTTAAATTTTGGTTGATTTGAAGGTGTGATCAAGAGCGATCGCTTTGTGATTAAAAGTGCTTCAATAAAATACATTACAGATATACTCGCTAAAGTTAGAAGTATTTTTGAAGGTGACATTACTATTAAGGTTACTTTTTTTTAGCCTTAATATAGCATTTTCCATGCTCATGAGGTACAAAGTTTTTTAGTTTTAGGAAACAGGGAACAGTCAAAAAATTAGTGTGTACTTTATTAGACTGGGAAATAATATTTTTTGTTTATTTTAATTTTTTATTCCCACCCACTGAGTCACAGGAGACATGGCTTTCCAACCCAAAAATCTTGACCCGATAGGTTCACCGCGTTGAATCGCAATACGGGTAAAATTTCCTCCTACTTTTTCGTACCATTGGTATAAAATCAGTTCACCCTCCAATGTTACAACATTAATGACCATTCTCCCCCCAGTAAGTAAAGCATTCCAACAATTTTCTAGTATTTCTGATTCTGTCACACCACCACCAATAAAAATCGCATTTGGTGCGGGTAAATTGGGGATAACTTCTCTACTTTTTCCGCCAATAATTTGTAAATTTGGTGTTCCTAAAGTAGCCGCATTATCAGCAATATAATTTATTCTAGTAGAATTTTGTTCAATAGCGATCGCTCGACATCTCCTATCACTTCGCAGCCATTCTATAGAAATAGAACCACAACCAGCGCCCACATCCCACAGCAATTCCCCAGGGTTAGGTGCTAAACTCGATAAAGTCACCGCTCGGACTTCCCTTTTTGTCAATTGTCCATCATGATGAAAAGCACTATCAGGTAAACCGGGAAATTTTGATAAACCAACTATTCCCCTATCAGCAATACATTCCACCGCCATAGTATTTAAAGGAGCGACATTTTTTTCTTGCCAATTAGTAGCGATATCTGTTATAATATTCTCATTAATATTACCCATTTTTTCTAAAACGGTAATTTGACTATTACCATAACCGCGATTTATTAAAATTTCTGCGACATGAGCGGGAGTATTTTTTCCCTCACTTAAAATTAATAATTTTGCACCGGGATAAATGTAAGATTGCAGTAAAGAAACCGGACGACCACATAAACTTAAAGTTTCGACTTCTGTTAATGACAATCCTAGTCGAGAACAAGCCAAACTAAAAGCAGAAGGTGCAGGAATAATTGTAACTTCCGAAATATTAATATCTTTCAGAATAGTTGTACCCACACCATAACATAAAGGGTCGCCACTAGCTAAAATACAAACTGCTTGACCACGACGACTGATAATTTCAGTTATGGAAGTTGTAAAAGGTGATTTCCAGGGAATTTTTTCCCGGTTGTCGGCATGGGGTAACATAGAAAGATGACGTTCCCCACCAAAGATAATTTGAGCTTTATTTAAGCAGGAAACAGCAACGGGACTTAACCCTACTAAACCATCTTCACCGATACCGATAATTGATAACCATTTTTGCATAATTTGTTTGTTTTGCTGGAATATCGCTTTTATTACCTTACCGTGAGGGGATGTGAAGTTGGTGCTTTGAGTTGAATAAGAGTATTTTTTCTCGCAGAGACGCAGAGGCGAAGAGAAAAGCGCGGAAGGAGTTTTGATGGATAAGTAAAGTGTCGAATATTCTTTTGAAGAATAATGTATAAGTTTTGTTGTAACTTGATGTTGCGATTCAGTAATTACACTATTGTAAGTATTGAAAATTGTATGTTAAACTTTTAGCATTATGTCCAGTTTTCATAGGTAAGAAGATATGGGTAAAAATCACAAGGAAGATGAGATAAAATAAGTTGCGGGATTTGCAGCCAGTGGAGCAGCCGCAGGTATGGGAGTTGCCGCATTGGTAGGAAATATGGGATTAGCAGGAGCATTTGGGGCTGTGGCTGTTGGCGCTGCTCCGGTTGTAGCTGCTGGTGCTGTGGTTGGACTTGCTGCTTTTGGTATCAAGAAAGTTTTTGAATAGGTTTTGAATTTCAATAATTAGAGAAGGAGGAAATTAACTAATGTTAGATCATGAAGATTCTGCAATTTTAGGTGCAATTACGGCTGCTTCCTCAACAGTAGCTGGTTTAGGTTCTGTCACAGTAGCTACAGTAACTTCTACTGCTCCTGGCATTCTAGGTGTTTTAGGGTTCACAACAACAACGGCTGTTGCACTACCAGCCGCAGGAATTGTAGCCGTAGCAGGACTGGCTGCTTATGGGGTTAAAAAAGTATGGGATCATACAAGGTAAATTATTGATTTTGATTAATTTGTAGATGCCAAAAAATCCTCTTAAACCACTGCAAAAATTTGTCCGGGGTGTGCTTCGAGATTTAGTCACTCAAGCTAATGCTCAAAAGTTAGATAAACCAAAAAAGCCGAAGTCTAAAAAAGCTACTGATGTTAAATCTCAACCACAACAACAGGGCAAAAAGCAATCGCGTTACATTCCTTTATCAGATCGTTTTGTAGTTTTACAAAGAGACAATCATCAATGTGTTTCTTGTGGTAAAAGTCCACCAACAGTTACCCTAGAAGTTGATCATATTATCCCTTTTTCCAAAGGTGGTAATAATGATATCAATAATTTACAAACTCTTTGCTTTGAATGCAATCGTGGTAAGGGTACAAGGATAATGAAATAAATATTTCAGTTTTTATTAATAAGCCTTCGGTTAATTTATCGAGGGTTTTTTGCTGTTAAAACCTATCGTTATTTCTTGATAAATGCCAAAACATAGTTTGTTTTCATCTTCAGACTTGCTTGCAACGGGGAGTTATGAAATTTAATAATATTCATTACACAATTTTCATTACTGTTGGTAATAATAAGTCAGGTAAGGTTTTTAACAAATATAATATTTGAGGTAATAAGGATTTTCGTTCATCTAAAAATTGTTGTGAATTATTAGATTCTATAAAGTTATTAAAATCATTAAAAGTATCAAGTAATATTGTGATTGCACGATGTCTACTCGCAAATTTTGATAAATTTTCTTGAGGAATGTTATCTATAATTAAGTTTAAATACTCTGTTTTCAGTGTTTTTAAAGGGCGGTTGCAATTATTTTCTATTGTTTCTAAGTTATATTTTAAAATCTCTATATTTGAGTTATTTTCATTGATTGCATTAATAAATGCTTTCTGTTTGTTGTTTTTCGATGATTTTTCTTCTTTGGAACGAGTAACAATCACACCTAATATAAATGTAAATATTGAAAAAATTTGTTTAAACAAACCTGTTAGCTCAAATTGAGGAAGAGCTAAATAAGTAAATAAGAAAGGAGACATTAATACTATTATAGAAGGTAAAACTATCGGTCTTTTATTAAACCAAAGAGTAACTTTAGAAATATATTTTTTATATTTTTTATCAAATCCTATTAATAATCCTGTATGGATAAACCATATAATTACTAAACTTGTAGCTGCAATAGAAGTTAAAAAATTTGGTATTGACTCAGACATGATTGATTTGTTGGAATTTATATACACAATAATTATAATATCATTTTATACAAAAATTACCTTAAATATTAACTTTTTTCATTTTCCCACTAAACCGCCTGAGAATGAATTCTCAGTCTCATAGCAAAAGTCTGTTAAAACAGACTAGATAAATATCAATCTTCATTCAGCTTTAGTTTGATTTTGCTATTAGCCAAGAAATTCATTTCTTGGCGGTGGTGATATCATGATGATGGTAAGGAAAAAAATGATCCTCTTGCTTCACTTAAAAAAAAGTGACTTTATTGTGTGTGGAGAAGGTGATCCTGATTTGTTTAGCACTTACAAAACTCAATTACAACCCATCTTTTAGGATATACTAAAAATATCAATAGTCTTAGTGAAAATCAACGCAGTAATTTAATATGCCTACTGAAACTATTACACTACAAATACCCGAAATTATCTATCAACGGTTAGTTAATACCGCCCATGCTACCCAGCGCCCTTTAGAGGAGGTTATACTTCATGCTTTACAAGTGGGTAGTCCACCAGCATGGGATGATGTACCAGAGGAATTTCAAGCCGAACTAGCAGCTTTAGATAAGTTAAATGATAATGCTCTTTGGCAAATTTTCCATAGTCATAAAACAGTAACAGATATGGAAGAATACAATAGCTTACTAGAGAAAAATTCTCATGCTACACTAACACAAACAGAAAGATTAAATTTAATATCTCTGCGACATGAAGCTGATCTTTTTATGTTACGTAAAGCCCAGTCCGCAGTTTTGCTTCGTTGGCGTGGATATAGTTTACCAAATCTTTAAAATATTGAAATTCTTGTGTCTACTTATATTTCTGAAAATTTAAGAAAACAAATCATTGATAATGATAAATCAGGTTGCTGTTATTGCTTAACATCCGAAGCAAATAGCGGTATTCCTATGACCTATGATCATATTCAACCAGTTTCACAAGGAGGAGATACAACTTTTGAAAACTTGTGTTTAGCTTGTCGTTCTTGTAATGAATATAAAAGTAATTTAACTGAGTCAATAGATCCTTTAAGTGGTGAAACAATATCACTTTTTAATCCTCGTAAACAGATTTGGTCAGAACATTTTATCTGGAGTGCTGACGGTACAAAAGTTGAGGGTATTACTGCTATAGGTCGCGCTACAATAATTAGGTTACGTATGAATAACCCTGTTATTATAGTTGCTCGTAAACGTTGGGTAATGAGTGGTTGGCATCCTCCTAATGATTAAAAAAATTGACAATAGCCAAAAATACCATCTCATGGTAAACTACTAAATCTTAGGGTTGGGAAACTTTGGTGTAATTCCGGGACTGTGCCGCAACTGTAAAGCAATTGGAGATAATTGGAACACCCTAAAAATCCTAAAAATCCCCAATTGAGTAAGTCAGAACGCCAACTCTAGAATGTTCACTTCGTCGTCTCTGCGTCACACAGAGTAAGGAGTCATGATTTTGTCAATTCCAGTTACTACTTGTCCAGGTCTATTTTACAGCACACCCGCCCAAGATGGTTTTCTCTATCGCTTGCGAATACCAGGAGGAATCATTAATTATCAGCAATTTCAGGCTATCGCAGATATAGCTGATAATTATGCTGGTGGCTATATTGATATTACTAACCGCGCTAATATCCAAATTAGAGAAATTAAGCAAGACATAAATATTGAAGTTCTCAAAAATTTACAAGCTTTAGGTTTAGCTTCTACCAATGCAAAAACTGATCATATTCGCAACATCATGACCAGTCCCACTGCGGGTATTGATACAGAAGAATTAATCGCTACTCAGCCCCTAGTGAAAGCTTGGGAAGAACACATAAGAGCAAATTCTCAACTTAGCGAACTATCGGCAAAATTTAGCGTGTGCTTTGATGGTCGTGGCAAAGTTTCCGTAAGTGACAGACCTAATGATATTATATTAGTAGCAGAATCAATTAACAGCAATATATATTTGCGATTATATCTCAATTATGGAGAAAAAGGAGAACCATGCCAAGACACAGGAATTGTATTAAAACCAGAAAAGACAATACAAGTCCTAGCAGCATTAGCGGAAACTTACCTCAAACATATAGACACTAAAAACCCTCGCAAACCTCGGTTAAGAGAAATTATCAACAAAATCACAATTGATAAATATCTCCAACAAATTCAACAAAACCTCAACCCAGATATATTCAACTTCCTCCCAACTCCCCTCCGCGCTGCCGCGCCTCTGCAAGAAAAAGCTCATATTGGTATTCATTGCCAACGCCAAATCGGATTATATTATATTGGTATAGTCTTACCCTTGGGAAGATTAGAAACTTGGCAAATTAGGAGTTTAGCCAATATTGCCAAAAGGTATGGTCATGATAATATCAGGTTAACACCTTGGCAAAACTTACTATTAACGGAAATTCCCGAAAATCAAATTAGGGAAGTTGAGAAAGAAATCACTAATTTAGGTTTAAATTCCTCACCAACAAACATTAAAAGTTTTCTGGTAGCTTGTTCTGGTAAACGGGGTTGTGCTGCTGCGGCCACAGAAACTAAAGAAGATGCCTTAAACTTGGTAAAATACCTAGAAAATCTGATAATTCTAGATTCCCCAGTGAATATCCACTTTAGTGGTTGCAGTAAATCTTGCGCTCAACACACTCAAGCTGATATTACCTTACTTGGTATAATCACAGAAATGACACAGGAAACCTTTCCCAGTTATCAAGTTTATGTTTTAGGTCATTTACTTTATGAATATGTGACCATAGCAAAAATTCCGACTTTGATTGAGAAAATGTTAGCAGTGTATCAAAAACAACGCCTAAATTTACAAGAAACCTTTAGACAATTTATTCATCGTCACAGTCATCAATTAAATCACCTATTTAGTTAAAAAACCGCTAATCTCACCTTTACAACCTAAAAATATCATGTTTGATTACATCCGTGATGGTAACGAAATATATCGTAAGTCCTTTGAAATGATTCGGTTAGAATCTGACCTAGAAAAATTCCCTGAAGATGTGTCAAAAGTTGCTGTTCGCATGATTCATGCCTGTGGAATGACTGACATTGTTAAAGACTTAGAATATTCATCTACAGTAGTACAATCGGGTAAAAAAGCCCTAATTGCTGGCGCACCGATTTTGTGTGATTCTTACATGGTAGCCGAAGGGGTGACAAAAAAAAGATTACCTAAAAATAATAAAGTTCTTTGCACCCTTAACGATCCTGAAGTACCACAACTAGCTAAAAGATTAAGAAATACCAGGTCAGCAGCAGCTTTAGAATTCTGGCGTTTTCATATAGAAGGAGCAATTGTGGTGATTGGAAACGCACCAACAGCCCTATTTAGGTTATTGGAAATGCTAGACGAGGGAATTCCTAGACCAGCAGTAATATTAGGTTTTCCTGTTGGTTTCGTGGGTGCAGTCGAGTCAAAAGTCGCATTGGCCGCAGATAGCCGCAATGTACCATTCTTAACTTTACATGGAAGAAGGGGCGGAAGTGCGATCGCTGCTGCTGCTGTTAACGCCTTAGCGAGTGAGGAAGAGTAATGAATAACTCTGGGGGTCGTCTTTATGGAATTGGTGTCGGACCTGGAGACCCTGAACTCATTACCTTAAAAGCTTTGCGTCTTCTCCGTTCCGCCCCAGTTGTCGCCTATCAATCGGCCACAGACAAAGAAAGTATCGCTAGAAAAATTGTCTCTCCATACCTGGATCATGGTCAGATTGAGGTACTATTTCACCTCCCCCGCGCCTTAGAACCGGAAAAGGCTAAATCTATCTATGACCAAGAAACTCAACCCATTGCTGACCATTTAGCCGCCGGTCGAGATGTGGTAGTTCTCTGTGAAGGAGATCCGTTTTTTTACGGTTCATTTATGTATCTTTTTACTCGATTATCTGAAAAGTACAAAACAGAAGTCGTTCCCGGAGTTTCGTCACTTATGGCCTGTCCCGTGTCCTTAGGTTTACCATTTACTTATTACAATGATGTTCTTACAGTTTTACCTGCACCATTACCCAGAGAGGTCTTAATTAGCCAACTTCTGGCCACTGACGCAGCAGCTATTATGAAACTTGGCCGCCATTTTCTGAAAGTTAGGGATATTCTCCATGAATTAGGACTAGCTGCACGGGCAAGATATATTGAACGCGCCACAACTACGCAACAGCGCGTAGTTCCCTTAGATGAAGTTAACCCGGAGGAAGTACCTTATTTTTCCATGATTATCATTCCCACTAAAAATAAGTTGTAGGTAATTAACAATTATCACTCTCAATAATATTACTGATTTCCTGTTCCCTGTCACCTAGTTCTATGAATACAAGGATAGCCCCGGCGGTTGTGGTATTGAGTCAAAATAGTGTTATCATAGGTCGAAAAATTACCAATATCTTGCCCGGTGCAAAACTATATGGTTTAGTTAATCGTACTGATGATGTTGATATTAGCTTTAGCAATTTTGGCGCAACTTTGCGGGAATTATTCACCGCTGGTACACCGATAATTGGTATTTGTGCAGCAGGGATTTTAATTAGAACAATTGCACCCTTATTAACTGATAAACAACAAGAACCGCCAATTTTAGCTGTAGCAGAAGATGGAAGTGCTGTAGTTCCGCTTTTAGGTGGTTTAAGTGGTGTTAATGATTTAGCGCGTCTTATAGGGTCAGGACTGAATATTAAACCAGCAATTACCACCACAGGAGATATCCGCTTTCATACGGCTTTGCTGTCCCCTCCCTCTGGATATCATTTAGCTAACCCCGAACAGGGGAAAAAATTTATTGCTGACTTATTAGCAGGAGGAAAAGTTAAGTTAGAGGGAACAGCACCTTGGTTGAGTGAGAGTAATTTACCTATTGATGAAAATGGGGGGTTAATTATTCAAATTACCGAAAAATTGGGTAATTCTAGTTCTAATTGTTTAGTTTATCATCCTGCCAAAATTGCGATCGCTCTCACTCACCCAGAACCAGACACAATTACCCAAATTCAGCAAATATTTGTTGAATCTAATTTAGCACCCGCCGCAGTTGCGGGAATATTTGCACCCAGTCACCTAGCTAATAATTCCCAACTTCACGCTGTTGCTAAGGCTTTAGGAGTTCCTACCCGCTTCTTTCCCGAAAGTGAATTAACAAAATTGGCCTTAGCTGCTACAGGTGCAGATGCTCAAATTGTATCATCTCCATTTCCCTCTATTACCGTTGCCATATCAACTGAAATTATCAACCCCAGCACCACAGGACAACCCCAGGGAAAATTAGCGATTATTGGCACTGGTCCAGGTGGATATAAATGGATGTCACCACAAGTAAAGGAAATTATAGCTTCAGCAACGGATTTAGTTGGTTATAAAACCTATATTAATTTAATCGCTCCCTTGATAGATGGTAAGCGCGTCCATGAATCAGATAATCGAGTAGAAGCAGAAAGAGCTTATCAGGCGCTAGAGTTGGCTGCGGAGGGAAAATATGTAGTAGTTGTATCTTCTGGCGACCCCGGTATTTACGCAATGGCGGCGGCTGTTTTTGAGGTTTTAGACCAATACAATAAACCAGAATGGCAAACAATTGCTATTCAAGTCGCTCCTGGTATTTCTGCTATGCAAGCCGCAGCAGCTAGTATTGGTGCGCCCTTGGGTCATGATTTTTGTGTGATTTCCCTTTCTGATATTTTAAAACCTTGGGAAATTATCGCTCAACGCATTACCGCTGCGGCTATAAGTGATTTTGTGATTGCTTTTTATAATCCTGTATCAAAAGAACGCACTTGGCAACTAGCAGCCGCAAAAAAGATTTTAATGGAACACCGAAAACCCCATACCCCAGTTGTATTAGGACGAAATTTAGGGAGAAAGGGAGAAGCAGTTAAGGTTATTACCCTGAAAGAGCTAGAACCAGAATTAGCAGATATGAGAACTGTAATTATTATTGGTTCTTCCCACACGCGACAAATTCAGCAGGATAATAATATTTGGGTTTATACTTCCCGTCGATATAACTCTCAGGAATGATGTTTTTTATATTAAAAATCATATCATTTAAACTTTTATTACTTCTGCCCTTTTTCTGCTGATTCTTCCTCTAGGATATAATACACTTAATTATGTCTAGTTTATATCTGAAAAAGACTTGATTTTTTCTCTCTCTTCATCAACAATAAAAACATCATGTTCAGACATGATTGTAGCCAATAAAAGTGACAGAAGCCCTGATAGTGTCCGCCCTTGCGGACATTTTATTTTTTAAAAACTATTTGGATAATTTTTGATTGTGGTAGGTACTTATTATAATTAAATGAGAAGTTGAGAGCAGGAAGAAAGAACACAAAAAACTTTAATTTTCTAGTTTTTTAAGAAATACTAATAATTATTCTGCATTCCTCCTTTAATAAATAAAAGAACAGGTTTCCCTGTTCCTTGCTATATTAATAACTACCAGCCCAAGTTATCCATTTATGGGATAAACCTATATGCAAAATTTCCCCTGTCATTTCCAATTCTGTGATGATTGTTGTTGTTAAATCAACACCTATAAATTCAGCTTCATTGATATTGCTATCAATTAAATTAGCTTTATAGAGATTAGCACCATTCAAATTAGCGCCACTCATTTCTGCTTGATAAAGATTAGCACCTGCTAGGTTTGCTAACTTTAAATTTGCAGTTCGCAAATCAGCACGAGTTAAGTTAGTTTTCTTGAGGTTGATTTCAATTAAATCAGCACCAATTAAATTTACTTCACTTAAATTCGCACCTTGCAAATTTGCTCTACTTAAATCAGCATTAGTTAAATTCGCCCTAGTAAGATTACAACCAATTAAATTTGATTGATTAAGATCCGCTCCGCTTAAATCTGCACCTTCTAAATTTATTTCTCTTAAATCAACATTATCCAACTTAGCTTGATGTAGATTTATACCCTGAAAATTCCTTTCTCCTGATTTATAAGACTTCAGGAGTTCTTTGGTGTCCATAAATTCCACCTTATTGTATCTACGGGTGAGTTATTACACTTCTCAAACCACAGAAAATTACTTGAGTTTCTAGCGACCAAAATTTTAGCTAAAAAATCATACATCTATTGTACTCTGATTAAAAGACTAATTAAATAAACTTTACAATTGCTTGAGTGTATAGTTGTCACCAAGCCCTAAGAAAATCATAATAAGAATTTAACACCATCTGCCAAAAGAAAGACTAGAATCATAACGGACAGATTAGCCCTGTAACTAAGGAGCATTATAAAACAATGTCCGATTTAAATCGCGGAATCATGAAATTTGAAGGTGCAGATTCACCTAAACTAGTCACTATCTCTACCGTGGTACTTTTAGGGTCTATTGCTGGACTTATCCTTTGGGCGCTTACCGCCGCTTATGCAATAGGTTAAATTCGTTGAATAAAATTCAGGACACTAGCAAACAAGACTTTTATTGTTCTCTAGTGTCTTTATAGCAGAAATAGAGGTAAGTAGGAGTATAAGTCCTGCACCCAAAGTTAATTAATTTCTTCTTGTTTGAGTTTTCATGAGTTAAAGTTGATCCAATAAAAACCCTAGAACTATTGATTTATAGGAGTTTTACATTTATTCACTATTTTGCCAAGAACAAACTTTAGTGTATTAATATCTGTGCTATTTTTAGTAAGTTGAGTTAAGCGACAGAGCAACCAACTTAAAAATCAAAGCTTTTTTAGTAAAGCTATTGTGTACATTATCGAATTTTAAATTTTAGATAAGAGAATAATGATTAATTTTTGGGATATCGTAATTATTTTAATTGGTAGTTCACTTTTAGGGGCAATACCGCTAATTAGTTGGATTACTTATGCACTGAGTGGGAAGCGATTAGACAATGTAGGTACAGGCAATATTAGCGTTGCAGCCGCCTTTTATCATGGTGGCAAGTTAGCAGGAATTATTTCCGTCGTCTCTGAATCTCTCAAAGGTATTGCGGTTGTAACAATTGCCCATGCGTATTTTCCCATGGAACCTGCTTGGGAAGTTATTGCCTTAATAGCTTTAGTTATCGGTAGATATACCACTACTAAAGGGGCAGGAACAACAAATGTAGCTTGGGGATTACTGGCTAATGATCCTTTAGTAACTATTTGTGTAAGCGTAATTGCGGCTATTGGCTTTTTAATCACTCGTTCCAGAGAAACAATTAAATTAGCAGTATTAGTCATGTTTCCCCTATTTGTGGGTATTATCCATTCCCAGGATTTACCCAGAATCATAGCTGCTTTTGCCTTATCGTCCTTAATTTACTGGATTTATAGCCAAATTCCCGATGATCTTAACCTTGCGGTCGAGGACGCAGACCCAGAATCCCAAGCAGTAATGCAATATTTAAGTAATCAAGAAAGGATCATTACCCTCGATGATGAATTAGACGGGGAAATAGTAGGAGCTAAATCAGCAACATTATCGCAAATTAAACGCTGGGGTTATACAGTTCCTAAAGGTTGGGTATTATCCCCAGATGATGACCCGACTATTTTAATTAATTTTCTCCAACCCTCTCCACTTTCACCCCTCCTAGTACGTTCTTCAGCCATTGGAGAAGATTCACAACAAGCCTCCGCCGCAGGACAGTATGAAACTATTTTAGATGTAATCACTAAAGCAGACTTAAAGCAAGCGATCGCTCAAGTGCGAGACTCATATAATCATCCCAGTGCCATTGAATATCGCCGTCGTACCAACTCAAAAGACGTGGGTATGGGGGTACTCATTCAACAACAAATTCAAAGCGTATTTTCCGGCGTAGCGTTTAGTCGAGATCCTATTTCTCAACAAGGAGAGGCCGTAATTATTGAAGCCGTATCCGGTAGTCCCGGACAAATTGTCTCAGGAAAAGTCACACCAGAACAATATCGGGTAGTAGTTGCTGGTAATGAAAAATTATCCTGTCTGCAATTTGAAGGTAATGGTAAAGTTCCCCAATCCTTAATTAAACAAGTTGCATATTTAGCTAGACGCTTAGAAAGGCGTTATTTAGGCATTCCCCAAGATGTTGAATGGAGTTATGATGGTCAAAATCTGTGGGTATTACAAACAAGACCAATTACCACCCTTTTACCCTTATGGACAAGAAAAATCGCTGCTGAGGTGATTCCAGGAGTAATTCACCCCTTAACTTGGTCCATTAATTCCCCTTTAACCTGTGGTGTGTGGGGAGAAATTTTTACTATAGTTTTAGGTGAACGCGCTAAAGGCCTAGATTTTGCGAAAACAGCAACACTACATTACTCTAGAGCTTATTTTAATGCTTCCCTATTGGGAGAAATCTTTTTAGCAATGGGACTACCTCCAGAAAGTCTCGAATTTTTGACTAGAGGTGCAAGCATGACTAAACCTCCTCTAGATTCTACTCTTACTAATTTACCAGGACTGACAAGATTACTCAAGCGAGAACTTGATTTAGAAAAAGATTTTAAATGGGATTATCGTCAAGTTTTTATCCCAGGATTAACTGAACTCTCAAATGTCGTTATTGAACAATTATCATTAGACCAGTTACTATCCAGAATAGATCTAATTCTTGATTTATTGCATCGAGGTACTTATTATAGTATTTTAGCTCCTTTGAGCGCCGCTGTTCGTCAAGGGATTTTGGGAGCAAAAGCAGAAGCAATTGATAACAGTGTCACTCCAGAGGTAGCATCATTAAAGGCTATGCGTCTTTTGGCTGTCGATGCTAAACAAATTCTAGATGATAACTGCGAACCAGAACAAATATTTTCCGAATTGGCAAAAACAACCCTGGGACAAAAAATTTTATATGATTTGGATGAATTAATTCATGATTATGGTTATTTGAGTGAGGTAGGTACAGATATTTCTGTTCCCACTTGGAAAGAAAATCCGCAAATAGTTAAACAATTATTTGTGCAGTTCATACAAGCTGGAGAGGTCTTACCTGTAAATAATTCTCGTCCTCTAGTAATAAATTTAGTCCAAAACCGAGTTCACCTTAAAGGTAGAGTAACAGAAGTTTATTCCCGATTGTTAGCGGAATTACGCTGGACTTTTTTGGCGTTAGAACAGATTTGGCTGGGGTCTGGAGTTTTAGAACAAGAAGGAGATATTTTCTTTTTGGAGTTAGATGAAATTCGTCAAATGATCATTAATTTAGATGTGATTGTTGAAAATAATTTATCAGCATTAATCAAACATAGACGAGAACAATTTGTTCAAGATAGTCTCATTGTCCAAATTCCTGCGGTAGTTTACGGTTATAATCCTCCTCACCCTATTAAACCTGTAATTGATCCTGCTGATCATATTTTATTGGGTATTCCTGCTAGTCAAGGACAAATCCAAGGCCGGGTGAAAATATTGCGTAGTTTGCAAGGTGCTAATAATATTGATAAGAATACTATTCTTGTTGTTCCTTACACTGATTCTGGTTGGGCCCCTGTACTAGTGCAAGCTGGAGGATTAATCTCTGAGGCGGGTGGAAAGCTTTCCCACGGTGCAATTATCGCCCGTGAGTATGGGATTCCTGCTGTTATGGATGTACGTGGTGCTACATATTTATTACAAGATGGTCAGCCAGTCCGAATAGATGGATATAAAGGTACGGTGGAAATCATGGAAAATAATTAAAACTGTCTGGTTAAACATTAATACTTGTTTGTCTTTAATTTTTATTGGTGGTTAACCAGGTTTTATTGTTTTATTTCTACTGCTATTGTTTGTACTATTCTGTTTTTGTTGGATTAAAATATTAATCTGTTCTTGATGCAGTAACATTGTTAAATCATATTTTGTTTTTGGATTGTGTTAAGTTGCTTTTGTATGGCGATACATTAGAATTAGATAGCGATACATTCTTATTGTTGGGTAAAATATTGTTAACGTCGAAACAAACGCCAGGAAAAGATAATGATACGTTTAATTAGTAGCCGTAAACGATGCAATAGTAAAGTTAACACGGCTAATAGATTATTCAACAAACGTTTATAAAAGAAACGAGGTATGAGTTGCTGTTGTAAAATTTGCAAATTGTTCCGAACGGTTATTGTAGTGGGGTGATTAGTTTCTAGCACTCGTTCAGACATAGCTAAAGCTTCAAGGTAGAGAGGTTCTGCTTCACTGTATCTTCCTTGGTTATGGTAAAAAAATGCTAAATTGTTTAAGCTAGTAGCAACATAAGGATGGTCGCCTGTAAATAGCCGCTTTATCATTTCTAAAGCATCAAGGTAGAGAGGTTCTGCTT
>Ga0208085_1000055_pt1 | contig 40808 bp, 39 predicted proteins | sample LakMenEpi21Jun10_FD_150721 | JGI IMG/M metagenome (GOLD analysis project Ga0208085, IMG submission 150721) | Freshwater microbial communities from Lake Mendota, WI - 21JUN2010 deep hole epilimnion (SPAdes) | ecosystem: Environmental > Aquatic > Freshwater > Lentic | place: Lake Mendota, Madison...
CGTTTAAAGTCTCCCAATGCCATAAGGCGACTATGACCAAATTTTAACATAAAGCCGTCCTAGAAGGACGGGGCTTGTGTCCCGTCTTTTCGGTCAATTTTGCTGATCTTAAGTCTTTATTTATAAATCACCTGTGGGGAATGTGGATTAAATGTAACTTCTTATTCACTCAAGGCAAAAATATCTCCATTAACTCTACTTTAGGTAGTAGCAGTATCTCTTGAGGTTGAGTAGTATTGAGTTTATTAATGCCTGAAAAACGTGTATGTACCCTGAAGATAATTTCAGGGTCTTTTTTTTAGCTTGACTAGACTAGGAAAATTTATTTTGGGCGACTACTTAGCAATCACAATGACCTATTTTCGAGCAAAATGTTTTTCCATTATTTCTAAAATCATGGGTGCTGCAACACTACCACCACCACCACCAGAATGTTCAGCAAAGGCCACCACTAAAATTTCTGGCTTATCCGCAGGTGCATAAGCCCCAAACCAAGCATGATTTTCTTTAACTCCTTTCTTCCACGCTTCCGCTGTACCACTTTTACCAGCTACTGGGGGAAGATTTGGAACATTTAATACTTTACCTGTACCTTCATGAACTACCTTCCGCAATCCTTGACGCAGAACTTTGATGGTGCTGGGTTTGAGATATAATGATTCTCTCCAGCTTTTAGATTCTTCATTATCCTTTAATAAATGGGGTTGCACTCGATAACCACTATTAGCAGGAACAGCAAACATTACAGCTACTTGTAAAGGAGTAGCTTGTAAAGCCCCTTGGCCAATGGACATATTTATAGTGTCACCGATACTCCAAGCTCTCTTCCATGTTTTCTGTTTCCAATTTTCATCAGGAACTAAACCCTTGGACTCTTCTGTAGTAAATTCAAAGCCGGTTTTTTGACCAAATCCATATTTACGAGTCCATTCAATCAATGTTGGTCCACCAACTCGTTTAGCAACTTGATAAAAGAAAGTATCGCTACTCCACTGTAGTGCGCCCACAAAACCCAATGGTCCAAAACCAGCATGATTCCATTCACCAAACCTAGTCCCACCAATAGTTAAAGAACCGTAGGTTTGCAATACTGTATCAGGAGAAAATTTACCTGATTCTAGTGCAGCCGTTGTCGTGACGATTTTAAAGGTACTCGCTGGAGGAAAGACACTAATAGCCCGATTGACTAAAGGATGTTCAGAACCTTGCAGAGTTTCCCAATCTTTTTGAGAAAGTTTTTGTTTAGAAAAGATATTCGGGTCGAAAGTGGGATGAGACACCATTGCTAAGATAGCCCCATTTTTAGGGTTAATGGCAACTATCGCGCCATTACGTTTACCTAAAGCTTTTTCTGCGGCTATTTGTATATCTAAATCTATTGTCAAGTGCAGATCATTACCTGCTTTTGCTTGTTTGCTTCCCAACACTCTTAGAGGTCTACCGCGACCATCTACTTCTACTTGCTGACCGCCCCATTCACCTCTTAACAATTTTTCATAGGCTTTTTCTACCCCCATTTGACCCATCACATCTCCTAATCGGTAGCCTTCTGTTTTCTTTTTTTCTAACTGTTTAGCCGTGATTTCCCGGGTATATCCAAGTATGTGAGCTAATTCTCGACCATGAGGATAATAACGAACAGCTTCCGTATTTATTTCTACTCCTGGTAGTTCGTTTTCATATTCTTTTAGTCCTGTTACCTGTGCTTCGTTTAAATTCCGAACAATCCGAATGAGTGAGGAAGGATTGACAGCAGATTGTTTCAGTATTGTTTCAATATCTTCTTGGGGGATGTCGAGAATTTCTGCTAAACGTGGACCAACTACTGACCAGGAGGGTTTGGTATGTGCCATTGGCCATAAGTACACAGACCGAGGATAACGAGTGCTGGCTAATAATTTACCTTTTCTGTCAAAAATGTTACCTCTTTCCGGTTGTTTGGGAATAACCCGAATCCGGTTGGATTCTGCTCGTAGTCTGTGGTTTTTTCCTTCCACAATTTGTAAATAAATTAATCTAGCACCGATTCCAGATAACATTAATAATGTGAATAAAATTATAAATGTAGATTGGACACCACGGCCAACTGTGCGTGTATTTTTTGTTATACTAAGTAATGATGGTAAAATAGCCATAAGACCAGAAAAACTTTCGGGGTAAATAGGTAATAGGTAACAAATGAAAAACTTACAAGTGACAATTGACAATTAATCACCGACTACATTAAGTTGATTTTATTCATACTACAGGGTATTCTACTGAAAATTATGGCTCAAACTGCGATGCAGAATCAAAGAGGTTTAAAACCATTACAACCACTTGATGTTGAATTGCATAACGTATTCAAGTTTTTTAACCAAGAACCCGCAGTCCACGGAGTAGATTTGAATGTTAGACAGGGGGAGTTCTTTAGTATTTTAGGTCCTTCTGGTTGTGGAAAAACAACTATACTCCGCTTGATTGCTGGATTTGAAAGGGTGGATGCTGGTAAGTTACTCATTCAAGGTCAGTTAATGACTGATGTTCCTCCTTATCGACGACCTGTAAATACTGTATTTCAAAGTTATGCTTTATTTAATCATTTGAATGTCTGGGAAAACATTGCTTTTGGACTGCGATTTCAAAAAATATCTAAATCAGAAGTTGCTAGTCGTGTTACTGAAGCTTTGAAACTGGTCAAAATGGAAAGTTTGGGATTCCGTGTTCCTAATCAACTCTCCGGTGGTCAACAACAACGGGTAGCTTTAGCTAGAGCGTTGGTCAATCGTCCCGCAGTTATCCTCTTAGATGAACCCTTGGGAGCATTGGACTTGAAACTTCGTAAGGAGATGCAAGTTGAGTTATCTAATCTTCACAAGAATTTAGGGTTAACTTTTGTAATGGTGACACATGATCAGGAAGAAGCGCTATCTTTATCTGACCGTATTGCTGTAATGAACCAAGGGAAAATAGAACAAATTGGTACTCCCAGTCAAATTTACGAATGTCCTCAAACTCCTTTTGTGGCTAGTTTTATTGGTGATACTAATCTATTTAGTGGTGAAATTGTAGATGTAGATGCAGAATCTGTAAAAATTTCTACTAAAACAGGTTTAACCATTATCGTTGGTCGCTGTGAACAAACTCCTCTGGGAATATCCCAAAGTGTTGTTGTCAGTGTCCGTCCTCAAAAAGTCCAACTTTCTCTATATCCACTTAATATACCCACAAATTGTTTTGAAGGACGACTAATTAATGTCATGTATTTAGGAACTCATGTTAATTATGTTGTGGAATTAATCAATGGTATTAATCTCAATGTTTTACAACCTAATACTTATGGTAGTTTACCAGATAGAAATACACCTATTTATGTTTGGTGGGAAAAAGCGGATTGTTTAGCTATTAGTCAAGACGCAAATTAGATGACTAACAGACGTAATTTTCTCAAAAAAATGGCGGTCTTTTCTACCTTATCTTTAGGTGGTTGTGGTTGGCAACTCGCTAAGGTAGGGTCAAACTATATTAGCTCTAATCAAAGTGATAAACTATATATTTATACATGGACACAATATACAAATCAAGAATTGTTAACCCTCTTTACGACCCAAACGGGGATAAAGGTAATAGCAGATGTATATGAATCCAATGATGTGATGTTGGCTAAGTTACAAGCCGGAGGAGGTGGTACTTATAGTATCATCTACCCATCTGATTATATGGTACAGAAGATGGCGGAAAAAGGGTTATTAATGGAAATAGATCATAGTCGTTTAATTGGCTTAGATAATTTATTTTCACAATTTGATAATCCTATTTATGACCCTAATAACCGTTACAGTATTCCTTTTAATTGGGGAACAACTGGTTTATTATATAATTCAGAACAACTCACAAATTCCCCTGAAGATTGGGAATATCTTTGGCAAAATCAAGCTAAACTAAATAAACGGTTTACCTTACTCAATGATGTGCGGGAGGTAATGGGTGCAACTTTACGAATGTTAGGTTATTCCTATAATTCACAAAATGAAAATGAGGTGAAACAAGCATATCAGAAATTACAGATATTAAAACCGGCTCTTGCGGCTTTTGATACTGATGCTTGGCAAAATAAAATTCTGGCGGGAGATTTAGCGATCGCTATGTGTTATTCTGCTGATGCTGTGAAAATTTGTAAGGAAAATCCCCACCTCAAATTTGTCATTCCCCGTAGTGGTTCTTCAATATGGACTGATACTATTGTCATTCCCAAATCTAATCCTAATATTGCTGGCGCTTATGCTTGGATTAATTTGATTTTGCAACCAGAAGTAGCAGCAAGAATTTCGGAAAGATTATATATTTCTACTCCTAATCGTGCAGGATTTGAACTGTTACCAAAAGCAATTCAAGAAAATACTAACTTATTTCCACCTGCATCACTTTTAGTAAAGTGTGAACGTGTAGCTCCTTTGGGAAAATTTGCAGAAATTTATGAGCACTATTGGACTCAATTACTAACTTAAAAAAAGGGTAATTGATCATAGGTAAAAAGATAAATAATAGATAATTAATAATTTGCAAATGGCATCTTTTAACAATCTCAATAAAACAGAGAAATTAAAACCTAGTTGGAGAAATTGGCTATCTCCCTTAGCATTACTAGCACCATCTGGTATTTGGCTATTAATGTTATTAATTTTGCCAACATTCATAATTTTTGAGTTAAGTTTAGTACCGGATATTCGACCAGGTGATTTAGTAAATCCCAGTGGTTTGGGTAACTATATTCGCATTTTTGAACCGATTTATTTAAAAGTGATATTCAACTCACTTTTGTTGGCATTTGGGACTACGATTATTACGTTAATTTTAGGTTTTCCAGTTGCTTATTGGATTGCTTTAATAGTACCAAAACGTTGGCAAAATTTATTAGTATTGGGTTTTGTTTTGCCTTTGTGGACTTCTTCTTTATTGCGTTCTTACGCATGGATTACAATTTTACGTCCGACAGGATTATTAAATAGTATATTAACTAGTTTTAGCTTACCTACTTTGAATATTCTTAATAGTAACTCAGCGGTATTAATTGGTATGAGCTACAGTTTGCTACCTTATATGGTATTAATTTTATATGCTTCTTTAGAAAAGTTAGATAAAAAGTTGTTAGAAGCTGCTGCTGATTTGGGTGCAAATCCAATACAAACATTTTGGCAAGTAACTGTACCTCAAGTTTTACCAGGAATTATTGCTGGTTCGCTGCTAGTTTTTGTGACGGGGTTGGGGGATTTTATAGACCCAGAATTACTTGGTGGTGCTTCGAGTATGACTGCTGCGCGGTTAGTGTATAATCAGTTTCTTGGTGCTAGTCAAAATTGGGGTTTTGCTTCAGCATTGAGTATGGTATTGATTTTCATAGTGAGTATAATGAGGGCAAGATCATTATAATGATCAGATCCCCGATTGCTGATATTGTTGTTGTTATCTTTAAATTTTGAGATTACAAATCATACAAATCTTTAAACCAATTGATAAAACCTTGCACCTTTATTTTTTGCTTCTCTTGGTACTTCCTGAGCATATTGCCAAAGATGTTCTCCCTGTTCTGGAATCATATAACCTAAAAAGGTTTCTAACATCCCTTCGATGATATTATCTGGCATAATCCAAACACCAATTTTTTTACCATCTTGTGTATTAATAATTAATCCTGTTTCTGGTATTTGTTCAGGAAGATGAGAAATATTTTCTATTTGCAAACAAGCATTTCTAATACTTTGCCAACGTAAAGAAGCATTATCATCTGCATCTACCATTAAACCTAAATGTGTACATCTCCCAGTTTGTAATTCTGTATATATCAGGTCATAAGTAATATTTTCATAACCTCCACATTCTTGAATTGATATAATTGCTTTCTCTTTTTTCGCTCCCCAATTAATTCCATTTTTTTCAATTAATTCTGGTATGACTCGTAAATCATCTTGACCTTCAACTAATAGCCTTTTGGGGTGATAATGTTTTGCCATTGCTAACGTACCTCTAATTCTCTTTCAGCAGCAATAACAATTTGTGCTTCATTAAAGACTATACTTTTTTCTTTACCTTTTTCAATTCTATGAATCCTAATACCATCAGCAGTTACATTTTCTTGTTGTGCAATTTCGGCTAAACTTTTCCAACAATCACTATTATGTGTAGTTGCAAAAACTTGAACATTTAATTTTTTGGCTGTATCCCAAATCATTTTCCACATATCAGACATTGCAGTAAAATGCAGTCCGGTGTCAATTTCATCTACAAATAAATAACCATCTTTAGCTGATACTATAGCTAATGCAAGTCCTAAAATTCGCCAAATTCCATCTCCCATACTGCCAATTGGTACACGCTTACCATCAGCCAGAAGCACCAGAAAACCACCCCGTGAATCTGATGAATACCTCAATTTTTGAGAACTAATAGGAGCAATACGTTTAATTTTTGAGTCTATTTTATTTAATGCTTTCGCTACAATGTTTTCTCCAGGTGTTAAGACTAATTGATCAAATAAATCAATCATTTCTTCTGTTTTTAAAGAAGATGATTTAACAAATTGTGTTTTTGGTGTGCTACTTAATTTTAAACTTTTTTTATAACGGGACTTCATGATAGAGTCTATAGGAAGTCCACCATCAGGTGATATATATAATGATAACTTTTCTGGTGGTAGCTCATTGTTTGTCCATTCGGTAATAAAAGCAAGTTTTTTAAACTCATCTAAATCTTCATTATTTGAACTAACATTTTCTTCATAAATCTTAGTTTCATCATAACGAAAACTGGTATTATTCGCACGTAGCATTGCTATCAGTATATCAAGTTTTTCTTGATTATTATTAGCTGATATAGAAATTTTACTACCAGGTTTTATCTCATGACCATAAAAAAGGTGACTAATATCAAGTTGATGCTCTCCTTTACCATCATCATCCCAAAAATCTTCACCTCGATTAGTTATAATCTCCGTAAATGGATCAAGATCAGTTCGTGAACATAAAATTTGAATAGCTTCTAATATTGATGTTTTTCCGCTATTATTTTCACCAACTAGTAAGTTAATTCTACCTAGTTGTTGAAGTTCAAAAGATTTGAAACCTCGAAAGTTCTCTATTTTTATACTTTTTAACATAATTTTTAAGATGGAGACAAAAGAGAAATAATGAGAGTAGGATTATTATAACATTCAGATACCTGATTTCTTTGACAAGTCGGGTATATTAGCTGAAGGAACTCGAAAGAGTATTTTTTCCCAAGCACAACTAGAGGACAAATAATGAAAAATTATGCAGTAGTCTATGAATGGGCAGGTAGTAATTATTCTGCTTATGTTCCAGACTTACCGGGATGTGTTGCTTGTAGTGATACCTTACAAGAAACAGAAGAATTAATTAAAGAAGCTATAGAATTGTATTTAGAAGTATTCAAAGAAGATGGAAAACCTATACCTGAACCTGCTACATAAGTTGGTAAAGTAGCAGTGACGATATAAATACAATTACCTCACCATAGGTATCACAGAAGAAAATAAATTTGCTTTTGTGATGCTATTATTTTTAATAAAATCTTCCACAATTGCTTGAATTACAGGTACTGTTACAGCATTACCAAACTGCTTGTATGCTGCATTATCATCTTGATGAACAATATAACACTCTGGAAAACCTTGTAATCTTGCACATTCACGAGGAGTTATTCTTCTAGGTTTCCCATTTTGGACTATACCTAATTTATTGGCATCTGATGATGTTAGGGTTATAGAAATACTCTCAGGATCGAGAAACTTAAAAACTTCAAAAGACATATTTCCACTCACTGGATTATATCTTCCATTTATTTCTTTAAGATATTTTTTCTCAATCAGTGAATAAATAATATTTTCCATATTCTCATTATCAAAAAACGTTTTAATTTGTTCTATAGTTAAACTTTTACCATCTTGGTGATTACCAAATTCTTTATGCCTTCTATGGGACATTAAGGCAGCCATAAAGTCACGTTCATCTTTTGTACACTTGCCTTTTATACCTAAATCCCAAGAATGGAGAGAATTGCCACCACGAAAATCAATTAGACGAACACCATGAAGTTTTTCAAATTGTCCATCTACAGCATCAAAGAGTTGTTGTTCAAAATTTTTAGAGAGATAATAATTTTCAGAAACTTTTTGTTCCAGAATATCTTTAACCTTAACCACTAAATAAGGATCGGCAAAAAGACTGAGTTGATATAGTTGTTCCTTAAAAGTATGGGAGTCAGTCGCACCTCTATCTGAATTAATTGTAATTTTGGGCTTTTTACCAAGTAGTCCTAATATATATATACGAACCCGATTTTGCGGTACACCAAAGTTACTACTATTGAGTAAAAGATAATGAATACCATAGCCAAGTTTTTCTAGTGAATTAATAATTGTGTTAAATGTCCTACCCTGATCATGTGTTGTTAAACCTCGAACATTTTCCAACAGAAAAGCTTGTGGTTGATAACTTGTGAGGAGTCTTTCAATTTCAAAAAATAGCGTTCCTCTTGTATCTCCAAAACCTTGTTGTTTACCTGCATAAGAGAAAGGTTGGCAGGGAAAGCCAGCAAGCATAAAATCAAATTCAGATATGATATCAATTTTTCGGATGTCTCCCATAGGTTGATCATCAAAGTTTAGTTTATAAGTTTCAATAGCTCTTTTATCAATTTCTGAGCTAAGTACACATTGAGATTCTATTCCTAACACATCACACGCTTGCTGAAAACCAAGGCGCATTCCACCAATACCTGCAAAAAGATCAATAAAACGAATCATGACAAACTCTCACACAAAAAATCAACTAAAACATCAAACTCACTATCAGAATAAGCCACTGTACAATCACTATTCTGGCAAATTTTAGATATAGCAGCAGAACGTTCAAAATGCCCTGCCCCATCAATTACATAGGCTATTTTATGTCCAGCAGTTTTCATAAGAGTTTGCCTTTCAGAAGCATGTGATGCTTTTCTTTCTATTGTGCTGTTGGTTGTTACTTGAAAACTAATTTCAATTCCCACCTTTTTACCTGCTTTTGTGACAACTATATCAAAAGGCATTTCAGTTGTTTTAGCATAATCCTGTAAAATAATTAACCCATTGCTGGTAATATCAAATTCATTTCCTAATTTTTCTTTGAGGTATTCGACAATATAACGTTGTGCTAATTGTCCTAAAGAATTGGCATTTGCACCGCCTGTTATGCGACTAACAACTATATATCTTTGCTTTATATGATGCTCTAATGCAACTTCATCACCAAGTAAAGAACCAAGAATACAAACATCTAGACCTGCTTTTTCAAATACCTCAGAAGTCCCAGCATAAAGCAAAATCATAGTCATGTCACGTATAAATCCATCAAATGGTTTATCTACTTGCAGCCCCTCACCATCAATATTAAGATTTTTATTAGTTAATTTGTATTTGACGGGCATTGACTCAAAGATATACTGGTAATTTACTCCTCTCCAGACATAATCCATAATTGGTTTACCTGTCTGATCTTTTTTAGTAAAAATATTTGTAAAATTTTTTCGTAACTTTTCCATGGGTTCAGCACCATAGTCTGAAATGATAACCAAGTGTTTTAGGAATAAGTTGGCAGGAAATTTTGCTGCTTCCACAAGATTGAAGACTTGTGTAGGATTCTTTTTGCTCAATTGTAAAATAGAAATGAAATCATCTTGCGTTTCTAGTAATCTAGGAATAATACTTATTGTCGCATTTTTATCCTTTAAATTTGCAGGCCACCACATTGTGGCGTAAGACTGTAAAGTAATGATGTCTCTAGCGTAGTTTTGCATATAATGATATTGTTAGAGTAAGTTTTATATTTTATATGATTTCGTGCAGATAAAGATGAATGACTCAGTTAATTTTATGATTATTTACAACTTCAGACAAAAAGATTATATTATATATTACATTGTAGAGACGTTTCATGAAACGTCTCTACCTTATTGTTCAAACTCCTATTTCAACCCTGCTAACAAATCATTTTTCGCAGTTTCCAACGCTTGCGGTAATTTACTCGCATCTCTTCCCCCAGCTTGCGCGAGGTTGGGTTTTCCACCACCTCCACCTCCACAAATTTTCGCTATTGTTCCCACAAATTTTCCAGCTTGGACACCTTTTTTATTCACTTCAGAACTAAAAGCTGCAACAATACTCACTTTTCCTGCTTCGGGAATAGAACCTAAAACCACAGCACCATTACCGATTTTTTGCAGCAATCTTTCCGCAGCATCTTTTAATGATTCTGCGTCAATATCTTCCATTTGGGCGATGATGATTTTGTGTTCTCCTATTGTTTCCGCAGTCTGTAATAAACTATCAGATTTAACTATTGCTATTTGTGATTTCAGACTTTGAATTTCTTTTTCATTGTTGCGAAGTTCGGTTTGTAAAGTTGTGATTCTGTCGGGTATTTCTTCAGGTTTGACTTTAAAGCGATCACACAAATCTTTCACAACTATATCACGCACATTCAAATAATCCAATACCGCAGCCCCAGATACAGCTTCTATTCTTCTGACTCCAGACGCAACACCAGCTTCAGCTATGATTTTGAAAACGCCGATTTCCGCAGTATTATTAACATGAGTTCCCCCACATAATTCCATCGAAACGCCAGGGAAATCAATCACGCGCACTTGATCACCGTACTTTTCCCCAAACATTGCTACTGCACCTTTCGCTTTTGCTTCGGCTATGGGCATCTCTTCTATTGTAGCAGAATGAGCTTCAGAAATCCAACTATTTACTAATTCTTCAATTTGAATAACTTCCTCACCAGTTAAAGCGCGGGGACAGTTAAAATCAAAGCGCAATCTATCAAAAGAAACCAAAGAACCAGCTTGAGAAATTCCCTCATCAACAACTTTCTTTAAAGCAGCTTGTAATAAATGAGTTGCTGTATGATTAGCTTGAGCGCGACGACGACAACCCCGATCAATTTGTGCGGTAATTTCATCACCAATTCTAATTGTACCACGTTCAATGTATCCAAAATGAATAAAGAAATCAGATTCTTTTTTCACATCTTCAATTCTGACTAAAACACCATCACCGCTAATATAACCTTTATCGCCAATTTGTCCCCCAGATTCAGCATAAAAAGGAGTTTTATCGAGAACAATTTGTACTTCTGTTCCTGCTTCTGCGGCTTCTTCAGAAACACCAGCAACTAATAAAACTTCGATTTTTGCAGTAGTTTTTAATTGGGTATAACCAATGAATTTTGTAGAGTGAATATGTTCTGCAAGTTTATCCAAAGAACCTTGAACAGTTAAATCAATGGTTTCATGTGCTGCTTTTGCACGTTCTACTTGTTTTTGCATTTCTGCATTGAAACCATCAACATCAACAGTAATGTTATTTTCTTCAGCAACTTCTTGGGTTAATTCTAATGGGAAACCGTAGGTATCATAGAGAGTAAAAGCACTTTCACCACTAATAGAAGTTAATCCTTTTTGTTTTACCTCTTGGATAATTTCAGCTAATAGTTTTTCTCCTCTATCAAGAGTTCTCAAGAAGTTAACTTCTTCCCTTTGTAATTCCGCTTTAATAGCAGCTTCTCTTTGGCGCAAATTGGGGTAAATTGATTCGGAAAGAGAAATTGCTGTTTCTGCAACTTGGTTAATAAATTCTCCAGAAATTCCTATTAATCTTCCATGTCTAACGACGCGACGAATTAAACGCCGTAAAATGTAACCTCTTCCCACATTAGAAGCGCGAATTTCATCAGCAATCATGTGTACAACAGAACGGACATGATCACCAATTACCTTTAAAGAAGTTTTCGTATTTTCATCACTTTTGTGATAATCAATTTTGGCAATTTTTGCCGCAGTTTCAACAATCGGAAAAATCAAATCTGTTTCATAATTATTAGGAACTTTTTGGAGAATTTGCGCCATTCTTTCCAAACCCATTCCCGTATCAATATTTTGATTTTGTAACGGCGTTAAATTTCCTGAAGCATCCCGATTATATTGCATAAATACCAAGTTATAAAACTCGATAAAACGCCCATCATCTTCTAAATTAATATGATCATCACCTAATTCCGGGTGAAAATCATAATAAATTTCCGAACAAGGACCACAGGGACCAGTAATACCCGATGCCCAGAAATTATCATCTGCACCCATGCGCTTGATGCGTTTTTCCGTTACACCAATAGTATCGCGCCAAATGACAAAAGCCTCGTCGTCCTCCTCAAACACACTGACAACGAGATTTTCAGGGGAAATCCCAAACACTTGAGTAGATAATTCCCAACCCCAAGTGATCGCTTGTGCTTTAAAATAATCACCAAAGCTAAAATTCCCTAACATCTCAAAAAATGTATGATGGCGTTTAGTGCGTCCCACATTTTCGATATCATTAGTACGGATACACTTTTGCGAAGTTGTAGCGCGTTTAAATTCCGGTGTCCGTTGTCCCAGAAAAATCGGCTTAAATGGTAACATACCTGCTATAGTCAGCAGCACAGTCGGATCTTCAGGAACAAGAGAAGCACTTGGAAGCGGTTGATGCCCTCGCTGCGTGTAGAAATCAAGGAATAATTGACGAATATCGTTACCGCTAAGATACTGAGGATTTGAAGACATGAGTGTTTAAGCGATCAAATTTAATTAATTGAGGAAAATCTGCAAAAAGCATCATTATTATTTATAACTTATGGCAGTAAATATGAAAAATATTTAGCTTTCAGCATTTTTTGTCAGAATTTCCCACTACTGATTTGTATGTAAATTTCCATAATCTCTTGATTAATAACTTGTTCTTCTTCTTCCTTTAATAAGTTTGTTGCTAAACGCAATTCACTCTTGGTTTGTATATCACAAAATGCTACTACTCTAATTTCCACTTCTCTCTCATCTTTGCCAACTTTACAATTACCATTTTCTAGCATTTATAAAGTGACACTATTTTTAATTCTTAAGACGAAAGCTTTATTTTTTGTTGTTTTAATTCAGATATTATTTGGGAAAATGCAAATCCTCTAGATCTCTATTCCTACTCATCCATGATGGAATTGCTTCTACTGTTTCTTTATCCATATTCATAGTCGTGTCCTTGTCCAAATCACCATTCCACAAACTTCTGATGTCAAACTATCTAACCCACAAAATAGTTTTACTTGATGATATCCTTGACTCCATAATAACCCCTGTCCCTGTCCACCAAAATCAGTTGTTAAACTGACAACAAATGCTTTTCTTTTATTTATGCAATAAACAATATGTAAAGATAATTACACTTATCAGAATAAGTTATGATTTCTCACAATACAAACTAGATGTTGTTGTGCGTAGGCAAAGTCATTAATTGTATCGGTTTTACCTTGATTTGTCAATTACTGTTTTTATCTTTGTTTTGGCTTGGTTTTTATTTGCCTGAAAACTGCTCACTATGCTGGGTTTAGTCCACAATGGGTTAAGAATTGTTGAGTTAAGGAAGAGCAGATAGTGAATTTCCAGTCCGTAATAGCGATATTGCATGAGTTTTGGGGACAGCGTGGCTGCTTGATTGCCCAACCCTATGATATGGAGAAGGGCGCGGGGACTAAGAATCCCCATACGTTTTTAAGAGCCTTGGGTCCAGAACCTTGGGCTGTGGCTTATGTTGAGCCTTGTCGTCGTCCCACAGATGGCCGTTATGGGGAAAATCCGAATCGCTTTCAGCATTATTATCAATATCAAGTATTGATTAAACCATCACCAGATGATATTCAGGAAATTTATCTTGATTCTTTACGGGCTTTGGGGATTCGTCCTGAAGATCACGATGTTCGCTTTGTGGAGGATAATTGGGAAGATGCGACGGTGGGCGCTTGGGGTACTGGCTGGGAAGTGTGGTTAGATGGGATGGAAATTACTCAATTTACATATTTTCAACAATGTGGTGGTATTGATTGTCGTCCTGTATCTATTGAGATTACTTATGGTTTAGAGCGTTTGGTGATGTACCTTCAGCAAGTGGAGGCTATTACTAAGATTCAATGGACTGATAACATTACTTATGGTGATGTTCATCTTCAGGGTGAAATTGAACAGTGTACTTATAATTTTGAATCTTCAAATCCTGAGATGTTGCTGACTTTGTTTGGTTTATATGAGCAGGAAGCTACTCAATTAACAGAGCGAGGACTGGTTTTACCTAGTTTGGACTATGTAATCAAGTGTTCTCATACTTTTAATTTGCTGGATGCTAGAGGGGTAATTTCGGTGACAGAACGGACTCGTTATATTACCAGAATTCGGCATTTAGCTAGGAAAGTGGCTCATTTATATGTTGAACAAAGGGAAAAGTTAGGTTTTCCGTTGCTGAAAACTATGGTTGAGACAAGATAGACTCTGATTTGGCGTTACCAGATTAAGCATGGTAACGCACAAAATCCTCAGTTATATTCCTTCTTTTTGGCTAAGTAGCCTTACGAAATAAGATTTTTATTATGTTAAATTAATTAATAATTACGATTTAAACACTGAAAATCAATCTTTTTAGCATATTGGTAATGTTTCTTCATGCTGCATTAGCGTTAAATTTAAGTATCTCTTTGTGATGTGGCGATCGCTAAAACCACCAAAGATGAATTATATCTTTCCAAAGCTGGTTAAATATTTATACAATATTCTCTGAACTGGGTGTTTTGGCATTTATTGTGATTTATGATCGAGACAAGTGGAATAATTATCTGTCTTAGTTATATTTTGGGTTTGCTGTTTACAGAAATTCCCTGGGGTGGTGTATGGATTTTATTATTGGGTGTCCTAGGGTCCGTTTTATTTCGCCGAATATATACTAATTTACGGAAATTGGCGCTGAAAAGAGCAGGTGCTTTTGGTAAAAATAAGGCTGTTGCTAATGACTGGATAGATGCTCCCCATCCTAAAATATGGTTAATAGCTGGTGTGGTGGGTTTGTTAGCTACTGTTTATTTTCAATTGCGTGTACCTCAACCGGGAATTAAGGATATTAGTCGGTTTGTGGTTGAGGATAAGAGCAATCTTGAACAACTGGTGATTGTACACGGTTTTGTGGATAGCAATCCGCGAATAACTCGTAGTCAACGAGGACAATTTTGGTTAGCAGCAACTCAGTTAGATGAGGTAAAAAATAATCAAAGACCTGCAGAGATACCAAAGGGGGTGACGGGTAGGTTATATGTGACTGTGCCAATATTGCAATCTACTGGTTTATATCCTGGACAACAAATTGCGGTAACTGGATTTTTGTATAAACCTACAGCGGCTTCCAATCCTGGTGGTTTTGATTTTCAGAAGTATCTGCGGCAAGAGGGGACTTTTACGGGTTTAATTGGTAGACAGACTAATATTCTGGATGATCAACGTCCCTGGGGATGGTGGCGAATTCGTGAGAAAATTGGGCGATCGCAATCTCGCTTATTAGGTGTTCCTGAAGGTCCTCTTGTCAGTGCAATGGTTTTAGGTGGTAAGGCTGTTGATTTACCCTATGATATCCGAGATTTATTTGTCAGGACTGGTTTAGCTCATGCCTTAGCTGCATCTGGGTTTCAAACTTCTCTAATTTTAGGTGTAGTTTTACAGCTAACAAGACGTACAAATAAAGCTACGCAGATTACCCTGGGTGGTTTGAGTTTGATTGTATTTTTGTTTTTAGTAGGTTTTGAACCTGCGGTATTAAGAGCCGTAATTATGGGGTTTGCGGTTTTAGCAAGTTTGGGGTTAGAAAGAAATGTTAAACAATTGGGGTCTTTGTTAATCGCAGCAACATTTTTATTGTTGTTTAATCCTCTATGGATTTGGAATTTAGGTTTTCAACTCAGTTTTTTAGCTACATTAGGGTTAATTGTCACTGCACCAGTAATAGATCAACGTTTAGATTGGCTACCACCAACAATTGCTTCTTTAATTTCTGTACCTTTAGCAGCCACAATTTGGACTTTACCCCGACTCCTGGAGTTTGCTTGTGTGATTATAGTTTATAGTGTGCCTCTAAACATCCTCACGACTCCATTTATTTCTATTATTAGTCTTGGGGGAATGATTAGCGGTTTGGTAAGTTTGATTTCTCCAGATTTTGGTGGCACTTTAGCCAGTTTTTTATATTATCCCACCCATTGGTTAATTCAAATGGTGGAATTTTTCGATCATTTACCAGGAAGTCAGATCCCAGTTGGGAGTATATCAATTTGGCAAATGTTGACTATCTATCTGTTACTGATTTTAATTTGGCTAGTTCGGTGGTGGCAAAAACGCTGGTGGTTTGCGGGTTTTATTATGGTCGGTTTGGTACTTGTTCCCCTTTGGTATTCTCATAATAATTTGCAGAGAATTACTTTGTTAGAAACTAAAAATGAACCTGTTTTAGTAATTCAAGATCGAGGGAATGTTACTATCATTAATAGCGGTAATGAAGGTACAGGTAGATTTACGATTTTACCATTTTTAAGACAGCAAGGGGTAAATCAAATTAATTGGGCGATCGCTAGTAAGTTTCCAGGTTATACTCATGATGCTTGGGTGGAAATTATGCAAAGTTTACCAATTAAAAATTTCTATGAATATACTCCTCAATTAGAAAACAATATTGCCACTCAATTACTGCAAAAAGAACTCCAAAAACAACAAGGACTCTATCAAAGTTTACCACTGGGTCAACCTATAAATAATTCGACAATTACGGCACAATTAATTAATGACCAAGTACCGATTTTAAAACTGCAAATTTTCCATCAAAATTGGTTATTAGTCGGTAATATTAAATCTCAACAAATTAAAGAATTGATCAAAAGCGGAGATTTGTCTTCTCCTCAAGTGCTGTGGTCTCCATCAGAATCTTTGCCAGATCTAGTTTTAGCCCTGAAACCACAAATAGCTATAGCGCAGCACTCTGTAGGCATTCCTCCTGCTAATAATCTAGATAATAAAACATTATCTTCTCTAAGTAAAGAACAAACAAAACTTTTCTTTACTGGTCAAGATGGTGCGGTTCAATGGACACCTAATGGGGATTTTCAAACTTTCATTCAGACAACAGAAAATAAATCTTCGGTTTTATAATATACAGGACTTTCAGTTTGAGAGAGGTATAAATTATGCGGGCAAGATGCCCGCACCACAACAGCTTTATCATTAATATCTGTACTTCAGAATACGGAGCAATACTGTAATATATTGTTGTCTAAAGATGATTAAGACTTTCAAATTTCCCGCTTTAAGCGTCCTGAGGATTAATCCGACTCATTTGCCATGTCGTGTATGTTCCTATGGGACTCCACAGTAAATAGGGTAATAATAGTAATGCTGCCCAAATAGATACTGGTAATACTGCTAGTGTAATTAACAGACAAATGAGTAACCCTGTACCACCGATAATTGTACCGGCAATGAGACTGCGAAGACTTAACATTACAGGGGTGTAAGCTATAGTAAATATCTCTAGTAGTAGGTATAAACCCATCATTAAGCGGGTTACATCAGTATTTGGTTTATGTTCCCAAATAATATAAGCTGACCAAGCACCACAAATAAATATTATAGTCCAAATCAGTGGGATTACTGATTCAAAGGTTAACCATCTAGGTCTTTGTAATTGTCGAAACCATTGACTATGGTTAGGTGTAATCCAGTTACCAGCAAACCCGACTAAGAATGTTATAATGCCAATTATCATCCAAGATCTAATCATAATTGCCTTGATACTGACTTAAGTAAAAGTCCGACGCAATAATATTACAATAAAACAGTTCCGAAAAATCTAGATCAATATCTTAAGCTGTTCCAAGTGCATAAGCGTTGCACCACTGCACTTTAAATAATTTACCCTCAATAATGCTAGTTTTCAGAAAAACTTATTTGCCGCTTTTTCACCCTTACAATGATAATGTATAAATCGTCTTAATAGTTAATTCCTGCACATTATTAAACACTATTTTGGCTCCAGCTTTCATCAGTGTCTGTGCATAAGTTTCACGTCGTTCTGTTGTTTCCTGAACGTGAGGAGGTAAAACTCCCACACCTAACCAAGTTCGAGAATTATCTATAACTTTTGCTTTGTTCACAGTATACATATCTGCTACTGTATCACCTACATATACAACAGTTTGTTTTTGATCACTACCATTTTCTAATATATTAATAGTAGCAAAAAGTCCGGCAGGATCTGGTTTACTAGGTGCATCTTCCATAGCAATTAAAACAGGAGACTGTAACCCCAAACGTTTTTCTAAAACATAGTTAGCACTCAACCGCGTAGCACCACTAAAAAAACCCCAAGCAATACCAGATTTTGTGAGTTCTTGAAAATAACCAGGCTGTGCTAATAAAGGTTCATGACAAATGTATCCGTTCCAATTTTCAGAATCTGTACCACGATAACGGCTTTGAAAATAAGTAACAATTTTTTGATAATCTAATTGTACTTGTTCCCGTTGCTCTCCTTGACTCATAAAATGACGGTAAATTAATTCTTGGGAGGCTTCCCAATCATTATTCCAAATTCCTTCTGATTTGAGGTTATCAATGTCTACAGGGGCGGGACGATAGGCTGAGACGGTAAAATACTCCACCGTATCAGATATAGCGCGACGATAGGAGCCACTAACATCACGGATAACCCCATCTATATCAAATACAACTATTGCTTTTGTGCTTTCGGTCATGGCAGGAACTAGAAAAGGAGTATTAACAAAATTCTATAGTAATCTTATTTGATAGTATTATACCTAAAAATAAACAATGGTAACTATTGTTATTCTGATTAATCTTCTTATTTCCTGCATACTTCTTTACTTGGCTCAAAAATTACGAAAAGTAAAAAATTCTCTAGTGTTGATAACAGATACATTTAATCAATTTGAACGGGCTAGTTATGAAGCTTTACATACAGCACCAGATAATATTTATCTAAGTAAAGAAAAAATTCAGGATCTCCGTCTAGAAAATAGAATACTTCAACAGCAAATCCAACAATTACGACAAATTCTCAGTCTCATTATTTTAGTTAGACAAATTTCCCAAGGATCATTCCGATTCCCATATCTAAATTTGAAAAATCCGAGTAAACTAGAATAGAATCTCCATAGTTATCAATTATGCTTAAGCGTTCCAAATTCGAGACAACTCAATCTCAAATCATGCACCGTGCGGAAGAATTAATTAGTGCTGCATCAAATCGCTATCGCATTACTGTTCAGGTCGCAAATCGTGCTAAACGGCGACGTTATGAAGATTTTGAAAATAACGAAGATTCAATCATGAAGCCTGTACTAAGGGCAATTATCGAAATGTCTGATGAGTTAAATCAGCCAGAAATTATCGGTGAATTGTAATTTGCCAAATTAGAAATCAGTAGTCAGGGGCAAGAAAAAACAGGGTATTGTAGGGTGAGTATGACTAGTCCACGCAGGTAATACAGCGGTTTCCGCTCTTATGAGGTATAAAGTTAAATCATGAACCTCCTGTGGTGCGGGCATCTTGCCCGCTAAATATGTACTTTATAACACCGAAAACCCTAATTATGGTGCGTGACGCTATAGTTAAAAAACTCTACGTATCTGGTAATTTTTTCAAAAATTAAACCGGATTTTTATACTTTTAGTTAATATTGTTATTCCCCTCTTCAAAAGATATAATTTTAGCAAATATGGCGGATAAAAACTTAGAAGATCTAATCGTCAAAATTACAAAAAAGGTGCTTAAAAAAGAGATTAAAAATGGTAATCAGGAGAATTTGCCAATCGTTTTGAATGAATCTAATTCTACATTAGATAACTGGGAAAGTGCCAATAGTTCCGCAGAAGCTATTGAGGATATACAAATTATCCCCTACAGTAGATTACCAGATCAGGAAGATATAGAACTTGAGCGTAAATTAAGAGAGCTCAAATTTAAACAAGAATTAAGAAAAGATTGGATTTCTTTTTTAGTAAAAGATGTAATTGTCTATTCTACAACCATGATTTTTATTCTGGTGCTGATTGGTTTTTATCTATTTCGGATTAATTGAGGGGGAAAAGGCAAGAGTAAAGAAGTTTTTAGCGATTTTACGTTTTTTTACACAGTTTAGTTCTATTGTGTTGACCTACTTACCGCAGTTGGTAAATGTTGATCCATCCAATTGGCTAAATCAGTAATTACCTGTAGATAATTGATATCATAGTGTAAATCATGATACCCACCAGGATATTCAATTCTTAACTTATCTGGATAGACAACATTTTGGTAAAAAATTTCACTTCCTGCTGGTAAAGCGATTCTATCTGCACCTCCATGTAAAATTAACAGTGGTACTTGCCATTTTTTAGCATGAGTATGAATCCAATCCACTGTGGCAAAAAACTCCGTAGATAGCCTAGCAGTAGCGAGAGTATGACGGAATTTATCTTGAGTATAGGAATCTAAAATTTTTTGATCTCGTGAACCCGCGCTGAAATCCAAACCGATATTTAGGGAAAAATGCGGACAGATATGGGAGAGTAACTTACCTAAAATTAAGCGACTCAGTGGTACTCCCACTTTCCCAATACTGGGAGCAAAAGCAATCACACCTAACAACGTAGATTTATCTAGTCCATAACGGAGAATATAATCTAAGGCAATTACTCCTCCCATGCTATGTCCTAATAGAAAAATGGGATATCCTGGTTGTTGTTGTTGAATTAAATTGAGAAAAGTTTGTAAGTCATCACGAAATTCTGCCCAGTTATTAATATAACCTCTTTGACCAGATGAACGTCCATGACCACGTAAATCAAAACCATAGATAGCATATTCTTTTGGTAACAAATATTCAACTATTGTACTGTAAAGTCCGCTGTGTCCTCCGAGTCCATGTACTATGGCTAAGATTCCCTTCACCTCACCTCCAGGATGCCAGCTTTGGTAGTATAAATCAAGTCCACCAACACCGGAAAATTTGCCCTCTTGACGAGAGGCGATAGCTTTGCTGTGATTAATCATACAGTTAATTCCTTACTTTTTTTGGCCAGTAAGCCACCAGCCTATTAACGTATATTGTAGAGAAATTTGCTTCTAATTGTAGAAATAAATACGGATAAACCGGATTATATCATCAAAATCACCAAGACGATGGACATAAATTCCCGACTTCTCAAAGGTGGATATATTAAAAGTAGTGACTTACATAACAATATTTTAGATTAGCATAGATTACCATTTAATATTTAGTTGTTGCTCAGAAAAATTCCTAATGTAGCTGTACAAAATTACCAAGTTAAGCGGTTTCCTCTGGAGAAGTTAGTTTTATAAAACTGGCCTTAAATTCAGATCACTCAATAAAAAAAACAACTAACAAAACTGACAAATTATGAAATTTTCCCTAGCTGCAAATGCAGTACAATCGCGTCAAACAAAAGCAAGATTTGCGAAACCAGAAGAACAATTATCCTATGAATTGGGCAAAGCTGTACAGGAATTACCAGCACTTTATACAAGATTGTTAGCGGGAACAATTAGTTTTATTATATTGGGAACAATTTCCTGGACACATTTTTCAGAAATTGATGAAGTTGCTACAGCTACAGGAGAATTAATTGCTTCTACCCAAGTTAGACCAGTGACAGCTTTGAGTAATGGTGCTATTTTAGCAGTCAAAGTAAAAGAAGGTGATCAAGTGACAAAAGATCAAATTCTCATTCAAAGAGATCCCAATTTTCAACAAATAGATATTAACCGTCTAGCTAAATCTAGTAAATTAATTGAAGATGATTTACAGCGATTACAATCTGAACGTTCTGGTGGTAAAACTACGGGAACAATTTTACAAAATGAACTTTTAAACTCTCGTTTATTAGACTATAAAGCTAAACAAGCAGCAGCAGCAGCAGAAGCCAAACGTCAACATTTTATTCTCAACCAAGCCAAAGTTCGTTTGAGTCGCTTACAAGAAAATTTAGCCAATGCAAAAATCAGTTTTACCAATGTGCAAAAAAACTTAGAGAATGTCAAAAGTCTGCGTTCTATGTTAGATAATAATCTATCTATTGCCCAACAAAGAGAAGAAAATCTGCGGATATTATTTGAACCAGGTGCTTTAACCAGAGTTGATTATTTAGATGCTAAAGAAAGATTAAATCGTGCCAATGCAGATATTATTAGAAATGCCGATGAAGTCACCAAAAATCAAAACAATTTAACAGAAGCAAAAGATAAAATTACCTCTTTAGAAAAAGACATTGCTGCTCAATTGCAAGAAATAAATCAAGCAGAACAGGCTTATCAAACAGCGCTAAGTCAAAACATTCGGTTAACCTCAGAACGTCAAAGTGAAATTCTCACCCAAATCAACAAACGTAAAGAAGAATTAACTACTGTTGCTGGTCAATTAGAACAAGCCAAACAACAAAAAGATAGAGAAACTATTAAAGCCCCCGTTGCTGGAATAATTTACAAAATTAAAGCTACTAAAGGTCCAGTACAATCAGGAGAAGAACTACTATCAATTTTACCAGAAGGAGAAGAAATGCTTCTAGAAGTAAAAGTTCTAAACCGTGATATTGGTTTTATTAATCAGGGAATGAAAGCAAAAGTCAAAATCGCCACTTTTCCCTTTCAAGAATTTGGTGTAGTTGAAGGTGAAGTATTACAAATTAGTCCTAATGCCATTATTGATAAAGAATTAGGCCTAGTTTTTCCTACCAGAATTAAATTAAGTAAACATTCTTTGAATGTGCGAGGACAACAAGTGGAATTTAATCCAGGTATGGCTGCTAATGCTGAAATAGTCACGCGCAAGAAATCGGTTTTAACATTCATTATTGAACCGATTACTCGACGTTTTAGTGAGGCATTTTCTGTCAGATAAAAATCACAGAGTCAAGCAGTCAGAATTAAGAATTAGGAATTAAGAATATTTTTCTTTTTTTCTCCCTCTTGCCTCTTGTTCTTTACCTCTTACCTATTCCCTAATTATTCCATTACTTCATTCACAGGGAATCTATCAATTAACTGCATAGCCCGTTGAGCATTGCGCCGCAACATCTCTGGTAAATTAGGAACATGAGGAATCTGGGATAATAAATCCAAAGTTCTGCGTAAAATTCGCACCACGTCCCCTTCATCTAAAGTGGTTTTCTCACATAATGCCTTCCATTCTACCCCTAACGCCCATTGTTCCACCAAAGAAATTAAGCCGATAAAACGAGTTTCCAAACCCACCGGTAAAGCCACTCCATGACGATACTGCACCTTTAATACAGAACGGCGAATAGGTTGTACTGTTAACCAAGCTGCATCTGCTTCTGGGGATAGATTAAAATCAACTTTAGTATCTGGACGAGGGCTTTCAGTCACTAAAGCGGCTATAACTGCGGCTAAGTTATGGGGACCAATATTATCTAATTCCCCACTAGCTAAAACTAAACCTAACCACAATTCATTTTCACCGCGAATGGCCGCCGCAATTTCGCCTAATTTTGTGGGAACTAAATTATCCAAACATTCAAAGGACTGCAAAATTTCAATTAAACAGAGAAACTCTTCCCAATATCGTTGGGATTGTAGTGATACTTGTTCTTCTAAATGTTCAATCTCTGCCTCTAATTCGACACAACGCGCCCTATTTTTAAATATTTTGGCAATATTTCCTGATTTTTGGATGGGATGGTTTTCTAACTGTTCTTGAACCGCAGTTAAGCGACTGAGTTGTTCTTTTACTTCCGTCGGTAGATGATTAAATTCTTCAGGGTTGGGTATACTTTGAGCGATAGCAATTGTACTTTCATCACCACGAATTGATTGTCCTCTTTTTAAGCTCAATTCTGAAGGTGGTATAATATCATCAGGTACTTCTACTCGCTGCATTTCTGCATACATATCTAATATATCCGCCGATGTTGCTACATACCAACGGTTATTTTGACCCAAACAGACAAAGTAAGAGGTTTCACCAACACCTACAGCTTTGTCAACCAGCACTACTGTGATTGGGAGGGGTGACATAGCGTTTCTGTCGTTGAGACTTAACATAGTTCCAGATATGGCAAAATCTAGCATCATTGCTAATTGTGCCTGTCTATCTTCCTGTGCTTGTTCTTGTAAGGTTTTAAAAATTTGGCGTTCTACCTTCAGTCGTTGACGCAATTTTTCATATACCATTAATTCATTTTCATCAATTGCTGCCAGTTGTGACTGAATTTGCGATAATTCGGCTTTAAATTGCGCTAATTCTTCAAAATCTGGTTGTAGATGCAAATTAGACATATATTGTCCAAAACTGCGTTCTATTAGTTCTCTGGCTTTTTCTATGGTGTGGGTTTGTAGCAGATTTAAAACCATGCCATAACTGGGTGTAAACTGACTAACTAAAGGATCTGCTTTAGATGTTGCTAAATAGGATGCCTCTTTAGCACCTTCAAAAGGGGTTTGTAATGTAACTACATAACCTTGTAGATCCATACCTCGACGACCTGCTCGCCCAGCCATTTGCAGAAATTCCGAAGCATTGAGTAAGCGGTGTCCATTGTCAGTGCGTTTAGACAAAGTAGAAATTACTGTAGTTCGTGCGGGCATATTAATTCCCGCAGCTAAGGTTTCGGTGGCAAATACTACTTTAATTAATCCCTGTTGAAAAAGTTCTTCGACTAATCCTTTCCAAGCTGGTAGAATGCCAGCATGATGAGCAGCTATACCTCGATATAGTGGGGCGACTTGTCCAACCCTACCTGCATCAGGATTGCGTCGTAAAAAATCATCAATCTGTTGGCGCAGGATTTGAGACTCATCATTATTAACCAACCATAAATCACCAACTTCTTCGACGGCTTTATCACAGCCCCGACGACTGAAGATAAAGTAAATGGCGGGGAGCATATCCCGTTCCTGAAGCTGGTTAAGGGTATAAATAATACCAGGCGGTTCTGGTCTACCAGCCTTACCCTTTTCCCAATATCCTTTTTTAGCCTTTTTGACTAAACGGGGGTTAATTTTGGTATTAGTTTCATTTAATAAGGGAAATAAGCCCTTGGGATTACAAAAGTTAAATTCGAGGGGAACGGGACGAAAATCCGAGTAAATCAGGTCTGTTGGTCCATGGACATGATTTAACCAACTGGTGAGTTGGTCACTGTTGGCAACTGTAGCGGAAAGGGCTACAAGTTGGACAGACCGAGGACAGTAAATAATTGATTCTTCCCATACTGTACCGCGTTGACGATCATTCATGTAGTGGCACTCATCCAGCACTACAGCCTCAACATCAGTTAAAGAGATGCCAATTTGACCTATGGGTGTGCCATAGAGCATATTGCGGAAAATTTCTGTAGTCATAACCAAAATTGGGGCATCCCTGTGAATGGAAGCGTCTCCGGTCAGGAGTCCAACTTGGTCAAAACCAAATTTTTCGCGGAAGTCTCGAAGTTTTTGATTAGATAACGCCTTGAGGGGAGTGGTGTAAAATACCCGTTTCCCGCGAGATAAGGCGCGATAGATGGCATATTCCCCGATTAAGGTCTTTCCTGAACCTGTGGGCGCGCAGACGACTACTGAACGGTCAGCATTGAGGGAGGAGATCGCTTCTTTCTGGAATTGATCTAATTCAAAGGGGAATATTGACCCTGGGTCAATTTCATTAGCGGAGTCGGAATAATTCACTCAATCATAATTTGCAAGCAGACTATCCACTATCATAACGTGATTCGTGGTTTGCTACGTTGAGAGGAAAAGCAGAAGTTGTGAAGGTATTACTGAGCTTTTTTGCATTATTTGACTATTTCGGCAATTTTGGGGAGAACTCGCCAAGCAATTACACTGACTACTTCCGCCAAGAAGGTTGTTGCAAAATTTGATCTATTTCTTGAGGAAAAGGACAATTATCAGGAAAAGAAAAAGATTGATAATCAGAGTTCTCTCGCAGAGTCGTTAATGCGCTGATATAACATTCTATAAATATTTCATCCCAATACGGTCTTAAGCTGGGAGAGTCTTCCAATAAGCCTTTCAATTCTCGCTGACTACGCTTAATTGTTTCTGTCCAACTACGGTAGTCTTGAACGTAGTCTGAATAACAAAGTTTAAGACAATGTTCTAGCATTGTGATGAGCCGATTTCGCAATTCTCGCTTTTGACTCCTTCCCAAACTTTCAATCTCCTCAATTAAGTCTTCCCAGTCAACACTATGATAATTTTGCTCTTTCAATAGATTAATTGTCTTTTCAATCCAGAGGGCGTAATCTGTTTGGGTTAGCATAGTATTTTTCCTCTTTCCCTAATTTTACACTTTTTTATCATTTTACTATTTCGGCAATTTTGCACAGAACTTGACAGGCAGATTCTAATTCGCTTTGGGTAGATAGTGGGGCAAATACTCGTGATATGGCATAGTTTTTATTTTCTAGTTTGACAAACACAATATCGTCGCCATTGGTTAACATTCCAAAGTTGGGTAGATTAGGGTTGGGACTAGCCATTAAGTAAGCCAGGGTTTGTGGCAATGCTGACCAAACTGATAACATAGTTTTTTTGGATTCTAAAACGATTACCCATAGTTGATCTTGCAATACCAGTAAATCTATTCGACCCTGGAGGGTTTCTTCGCTATCAGCTATTGTTATTTGTACAGATTCTTCTGCTTTGATGCGAAAAGGTGGATCATATAAACCGGCAACGGTAAGTAATGGAGAAACGAGTAATAGCATTACTGTACTTTCTAATAAATGCCCACCTGAACGATGATAAAGATAACGTTTCCAGAGAATTTCTAGGTTAGTACGGTCATTGGGATTAATTTCAGGTAATTGATTATGCCATTCTGTAAAAAAATCCTGAGATTTGCTGCGACTCAAGCCAAATCGTTTTTCTGCTTCAGCAATGGTGGTGATAGTTTCAGTGATGGCCAGTGTTTGCATGGTGGATTTTTTTCTGGTAGCTGTGATTATATTGTCACTGCAACTTTGCCAACTTCTGTAGATGGTTCGGGTATGGGTTGTCCATCTTCTTTTAATACTTCTAGGTATAATGCGATCGCTTCTTTAATATTTTCCTGTACTTCTGTTAAGGTATCGCCAATGCTGACACAACCAGGTAAGTCAGGAACATAAGCGCCCCAGTTTGTTTGGCCACGTTCGTAGATGACTATGTACTCAATCATTTTTTCGTTCATAATTTTGCTTGCTTCTAAATTGATGAAAGTGTACCGACTGGAATATCATCACTTGGTTTTCCAGGTACAACTACGATACCTGATTTGCTTTGATGTTTGAGGATACGATGACTACCTCTGATGCGATCTATATACCAACCATCTGCTTCCAGGATTTTGAGAACTTCTTTAACCTTCATAATTTACAAGCAGACTATTTACTATCATAACTTGATTAGTGATTTACTACATTGAGAGCAAAAGCACAAGTTATGAGGGTTTTTCTCCTAAAATATTTACGATAGAATGATTTAACCCAATGGTAGTTCATTTACCCAGAACCCAAACCGCAATTTTAACAATCACTTTCCCTGACATTTTAAAAAAAATTGTCTTGAGATTGTAAATTTTTGTAAAATTGATGTCTTTAAAACTAGAAATATGCCTATTAGATAGCTAAACTAACAAAAAGTGCATCTGTACTCTTAACAATCAAAATTGTCAATGTGGCACAATAGCTTGAATGATTCCAATTCAACTTATCATTAAAAACTTTCTCAGTTACCGTGATGCAGCTTTAGATTTTAGCGGTTTGCATACGGCGTGTATTTGTGGTTCTAATGGTGCGGGAAAATCTTCTCTTTTAGAAGCTATTACTTGGGCAATTTGGGGCGAAAGCCGTGCTACTGTTGAGGATGATGTCATTCATTCTGGCGCGAAAGAAGTCCGCATTGATTTCACTTTCCAAAGTGGTCAGCAAACTTATCGGGTAATTCGCAACCGGGTCAGGGGTGGAACTAGTATTTTAGAATTTCAAATTGAAACTACTTCCGGTTTTCGTGCTTTGACTGGTAAGGGTTTAAAAGCCACTCAGGATGTAATTCTCGAACATATTAAGTTAGATTATGAGACTTTTATTAATTCTGCTTATTTGCGTCAGGGAAAAGCCGATGAATTTATGCTCAAACGTCCCGCTGAACGTAAGGAAATTTTAGCAGAATTATTGAAATTAAATCAGTATGATGAACTAGAAGAAAGGGCAAAAAATAGTTTTAAAATATACAGAATACGCGGAGAAGACTTAGAACGTTCTTTAGAAAATATTAAGGTTCAACTTCAACAACGGGAAATAACGGAAAATCAACGCGCTGAATTAGAAGCACAACTACAGGATTTACAACAGGTACAAACTTTTGAAAATAGTCAATTACAAAGTTTACAAGTTATTCAACATCAAAGACAAAATTGGGAACAACAATTAAATTTTTTGCGCCAAAGATATGATAATCTCAGTCAAGATAGCGATCGCTTACAACAAGAACAAATAGCTGTAAAATCCCAATTAGCAGACTTAGAAAAGATCTTAAATCAAGAAGTTGATATTCAAGCCGGTTATACTCAATATCAAAATCTCCAATCTCAAGAAGAAATCTTGTCCGGTAAATTTGAACAACATACCCGCGCTACTAATTTAAAACAACAAAAACAACAACAGTTATATAAACAAACTCAAGATTTAGAACGTCAATTACAACAAGCTGAAGCTCAATTAGCAGCTTTAGAACAACAAGAACAAGAAATTATTCAGACCCTAAGTAAATCTGGAGATATTGAAACAGCTTTATCACAATTAAATAATGCCCGTCAGCATTTAGCTAATTTAGATCAATTGCAAATGCAAGTAACACCATTATTACAACAAAGGGTAAAATTACAAACTCAATTAGATCGTACTCATGCTAGTTTAGTAGCAAAATTAGAGCAAATCCAAGCCACAGAAAAACAATTACAAAATCAACACCATCGTCAACCCCAATTACAACAAGCATTAATAGAAATAGGAACGCAAATTGAAGAATTAGAAAAAAAGCGCGTTTATCTACAAAGAGTTCAGGAAAAAGGCCAGGAAAGACGACATTTTATTGAACGGTTACAAGCTCACCAAGGAGATTATGAAAAGTTATTAGCAGAACTAGAACAAAAATTGCAAATGTTACAAAATCCCGATGCTCTTTGTCCTTTATGTGAACGTCCTTTAGATGAACATCATTGGAGTAAAGTTATCGAAAAAACTCAATCAGAATATGAAGATACTCAAGGACAATTTTGGGTAGTCCGGGAACAAATGGCGTTTTCAGATCGGGAAATTCAGGTACTCAGACAGGAATATCGAGAAATATCCCAAAAGTTATCCGGTTATGATTCATTGCGGGAAAAACGAGGACAATTAGCCGCACAGTTACAAGCTACAACTGATGTCCAACAACAGTTACTCCAAATTATTTCTGAAAAAGAACATTTAGAACGTTCTTTAGAAATTGGTGATTATGCCCCGGAAAAACAAGCGGAAATTAAAGAATTAGATCACTATCTCCAACAACTTAATTATAGTGAACAAGACCACTCTCTTGCCCGTAGTGAAGTAGATAAGTTCCGTTGGGCAGAAATCAAACAAGGACAAATTAAGGATGCCTTAAAACGCCAAGCACAACTAATAGCTAAAAAACCAGAATTAACAACAAATATTTCTCAACTACAATTACAACTACAACAGGGACAAACTGATTCTAATTTTGCCCAAGAAATCGCTAATTTAGAACAGCAAATTTCAGAAATTGCCTATAATTATGAACAACATAATTACCTGCGTCAAAGTGTCCGTCAAGGTCAAAGTTGGCAGTTACGTCATCAACAATTATTATCAGCACAGGAGCAATATCCCCAATTCAGAAATAAAAGTCAAGATCTAGAATATTCATTACAAACAATATTCCAAGAGCGGCAAACATTAATTCAACAAATTGATAACATTGTTAAACAATTATCTGATAGTGCTAACCCAACAGCCCAAATTAATACTTTAGAACAACAATTAGCAAATCGCAGACGAGAACTAGATAATAAAATTTCTCAGTTGGGACAATTAAAACAAATGTCGCTGCAATTGGCAACTTTACAAAATCAGTATGAACAAGATGGGCAACAGTTGCAAATTTGTAAACAACAACAGCGTGTTTATCAAGAATTAGCCCAAGCTTTTGGGAAAAATGGTATTCAAGCTTTAATGATTGAAAATATTTTACCTCAATTGGAAGCAGAAGCCAATCAATTACTTTCTCGATTGAGCGCCAATCAATTTCACGTTCAATTTATCACCCAAAAAGCGGGACGTAGTGGCAAATCCAGCAAGAAAAATGCTAAATTAATAGACACATTAGATATTTTAATTGCTGACGCTAGGGGAACAAGATCCTATGAAACCTATTCTGGAGGAGAAGCTTTTAGAATTAACTTTGCTATTCGTTTAGCTTTAGCCAAATTATTAGCACAAAGAGCAGGAGCATCATTACAATTATTAGTTGTAGATGAAGGATTTGGCACTCAAGATGGAGAAGGATGCGATCGCTTAGTTGCCGCAATTAATGCCATATCCTCTGATTTTGCCTGTATCCTCACTGTAACCCATATGCCCCACCTCAAAGAAGCTTTCCAAGCCAGAATAGAAGTGAGTAAAAATCAGCAAGGTTCACAGTTACAATTATTAATGTAATTTCAATCTCAGATATGGCAGTTTCTGGTATTATGAAGTACAGATATTAATGATCAAACTCTTGTGGTGCGGGCATCTTGCCAGCCAAGACTGTACCTCCCCCTTATGGTAATCCGCTGTAATGAAAAAAATATTATTATCTGCTCATGCTGAGATTAATTACTGACTTTGATGGTCCAATTATGGATGTTTCGGAACGATACTACCGCGTTTATCAGTTGTGTCTAGAGAAAACCCGATATCCCGAACAAACAATTATAGAACTTTCTAAGGCTGAATTTTGGCACCTCAAGCGATCGCACACTCCCGAACTACAAATTGCCTTAAAATCGGGTTTAGATCCACAACAAGGGCAAGAATTTTCCCAAATCCGTAAACAAACGGTTCACACCCTACCTTATTTCCAGTATGATGCGCTGATCCCAACAGCATTAGACGCACTTAGTAAGATTCAATCCGCCGGGGTTGATTTAGCCGTAATGACGATGCGACGGGTACGAGAACTAGATTATGCTTTTAATCGCCATAATCTGGCTGAGTTTTTCCCCGAAAACCGCCGTTATTGCCTCAGTAACGACTATGTAAAAACCCGTGATGTGGAAGATAAACCTTTGTTAATGGCTAGAGCATTAGCTGAACTCCCCCCTGTGACTGATACCTGGATGGTAGGAGACACAGAAGCCGACATTACTGCTGCCAAAAAACATCATATTAAGATTATCGCAGTTGAGTCGGGTATCCGCGATCGCACTCAGTTAACATCATATCAGCCTGATTTAATTGTTCCCGACCTAAAAACCGCCGTAGATTTTATCCTTAACCAGTAGTTATAAAAATTATGGGTAATCGGCCATCAACCAATTACCCATTACTTAACGCAAAAAGCTGCTTACTAACCACATCAATATAAAAGTCAACAGCGTAGAAAACTGATCCCCTGTCAAATTTATCAATGGTAATGGCAATATCCAGCCAGCAATTAGACCACCAGCAATTAAGCCAACAATTAAACTAACGAGCGTAAATAAAACCGCTCTACCAAACCTACCTTCCTTGCGATTGAGGAAGTAAATACCAATACCCAACCCAGCCACTAATGTTAATTGCAAAACCTGCCCGCTACCACCAGGGTAAAGCAAACTAATTGCACTCAAACCCAGATACCAAGCTCCTGGCAACAGTATATCCATGAACGTGGGTTGATCCAAACTCCGTTGTAACCATGCGGGAGACTGTCTACCCGGAGTTGGGTCCGGTTGAGTAGAAGATGGAATTCGCATCTCTGGAAACCGGATACGCTCAGGCACTTTGATTTTACCTTCTTGGCGCATCCGTAGACGCTCCATTAGAATCGCATCATAAGCAGCTTCAATAACATCTCGGACAATACCATCACCACCATGTTGTTCTAACAGGCGATTCCGAACATCCTGAATTTCATCGAAGCTTGCGTCTTCTGATACCCCAAGTTTTTCGTAGGGACTTTGATCACTCATGGGAGATTATTACTTCAGCTTCAATCAGCGGTACTTTTTATTTTACAGAAAAACAACTTTAGATTTTATAGAGATAAAGACAACAACTAATTGACACTCACTGTACCTAAGGGTTTAATGATTTTTGGTTCAATGAGTCCACTTAAACATTGGGCTTTTATTGTGGTTGATTAACCTTCCACAAAACTCATTGTACCATAATCCGTCCTAGACGGACTGGGTTTTCAACATAAATTTTCTGCTCGAAAATTATGGTTTTGAGATTCATGGAAACTTGTACTACTGTAAGTTTTTTAGGGGTTGAGAATGGACTTTTGGATCTGGTCATCACAATTATAGTTTATGGAAATAATCAGGATTATCATCTTTATCCTCTGTAAATTTTGAATTACTACCAAAGTATAACCTGCGTTATTACGCAATTATGTTTAGCTTTTAGTCATCAGCCACCCATCCAAATGGGAGAAAATACAGGTAATTAAAATTTCCTCTTTTTTATTATTCCTGCTGAGGGTTGGATGTTGATGTTAATTCTCTGTACATTTGTCTAAAATAATCGCCATGACTGCTGCCAAGATTCTTGTAGTTGATGATGATCCTGCGGTTCGGAATTTAATCCAACGCTTTCTGCTCAAACAAAATTATCAAGTTGAGTCTGCCGAGGACGGGAGGACTGGTTTAAGTATGTTTGAGCAATTTCACCCTGACTTGGTAATTTTAGATGTTAATTTACCCGATTTAATTGGTTTTAACCTCTGTCAAGATATGCAAAGTCGTAGTGGTGTATTTGTACTTTTACTGACTAGCAGAACAGACGAAGGTGATAAAATTCGCGGTTTTTCTAAAGGTGCTGATGACTATCTGACTAAGCCATTCGGTTTGGGAGAGTTAGAGGTAAGAGTAGCAGCAATTTTAAGAAGACAACGAGTTGTAACTAATGTAGAACAGCAACGTCTAGTCTTTGACAAGTTAACAATTGATTCTACTCGCCGGGAAGTAATCCTCAGTAACGAACCTATTCCCTTAACATCTCTGGAGTTTGACTTATTGTATTTTTTAGCCAGTCATCCAGCGCGGGTTTGGCGACGGTCTGAACTTATCCAAGAAGTTTGGGACTATGAATATGTTGGGGATCAACGGGTTGTAGATGTCCATATCGGTCAAATTCGCAAGAAAATCGAAATTGATCCGACTCAATCAACATTGATTCATACTATCCGTGGTGTAGGTTATAAGTTTGAATGTACTACTTCTTCTTAAAAAATAGCCTTGACTACAATTTGTAAACTTCCGCCACTCCCACGCCCTAAAGGCGTGGGATTATCAATTTAGCCATTTTACCAGTATACCCTGTAAACTGACTTAGGTAATTTAAAATTGATCAGATTAGGGTAAAGCTTTTTGAACAAATAGAGTTCGTTTATTAATTTGTACAGTATTTCTATTGACTACTGATGAAATAAAGTTTCTAAGTAAACACGAGCCGCTCGGCGATCGCTCTCACCATTTTGCAGCAAAAATAGCGATAAAGCCGCTGTTAATACTCGATTTTGATCCCAATCAGGATGGCTCTCTAAGTAGTTGTTCATGGATTCCTGTAATATTGTGGGAATTTCGGTCAAGATGGGGACTGTTGTGTTCATAAAATTTTCCTGCAGATTAATCAAGAGAAGTTACTTGTGTTCAGTTTTACTGATGGCTGATTCGTAATCGGTTGGGAAGGTAGAGAGGGAAATTAAAATAAACCGGAATCAAGATGAAGATGTGCAAGGGAATCAAACACAAGACTCATCATTTTGCGCTCACAAGGGGTGGATTTGTCAATGCTGCGAAATGTTAACAATTAGCAGTCAAAAATAAATCCTCACGCCATAATCAGCTTTGTAACTATATTTTCGTTACGTAACTTCATGAAAACTCGGTTGTTAAGTCTGTGAGTTGTGAAAAATTAACAATCCCCAATAAGTTAGCAATGGCTGATTAACCCGTAGAATATCTGTGGAAAAGTACCTAATTACCTGTGGAAATCCTGTGGAATCAATTTGGAAAACAGTAGTTAATAATAAGAATTACCAAAATGTTAGGAAACTATGATATATCAAGCAAATAACTAATTAAGTAGCGATTCGAGAATCCGCTAAATGTACGTTACAATTTAAACCACACCTGCTACAATAAAAACTCGTAATCCTATTAATTTTTAACTATCCCCCTCTTGTGAAATTGGAATGTTAGACGAAATATTTAATTACCTAAACTTTCACTTCAGCGTTGAAGCCTCCATTGTTCTCTTGATTTTAGTATTTTTAGAAGCGGTACTATCCGCTGATAATGCTATCGCTCTTGCTGCGATCGCCCAAGGACTAGAAAACAAAAAACAAGAAGCCCAAGCCCTCAATATTGGTTTAGTCTTTGCTTATGTTCTAAGAATTACCCTACTGTTAACAGCGACTTGGGTACAAAAATTTTGGCAATTTGAACTTTTAGGCGCTGGTTATCTCTTATGGTTAGTATTTCAACACTTCAGTTCCCAAGAAGACAAAGACAATCATCATCACGGACCACGGTTTAACTCTCTGTGGCAAGCTATACCCGTGATTGCCCTAACAGATTTAGCTTTTTCCTTGGATAGTGTCACAACAGCGATCGCAGTTTCTCAAGAAGCATGGTTAGTAATCACCGCTACAACCATTGGTATTGTCGCCCTCAGATTCATGGCGGGATTATTTATCCGCTGGTTAGATGAATATGAAAATCTAGAAGACGCAGGTTATATTACTGTCGCATTTGTGGGTTTACGGTTGCTATTAAAAGTCATCAACGATGATTTAGTGCCACCACAATGGCTGGTAGTGACTGTTATTGGTGTAATCTTAGCCTGGGGATTTTCCAAGCGTACCGTTGTTGAATTAGTCCCAGAAGAAAGGGAAAAAACTGAAGTCTCAAATTGATGAGGATGGGAACTAGGTAACAGGTAAGAGTTTTATTACCAATTACCTTTCCCGAACCTTTCCTCAATTCATAACAAACCGCGATAACGAATAAAAATCAAAACCACAGCCCAAGAACCTAATGCTACCTTAACAGCAACTAGGATGTTTAGTATCGGCAAAATTCCACCACTAAATAAGGCCCCTAACTCACCGTGGGGTAACTCTATTCCCGATAAAGTTATCACTGCTAAAACAATGAAAACCAATACCGAAACCTTTTCCCAAGTAGCAGCGTGCCAACGGTGATAAATATCCTGCATCCACTGGTATGATGAAGTAACTGCTATAAGTCCAATTGCTGTACCACCAGCCACACCAGCCGCAAAACCGCCTCCAGGGCTCAAATGTCCCCTAATTGCTAATTCAATACCCACTAACGCCGCAATTGTCGCCCCTAGACGAGCTAATATTATTGATGGTTGATCTTTGAATTGATAAATACTGCAAGATGGTTTGTCATTAGCTAGTAAAAAATTAGCTCCGAGAATGGCAATAGTAAAAACAATTACTTCAAAGATTGTATCATATAACCGATTTCTGAAAATAATCCCTGATACCGCATTAGGAACACCACTTTCTTTAACTACTGTTTCCACAATGGAAATATCAGATAAATTTGGTTCATAATTAGGCATGATCAGCATTTTCACAAATAAAGCTATTCCCGCTAAAATGTAGACTAATTTCATAAATGCTGCTCCCCTAAATGTCAAACATGGAAATATTTTAAAATTGTTTTTGGTGATGAAAGTTCACTTTCTATAATGTTATAGATACGTTGCACTCGAATTGCAGTTTGGTAGGTTTCTTCTGTTTGATTACTTTCTTCCAAACGCACACAAGTAGCATGAATTTCCTTTTCTATTAATGCCTGTTGTAAACTTTGGTTATTGCTATAGGGAACAATTTCTAACCGTAAGTAATGTTTGTTAAAAATCTGGCGAAATTCGTTGATAAGTTGTTGAAAATTGCTATCCTGATTTTTTTCTATTGACTGATTTTCAATGACACCAAGACGCAAAACTAAAGATGAACGGACTGCAATTGCATAGAGAGTAATTGATAGCATTGTTCCCATTAATGCTTCTGTTAAAGCCACATCTGCTGCTCCTAAAACTGCATCTACCATTGCGGCTATGGCACCGAGTACCCCACGAATTACTAAGGCATGATAGGGGTTAGTTTGGGTTACTAACATCCCCGCAGTTAAGGGTAATAAAGCAATGATTAAATAGAGATAAGTATCATTCATTTTTTGCCTCTTGTGTTGAACAATATGCTAATACATAACCCAGCATAGTATTCCAAATTGCTAAGGAAATAATGCCCAGAATAAGTAATGGCCATTCACTGGGTATTTTCAATAATAGTCCGATGATAATAATCATTGAACCTAGAGTATCAGCAACAGAAAGTCCATGTAATTTGAATAATACTGATCTGTTGCTAACTAAATGAAAAGTTCCCCAAAACCAAAAAACTATGCCTATAGCTATACAGCTATAACTCAGAAAGTTGATCATACTTCCCCCAATCTTCTCAGAATATGTGCTAATAACATTAATCCGGCATTTCCTACACTCAAAATAATCGCTGCGACTACACCAATCATCCAATCATCTCGCAAAACGGAAACTACAAGAATCATGATTGATACTTTACTGGAAATACTGCCAAAAGCTAACATTTTCTGCCAAGTATCATCACTTTTCCAAGCTTCATAAATGGGGATAAGTAAAGCTGCAATCATTGCCATTAAGACTATTTCTAAGTTCATAATTGTTACCTGCCGGGTTTAATTTGGTGGACTTCATACCATCCTTCTTCACGGTATTTAAAAACTATGGTTTTAGGTGTGAAGGTAATTAGAAATATATCCACAAAAATCAATAAAGGTGATCTTTTGAGTTTGACTTTTTCCATGATAATTTCTTCTTGATTATGGGGACGCAGGATAATTTCAAATGCCTCTATAAAAGCCAATGGAATGGTAATGATAATTTTAATTATCACCTTTAACCAATCTTTTAATTTTTCTGGTGAGGATTTACCACGTGGTAAAACTAAGGCAATAATTACACCAATGATAATATTTGTTAAACTGACGTTAGCAGTGAGTAAAAACCAAATTGATAATCTTAATATGAGATGTCCAATCATGGGAAAGCCATCCAAAATAGCAAAATTAAAGTTAGACTCATGACACCAACCAAATGCTCAAATTCTTCAAATACACGAGGTAAAGATATTGATAACTTTTTGAAAATAAGATGATAGGCTAACCAGCCCACAGCAATGGTTATAAGTGCTTTTGTAATATCAGCAATATTATAAGCTTGAGGATATACAATATTGGCAACAATTAAACCAGTGATCAAAAATATTATTGATATCCAAAAACCTGGTTTGATTTCCTGTTCTCCTTCTCGACTGTGGGGTAAAAAAATAAATTTAGCAAAGGATATTGCTGTACCGACTGCGGCAATATTCATCAGTATAAATTGCCAAGATGCTAAATTTTTCATGCTTAAACTCTTAGCAGCAAAACCTGATAATAAAGGAAAACCAGAAATTGATAAACTAGCGATAACTAAGGCTATCCAAATTGTTGTATTAATAGGTTTATATTGCAATTCTTTAAAGTTGCGACTGGGTAAAGAACCCACAATCAAAAATAAAGATGATTTGACTAATCCATGGGTGAGAGCATAAAATCCACCTACTATTGGTGCAGCGAGAATAAAGCCTAATTGGGAAATTGTGTGAAAGGCCAACATTCGCTTAGTATCTTTTTCCAAAACAGCATAGGATACACCCATTAAAGCCGTTCCTACACCAAAAATTCTGACTATGATATCAATTTCTTCGGAAACTAATGCAATACGCAATAAAGGTAAAACACTGGCTTTAACAACAATTCCTGACATCAATGCAGAAACTGGTGTTTCTGATTCAGAATGAGTTAAAGGTAGCCATAAACCGGATACAAAAATCCCAGCTTTGATTAATAATCCCAGAAAAATTAATGCTAGTGCTTCTGGTGGTGATCCCTTTAAACTTGTAAAACTAAAGGAATGATGTGTCTGATAAACCAGTGCCGCACCAACTAGATAAAACAACATGGCAGTATTACTTACAAAGAGATACCGTAAACCTACCCAAATTGAGCGATCGCTACGGGGATAAGCAATCAATAAAAAGGCCGCAATACCACTTACCTCTAAAGCCACATATAAACTAATGAAATCTGCACAGACAAAGGCAGCATTGAGGCTACCATGGACAATAATCATCTGAGCATAGAAAAAAGCCGTTTTATCACTGCGCCAGCAGTAAAGAGCAACAGCAGCCGTAACTAGAGCATTTGTGAGGATAAAGTAAGTGCTTAACTCGTCTGCCAATAATTTGATACCGAAACTGTCTAGTAAATTCAGTGTCACTGGTGATGGATTGAGAAATAACTGCAACCCATAAGCAGCAGAAAAAATAGTTCCCCACAGAGTTAAATGTCGGTTGAGTTTGGGAACGATAAAAATGATGAATCCTAGAAAAAATGGGGTAGCAATCCAAGTCAATGTAATAGTATTCATCTAAACTTCCTCCAGGAGACCCCCACCAAAACTGTACTCAGTTTGGTGATGGGAGGAATGGAGGGTTAATTGTGAAACGTCCCTTGAGTAATTTTGTGCGTTAGCACAAACAGCGAGAGGGACAGTTGAGTAATTAACAAATCTTTTATACTGCATACGAATAACCATCCTTTGCGTGAATGCGTTTGCAAAACTTATGTGATATTCCTTGAATCAATCCATTTTTATTAGAAATATTGAAACTACCAGTTGAACGAATAGCCACTTTTCCTACATAAGTACCAATCTTTTTACCAGCGGTGACAACTGCTTTAGCGATGTCGCCAGTTTGAAAACCAAAATGTATTTTTTCTCTCGGTACGTGCCTATTCGGAAAACCGTATTTGTCAATTCGGCAAGATTGTCTAGAACCGTGACCGTTAGCTGTAATTAGCAGTGGTTTTGAAAAGTCTTTTTTGAGAAAATCTTTGATGTCTTTCGTTCCCTTTTTGGTGTTACACTTTTCACAACTTAAAGTGAGATTCGTAATTGAATTACTACCACCTTTGGCTCGTGGATGAATATGTTCTACTTGAAAAGGAACGTCTTTCACTCCACAGTAGGCACATTGTCTACCCCACTTTTCTAGTAAGTATTCTCTGGTTTCGTAACCAGCTAAAGTTCCCTGTTGATATTCCTGTCCTTGAATATCAGGATTAGCCATTAACTGCATATCAAACCTGACTAATTCTTGACTAATAGCCTGAATTGGTGCAAAGTTGAGTAACTTCTTAACCCAAGTTTTGATATTATCAACCCGACTTTGTAGGCTCGGTGCTAACCATCCTTCTAGACGGGTTCTATTCAAAAACCTTGGTTGTCTGTAACGAGTTTTTCTTGCACGTCTAGAACGTCTTAATTGCCTTCTAGAAGTTAAAGCATCTCTAATTGCAAAGCCTCTATGTTTTAATTCAGCAGCAAATACAACCTCGCTAGTCGAGTCGTTAACTAATGCCATTCCTGTGAATTTTGCACCAGGGTCAATCTTTAGTCTTAGCGACGATATTCGGGAGTCAGGACGCGATTTTTTGAGAATAATTGTGAACGGAAACTGTCTAAATATTGCTGCTTTTTTGTTTCTCAATAACTGTCTAGCCTGTGCTGAATGAATTGGGTTTAATGGCGTGAAGTTGGTATCTAAAACAAATACTTTGGACATATTGTCCCTCCTTGCGGGTAATGTTAGCCTAGACAAAGATTTAAAGGCTTTTTACGCTAACAGCACTGGATTAACCCAATAGGCCTGTTTAACTGTTAACCTCAGATCTACAAACTGGCTGCGTATTTGTAGGTGAGATGACCTGAAAATCGTAGTGATTTAACACTTACCCGAAGGGAAGTGGTGGGTAATTTACGGTGTATTATTTTTCTCAATCTCATGGGTTTCTAGGGTGGGATTATCTTGTGCTAATTTCATCACACCAACCAGCATCAAAGCCTGAATAGAAAAACCAATGACTATCGCTGTTAATATCACTGCTTGGGGAACAGGATCGGCATAATTAATATTTTTTACACTAGAAATAATCGGGGTAAATAAGCCTTCTCGTGATGCAATTAGTACATAAAAGGCAATGACACCCGTACTCATCACATCCATGGAGACAATTTTCATCACCAGGTTTTTTTTGAGGATAATCCCGAAAAAACCACACAATATTGTTATTAGTACACAGGCTTCTAACACGGTAATTAATTATTTTATTTTATGCTCAAGTCATAATTTAATATAAGCACAGATTTTTGGTATTAACTTAATATCAAGTGCTAAAATATTTTGATGATTATTATAGTGATATCTAATGATTTAGTATTAGGGAATGTATTATATCTTGGCTGGAAATCTTTTTTTCCTACCCTCCAAAAGGAGATTTTCAAAATTTCTTATGGCATATTCAATTTTTTGTATTCATTTAAGGCAACAGGTGACAGGTAACAGCTAAGAGTTTTACTACCCATTACCCATTACCCATTACCCATTACCCATTACCCATTACCCATTACCCATTACCCATTACCCAT